>Ga0172382_10000306_pt1 | contig 91072 bp, 79 predicted proteins | sample Leawel138RmetaG_FD_122245 | JGI IMG/M metagenome (GOLD analysis project Ga0172382, IMG submission 122245) | Leachate microbial communities from a municipal landfill in Southern Ontario, Canada - Leachate well 138R metaG | ecosystem: Engineered > Solid waste > Landfill > Unclassified | place... | reverse complement strand
GCGCGAACGCGCCCAGGATATTCGCGATCTGGGGCGGCGTGTGCTTGAACATCTGCTCGGTGAGAGACAAAAGTTTGTTGAGTATCCACGCAACACGGTGCTGATAAGCAAAGAGGTGACAGCTTCGATGTTGGCCGAGGTGCCACCCAGGCGTCTGGTAGGTGTGGTTTCCCTACACGGTTCACACACATCACACACCGCCATTCTGGCACGAGCACTGGGTATCCCGGCTGTGATGGGGGTCGTGGATCTGCCACTGGGCAAGGTGCATGGGCTGGAGATCATTGCCGACGGTTATGCCGGTCGTGTCTTCATAAACCCGAGCAAGGATGTACGTCATGAATACAAGCGGCTGCAAAAGGAAGAGGCGGAACTGACCGCAGAATTGCAGTCCTTGCGTAATCTGCCAGCGGAAACTATCGATGGCTTGCGCATCCCTTTGTATGCCAACACCGGCCTGCTTTCCGATATCCGTCCGTCGCTCAAGTCTGGCGCAGAAGGGGTAGGGCTGTACCGCACTGAATTTCCTTTTATGGTACGCGATCGCTTTCCTGGTGAGCAGGAGCAATACGATGTCTATCGCAAGGTATTGGAATCATTTGCCCCAAGGCCGGTGACCATGCGTACGCTGGATGTTGGTGGTGACAAGGCGCTGCCTTATTTTCCCATCAAGGAAGACAATCCGTTTTTGGGCTGGCGCGGGATCCGCATCATGCTGGATCATCCGGAGATATTTCTTACCCAAATTCGCGCCATGCTGCGCGCCAATGCAGGCATCGGAAACCTCAGTATGTTGCTGCCGATGATCAGTAATCTGGTTCAGGTAGATGAGTCCTTGGTCTTGATCCATCGCGCCCATGAGGAATTGCTTGAGGACGGGGTTGATGTGGTTATGCCTCGTATTGGTGTAATGGTCGAGGTGCCAACTGCCGTATTTCAGGCAGATCGGCTGGCAAACCGGGTTGACTTTCTTTCTGTAGGCACTAATGACCTGACGCAGTATCTGTTGGCCGTGGACAGGAATAATGCACGGGTGGCAGATTTGTTTGATTCCCTGCATCCAGCAGTATTGCGGGCATTGGTCGAGGTGGTAGAAGGTGCAAGCAAGTATGGCAAGCCGGTATCGGTTTGCGGTGAAATGGCCGGTGATCCGGCCGCCGCTATCTTGCTCCTGGGTATGGGCATGGATTCATTGTCGATGAGCTCATCGAGTCTGCCACGGGTTAAATGGGCGATACGCTCCATTGCCCGCAAGCAGGCGCAGGCGTTGTTGGGCGAGGTGTTGGAGATGGAAGAACCGGGGCAGGTGCGGGCAAGACTTCATCAGGCCTTGATCGAGGCAGGCGTGGGAAGCTTGTTAGTGGCTGGCAAGTCTGTGTAGTGTTGCTGCTGCGGGCATGCTGAGGCGAAGGATGGGTTCAGCAAGGTGTATGTTTGTTGGTGAGGCAGAGCGTCATAGTATGTATTCCGCATGGCGCACAGGAACAAGAAAACAACATGCGTCTCTGCCCAGCAGAGTCTTGGGCTATTAATTCGCCGGATTGGTTTGCAGGTTATCAAGGATAACCGCCAGCTCTTCATCTTCTATACCGGCCATATCTTCAGGGCAATGGTAGGTGATGAAAAACAGGCAATGAGCAGTCATTAGATACCATTCTTTCCAGGCCAGGTTTTCTTCTTCATAACTGAACATCAGGCCATTCATATTGCCAATTTGTATGTTGATCCGGGTGGCGTCTGCGGCCTGCGCGTCGGCAGCAAGTTCATCCAGCTCTGCCATGGTGACAGGTTCGTCGTCCCTGCAGAAGCAGCTTATTTCCAGCGTACCAATGCCTTCTTCAGCCTGGTAGAACAGGACGCTGTCTTCGGTGTTTTCCGTCACCCAGCCAGGTGGGCAGACGGTGGTCCAGTCGGCCTGGTTTATTTCATTCATGGTGTTAACTCATATGCCTTACTGGGGCGTGAGAAATATTCTGACTTGCACAAGATTTTCAGTGTGTAGCGCCAGGTTTTGCATAAAGCAGTTGAGTGCTGCTATCGGCCCAGCTGACGGCTGCTAAATAGGCTGATTGATAGCTGATAGACATGTCTTCGTGAAGAACAAGGCCATCCCATTGGCCGCGCTCATAATTGATGACCATATGCAACAGATTGCCCAATGGCCCATCGTGGTTCAGTAAGGCCAGCTTTACCGACATGGAGAGTGGCAGCTGATCGAGCAGGCTTGCCATGTCCTGATCGAGCATGGCATCGAGCAAGGAGAAAAGCCCAACCGTAAATGCCTGATTGAAATCGATGCCTTCATGAGTGATGGCGAGTAGCTCACACATACGGGCGCGGATGAGAGCAAGCGTCATCAGTTCAGGTGGTTTGTGGGCACTGGCCTGTGCCAGCAGCAACAGGGTTGACCACTTGCGCACGGCATCAAGCCCAAGCAGCATCAGTGCCTGCTGGATGGAATCTATTTCACGGCGCAAGGCAAAGGAGGCAGAATTGATGTAACGCAGCAGGCGATAGGAAAGCACGGCATCATGGGCGATTAGATGCTCAAGCTCTGGCATAGTGATATCTGGATTGCGCAGCTGGGCCAACAGGTTGAAGACTACCGCGTGGTTGATGATGGTGGTATGGGTCTTGATTACATCAGGGCGCGCGAAGAAATAACCTTGAAAGTAATCGAAGCCCAATTCGCGACAATATTTATACTGCTCGGGGGTTTCTACCTTTTCTGCGATGAGGCGTATGCTGGGGTGGTGGCGAAGTTCTGTCACAGTGTGGTTAAGCTCTTGTTCACTCATCTGCAGGATATCAAGCTTTACATAGCTCGCCAGCTCCAATAGCGGCCTGGTTTTTTGTTTCAGCAAATAATCATCCAGCGCGATACGAAAGCCATGTTCTGTCAGGCGACGCGCGCCAGCGATTATTTCATCGCTGGGCTCAATGTTTTCCAGCAGTTCAAGCACCACCTGTTCAGGTGACATCGCCAGTGGATAGTCGCCGAGAAAAAAATCACCGGTAATATTGATGAAAGCTGGTTTGCTGCCAACAATATTCTCCAGGCCCAGCTCGATGAACAGGCTGGTGATAATTTGTGATGTGGCATGATCGCCATTGACTATTACAGCCTTGTTGTCCGCGCAGTGCCGGTAGAGTAATTCATAGGCAAAGACATGCAGCTTGCGATCATATATAGCTTGGCGACCGATAAAGATATTGTGCTTGTCAATGTCTGCTTGCATGAGTCTATTTTCTTTCCTTGCACGAACTGAATACAGCAAGCAGTTCATTGGCCATGTTGCGTTTGCCACCATCGCGGCTAATCATACGGCGAACCTGGAATTTATGCACGTTGGCACTGGCATAAAGTTTCCTGGTCGATATGGTGTTGTGATTGGAGATCAAGACTGGAATGCCTTGTTCTGCCAGATCCTCTGCCATGGTGGCGAGCGCGACATGCTGTTCCATATTGAAGCCACCGGCGCTATAAGTCGTGAAGTTAGCAGTTGTTGACAAAGGGGTATAGGGCGGGTCGCAGTAGACTATGTCACCATGTCTAGCCTCCTGCATTACGATAAAAAAATTTTTATTGGTGAATTTTATTCCCTGTGATTTTGCCGCAAAGAGACTCAGTTCCCTGGTCGGAAAATAAGGACGCTTATAACTACCAAAGGGGACGTTGTATTGACCGGAAGAGTTGTAGCGACACAGACCGTTGTAGCCATGTCTATTCAGATATAAAAATAGTGCAGCCTTCAGGCGTTTACTTTTGGTGGCGTTGAATTTTTCCCTGAGATCATAATAGGCCGTTTTATCGTTGTATTTGTCAGTAAAGAATTTTTGCGCATAGGCAATAAAGCTTTGGCCGTCTTTTTGCAGCATCAGGTAAAAATCAATCAGGTCAGAATTGATGTCATTGAGTAAGTAGTGATTGAAATCAGTATTCAGAAACAATGCACCTGAGCCGGCAAAAGGCTCAATTAGTCGGCTGGCTTGGGGCAGGCGGGCCTTTATCTGATCGAGTATCTGGTATTTGTTGACTGCCCATTTCAGTGGTGGGCGGTAACGTGGGGTTGTCGTTTTCAATATGTTTGGCATGAAGGTTCCCTATCATCTGAAGGCAGGTTCAAACTGATTTCAGGAATACCTTGGAGTTGCGCTGGTAGTTGTACATGAGCTGCTTTTTTACCGGCAGATCTTTTATGTCAGCGAGTTGAAAGCCACGCTCCAAAAACCAGTGCGCGGTGCGCGTGGTGAGGACAAGCAGTTGCTCAATATTCATCTCTCTGGCCTGTCGTTCAATAAAGGCTAGCAGAGCATCGGCACGTCCTTGTTTGCGATAATCAGGGTGCACGGCCAGACAGGCCAGCTCACCGAGCTTTTCGTCAGCGAAAGGATACAGCGCAGCGCAGGCGATAATCATATGCTCGCGTTCAGTGACGATAAATTGATCGATTTCCATCTCCAGTAGTTCGCGCGAACGACGTACCAGTACACCCTCGGCTTCAAGGGGGGCAATGAGCTCCAGGATACCACCTACATCTTCGATGGTTGCCGGGCGTGTGCCCTCGAATGACTCGCCACTGATCAAGGTGCCGATGCCCTTGCGGGTGAACAGCTCCAGCAACAGCGCGCCGTCGGCCTGGCGACTAATGATATGGGCGCGGTGTACGCCACCACGGCAGGCGCGCAAGCTGCCGGCCAGGCAGCGCTGCATTTCTTCTGTCAGCTTGCCGCTCAAGGACTGCTCGGCTTCAGCAAGATCAAGCTCGCGTATCAAGTGATTATGGCTGTCGGTAATGCCCTCGCCTTCAGTCAAAAAAACCAGCTTGTCAGCCTGTAGATGTATAGCGGCGGCGGTCGCGACATCCTCGGCACTGAGGTTGAAGGTCTCGCCAGTCGGTGAATAGCCGATGGGCGAGAGCAGGACGATAGCACCGTCATTGAGCTGTTTTTGCATGGCGTGCACATCGATACGGCGCACTTCACCAGTGTGCTGGTAGTCTATACCATCACACACGCCAAGCGGCTGGGCGGTAACAAAGTTGCCGGATACGACACGAATACGCGCACCAGCCATGGGGGAGTTAGCCAGACCCATGGAGAGCAGTGCTTCAATTTCTACCCGCACCGTACCGGCGGCTTCCTTGACACAGGCAAGCGCGGGCGCATCAGTAATACGCAGGCCATTTTGGTATTGCATCTCAACACCACGATTCCTGAGACGTTCTTCGATCTGCAAACGTGCTCCATGTACCAGTACGAGCCGAACACCGAGGCTGTTGAGCAGACTGATATCGTGGACAAAGCTGGCAAATTGTGGCTCGGCAACCAGTTCGCCACCAAAGGCAATGACAAAGGTGCGCCCACGAAAGGCGTTGATATAAGGCGTGGAATCACGGAACCAGCGGACAAAGTCTTGTTCTTTGGTGGGCGAACTCACTAGCTGTTCCTTTTTGGGCGGTGTTGGCTGGTATTTTCCATGGGGCGGCATGGAATGTCCAGTATACAAGCTCTGCGTTATATCCGGTCTACATTAATGCGTAGATGCTGTTTTTGCTGTCAGGAAATATGCAAAGCCTGATGGGACCAGTTACCAGGCTCATCAGTTTGTACGCCTCCTGATTAAAGGCAGAAACGTGCGATCAGTCCTTGCAGGATGCTCAGCATGGGTTGAATACGATCCAGTGCCAAATACTCATCTGGTTGATGGGCCTGGGCTATATCGCCTGGGCCAAGAATGATGGTATCCATGCCTAATTGCTGGAGGTAAGGTCCTTCGGTGCAAAAGGCGACGGCCTCGGCTGGCTGGCCGGTGAGCTGTTCAGCGGCCTGAACTATGGCAGTGCTGGCAGGCGTATATAACGGCGGGGTGCCGGGGAATAGTCGATGTATTTCCATTTGCAGGCCACTGTCGGCCAGACTTGCACCGAGGCGTTTGTGCATGGTTTCACGCAGCTCATCCAGCTCCATGCCGGGCAAGGGGCGCAGGTCGATGTGCAGATCACATAGACCGCAGATACGGTTGGGGTTATCGCCTCCATGGATATGGCCAAGATTGAGCGTGGGAACGGGCACGCTGAAACTTGGATTGTGGTGTTTGGCCTGCAATTCGCCGCGCCAAGCAAGTAACTCGGCGATGACCTTGTGCATTCCTTCCAGGGCGCTGTTGCCCAGTGATGGATCGCTGGAATGACCAGAGCGGCCAATAAGGCGGATGCCCTCCATCATGATGCCCTTGTGGGCATTGACTGGCCGAAGATTGGTCGGCTCGCCAATGACGGCATGACGGGCGCGTGGACGACCAAGTTTAACCAGGGCCTGCGCGCCTTCCATCGAGCTTTCTTCATCGGCGGTGGCGAGAATAATGAGCGGCTGTTTCAGCTTATTGGCCTGAAGATTACGCGCCGCTTCGATGGCAAGGGCGAAAAACCCCTTCATATCGGAGGTGCCTAGACCATAAAGGCGGTTATTGGATTCGTGGAGCTGAAATGGGTCGTGCTGCCAGCGGCCTTCGTCATAGGGCACGGTATCGGTATGGCCAGCCAGCACCAGTCCGTCCGGGCCTGAGCCCAGCGTGGCAAGCAGATTGGCCTTGTGGGGTTGTTTGGGCAGCGGTAGGACCTCAATCGTGAAGCCCAGGCCATCAAGCCAGCCTGCCAGCAGATCAATCACCTGCCGATTGCTGGTATCAAATACAGGGTTGACGCTGCTCATGGAGGGCGTGGCAATCAGTGCGGCAAGCATAGCGTGCAGGCTGGGCAGGGAAGTTGGCATGGCATTAATCCAGGGTTTGAATGCTTGTAGTGTAGCGCAGGACTGGCATGTTAGATTGATGCTTTACCTGCCCTGGAAATTTTGGCAATGATACGCCCCGCCACACTCGACGATGTAGCTGCCCTGGTTGAGATCGAGAACCAGTGTTTTGCCATGGATCGCCTGTCACGGCGCAGCTTTCGCCACATGATTACCAAGGCTCATGCAGACCTCTTGTTGCTGGAGGAAGGGCAGATGATCTGTGGCTATGTCCTACTGCTGTTCAATAGCGGCACTTCATTGGCACGCATGTATTCCATAGCTGTGCGACCAGCTTGCCGTGGCCGTGGCATGGGACGGCAATTGATGTTGGCGGCTGAGCAGGCAGCGCTGGCGCGGGACTGTATTGTATTGCGTCTTGAAGTGCGCATGGATAATGCAGCTTCGATTGCCTTGTATCAGAGTATGGGCTATCGCCGTTTTGGTTTTTATGATGCGTATTATGAAGATCAGATGGATGCGCTGCGTTATGAAAAGCGCTTGATACCTTCCTTGCGACCGGATATGTCGCGTGTGCCATATTACGAACAAACCCTGGAATTTACCTGCGGCCCTGCGGCCTTGATGATGGCCATGGGGGCGCTGGATGCTGGTATCGAGCTGAATCGTCGGCTGGAACTGCGGCTGTGGCGCGAATCCACTACAGTGTTTATGACATCCGGTCACGGCGGCTGCGGCCCGTTTGGCCTTGCTCTTGCGGCCCATCATCGTGGCTTTACGGTGGAAGTATACGTTAATGACGAGAGTGCCCTGTTTGTGGATTCAGTGCGCTCGGCAGAGAAAAAGCAGGTTATCTGTCTGGTGCAGGAGGATTTTATTGCAGAGATGAAACAGCTTGCCGTACCACTACATTATCGCCGAATTTCGGTCGACGAAATGCAAGCTGAATTTATGCAAGGTGCCATTCCTATGGTGTTGATCAGCTCCTATCGCATATATCAGGAGAAATTTCCCCATTGGGTTGTAGTGACAGGTTTTGATGAGCGTTTTATTTATGTGCATGACTCTTATGTTGATTACGAAAAAGGCAAGACGGTGACAGACTGTGTGAATATGCCTATCCCGCGCAAGGCGTTCGCGGGTATGGCGCGTTATGGAAAATCAGGTCAGCGCGCGGTATTAATTATTCGTAAATGAATTTACAAAGGCAGAACCAATGACAACACAGATCATTGTGGTGGAAGACAAGGCAGACTGGAAGTTTACTGACATGGATTGTCCGGTGGTTTATGTCGATGACTATCTGACGCGCAAGGAGTATTTCAACCTTAAAAATGTGCAGGTGATAAATCTTTGTCGTAGCTATAAATATCTCAGCGTTGCCTATTATTGTTCGCTGCTGGCCGAGGCGCGTAATCACAAGGTCATTCCATCGGTCAAAGTGATGATGGATTTGTCCAGTAAGGCGATGTATAGCCTGAATGCGGTCAGCCTGGATGAAGAGGTGGCGAGAAGTTTCCGTAAGTATCACAAGGACAGTCATGAGCGGGTATTTGAAATGGACGTGTTTTTCGGTAATTGCAGATTTGAGGCTATGGCAGATCTTGCGCGGCAGATCTTCGAGGTTTTTCCTTGCCCTTTGTTGCGTATCGGCTTCAGGCGAGCCGAGAGCGGCTGGCATATCGAGTCTATTAAGACTTTGTCATTGCATCGGTTGGATAGAGAAAACCTTGATTTTTTTGCCGAGCAGTTACGCAATCATCTGGTCAGACGTTGGCGATCGCCCAGGTTGCGCACGCAGGCTCGCTATGACCTTGCTATTTTGTACAATGAAAACGATCCTTTGCCACCATCGGATAAAAAGGCCTTGCAGCGTTTTATCAAGGCAGGACGTGCGTTGAAGATCGATGTCGAGATAATCGATCGCAAGGATTATTCCCGTCTCGCGGAATACGATGCCTTGTTCATTCGTGAAACCACCAATATCAATCACTATACCTATCGTTTTGCCACCAAGGCCGAGAGTGAAGGTCAGGTGGTGATTGATGACCCTCAGTCGATCTTACGCTGCACCAACAAGGTTTATCTGGCTGAATTGTTGCGTGCCAACAAGGTGCCAACACCGCGCACTGTGATCGTCGGGCGTAATGACTTGCAGGCAGCCGAGGATGTGATCGGCTATCCGATGGTATTGAAGGTACCGGATGGATCATTTTCACGTGGTGTAATCAAGGTCGATTCATCGGCGCAGATGCAGCAGGAATCTGCCCGTTTGTTCAAGAGTTCTGAGCTGATCCTGGCGCAGGAATATCTTTATACTGAATTTGACTGGCGTATTGGTGTGCTGAATAAAAAGCCGTTGTTTGCCTGCAAGTACTTCATGTCGAAAAGACATTGGCAAATCGTGCATCATGGCTCGGATGGCAGCTTTGCCCAGGGTGGCTGGAAAACCCTGGCCATCGAGCAAGTACCGCCTGAAGTGGTGAGTGTTGCACTCAAGGCGGCCAACTTGATTGGTGACGGCCTTTACGGTGTCGATCTGAAGCAGACGGATAAAGGTGTTTATGTCATCGAGGTCAACGACAACCCCAATATCGATGCCGGTGTTGAGGATCAGGTGTTGAAAGATGAGCTGTATCACCTGATCATGGCAGAGTTTGAGCGCCGACTGGAATTGCAACATCAGCGTCCACGCTGAATAATGCGCTAATCCCGTTTAGCAAATACTGATTTCTGGAGAGAGTTATGCCCGTTTATCGTTCCCGTACCAGTACCCATGGTCGCAACATGGCCGGCGCCCGCGCCCTTTGGCGTGCCTCGGGCATGAAGGAAGATGATTTCAACAAACCCATCATCGCCATTGCCAACTCCTTTACCCAGTTTGTACCCGGTCATGTGCATCTCAAGGATATGGGTCAATTGGTTGCGCGGGAGATCGAGGCGGCCGGTGGCGTGGCCAAGGAATTCAACACTATCGCCGTGGATGATGGTATCGCCATGGGCCACGGCGGCATGTTGTATTCGCTGCCCAGCCGGGAACTGATCGCTGACGCAGTAGAGTATATGGTCAACGCTCACTGTGCCGATGCCCTGGTCTGTATATCTAACTGCGACAAGATTACGCCGGGTATGCTCAATGCCGCTCTGCGCCTTAATATCCCGGTGGTTTTTGTCTCCGGCGGACCGATGGAGGCAGGCAAGGCGGTGATGCATGGGCAAACGGTCGCACTCGATCTGGTTGATGCCATGGTGATGGCTGCCGATCCTGAAGAATCCGATGCGGATGTGGCGCTGGTTGAAAGTTTAGCCTGTCCGACCTGTGGCTCTTGTTCGGGGATGTTTACTGCCAACTCTATGAACTGTCTGACTGAAGCATTGGGTCTGTCTCTACCGGGCAATGGTTCGCTGCTAGCTACTCATGCTGATCGTGAGCGTTTGTTCAAAGAGGCCGGGCATCTGATCGTGGCGCTGGCCAAGCGTTATTACGAAGGTGATGACGAGTCAGTATTGCCGCGTGCCATTGCCAATTTTAAGGCCTTTGAAAATGCCATGAGCCTGGATATCGCCATGGGCGGTTCGACCAATACCATCCTGCACCTGCTGGCGGCAGCCGAGGAGGGAGAGGTCAAGTTCACTATGGCCGATATAGACCGGCTATCTCGTAAGGTGCCTCATTTGTGCAAGGTCGCGCCATCCATCCAGACCTATCATATGGAAGATGTGCATCGTGCCGGTGGTGTCTTTGCCATACTTGGCGAGCTGGATCGTGCAGGTCTGCTCAATCGTGACTGTTGCACAGTGCATGCAAGTAATATGGCCGAGGCCATTGCCCTCTGGGATATCCGTCTGACAGAAGATCCCAAGCGGCAGGAGTTTTTTCGTGCTGCGCCAGGCGGTGTGACCAGTCAAACAGCCTTCAGCCAAAACAAGCGCTATGCGAGTCTGGATCTGGATCGGGATAAAGGTTGTATCCGCGACCTCGCCCATGCCTACAGCAAGGACGGTGGTCTTGCCGTGCTCTACGGCAATCTGGCCGAGGATGGTTGTGTGGTGAAAACTGCCGGTGTCGACGCCTCCATTCTGAAATTCTCCGGGCCAGCGGTGATCTGCGAAAGCCAGGAAGAGGCAGTGGCAAAAATTCTTGACGATAAGATCAAACCAGGTGATGTGGTGATCGTGCGCTACGAAGGCCCGCGCGGTGGCCCAGGCATGCAGGAGATGCTCTATCCCACGGCCTACCTTAAATCCAAGGGGCTGGGTGCTGCCTGCGCCTTGATTACCGATGGGCGTTTTTCTGGTGGCACCTCAGGGCTTTCTATCGGCCATGTCTCACCCGAGGCCGCCGAGGGCGGCAACATTGCCCTGGTAAAAAACGGTGACCTCATCGAGATAGATATTCCCTCACGCAGTATCAATATTTCCATTAGCGATGAAGAGCTGGCACAGCGCCGCGCTGCCATGGTGGCCAAGGGCTGGAAACCGGCCACACGTGAGCGCCAGGTCTCTGATGCGCTTAAGGCCTACGCCGCTATGACCACCTCGGCTGCACGTGGCGCAGTGCGGGATGTGTCGCAGTTGGAGAAATAAATATTTAGTGCGCGCCACGCACCAATTGGGATTTTTATGTTCAATTTTTCAAAATCGCTGGCCGCTTGGGGGAATGCAGAATTTGACTCTGTGTTGAAGGCCGAGATTGAAAATTTGGATGGCAATTTACTGCCCTTGCAGGAGGGCTTGGCGCGTACCAGTTATGCAATTACGGAAGATTTTGCTGCAATCATTCTGGCTGTGGCCGAGTTGCCGGACAGCTTGCAGGCCAAGGTTGGGCTTTCTTATAGCGGCATCATTCCGGGTTGCAGTTGCGCCGATGATCCTACGCCTATCGACGAAGTACCTGAGTATTGTGTGGTGCAGTTCGATATCGACAAACAGACTGCGATAGCGCGGGTTTGCCTGCTTGATGATATTGCTTAACTTGTACCACGCCCGGCAAGTACGCGCTCTACGGTATCGACTATCGCCTGGGTTTGCGGATCAATTTCGATATTGACCCGATCACCCAGGTGGTAGCTGGCTATGGTGGTGCGTGCCAGGGTTTCCGGGATCAGGTTGGCGCAGAATTGTTCTGCCTTGACTTGGCCTATGGTGAGGCTGATGCCATCGATGCCGATGTAGCCTTTGCTGAAGATGTATTTTTGCAGGTTTTCAGGTATCTGGAACCAAATCTGGTATTTGTTTTCTTCCTCGTGAATTTGTGTGATTTCGGCCGTGGCCATGATATGACCAGACATGGCGTGGCCGCCGATCTCATCGCCAAAGCGGGCGGCGCGCTCGATATTGACACAATCACCAGCTTTCAGACTAGCAAGATTAGTCAGCCGCAAGGTCTCGCTCATAAGATCAAAACTTACCTGATCATCATTGATGCTCACCACGGTAAGGCAGCAGCCATTGTGTGCTACTGAGGCACCAGGTTGCAGATCGCTTAGTAGTTCTCTGGGTAGGCGCAAGGTGTGCGTGCGCAGATTGGGCTTTTCTGCAATTGAAATAATTTCTGCGGTGGCTTGAATGATTCCAGTGAACATAGCGAAATATACGGCTTAGATATAGCCCCAATAGCGGTTGTGCTTGCGCAGGGTTTTGAGCAAGCTGATGAATTCAAGATCAAGTTGCTGTTGCAGTTGTTTAGCCCTTGCATCGAGCTGACGCAGTTCCTTGCGTGGCTTGCCCTGTGAGATGGCCAGGGTGATGATGTTGGCTTTGCCATCGATGGGCAGGCGCAGCAGACGCCCATCAAAGGTATCGGCAAGTGCGCCAAGTATATCTTCCAGCTTGTATGCGTCCTCGGCCCATAGATTTGCGGCCATTACACCATCGGCAGCAAGACTGGCGCGGCAGGCGGCGAAGAACATCATGCTGGTGGTACTCGGTGCCACACCATCGGCCGTGAAGGCATCGAGCAAGATGAGATCATAGGCACTATGTTCGCTGTCGGCATGATGGATGAATTCTGCTGCATCAGTGATATGGATATTTATTCTGTCGTCGTCCGGCAGTTTAAAATAGCGCTGCGCCACGCTATGCACAAGGGTCCTGTTTTCCACCACATCAAGTCTGCACTCAGGAAAATGTTGCCAGATGAATTTGGCCAGCGAGCCTCCACCGAGGCCGATGAGCAGCACTCGCCGTGGTGCGGGGTGAAACAACAAGGCACTCAGCATGGCGCGGGTATATGACAGGCTCAGATAAAATGGATCCTGTAGATCCATGCAGCTTTGCTTGGCTTCAGAACCAAAGTGCAGCGCACGCTGATAACCATTTTCAATTACTTCCACCGGGCCGTAATCGTCATGCTCTTGGTGGACGATGATGCCGCCATATTTATACATGAACCTATTCTAACCCGTATATTTCACCGTGATGGGAGAAAAAGATTTGCTTTTGTTTAGGTTGCAAGGCTTTGTATCAAAGCAAGATCATACTTTTTAACACAAGGATCAAAATTACTGAATATCGCTCTCACCGTGTGGATTTATGAAATAAAGGTTTGTAGCTAAGGACAAACAATATAGCAACAACCGACGGATATTGCGCCGGATGTAGAAGACCTGCACCTATCCCTTCATTCTCGCAGGCTGTTATTACCCTCTCCCCCAGCCCCTCTCCCGCAAGCGGGGGAGGGGAGCTTTATACTGTAGGGCGCAATAACCAACAGGCATTGCGCCGGATGCAGATGCTCATACAGCTGATGTCGGCGCCCATAGTAACGTTCAGCAATCAAGCAACTATTCAACTCAGAATCGTCATTCCCGCGCAGGCTGGAATCCAGGAGGAACTGCTTTTTGGTTAAAAATTAATCAAGTATGACGTTGCCCTGTAGGCTGCATGGCTTTGTATCATGCTTGATTCATCTCGTTCCTCGGTATGTTTTGTGCTTGTTACAATGACGCCACAATATATACGCTCATTTTTAATATTAAAATCTCGGCATGATTGAATTTCCTACTATTGCCTGGGCCGGCATGAGGCCGACAACCAGTGTACGCATCAGCACCCGCGCCCGTTATATGCGTTTGCGTGTCTTGTCGCCAGATAAGGTCGAACTTGTGTTGCCCAGGCGACATGATGTGCGGCTGGTGCCTGGTTTTGTACAGCAGCATCGGCAGTGGTTGATCGAGACGCTTGTGCGTATGCAGGCCGAGCAGGCGACACACACACAACTGCTTGCACCTGACAGGCTGCATTTACCAGCGCTGGATGAGCAGTGGCAGCTGGAGTATCAGCCCGCAACACGCAATAGCTATCAACAGTGCGCAGGCAATGATTTATTGGTGCAGCATCGAGATGAGGAATGGCCCAGGATATTGCAGGCCTGGCTGGCAGAGCGGGCGCGGCAGACACTAACACCAGGCTTGTTTAAGCTGGCGGATGAGTTGGGTTTTGTTTGCAACGGGGTGACGATACGTGGGCAGAAAACCCGCTGGGGCAGCTGTTCCACTAAAAAAAATATAAATCTAAATTGGCGTCTTTTGTTTTTATCAGCAGAGCAGGTACATTATTTGATGGTGCACGAGCTTTGTCATACTGTGCATATGAATCATTCAAAGAGCTTTTGGGCATTGGTTGAAAGTAAATTGCCAAATTATCAGGAGATTGACAAGACTCTGCGCAAGGCCAGCAGACAGGTACCTGTCTGGGCGCTTTAGATATTGAATTCGAGCTGATTATTCATCTTCTGGCAGCATTACGCGCAGGCCTTTCTCCAGTGTGTCTAGCACCTGATCCAGACGGCAATAGCGGTGCAGTGTGTCCAGGTTGGTGATGTGGATGGTATCGCCCTGGACCTCGGCACCGTGCCGCCGCAGCTCGGCAATGGCACGGGAGAAGCTTTCGGGGGTCATGCCAAGACGAGCTGCAAGCAATTTTTTTTCATAAGGCAGGCGCACACTCTTATCACCAAGCGTATTCTCGCTCAAGTGGAGAAAATAGAGTGCCAGGCGTTGCGAGGCAGTGCGTAGGCGCAATCCCTTGATTTCCCGTACCAGATAGCGGTATTGCTGTGCCATGGAGCCCAGCAGGGCAAGTGATAGCTCAGGGTCGTTGCGTAGCTCACTCAGCAGCAGGTTTACCGGGATATGCAGAACAGTGGATGGTTCTACGGCATGTGCCGACATCAGGTAAGGTTGCGCGGTCAGCGCGGCAGCCACGACAAATGTTTCATGTGGCTGCAAGAGCTCCAGCACAGCCTCGCGATCCTCTGCTGTGCTGATATCGAGTTGAATGCTGCCCAGGATCAGGACATGCAGGTCTTCCGGTAAATCACTGGCACGAAAGACTACTTGATTGCGCTCATATTGCTTGATGTGGGCATTGCTGGCGAGATTTTGCAGGGCACTGGCAGAGACCTCGGCAAACAGGGGGACGTTGCCAAGCAGGTTTATAATTTCCTCGGTGGAAGGCGAGTTGTTTGACATGTCATGCGACTCCGCTGGATAGTTTGCTGGCTACAGAAAATTTGCCTATTGTGACTGGGCACTTGGCGCACGCCATTGGGCCGCCTTGGTCGGGTCGGCAGGCAGGCCTGTCAGGCCCTGTTCAAAGGCTTGCACCAGGGCAGCACGAGCTATGGTATTGCCCTGGTTTGCGGCTTGCTCCCATAGCGCTATCGCCTTATTGGCGTCCTGCTTGCAGCCCATGCCGTAGGCGTACATCACACCCAGATTGTGCATGGATGGCGTGTGGCCTGCTGTAGCTGCGTAGGTAAATAAATCCAGCGCCTGGCGCGCACTTTGAAAAACCCCCTCGCCATTAAGATACATGACGCCAAGATTGTACATGGCATCAGTATTCCCCTGATTGGCGGCATGGGTATACCACTCGTGCGCCTGCTTGAGATCGCGTTCCACGCCCCAGCCATTGTGAAACATCAAACCTAGATTATATTGTGCATCATGATTGCCTGTCTCTGCGAGCAGCTGCCATAGTGTCATAGCCTGGCTGTAGTTTTCGTCCTTAAAGGCGGCTACGCCTTGGGCCAATTGTTCTTCCATGCGCTCCGCCATGACAGTATGCGAAAAAATGCCGAAGAACAGCAATGCAGGAAAATATGTTGTCAGGTTGCGCATGTAAAGCCAGAGTATAGTTTTGTTAGCCTAAAGCGAATTTCTTTGCTTTATGGTAGATTGATTTGGCTTAAAGTATGCCACTTCAAGGCGTGCAGCAGGCAAATTTAATAAATAGCAAAATAAAATAATAAAATCATTATTTACCTTTGATACCACGGAGCATATATGTCAGAACGAAAGAAAACAGCGGTTGCCACCGCCATTTTTGGCGTGAGCAGTCTGGTGTTGTATCTATTGTTGTTTGTCTATTCTGATCAGCTGGTACTTTGGGCTGAGCAGACGCGCCAGGGACAAAAAGTGCTGTTTCTGGTGCCGATTGTCATTGCCTTTGTTTTTTCCTGGGTGCATGGCAGTTTCACTGGTTATTTCTGGGAATTGCTCGGTGTGCGCGCCGCAGCAAAATCCAAGTAAGGGCAAGCAACATGGAATCCATTTCATTTATTGATTTGACGCTCACCTCTGCATTGGCCTTGTTTGTGGTGGGTTTTGTCGGTGGCATGGTCTCTGGCTTCATCGGTTCAGGCGGTGCCTTTGTCATGACGCCTGCGATGATGACCCTGGGCGTGCCGGGCATAGTAGCGGTAGCCTCGAATATCTGTCACAAGTTTCCCAAGGCCTTGGTGGCGGCGATAAAACGCCATAAATACGGCCAGGTAGATGTCAAGCTTGGCATCATCATGGGCCTCTTTGCCGAGCTGGGTATGCTGGTCGGCAAGAATGTGATGACCGATATTAAAAACACCTATGGTGATACAGGTACCAGTCTGTATGTCTCAGTGGTCTTTGTCGTCGTGCTGGCGATCGTAGGCAGTTTTGTCTTGCGTGACGCCCTGCGTATGCGCAAGGCGGAGAAGCAAAGTGGTGGCGTGGAAGCCGCGCATAAATTGACCCGCCTGGCCAGTTGGGTGCAGTCTATTCATATTCCCGGCACCATGATGTATTTTGACAGCCTCAAGAGTAAAGTGTCGTTGCTGATCGTGGCACCACTGGGTTTTGCCACTGGTCTATTGGCTTCTGCCATTGCTGTAGGTGGTTTTGTTGGGGTGCCAGCGATGATGTATGTGCTCGGGGCGCCAGCAATTATGGCCTCGGCCACTGAGCTGGTAGTTGCCTTTATCATGGGTTTGGGTGGTACTATTCTTTATGCCCTGGACGGCGTGGTCGATGTCCGTCTTGCCATGATTATCTTGGCAGGTTCACTGTTTGGGGTGCAGATTGGCGCGATAGGCACTACCTATGTACAGGATTCTGTGGTCAAATTCGTTATGGGTCTGATCATGATCATTGTATTGTTTTCGCGCTTTTTCTATGTGCCAGGTTATCTGTCCAATCTGGAATTGATCGATCCAATGGCGCCAGAGACCATCGCCTATCTCAAGTTGCTCGGCGACATAACTCTGGTATTGGCCCTGGCTACCGGTGGCCTGACCATTATTGTCGCCATCATCAAGGGCATGGCCGAACATCGTCGCAAGGTATCCGCATCATGAATACATCAACTCCTCATCATGTAATGGTCACTTCCGATGGATCGGAGTATTCGGCAAGTGCGGTACGCGTCGCCATCGATATGGCGAAACAATATGGCGGCAAGCTGACCGCCATGACCATGGTGTTGTTTGGCGACGATCTGGAAATGGTCGGCACGGGGGCTTTGCTTGAGGAGCAGGATAAAGAGGCTCAGGCTCACCTTGATGAGATCGTGCAACAAGCAGCTGCTCGTGGAGTGCCCTGTAGCACCGTGCTGGCACATGGTGATGCGCCACATGTGGAGATCACGGCCGCCGCTGAAGAACAGGGGGCAGATTGGATCATTATGGGCCGGCGCGGCAGACGTGGTCTGGCCCATTTAATGCTGGGCGATGCTACTGGTCGAGTTATAGGCCAGGCGACAGCCAATGTGTTGGTCGTACCGCGCGGGAGCAAATTGTGGCGCGATCGTATTCTGCTTGCAACGGATGGGGCGGAACACAGCGCGGCTGCCGTGGACACCGCACTTGCCCTGGCACAATCCTGGGAACTGCCGCTTAGCGTGGTCTACGCAACAGCGGAAGACGCAGGGCTTACTGCTGCCGAGGAAAGTGTGGCGGCGGTGTGCCAGCGTGCCGCCGCGCTGGGCGTGGCTTGTGAGATGCGCGTGGTAACAGGTCGTGCTGATGTAATGATTGCTGAGGCGGCGCGTGAGACGGATGCGGATTTGATCGTTGTGGGCAGCCATGGCCGTAGTGGCATCATGAGCGTGATCCATGGCAGCGTATCATCACAGGTGATCAGCACGGCCAACTGCCCGGTGTTGGTAGTGCGCGGTTCTTGAGATTGAGACATTACTCAAAATGCTTATTGGTGCGCGGTACGTACCAAATCAAATCATTGTAATCGCATAAACCAGGTCAGAAACAAAACCGCTCCCAGTGCGGGAACGGGCTGATTTCAGGGCCATAACGAGTCGGCTTTTCAGGCCGTGGCACCATGCTCAGCTTGTTTTGGCTTTTGCCTTGCTCCTGCGCAGGCGTGACAACAGCCGTCTGGCCAGATCGCCAAACAGTTCGGTCTGTGTCGGGTGTGGGTGAATGGCCTCGGCGAGTTGTGCGAGGCTAAGCTCAGCACTGACTATAACCACAGCCTCACCGATAAGGGTGTCGGTATGATCGGCAAGCAGGTGCACGCCGATGATCTTCTGCGTGTTTTTATCGGCTACGAGTTTGATCAAGCCATGTTGCTCACCGTTGATCATCGCCTTGGCGTCGATATTCAGCGGTACTTTGACTTCCACGGCATCAATGCCACGCGCCTTGGCCTGTGCTATTGACAGGCCGACAAAGCCGGCCTGGGGGCGCGTGAAAATCACACCTGAATCCTTGCTTTCATCGTAGCGCATGGACTCGCCGAGTATACCGGCGGCAGCAATGCGCCCTTGCTGGGCGGCCGTGTGCGCCAGCATGTAGCCGCCAATAACATCTCCCACGGCATAAATATGTGGCACCGAGGTACGGCCGCGATCATCTGCCTTAATGACATGGCTCTCGATAAGTACCCCTGCATTTTCCAGTTTGAGTGCGTTGAGCTCTGGACGTTTGCCCGTGGCGAGCAGGATGTAATCGCAGTTGCAGGATAGTTCACCCTCGGCAGTGCTGTAATTTAGCTGCATGCTTCCGGGGTTACCCTTGATGGCCTGGTTGGTTGCGCCGGTGATTATGTTGAGGCGCGGCTCATTGACTAAAATTGTTGTAAGGGTATTGGCAATTTCTGCTTCTACTTCGGCCAGCACACGTTCACCACGTTCCAGCAGCAATACCTCGCTGCCAAAATCCTGGAAGATTTGTGCCATTTCCATGCCTATGGCGCCACCACCAATGATGGCCAGACGCTTTGGTACCTGGGTAAGCATCCAAACCGTATCGGAGGTCAACACCCCGCCATTTTCAATGCCTTCCTGTACGCCAGGGATGGGTGGCACAAAGGGCGGCGCACCGGTGGCAATGACGGCGCAGCCGAAACTAATATGTCGACCCTGACCATGACCGGAATAATTTGCCCGTTGGTAGGGGTTGTCGATATTGCCTGATTTATCGATATAGAGTCTATGTTCGGTTTCAAACGAGGCAAAGCCCTGAATGACGTCGATCTTTACGCCTTTATCGGCCTTAAGCGCCATTTGGCCGCGTTCTTCAAGCACGAAGCGGCGGTGATCCTGCAGTTTCCCCCAATCCAGTTTGGTATTTTGCGTACCCAGCACGCCAAGTAATTCATCCTGTGCCCGATCGCGCAGGCGATCGGCGGCAGCACGCCATGCCTTGGATGGAATACAGCCACGCCACAGGCATTCCCCGCCTGGGAATGGGGCGTCGTTGATCATGGCCACCTTAAGGCCATGCCCTGCGAGTTCGCGGGCACAGTCCTCACCACCTGGGCCACCGCCGATTACGGCCACGTCATAATCCCAATCGCCCTCGGGAATAACAGACCCCAAGGAACCAAGCCAATCCTGTGGCTGTTCGATCTTTTCTTTCAGTGTATTGAGAAACAGTGCTACGTCAGCCCCATTGACCACGCGCTGATCGGCAGTAATGGTAAGTGGCATGCCCGCAAGTCCAGCCGTGGCAATGGCGAGGATCGCCGCTGTACCAGGGGTTGGTATGGCATCAAAATGGCTGACGCCCAGCATTCCCATATTGGAGATCAAGAAGGTTGGATTGGCATATTCCTCTGGTGCCAGACGGCGCTGGCGGGCACGAGCCAGCAGGTCTTGCCAGTTGGCATTCAGATCATCAAGCTGGCGTGATTCGCAATGACGCAACACGGGCACTACCAGTCCGCCGCCCTCAGCCGATACAGCTATGCCGATATCGACCTGTGTGCGTTCAACCAGCTTGTCCACCGGTTGATAGGCCCAGTTGATGCCAGGATTCTGGGCAATGGCCTCGGCACAGGCCTTGGCAATGGCTACGGTTATTGACACACCCTTACGCTTGGCGGCCTTGAGCAGGGCGGCTGGCTGGGCATGTGTGGTGACGCGAAACGTTGGCATGGTCAGCGCCGCCGTCATCGAATGGCTGACTGCTTTTTCCATGGTGTTCATGGGTCGACCATGACCAGGCACCTGGATCTCCGGCATGACATGTGCGGGAATAGCCTCGGCCACTTCGGTGGGACGCTCTACCGGCTGCGCCTTGCGCACATCGTCGGCTGTGATCTCGCCCTGTGGGCCGGTGCCTGTGAGATTATTGAGATTGACATACAGACTGGCGGCCAGTTGGCGCGATAGTGGCGTGGCCAATTTATTTTGTGGTCTGTCTGTAGCCCGAGCTTTATCAATTGCCGACGAAGATACCGGAGCGCTTGCTATAGAAGTAGTATCTATGGTCTCAGGCTTGATGGTTTCAGCCTTGGGTTTGGCTGCCAATCCTGCATGTGACACCTGATTTGCTTGCGCGACGAGATAGCCCAAGGACTCGCCGACTGCCACTGTACTATCGACATCAACCAGTGGGCCGGATAACCAGCCATCGCGAAACACCTCGACATCCATGATAGCCTTATCGGTCTCCACCGTTGCGACAATATCACCACGGCGAATTTCATCGCCTATCTTCTTCTCCCAGCTGACCACCACGCCCTCGGTCATGGTGTCGGAGAGCTGCGGCATTTTGATTACATAAGCTTCGGTCATGCGTAGGGTTTCCGGTTGAATTTAGCCTGCCAGTATAAGCCAAACAGGCTATCTACCCATCATTTTCAGCACTGCCGCGACTATATCCTGGATATCGGGAATAGCAGCTTTTTCCAGCGTGCGATTAAATGGTATTGGCAACATCCTGGCGGACACGCGCACCGGCGCAGCATCCAGCTCAAAGAAGCATTCCTCATTGATGATCGCCATCACTTCAGCGCCCACGCCCACTGGTGCCTCGGCCTCCTCGACAATGATGGCACGATGAGTCTTGCTGACCGAGGCACGGATACCTGCCCTGTCCAGCGGCGACAAGGCATAAAGGTCTATCACCTCGGCCTCAATGCCATGATCGCGCATTAGTATCCCGGCTGCCTGCAGATTCCAGTGGACGGAGATGTTATAGCCAAACAGCGTGATATCTCGACCAGGGCGCACAATTTCAGAGCCTTCCAGTGGGTGGAAGTACTCACTATCAGGAACCTCGCCCGTTAAGTTGTACATCAACTCATGTTCGTTGATGAACACCGGATCATTGCAGCGCACAGCACTTTTGAGCAGCCCATAGGCCTGTTTTGGATTGGATGGTGTTACCACACGCAGACCTGCAATGCCCATAAATACCTTTTCCATGCGTGCTGAATGCTGTGCGCCGAGCTGGTGGGCAACGCCACCAGGCGAGCGGATCACCACAGGCGCGGTTAGTTGCCCGCCTGACATATAGCGAACCTTGGCGGCGGAGTTGAAGATCTGATCCATCGCCAGCCAGGCGAAATTTACCGACATCAATTCAATTATTGGGCGTACACCCAAAAAAGAAGCGCCGATGCCGATACCAGTAAAACTATTTTCCGAGATCGGCGTATCGATCACCCGCGCAGGGCCGTATTTATCATACAAACCCTGCGTAGCCTTGTAGGTGCCACCGGCGATACCGATATCCTCACCCATCGCGATCACCATTGGATCACGCGCCATCTCCTCGTCGTGAGCACGACGTATTGCCTCCCAATACATTAGCGTGGCCATCAGCTGACTCCTCCCATCACCCAAGGGTCATTTTCTGCCAGGACATATTTTTCCAGCTCCTCGACACGAGGCTCTGGTGAATTTTCCGCATAGGCAATGACCTCATCCTCGATCTCGACAAGGATATCTTTATCCATGAGCTCATAATCTGCCTGTGTAAGCTCGCCAGCTGCAATTAGCCGGTCACGCAAAATGAAGATCGGGTCGCGTTTGGCCCATTCAGCCACTTCTGCCTTGGTGCGATAAGTACCGGCATCCGACATGGAATGCCCACGATAACGGTAGGTACACAATTCAAGAAAAAACGGCCCCTTGCCGGAACGCACAAAATTCACCGCCTTGCTTGCTATGGCATACACCGCCTCGACATCCTGTCCATCTGCCTGCTCGGCCGCCATGTCATAGGCGCAGACGCGCTTGTATTGTTCAGTCACTGCCGTGGAGCGATGTGAGACTGTGCCTATGCCATAGGAATTATTTTCACAAACAAACAGCACTGGCAAATGCCACAATGCCGCCATGTTCATGGTTTCATGAAAGGTACCCTGATTATTGGCGGCATCACCTAAAAAACAAATCGCAATCTCATCGCCGCCCTGCAGCTGAATCGCCTTGGCCATGCCCGCCGCCAGCGGAAACGGCCCACCCACCAGGGCATAGCCACCCATAAAACGTTTGCTAATATCAAACAAATGCATGGAACCGCCGCGTCCCTTACTACAACCTGTTTCTTTGCCATACAGTTCGGCCATCACTGCCTTGGGTTCAACACCGCATTTAATGGCATGAATATGATCGCGGTAGCCAGTAATTACGTAGTCATGCCCCGGCCGTGCCGCCTCCATTACGCCTATGGCACAAGCCTCTTGACCTGGGTAAAGATGCAAAAAACCACCGATTTTGCGTTCTGCATATGCCTCATAACAGCGTTCCTCAAAGCGCCGCGCAAATAGCATCTCACGCAGCACACGTTTCTTGTCTGCTGTATCCATCAAATTTCTCCTGTGCCCAATTCAGCCACATGCAGCTGAAAGCAAGTATCATGTGTATCATAAAACATTCAATAAATTGACAATAACACTAGGTTATCAGTCAAGCCACATATACAGACGAAAACTAACAGCCAAAATGAATAAATACCGCATTGAAAAAGACAGCTTAGGCGAGGTGCAGGTTCCAGCTGATGCTTTATATGGTGCCCAGACCCAACGCGTCGTGGATAATTTTCCAGTTTCAGGCCAGCCCTTGCCGCGTCCACTGATCCGCGCACTAGGCCTGATCAAACTGGCCTGTGCCGATGTCAACGCAGAGCTTGGCCTGCTGGATAAGGATATTGCCGAGGCAATCATCAGTGCCGCCCAGGCCGTCAGCGCCGGCCAGTATGACGCTCAATTCCCTATTGATATTTTCCAGACCGGGTCGGGCACTTCTTCCAACATGAATGCCAATGAAGTGGTCGCAACGCTGGCTACGCAAAATCTCGGCAGCAAGATACGCCCCAATGATCACGTCAACATGAGTCAAAGTTCCAACGACGTCTTCCCCAGCGCAATTCATGTTGCCGCCTGCCTGGAAATCGAAGAGCAATTACTGCCTGCGCTACAGCATCTCGTTGCCACCACCAAGGCACGCGCCAGCGAGCTCGAGGGTGTGGTAAAAACTGGCCGAACTCATTTGATGGATGCCATGCCCGTCACTTTCGGCCAGGAGATTTCCGGCTGGGTCACGCAGCTGCAACACAGCATTGACCGTATACATGCCAGCCTGCCGCGCCTACGCGCCCTGGTGCAGGGCGGCACTGCAGTTGGCACAGGCATAAATACCCCGGCAGATTTTGGCCCACGGGTTGCCGCTGCGCTGAGCCGCAGTACCGGGCTTTCTTTCACCGCCATGGATAACTATTTTGCCGGTCTGTCTTCACAGGATGCGGCGGTAGAGATGAGTGGACAATTGAAGACCCTCGCCGTCGCACTGATGAAGATCGCCAATGACCTGCGCTGGATGAATTCAGGCCCACTGTCCGGCATTGCCGAGATTCATCTTGAAGATCTGCAACCCGGCAGCTCCATCATGCCGGGCAAGGTTAACCCCGTTATTCCAGAGGCAGTGATGATGGTGTGCGCCCAGGTAATGGGCAATGATGTGGCAATCAATATCGGTGGACAACACGGCAATTTTCAGCTCAACGTCATGCTGCCGGTGATCGCTAAAAATCTGCTCGAAAGCATCCAGCTGCTGAGCGGCGCCTGTCGAATCCTGGCCGACAAGGCGATGGCAGGATTTACCGTCAACACCGCAGGCATACAACAGACGCTGGCACGCAATCCTATTCTGATTACCGCCTTGAACCGACACATAGGCTACGAAAAAGGTGCCGCTATAGCCAAACAGGCCTACCGCGAAAATCGTTCAATCATAGATGTGGCCAAAGAAACAACCGACCTCAGTGAACCAGAATTGCGCCAACTACTCGACCCATTACAATTGACCAAAGGTGGCATCAATTCTTGAATGCGGCAATAAGATTCAAGCATGAAAGGCAAAGCGAGTCTTTTTCTTGTTTCCATGCGCTGTGTCCTCAGCAATTGAGCCAATCTGCCTCATATCTAATCATTATCCAGCTCATGCAAGGCAAAAGACCCCATATCCATATATAAGCTGGTGATCTGCCGGCCGAGAAACCCCACTTCACCTTGGCTGCGATTGGCACCCTCATGCGTGAATTCAAAACGAAATTGCCGACGCCAGACCACGTGCCCAGAATCATCCCGCCCAAGCCGCAGCTTTATCAGGGCAACCGTTTCATCCAGCAACTGCATTTCCTGTTGCTTGCAGGCACGGCGTGCTGCTTGTAGTGCTAGTTCACGCGCACGCATGGAATCCAGCCAAAACCAGATCACGGCAAGCAAAACCAGTAAAAATAAAATTTCATTCATGTGAAAATTATATCCGCTCAGGGCCAACACACTTTCACGTAGCCTCGTTCCAGTGAATAGGCAAGTATGCGTTCCCCTGGTGTATCCTTCCCATTGCCATGACAATCATGCATGACAGCTATATCATATGAACACCAATTTACGCTCACCGGAGCAACGCATTATGCAGACAGACCAACTTAGCGGAGACTAACTTGACTACTGGGTCGCCAGGGCGCGTGGTCTTGAACTTATGCAACAAAATGGCAATTGGCTGTATCACCCAGGGCACAAGCTGCCGCCGCGCCAATGGCAGCCCACGCGTTACTGGTCACAAGGCGGCCCCATCATCGAAGAACTGAAGATCGATCTCAACTGGGACACCGAAGGCACGCAGGAATGGTCTGCTTCCATCGAGCCAGACATCCTCGCCCACGGCAGCAGTGTACTGGAAGCCTCGATGCGTGCCTATGTGACAGCGGTATTGGGCACAACACTACCGAGCGAATAAAATTCAGGCATGAACAAACTCACTATTACACGTCCTGACGATTGGCATCTGCACTTGCGTGATGATGCAGCCATGGCAGCCGTGTTGCCCCACACTGCGGCACAATTTGCCCGCGCCATCATCATGCCCAATCTGCAAACGCCTATCACAATCACGGCACAGGCTTTGGCCTACCGTGAGCGGATCCTGGCGGCACGGCCAGCGGGCAACTCATTTCAACCCTTGATGACGCTTTATCTCACAGATAGCACGCTTGCCGATGAAATCTGGCGGGCAAAGGAAAGTGGCGTAGTGTTTGCCGTCAAACTATATCCCGCCGGTGCCACAACCAACTCTGACTCTGGAGTTACCGATCTGCGCCATTGTGAAAACACCTTGCGCGCCATGGCCGCTGCACAAATCCCGCTCCTGGTGCATGGCGAGGTCACTGACAATGACGTGGACATCTTTGACCGCGAACGGGTGTTTCTTGAACGTGTGCTCGCGCCATTGTTGGCACGCATCCCTGATTTAAAGGTGGTCGTCGAGCACATCACCACCGCCGAGGCGGCAAAGTTTGTCCTTGAGTCAGGTTCGAAGATCGGCGCGACGATCACGCCACAACATTTATTACTAAATCGTAACGCCCTGCTGGCAGGCGGCATACGCCCACATAACTACTGCCTGCCCGTACTCAAGCGTGAAACCCATCGGCAAGCCCTGCTGGAAATCGCCACCTCAGGCCATGCCAGATTTTTCCTCGGCACCGACAGTGCGCCGCATGCCCGCAACACCAAGGAACATGCCTGCGGCTGTGCGGGAATATACAGTGCCCATGCCGCCATCGAGCTATACGCCGAAGCCTTTGCCAGCGTTGACAAACTCGACAGGCTGGAAGCTTTTGCCAGCTACCACGGCGCAGATTTCTACGGCCTGCCACGCGATCAGGACAGCATCACCCTGCACAAAGAAAACTGGCTCGTACCTAGCAGCTATGCCTTTGCCGACGACGTTGTCGTGCCCCTGCGCGCTACTGAAAACATCAGCTGGAAACTACATGACTGAAAATTGTGCTTCAGCACAGCTAGCCCACAGCTAGTTAAGACATCGAGTGAAATTGTAGAAACCAGCCCTTAGGCCGCTAGATATTTTTCCCACGTCGGCATACGAGATGCTAGCTTTTATGTGTCGATGTAATTGAGTATCCTGCACCACCATGATGATATCTGAAGATAAACCTGTCCTGGCAAAGCGTTTTCGTGGCTTCCTGCCTGTTGTGGTCGATGTGGAAACAGCCGGTTTTAATGCTCAGACCGATGCCTTGCTGGAAATTGCTGCCGTTACGCTGCGCATGGACGAATCTGGTCTGCTACATCCCAACGAAACCCATCACGCACATATTGAACCTTTTGAAGGCGCCAATCTCGACCAACGCGCATTGGATTTCACCGGCATCGATCCATACCATCCGTTGCGCCTGGCGCTGCCGGAACGCGAGGGGCTGGAAAAGGTATTTGAGCCTATCCGTCGAGAAGTGCGCGGGCAAAATTGCACTCGCGCGATCCTTGTAGGTCACAATCCTTTTTTTGATCTGGGTTTTGTCAACGCCGCTGTCACCCGCACGCGCATCAAGAAAAACCCGTTTCATGCCTTCAGCAGCTTCGACACCGTGACCTTATCTGGTCTGATGTTTGGCCAGACTGTGCTGGCGCGTGCAGTTCAGGCTGCGGGGCTACATTGGGATGCCTCACAGGCGCATTCAGCCTTGTATGATGCCGAACGCACTGCCGAGCTTTTTTGCACTATCGTCAATCGCTGGCGCGCACTGGAATTTGGTGGCGCATCCTGATGACCGTCTATTAAATGCCCTTATCAAAAGACAGGCATAAAAAAACCGGCCCTCGCTATGAGTGCCGGTTTTTCACACAGGCTTGTGGACTTAGGCGGTTTTTGCCGTTGCCTCTTGCGCCATCTTTTGCAGCTCACCCTTTTGATACATCTCCACGGTGATGTCACAGCCGCCGATCAATTCACCATTGATATAAACCTGCGGAAAGGTAGGCCAATTGGCATAGCGTGGCAGGTTTTCAAAAATCTCTTGATCCATCAAGACATTTACGTGTGCAAACTCAACTCCACAGCCAGCCAGCGCCTGGGCTGCACGGCTGGAAAAACCGCACTGCGGCATCTGTGGAGAGCCTTTCATATAAATAATGACAGGGTTTTGTTTGACTTGCTCGTCGATACGTTGCAAAACATCCATAAACTTAGACCTCATTTTGTATTAGCTATAGGGAGCTTCTGTATAAGCTCATCAGGCAGTTAAAGGTTAGGCGGAACAAGACAAAAAGCTGAGTTTACATGTAGTAAATGAGCATTTTAAGCCTTGGGCCAATAACGCCAGCACCACTTCAGGGACTTATCAGAGGTTCCATAGGCAAGGGCATTAGATGACATGGGGATTTTCAATTCAACTTCAATAGTACAGGTCAACATTTCTTTGTAGCCAAAGTTCCAGCAAGGCCAAGTGCCATAATTTACTGCCGCGCAGATAGGTGAAATGCTGCTCTGGTTCAGCCAGTAGTTTTTTTACATATGCGCGATCAAACAGTCCGCGCTGATGGCAGGCGGTTGGATCAAGTATGTCGTGCATGAAATTGAAAAATGGACCGCGCACATATTTTAATGCTGGCATAGGGAAATAACCCTTGGGCCTGTCGATGACACTATCGGGCACCAGGCCGCGCGCAATCTTTTTCAACACATGCTTGCCGCCAGAACCCAGCTTCAACTCGGGCGGTAACTGCATCGCCAACTCTACCAGCTCGTGATCAAGGAACGGCACCCGCGCCTCCAGGCCCCAGGCCATGGTCATGTTGTCTACCCTTTTTACCGGGTCATCGACAATCAGCGTCGTTGTATCCAGACGCAAAACACGATCCAGGAAGGTTTCAGCACCAGGCTCGGTGAGTAGCTTTTCGATCAACATGCCGGTGTGATCCTCGCCACGAAATGGCTCAGCCACCGCTTGTAGAAATTCACTGTGCGGGCGGTCGAAATAGTGTTTGGCAAAACGCTCCAAATTGGTGCCGCGCTCGGCCTCCATGCGCGGATACCAGAAATAACCGGCAAAGACCTCGTCTGCGCCTTGCCCACTTTGTACCACCTTCACTTCCTGCGCCACGCGTTCGGCCAGCAGATAAAAGGCCACAGCATCTTGTCCAACCATCGGTTCGGCCATCTGCTCCACTGCATCAGGTAGCCGCTGCAAGACCTGATCATTGGCTATGGTGTATTTATGGTGGCGTGTGGCATATCTCGCCACTACTTGATCGGAATATTCAAATTCACTGCCTTTCTCCTCCGGCACATCTTCAAAGCCGATGGAAAAAGTGAGGATGTCCTTGACCCCTTGCTCGGCCAGCAGGCCAACCAGCAAGCTGGAATCCAGACCACCGGAAAGTAAAACCCCAACTGGCACGTCAGCCACTTCCAGACGTCTTTTCACTGCTTTACCCAGGGCTTCATGTATGGCCTCTGTCCATTCCTGTTCGCTGCGGGGTTCGGTCGACCTATGGGCATAAAGCTGCCAGTAGGCGCGCTCGTGACTACGACCATATTTGTCGATAGACAGGGTATGACCAGGCGCCAGTTTGCGGATGCCATTCAATAAAGTGCGTGGTGCCGGAACGACACCGTGCAAACTCAACTGATGATGCAGGCTTATTGGATCTATGCTGTTATTGACACCGCCAGCGGCCAGCAGTGCCTGGGTGTTGGAGGCAAAACGAAAGCCCTTGCCTATATGACTGTAATACAGCGGTTTTATACCCAGGCGGTCACGTGCCAGAAACAAACACTGATTACGCCCATCCCAAATGGCAAAGGCAAACGTGCCATGCAAATGTTCCACGCACTGCTCGCCCCAGACTGCATAGGCCTTGATGATGACTTCAGAATCACCATCAGAGAAAAAATGCTGGCCCTGTGCGCGCAGTTCATCGCGCAGTTCACGGTAATTATAGATAGAGCCGTTGAAGACGAGCGCCAGCCCATGATCGTTATCGAGCATGGGTTGGTGCGATCGTGTCGACAGGTCAATCACAGCCAGCCGTCTATGTCCCATCGCCATGGGCCCATCGGTATAACTGCCCTCATGATCCGGCCCACGCCGCTCCAGCCGATGCAGCATACGCCCCAGCGCTGCCAGATCAGGCGCTTGCTCATCCAGCCTCAGCTCACCACAAATCCCACACATCGTTCAGCGAACCCAAGTAAGAGAAAACGACATTTTCACGGTGCCCCGCGCAAATTATTTATCACTGTCTTGACACCATTGACCGACTGCGCCACACGCCCGGCCTGCACTATACTGCCCTCATTTGGCACTGTCCCCGTCAGGGTTACTACAGCATTGAGTACGCTGACTTGAATATCCTGTGCCCGCAGTTCTTTCGCTCGCACCATGGCACGATTCACTTTAGCGGCCAACAAATTGTCATTCCGTGCCTCGGCGTAGCTTCGGCCATCGTCACTGCGGCCGCCTTGGCCAGCTCCCAGCAGCGTCCCTGCCGCACAGCCTGCCAGCAGGACAATCGCCGAGAGCATTATCAGTACACGCATCCTTTCACCCTCAATCGTCAACCCATGCGTTCAGTATAATACTGAGCTTTGTAAACCCCTCTAAATACTTATGCAGCAGGTGTATCTTGTGGCCTAACAGACAAAAGTAAAAGATTATTTGTAATCAAAATAAAATCATGAGTTTTTTACATGCCTTGATGAAATATGCGGGCTACTGTCAAAAGCCATGATCCACTATCATAGCCACTGAATTCATTCATCATCCATTCGATTTCAAGGAGTCTGTCACGTGAACACCAAGCGCAGAATCTTTCTCAAAGGCACTATGGCCGGTAGTACCATTGCCATAGCAGCGAGCGCCGGTCTGCTAAACCCTCGTCAAGTGCTGGCCGCCTGGCCCAAAGAAGCATTTACCGCCAAAGATCTAAACGCAGGACTGAAAGGCATTTATAACGCAGACGCAGCCACAACCAGCAGCGAAATCGATGTAAAGACACCCGATATTGCCGAGAATGGTGCAGTAGTTCCAGTCACTATAAACACCAGCCTCAAGGATGTTGAATCCATCAGTCTGTTCGTTGAAGAAAATGCCACCCCATTGACAGCGGTCTTCAATCTCGGCCCCAGTGCGGTCAGTACTGTCTCTACCCGTATCAAAATGGGCAAGACATCCAACGTTGCCGCTGTCGTTAAGGCTGGTGGCGCACTGTATATAAACCGCAAGGAAGTGAAGGTCACCGTTGGTGGCTGCGGCGGTTAAGCCCATAACTTAAGCAAATAGCACAAATAGAACAAACCAGAGGAATTACACATGGCTGATTCAATCAAGATCCGTGCCACCCTTAAGGGCGATGTCTGCACCGTCAAGGCGCTCATCAAACACCCAATGGAAACTGGCCAGCGCAAGGACAAAAAAACCGGCCAGCTGATCCCTGCTCACTTCATCCAGGAAGTCACCTGCAGCCACAACGGCAAGAATGTACTCGATGCCTCCTGGGGCGCAGCGATCTCCGCCAACCCTTACCTTTCCATCGAGTTTTCTGCTGCCAAAAAGGGTGACAAGGTGGTGCTTAGCTGGGTAGATAACAAGGGCGAGAAAGATAGTACTGAAGCGGATATTACCTAAAAAAACGCCACCGGTAAGTGCCGGTGGCAGTTTTTGAATATTAAGCAAGATTTATTTTTTACCGGTATTCAAACCAAGCAAGGTATAAACCGGGCAGAAACCCATGAATGCAGTGGCCAAGGGCACGATGCCAATGGCGCCCCACCAATTACTGGCGATGATTCCCCAGGCGATGATCGCTAGACCGATAACAATACGAACAACTTTATCTACAGTGCCTATGTTTGACTTCATTGCAGCCTCCTTAAAGAAAGGTTGTTAACCTAAGTGTAAGCATAGGTCAGCCAATGCCCTCTGTCTGTAGTGGTTTAAGCAGATATCTAGTGCAGGGCGCAATAATCATCGGGCATTGCGCCGTATGTGGTAACACCCCCCACAAGGAGAGTGCAGGGGTGGGGATGAGATAAAAACCACACAGTAAAAAACACTATTTTAGTGTCCTGAATTACTCGGTTAGTGCTAAGGATGCTGCGAAAGGATGTATTTCAGCAGCAAGATCTTGCAGCGCTGGCACACTATCTATTGTATTGGCAAGAATGACTTTAGACTAAGTACACAATCCCCTTGAAATGCGATAAACTGGCCAAACATATTTATGATTGACCGATCCGGTCGGTTTTTTATTTAAACGTTAGCTGTTTTGCCCATCGGGTAAACACTCGACACCTGACTCACCATAACATAGATTGTTAAGGAGTAATTTCATGACACATGAACTGCTGACTCTGCCCTACGCCAAAAATGCTTTGGAACCATACATTTCTGCTGAAACCATCGACTACCACCACGGTAAGCATCATCAGGCCTATGTAACCAATCTGAACAACCTGATCACTGGCACCGAGTACGCAAATATGTCTTTGGAAGACATCGTCAAAAAGGCTCCGGCTGGCGGCATTTTCAACAATGCAGCCCAGGTCTGGAATCATAGCTTTTACTGGAATTGCCTGGCCCCCAACGCAGGCGGCGAGCCTACTGGCGCGCTGGCCGATGCTATCAACAAGACCTTTGGCTCCTTTGCGGATTTCAAGGAAAAATTCACCAATTCCTGTGTCACCAACTTCGGCTCTGGCTGGACCTGGCTGGTAAAAAACAAGGCTGGCGCCCTGGAGATCGTCAATACCTCCAATGCAGGTTGCCCACTTACCCAGGATATGACGCCCTTGCTTACATGTGATGTTTGGGAACACGCCTATTACATCGACACCCGCAATGCCCGACCCAAATATGTGGAAAATTTCTGGAATCTGGTCAACTGGAATTTTGTGGCCAAAAATCTAGGCTGATTTCTATGGTTTGGGAGTGGTTCAGGCCGCTACCATTCTTATAAAGCACAGCCCCATGAACTTTTTCCAGGCTAGTCTTTAAGCCTATGAGCTTTATGATGGCTTTCATCCCCATCATGAATAGCCTTCATACAGGCTGAAGACTCATCTTGTTTTGGAAAAAGATGGGGTTTGCGCGCATCCCGCAGAGCCAGTAGAATCCACTTGGTGGACGACGGCGGTCTCCTTTATGAGGCCGCCTTTTTTATTTTTTAGTGTCGGAAAATTTTTGTACAGCACAGGTAGCAACCATGTCAGATGCATTGATGACAACCTACGCCAGATTGCCAGTTACCTTTACCAGGGGTGAAGGGGCCTGGTTGTGGGATGATAATGGCAAAAAATATCTCGACTCCGTCAGTGGTGTGGCTGTATGCGGTCTCGGGCACGCTCATCCGAAAGTTGCCGAGGCACTATGCCGTCAGGCACAAACCTTGGTACACACTTCTAATCTTTATGGCATTGCCAACCAGCAAGCGCTCGGCGAACGATTGGTACAGCTGGCGGGCATGGAACGGGTATTCTTTGGCAACTCCGGTGCTGAAGCCAATGAAGCCGCCATCAAGTTGGCGCGCCTGTTCGGCCATCAAAAGGGCATCGAAAACCCGTTGATTATCGTCGCTGAAGGCAGTTTTCACGGCCGCACCCTGGCGACCCTTTCGGCTACCGGCAATCGCAAGGTGCAGGCTGGGTTTGAGCCGCTGGTCAGCGGTTTCGTGCGTGTGCCGTATGATGATATCGAGGCGATCCGCACTGTCGCCAAAAATACGCAAGGCGTAGCCGCCATCCTGGTAGAGCCGGTGCAAGGCGAAGGTGGGGTAATTGTCCCCTCTGCAAACTATTTGAGCGAAATTCGCAATCTGTGCGATCAATATGGTTGGCTGATGATGCTCGATGAAATCCAGACCGGCATGGGGCGCACTGGCAAGATGTTTGCCTTCCAACATACTGATAGCAAGCCAGATGTAATGACTTTGGCCAAAGGCCTCGGTAATGGCGTGCCCATAGGCGCCTGTCTGGCGCGAGGTGTGGCTGCGGAATTATTCAAACCAGGTAATCACGGCTCGACCTTTGGTGGTGATCCATTGGCCTGCGCCGCTGGCCTTGCGGTACTCGATGTGCTGGTAGAGAACCAGTTGGCAACACGTGCTGCTGAGTTGGGCGTGCGCATGCAACAGGGGCTGACCGAGGCGCTGAAAGACTATCCACAGGCTGTCAAGGTGCGTGGTATGGGTCTGCTGTTGGGTATAGAATTGGATCGGCCCTGCGGTGAGCTGGTAAGGCGCGCCCTGGATCAAGGCCTGCTCATCAACGTCACTGCCGAGCGTGTAGTGCGCCTGTTGCCGCCCTTGATCCTGAGTGATGTTGAAGCAGATCAAATCGTGCAGCAAGTCAGTCAATTAATTCAGTCTTTCCTGCAGGAAAGTAATACCTGAAGGAAAACAGCATTATGGCAGTAAGACATTTCCTTACCCTGCATGACCTTAGCAAAATGGAGCTGCGACAGTTGCTGCGCCGTGCCAGTGGGCTGAAGGCCCAGCACCAGCGTGGTGAGCTGTATCAGCCACTCAATGGCAAGGTCATGGGGATGATCTTCGAGAAATCATCCACCCGCACCCGCGTTTCCTTTGAGGCGGCGATGGCGCAATTTGGTGGCCACGCCATCTTTCTTTCCTCACGCGATAGCCAGCTTGGGCGCGGCGAGCCGATAGAAGATACCGCACGAGTCCTCTCGCGCATGGTCGATGTGATCATGATCCGTACTTATGCACATGAGCAGGTGGAGCGTTTTGCCGCACATTCAAACGTACCTGTTATCAATGCCTTGACCGATGCCTACCATCCATGCCAGTTGATTGCTGATATGCAGACTTTTGCCGAGCATCGCGGTGAAATTGCCGGCAAGACTGTCGCTTGGGTAGGCGATGGCAATAATATGTGCAACTCTTATATTGAAGCCGCACTGCAGTTTGATTTCCAGTTGCACATCACCACGCCGCCAGGCTATGAGCCTGATAAGCAATTTCTTGCACATGCAGGTGATCAGGTGCGAATGTTCGATAATCCATTGGAAGCTGTGCGCGATGTCGATCTGGTAACGACTGATGTCTGGGCCAGTATGGGCATGGAGGAAGAAAAGCGCCAGCGCCAGCGTGATTTTGCCGCCTGGCAGGTTGATGACAACATAATGGCTGCTGCCAAGCCAGATGCCCTGTTTCTGCACTGTCTGCCCGCCCACCGAGGAGAAGAAGTGGCCGCCTCGGTTATAGACGGCCCAAATAGCCAGGTATGGGATCAGGCAGAAAACCGCCTGCATGCGCAAAAGGCTTTGTTGGAACTACTTTTACTCTAGTTCGCGCATTCCACCAGTGCGTAGAAAAGCTCTGCTTTTTATTGTGTGATTGACTTCGGTACTTCAGTAGCTGCTGTTTGGACAGTGGATACAGAGAATAACCTAAGTGACTGATCGTACAAGGACGAGCCCGCTAGAATTGCAGTAGAAATCGTGTCTTCTCACGATAGCTGGTTGGCTTGCACGATGAGCTTGCGTTTCAGGTTAAAATATCCAGTCTGCTTACTTTAGATCCAATGCCATGCACCTGCTGCGACTTCTTGCCTTATTTGTCATCATCTGGTTTTCCTATCGGCTGCTCAAGCGCTGGTTGGCGGATAAAAAGCCGCGCCACGCTACAAAACAAGCACAGGAATTCGTGGTTAAATGCGCCTATTGTGGGGTGCATGTCCCTGAATCACAGGCTCTGCGTCACGGCAAACACAGCTACTGCTCTCCGGCTCACCGCGATATTCACGCAGCTAAACAGTGAAAACCAATTCTATTTTTTCGTCTCTCCCCACAGGCGCGGCGCCTTCTCTGCTCCATAGCGAACATTGGACGCCTTTAGGTTATTTTGCTGCCTATCGGCTGATCCTGGCTGGCCTTTTAGTTGTTCTCAACCTGTTAGGTCAGACACCTGCCCCTTTCGGCAGCCTGGCACCATCTCTGTATAACAACGTCATTCATATTCATTTTGTTATCACCTTGCTGACCGCCCTGGCGACCTATGCCCGTTTGCTGCCGTTTAACCCGCTGGTCGACATACATGTCTTTACTGATATTGCCGGTGTCATCTTGTTGATGCACGCAAGTGGCGGACTCGATAGTGGATTGGGCATGTTGCTGATAGTGAGTGTTGCAGCGGCAGGGATCTTCAGTATTGGCCGCACGGCCATATTATTTGCTGCCCTGGCCTCATTGGCTGTTTTGCTTGAGCAGAGTTTTCTTTACATGCAAGCGCCCTATCTGATCCAGACCAGTCCCAGCTATCCTCAGGCAGGCATGCTTGGTGTCGCGCTGTTTGCGACGGCGGCCTTGGTGCATACCCTGGCGCAAAGGATCCGAGCCAGCGAGCACCTGGCCCGTCAGCGCGGTCTTGATCTGGCCAATATGGCGCAGCTTACTGATTACGTCATCCAGCATATGCAGACCCGTGCTGGTGATCGATGCCAATGATCAGATCCGTCTGATTAATACCACAGCACGTCAGTTGTTGGGCGTAGGTTCTCGCGTTGTAGTCGGCAAGTTGTTGCAAGGTGAACTGCCCGCCTTGCAAAAGCAACTGCAAGCCTGGCGCGAAAGCAGGCAAATGAATTCCAGATTTCTGGAGTTAGCCGATAATCAGCAGCAGCTAGTGTCCAGCTTCATGGTGATCGGCCAAAATGCTGGTCACCTGATTTTTCTTGAGGATGCCAGCGAGGCCAATCAGCAGGCTCAGCAACTCAAGCTGGCATCACTTGGCCGATTGACTGCCAGTATTGCGCACGAAATCCGTAACCCACTCGGTGCTATCAGCCATGCCAGTGAACTGTTGGGAGAATCGCCTCTGCTGGAAAAATCTGACAAGCGTTTACTGAGCATTATTCTGGAGCAAAGCAAACGGATTAACGCCTTGATTGAAAGCGTGCTGCAGTTGGGGCGACGTGAACGGCCGCAACCACAAGATATTGTGCTTGGTCTTTGGCTGCATCGTTTTCTCGAAGAGTTTGAACATCACGCTAACTGCCAGCCAGGTGATATCTATCTCAATCTGGGCAAAATCCCGATCACCGTACAGTTCGATCCGATGCAGCTGCAACAAATCATCTGGAATCTTTGCCTCAATGGCTTGCGCCACGCGTGCAATGCCAGCACGCCAAAACTGGAACTGAGCATCGGGCATAACGAAAAAGATGTCTGGCTGGATGTCCGTGATCACGGTCCTGGCATTCCTGCCGAAGTAGCCGAGCATCTGTTTGAACCTTTCTTTACTACCGCTGACAAGGGCACAGGTCTTGGTCTCTATCTTGCCCATGAGTTAGCTGAAAGCAATCGTGCGCGCCTGCTCTATCTGCCACCACCTGACGGTGGAGCTCGCTTCAGGCTATTATTTGGCCGATGAATACACCTAGCGCACTTGTTATCGATGATGAGCCGGATATTCGTGAGCTGCTTGAGCTGACGCTTGAGCGCATGGGTGTTGCTGTTTGTACGGCAGCCAGCCTGGCCGAGGCGCACCGCCTGCTAAGTCAGCGCAGTTTTCAGTTCTGCCTGACTGACATGCGCTTGCCAGATGGCGATGGCATTGAACTGGTGCGTCATATCCAGCGCCATCATCCTGCCATGCCGGTTGCAGTTTTCACCGCCCATGGCAGTGTGCCAACCGCTATCGAGGCGCTCAAGGCAGGAGCTTTTGACTTTATTACCAAGCCTGTAGAGCTAAAAGTCTTGCGTGAGCTGGTGCAAACTGCCATGCGCCTTGCCACCCAGGAACCTACAGAACAAGATGGCTTGCAACAAGGTTTGCTTGGTTCATCTGCACTCATGCAGAACGTGCGCACCACCATCGCCAAGTTGGCGCGTAGTCAGGCACCGGTTTATATCAGTGGTGAGTCAGGTACCGGCAAAGAGCTGGCAGCACGCCTGATTCATGAACAGGGGCCGCGTGCCAAGGCACAGTTTGTACCGGTCAACTGTGGTGCGATCCCCAGCGAATTGATGGAAAGTGAATTGTTTGGGCACAAGAAAGGCAGCTTCACCGGCGCTAGCAGTGACAAACAAGGGCTGTTCCAGGCCTCACATGGTGGCACCTTGTTTCTCGATGAGGTGGGTGATCTGCCTCTGCACATGCAGGTCAAGCTGTTGCGTGCCATTCAGGAAAAATCTGTTCGTCCGATAGGTGCGCAGCAAGAGCATCATGTGGACGTACGTATTCTTTCCGCTACCCATAAGGATCTTGCCGCCCTGGTGCATGAAGGCAAGTTCCGCGAGGATCTTTATTATCGCATCAACGTCATAGAGCTACATCTGCCAGCTTTGCGCGAGCGGCCGGAGGATATCCCGCAACTGGTCAATCATCTGTTGCAACAACTCGCGCAGGCATGGGGTTGCGCGCAGCCGAAACTGACAGATGAGGCTATGTCCGCCCTGCAAAACTATCCCTTCCCTGGCAATGTGCGCGAGCTGGAAAACATCCTCGAACGCGCCGCCACCCTCTGCGAAAATAACCTCATCCGCCTAGCTGATCTGCATCTTCCTCAGTCTGTCGGGGCACCGGCGTCAATGCCAACAACACCAGCCCCCATGTCCCAGGCGCTGGATCCACTGCTCGACACGGTGGAAAAGGAAACCATCCTCAAGGCACTGGAACAAACCCGCTACAATAAAACTGCCGCTGCCAAGCTGCTCGGCATTTCCTATCGTGTTTTGCGTTATCGCCTGCAAAAACTTGGTTTGGATTGAAATATGCTGGTTAAAGTTTATCGACAGAAGGACGATAAGCTGATACGCCTTGATGGTTGATGTCTGCCCATTAATCATTGACACTTGAATTCAGGATTTATAAACAGGGGAATTACTATGGCTTCCATTACATCTCCAGGGGTCGGTTCAGGACTTGATGTCAGGGGTCTGGTAGACAGCTTGGTCAGGGCCGAAGGTGAACCTGCAGTCGCTCGTCTGAATAAGCGGGAAGCCAAGCTTCAGGCACAGCTTTCTGGTTTGGGAAGCGTCAAGTCTGCATTGTCCAGCTTCAAAGGCTCGGTGGCTAGTTTAAGTGATGCCTCCTCTTTCCAGAAGCGCACAGCCACTTCCAGCAACACGGAACTGTTTTCCGCCAATGTGGCTGGCAGGCCAGTGGCTGGTTCCTATGAGATCGAGGTCAAGCATACTGCCCAGGCACACAAACTGGCTTCTGGTGCATTTTCTGAAGCCAGCTCTGCGGTCGGCACTGGCAAGCTTACATTTCAGTTCGGTGATCCGACCAAACCGGCACAAACCATTACTATTGATGAGAATAATAACTCGCTCACTGGCCTGCGCGATACTGTCAATGCGGCCAATATAGGCGTGCGCGCCAGCGTAATCAAAGGCGATGATGGCTTTCAACTGGTATTCAGTGCCGAGCAAACTGGCGAGGCCAATAGCCTGCGCATCAGTGCCGAGGAAGCTGCTGGCGATCCTGGGCTGTCCCGTTTTGTCTTCAATGATCAAAGCAGCAATATGACACAGACTGCTGCGGCTAAAAATGCTGAGATTACCATTGACGGCATCACGGTCAGCAGCGCCACCAACACCATCAGCGACGCCATCGCCGGTGTAAGCATAGATCTTAAAAAGGCCGAAATCGGGACGACCGCTACACTGGATGTCAAAGCCGACAAGGGTGCTGCCATTAGTGATGCGGAAGGGTTTATTAACGGCTTCAATTCCTTGGTGGAAACCTTCAATCAGTTAAGTGGCTACAACTCTGAAACCAAGGAGGCCGGCATTCTTATCGGTGATTCCAGTCTGCGCGGCATGATGTCCCAATTACAAAATATTCTGAGTAGCCCGGTCAGCGGCCTTGATGGGCCATATCGGGCACTGGTTGATCTAGGCATCAGTACCCAGGCCGATGGCACTTTGAAACTGGATAAGAGCAAGCTGACTGCTGCCATGGACAGCCATTTCGATGACATAGGTAAGCTATTTGCCGCTACTGCCTCGGCCAGTGATAGCCAGGTAAGCTATATCAGTTCTACCGCGGATACCTCGGTAGGCAATTACGCACTGAATATTACTCAGGCGGCAACACGCGGGAGCTATACTGCTGCTACAATTGTCGATAGCCTGACTGTCGATGCAAACAACAATACCTTCCGCATCAAGGTCGATGGCGTTGAATCCGGCAGTATTTCACTGACCCAGAAAACTTATGACTCGGCAGCAGAACTGGCCGCCGAACTACAAAGCCGTATTAATGGCGACAGCGCCTTGAGTGGCGCTGGTACCTCGGTGTTGGTTAACTACGACACAAACACCAATAAATTCAGTTTTACCTCTGAGCGCTATGGCGCTGCCTCCAGTGTCGCCATTACTGAAGTTGCCGATACCAGTGCAAGTGGTTCGATCGGTCTGGCCGTAGGTAGCGGCACTGAAGGGAAGGACGTCGCCGGCACGATAGGTGGAGTTGCCGCGCAGGGCAATGGCCAGTATTTGACCGGCACTGGGACCGTGGCTGGCTTGAAACTATTGGTGGAAGGTGATGCCACTGGCGCGCGCGGTCAGGTGAATTTCAGTCGCGGGGTGGGTGATCAGATCAACAGTCTGCTGGGTAGTTGGCTATCCAGTGACAGTTTACTGAATAATCGCACCAGTGGTGTTCAGTCACAAATCGATGATATCGGCACTCAGCGCGAGGCCTTGGCAACACGCCTGGAAGCGGTGGAAGCCCGTTATATGAAGCAGTTTGTCGCGCTGGATGTGCTTATGGCGCAGATGCAATCCACCAGTGATAGGTTGACCGAACAGCTGGCCTCCCTGCCTGGTGCTTATACCCCTAAGAGATAGATAGCAGCTGCATAATGATCTGCTGTATGGCGTTACAGTTGTTCTTGCTCTAATAAAATTATTTGGTGCGCACTGCGTGCCAAATAATTTGCCTTAATCCTGCAAGTTGCGGCAAGAATAACCCCCCTCCCCAACTCTTTTGCAACCGCATATACCACTGCAAGCCCAGCAGGGCGCGATACCCATCAAGCAAGGTTGATGGGTTTTGACGGTTTACATTTGACGCGGGCCGGCACATAAGCTAAAAACTCACGACAAATCTTTTACTGCTTGATCAACATATCAATCGAGGTAGCGCCGTGCCCCAGACTAAAATCCTGCTGGATGAACATGAGATCCCAACACATTGGTATAACATAGTTGCCGATCTGCCCAATGCCCCGGCGCCAGTGTTGGGCCCCGATGGCCAGCCGATTACACCAGACGCCCTGTCCGCCATTTTTCCCATGTCGCTCATTGAGCAGGAAGTCTCCAGCGAGCGCTGGATCCAGATCCCTGACAAAGTGCGTGAAATTTACCGTCTATGGCGGCCAGCGCCGATGTTTCGTGCCCATAGACTAGAGGCCATGCTGGGTACCCCGGCCAAGATTTACTATAAGTATGAAGGTGTTAGCCCAGCTGGCTCACACAAGCCTAATACTGCTATCGCTCAGGCCTATTACAATCATCAGGCCGGTATAAAACGGCTGGTTACAGAAACTGGCGCTGGCCAATGGGGCTCATCACTGGCCCTGGCCGGGCAGATGTTTGGTTTGGACGTGCGTGTTTATATGGTCAAGGTCAGTTATGAGCAAAAGCCATTTCGCCGTTCCATGATGCAAACTTGGGGTGCTGAGGTCTTCGCCAGCCCCAGCAACATGACCAATACAGGCCGCGAACTGTTGACAAAAGATCCAAATAGCCCTGGTTCCTTGGGTATCGCCATCTCCGAGGCCGTGGAAGAGGCCGCCTCTCGGGCCGACTCCAACTATGCCTTGGGTTCGGTGCTCAATCACGTCATCCTGCATCAGACTGTCATCGGTCTGGAGTCGAAGAAACAATTTGAAAAGGCCGGAGATTATCCCGACATGATTTTTGCATCTTGTGGTGGCGGCTCTAACTTTGGTGGTGCAGCCTTCCCTTTCCTTGCCGACCGTGCAGCAGGTAAAAATGTGCGCCTGGTTGCCGTTGAGCCTGCATCCTGTCCGACCTTGACTCGCGGCCACTATGCCTATGATTTTGGTGATTCTGTCGGCCTGACACCTATGTTGAAGATGCACACCCTGGGACATAATTTCATGCCGCCTTCGATCCATGCCGGTGGCCTGCGTTATCACGGCGCTAATGCCATCGTCTCGCAGCTCTACCATGAAGGATTGATAGAGGCCGTTGCTGTACCACAGCTGGGTACCTTCGAGGCTGGTGTGCAATTTGCTCGTGCTGAAGGAATCATTCCCGCGCCAGAGTCTTCACATGCAATCCGCGCCTGTATCGATGAGGCACTGCGTTGCAAGGAGTCTGGCGAGGTCAAGACCTTGTTCTTCAATCTTTCCGGTCACGGCCACTTTGACATGGCCTCCTATGACAAGTATTTTGCTGGCGAACTGGAAGACCACGAGTATCCAGAAAAAGCAATTCAGCAGGCCCTTGGTTCCTTACCCAAGGTTTGATTGCAGGCAATTCTCTGACAGGCGCATGGACGTGCCTGTATCTGGTTGATCAAATAAAATAAAAATCTCATGAGCAAGCTCAAACCGTTACCAGCCCAGGCACTCTATACGCGCTGCGATCCGGCTGCATTTGGTTTTACCGATACCTCTGAATTGCCTGATATCCGTGCTGCCATCGGGCAAAGCCGCGCCAGTGATGCCATACATTTTGGTGTCAATATCAGGCGCGAAGGCTATAACCTCTATGTTATGGGGCCGCCGGGCAGCGGCAAGCAAACTTTGACGCGTCAATATCTGCAGGAAAAGGCAGTTACTTTGCCTACGCCGGACGATTGGTGCTATGTAAATAATTTCAGCCAGGGCCACAAGCCCAGCGCCCTGCGCCTGCCGCCAGGTCAGGGCAATCAGTTCAGGCAAGAAATGGAAAAGCTGGTTGAGGCGCTGGGTATCGTCCTGCCGGCTACCTTTGAAGGCGAGGAATATCGCAATCGCCTGCAGGTATTGGAAGAAGAACTAAATGGGCGGCAAGAATCCACCATCGAACAGCTGGTCAGGGAGGCCAATGATCAGCAAATTCAACTCTTGCGTACCACATCAGGCTTTACTTTTGCTCCAATGAAAGGTGGCGAGGTGCTGGAGGCAGAGAAGTTTGCCAGGCTACCAGTTGCTGAGCAGGAACAGATCAAAAACACAATCGCAATCCTGCAGGAAAAATTGCAGATATTGGTTCGCCAATTTCCCCTCTGGCATCGTGACACCAGCGAAAAGGTAGGTCTGCTGAATTGTGAGACCACACAGCAGGTGGTGCAGCACCTGATCACCCCCATCAAGGAACGCTATAGTGAGCTGCCCGAACTCATCGAGTATCTCAACACGGTAGAGCAGGATGTCATCGACAATGTGGACATCTTTCTACCCGCTGAAGGTGATGAGGAAGGCCCGCCAGATCAGGATGAAAAAATACAGCGCTATCAGGTGACCGTGCTGGTGGATAATCGCCATACCCAGGGCGCGCCCATCATCTATCAGGACAATCCCAGCTACCTCAATCTGGTTGGTCGAGCCGAACAAATCGCCCAGTTAGGTACCCTTATCAAGGCAGGTGCACTGCATCAGGCCAACGGCGGTTATCTGTTAATCGATGCAGGCAGGTTACTCAGTCACCCGTTCGCCTGGGATGGTTTGAAACGCGCCTTGCGTGCTGCTGAAATACGTATTGAATCACCAGAGCGCATGCTCGCCCTGGTCAGCAGTATTTCACTAGAACCGCAGGCTATACCACTGGATGTAAAGATAGTCTTGATGGGTGATCGCCAGACTTATTATTTACTGCATGCACATGATCAGGATTTTGCCGAGCTGTTCAAGGTAGCTGTCGATCTTGATGAGCAAATTCCACGCAATGCAGACAATCAGCAGGCCTATGCCCAGCTTGTGGCCAGCCTGGCGCGCAAGGAAAAATTGCGCCCGTTTGATCGCTATGCCGTGGCTCGGGTTATCGAACATGGTTCACGCCTGGTGGAAGATGCCAGGCAGCTTAGCGCACACATGCGCTCCATCGCCGATGTATTGCGCGAGGCCGATTATTGGGCGGAGGAAAATGGCCAGAAAACTGTGGGCGTGAAGGAGATACAACAAGCAATAGATAAACAGATTCACCGTTCATCACGGGTACGCGAACGGCTTTTAGAGGAGGTCGAAAGCGGCATCCTCATACTGGAGACCGATGGCAGCAGGATAGGCCAGGTCAATGGCCTGTCGGTGCTGTCCATGGGTGATTTCAGTTTTGGTCAGGTCTCTCGCATTACCGCCACTGCATATATTGGTGAAGACAGTGTGGTCGATATCGAGCGTGAGGTCGATCTGGGTGGAGCAATCCATGCAAAAGGCGTCTTGATCCTTTCATCTTTCCTCGGTCAGCGTTATGCCAGTAATCATCCGCTGGCCTTGTCTGCCAGTTTGGTCTTTGAGCAAAATTATGGCTTGGTGGATGGCGACTCGGCTTCATTGGCCGAGCTTTGTGCCCTGCTTTCGGTGCTGGCTGATTTGCCCATCCTGCAATCACTCGCTGTCACTGGCGCGGTAAGCCAGTATGGTGAGGTGCAACCGGTCAGTGGAGTAAATGAAAAGATCGAAGGTTTTTTTGATGTTTGCTCAAGCAGGGGCTTGACCGGCAAACAAGGTGTCTTGATTCCAGCCAGAAACGTCAGGCATTTGATGTTGCGTGAGGATCTCTTGCAGGCGGCCAGCGAGGGAAATTTTCATATATACGCCGTTGCCAGCGTCGATGAGGCGCTCAGCTTGTTGCTGCATGCCGAGGCCGGTGTAAAGGATGCCGATGGTAATTGGCCAGAGGCAAGCATCAATGGCCGCATCCAGGCACGTCTGGTGGAAATGGCCTGTATCCGTGCCAGCTTTGCCGATCAGGCCAAGGAGCATGATGAAGCAACCCGGCCAGCAGATCGAGTGGATGGACTGCATGAATAGGGGTGCATAGCGATGGCTGTCAGGGTATATTTTTCAGGGTACAATGATCATTTGAGATATTTATTCCCCCATACCAGAACGCACCTGACTGGAGAAAAACCATGCTGGTAAAAGAAGTCATGAGCCACACCGTGCGCACAGTTGAGCCGGAGACCAGTATGCTGGAGGTCTCCTCATTGATGTGTCTGTATCGTTTCAGCGGTCTGCCGGTTATCAAGGATGGCAAGCTGGTTGGCTTTATTGCCGAGAAGGACGTGCTGCACCGCTTGTTTCCATCGATCGATGAATTCATGGATGGTACTGCCGCCATGAAACAGGGAGATATGCAAGGGGAGTATCGCGACCTTGTCAAGCTGAAGACGGCTGATTTAATGACCCCCAATGTCATCACGGTATCGCCTGAATTGCATGTGCTGCGGGCTGCCGCTGTGATGGTGCGCCACCGCTTCCGCCGCATTCCGGTAGCAGAAGGCGATCAGTTGATGGGTATGCTCAGCCTGGGCGATATCCACAAGGCAATCTTCAATTCCAGTCTGGCGAAGATGTGCTCCACAGCAGAATAACGATTTAGCGCCGGGGCGGGCTTGATGCCCGCCTCCTCACTTTTGCATTATAGCTGCGCGATACGGGATTGCTGTGCGCGCAGTTGATTCAGCGCGGTTTCTGCTTCTGCCAGTCGTTGGCGCTCTTTTGTCACCAGTTCTGCCGGTGCCTTGGCAGTGAAATTTGCATTGCCAAGTTTGTCGTTGGTGCGCTCTATTTCCTTTGTCAGCTTGGCCATTTCGCGTTCGAGTCTGGCCAGCTCGGCCTCTTTGTCGATAAGCCCGGCCATGGGTACCAATATTCTCATCTCGCCGAGTAGCGAGGTAGCTGATTCCGGTGTGCTTTCGTTGGCCTCCAGCCAGGTGATGGATTCCGTGCGTGCCAGGCGGGCAAGAAACATGCTGTTGCGTTGCAGGCGTTGCCGATCTTCGCTTGAGCCGTTTTGCAACAGGACAGGCAGGGGTTTGCTCGGCGCGATGTTCATGCCGGAGCGGATCTTGCGGATGCCGATAATGAACTCCATTACCCAGTGCATTTCATCTTCAGCCTCGCAGTCCAGGCCGTTGCTGTCTGGCTGTGGATAGGGCTGGTGCATGATGGTTGGCCCGCTGATGCCGGCCAGCGGCGCAACGCGCTGCCAGATCTCCTCGCTGATGTAGGGCATGATGGGGTGAGCCAGCCGCAACAGGGTTTCAAGCACGCGTAGCAGGGTTTGGCGCGTGCCACGTGTCTGTAGCTCTGTTGCCTCGCCACCGGTTAGTACCGGCTTGGAGAGCTCCAGATACCAGTCACAGTACTCATTCCAGGTAAAATCGTAGAGCGCCTGGGCGGCCAGATCGAAACGATAGCCCTGGATGGATTCGTTCATGCTGGCCACGGTGCGTTCCAGGCGTGAGAGGATCCAGCGATCGGCCAGCGAGAGTTCGACCTGCTGGTTGTCTGATGCGCAATCTTTACCCTCGGTGTTCATTAATACATAACGGGCGGCATTCCAGAGCTTGTTGCAGAAGTTGCGATAGCCTTCGATACGGCCGGTATCGAAGTTGATGTCACGGCCGGTGGAGGCCAGCGCGGCAAAGGTGAAGCGCAGGGCATCGGTGCCATATGGTTTTATGCCATCTGGAAACTCGGCGCGGGTTTGTTTTTCGATAGATTTTGCCATCTCTGGTTGCATCAGTCCGGTGGTGCGCTTGCGCACCAGTGATTCCAGATCGATGCCATCGATGAGGTCGATGGGGTCGAGTACATTGCCCTTGGATTTGGACATTTTCTGGCCGTGGACATCGCGCACCAGGCCGTGGATATAGACCTCGCGGAAGGGTACTTCACCCATGAATTTCAGCCCCATCATGATCATGCGCGCGACCCAGAAGAAGATGATGTCAAAGCCGGTAACCAGCACGCTGGTGGGGTAAAAGGTTTGCAGGGCTGCGGTTTGTGTTGGCCAGCCGAGGGTGGAGAAGGGCCAGAGGGCGGAGGAAAACCAGGTGTCTAAAACGTCTTCATCCTGGCGTAACAGGATATCGCTGCTCAGTTGGTGAGTTTCGCGCACTTCTGCTTCGCTGCGGCCTACATAGACCTTGCCTGCGTCGTCATACCAGGCGGGGATACGATGGCCCCACCAGATCTGACGGCTGATGCACCAGTCCTCGATGCGATGCATCCAGTCGAAATAGGTGTTTTTCCAGTTGTCGGGGACAAAGCGGATCTTGCCTTCCTCGACCACCTTGACAGCCTCGGCCGCCAGCGGCGCAACCTTGACGTACCACTGGTCGGTCAGCAATGGCTCGATGACTGAGTGTGAACGATCGCCTCGTGGCACCATCAGTCGATGATCTTCAATCTTCTCGATTAGGTCCAGAGCCTTGAGGTCATCAACGATACGCTTGCGCGCATCGTATCGATCCAGGCCACGATAGACCTCTGGCGCGTTTTCATTGATCTTGGCGTCGATGGTGAAGATATTGATCTGCGGCAATTGGTGGCGCTGGCCCACGGCATAGTCATTGAAGTCATGGGCGGGGGTGATCTTGACACAGCCGGTACCAAATTCAGGATCGACATAATCGTCGGCAATGATGGGGATCTCGCGCCCGACCAGTGGCAGGGTGACGGTCTTGCCGATGAGCTGTCGGTAGCGTTCATCATCGGGATGCACCGCGACGGCGCTATCGCCGAGCATTGTTTCCGGCCGGGTGGTAGCAACGACCAGGTGGCCGCTACCGCCGCTCAGTGGATAGCGAAAATGCCAAAGGTGGCCGTTCTCTTCCGTAGAGACGACTTCGAGGTCGGAGACTGCCGTGTGCAATACCGGATCCCAATTGACCAGGCGTTTGCCACGATAGATGAGACCCTCGTCGTAGAGGCGCACAAACACTTCCTTGACGGCGTCGGACAGGCCTGCGTCCATGGTGAAACGTTCACGCGACCAGTCGTGCGAGGCGCCCATGCGGCGCAATTGGCGGGTTATGTGGTTGCCGGATTCGGCCTTCCACTGCCAGACCTCATCAAGGAATTTTTCTCTGCCAAGGTCGTGACGATTTTTGCCTTGCGCCAACAAGCGGCGCTCGACGACCATCTGGGTGGCAATGCCGGCGTGGTCAGTGCCTGGTTGCCAGAGGGTATTCTTGCCAGACATCCTGTGGTAACGGGTCAGGGCATCCATCAAGGTATCCTGGAAGGCATGTCCCATGTGCAGAGAGCCGGTGACATTCGGCGGCGGGATCATGATGCAATAGGCATCGTCATTGCTGCCGCTGTCGCTGGCGGGGGCAAACCAGCCCTGTTCTTCCCAGGTCTGATACCAGCGTTGCTCTATGGCGTGGGGTTCGTAACTTTTATCCATGTTTTTTGTGAATTTTGTGAGGGTGCGCGACAGTAGTGCCGCAAATGGGGCGAGATTATACCTGATATCCTAGTTATTTAAGCAGCTCGCGCATGCGCAGTTCATCGCGCAGGACGCGTTTCAATTCAAGTCTGATGCGCGGCATTTCGCGGTCGATGATTTTATCCAGCATGGCCTCCAGTTCGATCTCTGTGGGCAGTGTGGGTACGGGTGCCGGGGTGATCGCGGGCTGTGTGTGCGTAATTGATTTATCGCCCACGATATCGTCCAGCAGGGGGATATCATTGTCTTGTATGGATGCATTCTGTTCGGCCAGCAGACGGCGCACCCGATTCAATTCGGCCAGCAGCTCTATGGCAGTTTTCTTCTGCTTATCGTTCATCTACTCATCCCTGAGTGAGAGTGTGGGTTGCCAGCTGGTAACCGCGATCGCGGTAAAATTTATAGCGCACCCGGCCATGCTGGCGGGCGTCATCATCTGATGGCACGATCTCGGCCACACGGGCAAAACGGCTGAAAAACAAGGGTACCTCGGCATCCAGATTGATGAGGACTTCATTGTGACACACGGGTGCTTCCTGCCAGCCGATATGGATAGGCGTCAGTTCATCAACTGGCGTTTCATCGTCGAATAGATGATGGGGTAGAAAACTTCCAGGGCGAAAGGTCCACAACAGTTCATTGAGTTGTGTGGCCTGCTGCCGATCACTGGCATGAACATAGACTTTGTGGCCAGCCAGCCAGGCCTTTTCCGCTATTCGGCAGGCCACCTGCTGCTGATCCGCCGGTGGCCTGCCTTCGAGAATATAGAAATCAATACTGGTCACGTTCAAACGACCTTGCTGCGAGCGAGCAGGTATTGCATGAGCAGCGGAACAGGTCTGCCAGTTGCGCCCTTGTCCTTTCCACTTTTCGAGGCTGTACCGGCAACATCGAGGTGAGCCCAGCTGTAGTCCTTGGTGTAACGCGCGAGAAAACTGGCAGCTGTGATGGTGCCAGCCTCGCGGCCACCGATATTGGCCATGTCGGCAAATGGGCTCTTGAGCTGCTCGTCGTATTCTGGCCACAGGGGCAGTTGCCAGGCACGGTCGTTACTTTGTTGGCCGGCAGCGAGCAGGGCATCCACCAGTTCTTGATCATTGCCGAGCAAGCCGGAGGCCTGTGAGCCCAAAGCGATGACACAGGCACCAGTCAGAGTGGCGATATCGATGACTACAGCGGGTTTGAATTTTGCGCTGTAGGTTAGGGCATCACAAAGTATCAGCCGTCCTTCGGCATCGGTATTGAGGATCTCGATGGTCTGGCCGGACATCGAGGTGACGATATCGCCTGGCTTGTTGGCGTTGCCATCGGGCAGGTTTTCTGCGGCAGGAACAACGCCGATTACATTGATCGGTAATTCCAGCTCAGCCACCGCCTGCATTACACCGAGCACGCTGGCACCGCCACACATGTCATATTTCATCTCATCCATCGCCGCAGCGGGCTTGATTGAAATGCCGCCTGCATCAAAGGTAAGCCCCTTGCCAATTAGCACCACAGGTTTGTCCTTTTGCTTGCCGCCCTTGTATTCGAGCACGATAAGCCGTGGCGGCTGACGGCTGCCTTTGGCCACCGACAGCAGGGCCCCCATGCCGAGTTTCTTCATTGCCGCCTCGTCGAGGATAGTGGACTTGAGGCTTTTATTGTCCTTACCCAGTTGTTTGGCGCGATCGGCCAGATATGTTGGTGTACAGATATTGCCCGGCAGATTGGCGAGATCTTTGGTCAGCTTTATACCATGCTGGATGGCCCGCCCATGGCGGACGGCCTGCTGGGCTGTCTTGTGACTGGCCGCATCACTCACCAGAATGCTGACCTTTTTGGCCTTGACTGGCTTTTTGTCTTGTTCTTCGGTTTTTAATTGATCAAATTTGTAGCAAACCTCGCCGCCCAATTCGACGATTTGGCGTATCTTCCAGGCCAGGTCGCGATCCTTTACCTCCAGATCAGTGAGGCCAAGCAGGGCATTTTTGCTGCCTGTGTCCTTGAGCGCAGCGAGGGCAGACTTGATGAGTTGACGATATTTGGCAGCTGCCAGGGCATCATCCAGCGGGCCGCAACCAACCAGCAAGATGCGCTCAAACCGGGCATGGGCAGGGCGCAGTAACAATACATCGCCCAGTTTACCCTTGATGTCGTCCGCCCTGAGCGCCTGACTTATCAGGTTGGTGCAGTTGTTATCCAGGATTTCAGCTGCTGCACTTAATTTGCGCTTTTCATGTACGCCAACTACAAAGCAGGCACTGCGCTGCTTTTCGATGGCACCGGAAACAACAGAAAACTCCATGTGACACTCCTGATCTACGATAGCTGGTGAATGGTGTTACAGATTATGCCTATAGCGTAAACTGGTTGGCTATTGCCTGCCATATTAGATGATTGATTGCTTGATTATCCAACGTTACATCCTGCGCGAGATAGCGGCCACCTTTATTGGTGTGGCCTTGCTGTTGTCGCTGGTGGTGTTGAGCATCACCTTTATCCGTGTGATGTCCAGCGTGGTAGAGGGCGATTATCCGGCATCCATCGCCATGCTGATGCTGTTTTTGCAAAGCTCGGCCAATCTGATTTATGTGTTTCCGCTGATGTTTTTCCTGTCAGTATTGCTGGCTCTGGGCAGACTTTATCGCGATAGTGAAATGACCGTCATGCATGCCTGTGCCTTTGGGCCGGAGCTGGTTTTTCGCACGGTGGGTCTTGTTTCCTTGCTGATGGCATTGCTGTTTGGCAGTTTGGCTTTGTTTTTTATCCCCTGGAGCAATGAGCAGGACACCCGTCTGCAGGATGAGGTCAGGGCGCGTACCGAGGTTGAAGGGCTGACGGCTGGACGATTCAATTCAGTGGGTGCCGGCATGTTGGTTTATCTGGAAAAAATCTCTGACGACAGGCGGGAAATGCTTAAGGTCTTTGCCTATGGCGAGAGTGCGGATGGCACACAGGTATTGTCAGCTGAAAGTGCGCGCCAGCAGTTGATCGACGGTGAGCGTTACATGGTGTTTTTTGATGGCTATCGTTATGAGGGAGATCCTGCCGCGCCTGATTTTCGCATCATTCAGTTTCGCGAACATGGTGTACGCATACAGGTGCGTGAGGTTGTTGCCAGTGAGCGCCCGCGCCAGGCCATGTCGTCATTGGCCTTATGGCGCAGTTCTTCTGCTGCGCATATGTCCGAGCTGCAATGGCGGCTGATGGTGCCGATCAGTACCTTGCTATTTGGTCTGCTGGCCGTGCCGCTGTCGCGTAGCTCGCCGCGTGAGGGGCGCTATGCCCGTCTGTTTGAGGCCATTCTGATCTACATCGTCTATAGCCAGCTTATGTTTTCTGCCAAATCCGCCTTGGGTAAGGGGACACTCAATCCTTGGCCAGGATTGTGGTGGGTGCATGCCCTGGCGCTTGCCCTGCTGCTTTGGCTACTCTGGCGGCAGCAACACCTGCCAGGGTCGCGTCGCCGCAAGGTGGCGGCATGAGGATCCTGAGACGCTATATCGGACAGACAGTCCTGGTGCAGACCTTGCTGGTTTCTCTGGTGTTGCTCACGATTTATTTTTTCATCACTCTTATGAATGAGTTCAAGGCCGTTGGTCGTGAGCAATATTCCATCATCAATGCCGTGCAATACAGTCTGATGATGTTGCCACGTCAGCTCTATGATCTCTTTCCTATGCTGGCTCTGCTCGGTGGTCTGCTGGGTCTGGGCAGCCTAGCCAGCAGCAATGAGCTGACCGTGATCCGTGCAGCGGGGGTGTCGGTACGGCGCATTCTGTTGGCCATGATGAAAATGGCCTTGTGGATGATGCTGGCCGTAGGCCTGATCGGCGAGTTCCTCGCGCCACCACTGGAGCAGCAGGCGCACACGATGCGTGCACAGGCGCTCAATAGCAGCATCAGACTCAATGCCAAGGGCGGTTTGTGGGTGCGTGATAATGATACCTACATACATATGCGCCTGCTGTTAGCAGGTGGCGCGGCACATGATGTGTCGATTTATGTCTTTGCCGGGGACCAGCGTCTGCTTGAGTTGATCCGGGCCAAATCGGCCAGCTATGCTGAAGGGCAATGGGTTTTGCACAAGGTCAGGCGCAGTCATATTGACCATGCGGGAGTAGCGCATGAGGGCATGGCCGAGCTGCAATGGCAAACCAGTCTGACACCCGAGGTGATCAGCGTAGCGGCCATGTCGCCAGATAAGTTGCCTATCAACGAACTGCTGGGCTATGTGCAGTACATGCGCAACAACAATCTGGATGTCCGCAGTCATGAGCTGGCCTTGTGGATGCGGGTTGCCGTGCCTTTTGCCACTGCTGGCATGATGTTGCTGGCAGTGCCTTTCATCTTTGGCTTATTACGCAGCGTCAGCATAGGTTTGCGTATCACGGTAGGCGGTTTGACAGGGATAGGTTTTTATATGCTCAATGGGGTCTTTGGTCAAGTCGCCCTGGTTTATGGTTTCTCGCCCATTATCGGTGCACTGCTGCCAACTCTGGTGGTTTTTGGGCTGTGGTGGGTGTTGATGCAGAAAGTGCGATAGTTTGTATTAGTAAATCTTATCAACTGGCGCGTGAAGCCGGGTAAAATACCGGACAAATCAATAATGGATAATCCAAATGGCCGGCGATATCAGTGATCTCTTCAACAACAACCAGGCTTGGGCGGCAAGACATCTTTTACAGGATCCAGAATACTTTCAACGCCTCTGGCAGCAGCAATCACCTGAATATTTATGGATAGGTTGTTCCGACAGCCGGGTTCCGGCCAATGATATCGTCGGCCTCGCACCAGGCGAGCTGTTTGTCCATCGTAACGTCGCCAATCTGGTCTATCACACTGATTTTAATTGTATGTCGGTGTTGCAGTACGCCATTGAAGTGCTGCAGGTAAAGCACATCATAGTTACCGGTCATTACGGCTGTGGTGGTATACGCGCTGCCTTGCAGGACAGGGAGCTTGGCCTCATCGATAACTGGTTGAACTACGTGCGCGACATATACGACCGGCATCGTCGGCAATTGGAGCCGTTGGCCGAGGAGCAGCGTGTTGATCGCTTGTGTGAGCTAAATGTCATGCAACAGGTAGCCAACATCTGTCATACCACCATCGTGCAACATGCCTGGCAAAAAGGACAACGCCTGTCTGTGCATGGCTGCATCTACAGCATCAGGGACGGTATTCTGCGTGATCTTGGCGTGCGAGTGAACGGCCCTGGCCAGCTCGCGCCGATTTATCGTATCGATGAATAGTAAGAATCCAGTGAAATAAGAAACAGTCGAATACAGCCAGGCTTGCCAGGTTTATTTTTGACTGTCGGTTCGTACCAGACGGCTTTCTGACCAGCGATCGTGCCAGGTCATTTTATCCTTGTCCCACAGTGTCCACCAAAAGCCCAGGCCAAGTGCTGCCCACGAAATAATGGCAACAAAAAAACGCAGTAGAGCTTGTAACCAGCTTATCGGCTGGCCGTCCAGGGTTTGTACGCGGATACGCCAGGTGCGCATACCCAAAGTTTGGCCGCCATGCACCCAGAACCAGCCAAAAAACAAAAATGCGATAGCCAGTAGCCAGGCCAGTGCCAGTGGGTCAAATTCTCCCTGTCCAGGCCCACCACGGCGTAAAAACGTGTAGGGGATGAAGGCGATGACTTCCACGCCAAGCAATAATATGCTGTCGTAAAGTGCTGCCGCAAGGCGACGTGGCAGGGGGCTGGGGGTGGATTCAGTGTTCAAGGATTCAACTCGGTTTGTAGAAGCAGGAAGCGCCCATCTTAGTTATTTTTAAAGCCAAACGGCAATGCCCAACCGCAATTACAGGCCGGGCATCACACTAAAGAGAGGGTAACGCCCGCCTGTGCGGATGACCTGCGCCAGCGTAGGCTTTCTGTTTTTTCAGTGTCTGGATTCCCGCCTGCGCGGGAATGACGGTTCTGAGTCGAGCGCAATTCCTCCCCTCTCCCGCTCACGGGAGAGGGGTTGGGGGAGAGGGTAACGACCGCATGTGCGGGAATGACGGGACAAATGCACCAGTGGGAGCTGCTTTAGCCGCGATTGGTACGTGCTGTAAAAATTAAAGTGTGTGGGCCTCTTTGCCTTCGAACCAGGCCTCCGGTCTGTCTTATTTTCCCTTTTCTTGCTTTGCCAGTATCATTAGCGATCTTCTCCACCTGGCAAAAAAGGCTCGCCCAATCATGTTGCTGTTGCGCGGAAATCCGGCTCTATCGCCGTTTCGTCTGGAAAAACTCTTGGCGCAGTTGCGTCGTGCTGTGCCTGCGGTCGGGCATGTGTATGCCGAGTTTGTGCATGTCGTTGATCTGGAACGGCAGCTTGCGCAGGCTGAGCAGTCTATCCTGGAACAGGTGCTCAGTTATGGCCCACGACTGACTGTCGAAGAGCCGCATGGCCAATTATTTTTTGTTGTGCCACGGCTGGGGACTATTTCACCCTGGGCTTCCAAGGCGACGGATATCGCGCAAAATTGTGGTTTGACTGCTGTGCGCCGCCTGGAGCGTGGGCTGGCCTATTATCTGCGCAAGTCTGATGCATCTGTGTTTACGGCTGATGAACGGGAGGCCGGGGCGGCTCTGTTACACGATCGCATGACTGAGAGTGTTCTGGATACGCTGGAAGATGCCGATGGATTGTTTCATGCCACCGAGCCTGCGCCATTGCGCAGGGTGGATTTGCTGGGTGGCGGTCGTGCCGCGCTGGAACATGCCAATATCGATTGGGGATTGGCGCTGGCCGAGGATGAGATAGATTACCTGCTGGAGAATTTCACTGCGCTGGGCCGCAACCCCACAGACGTCGAGCTGATGATGTTCGCCCAGGCCAATTCCGAGCACTGTCGTCACAAGATCTTCAACGCTGACTGGATCATCGATGGCAAGACACAGGAAAAATCCTTGTTTAGCATGATCCGCAACACCTATCACCACAACAACAAAAACATACTTTCGGCCTATAAAGATAACTCTGCGGTGATTGAGGGCTATACGGCGGGGCGTTTTTATCCGCAGTCAGACACGCAGGAATATGCTTACCACCAGGAGCATGTGGCAATCCTGATGAAGGTGGAGACGCACAATCATCCAACTGCTATCTCACCATTTCCTGGCGCGGCGACCGGCTCGGGTGGTGAGATACGCGACGAGGGCGCCACTGGACGCGGCTCCAGGCCCAAGGCTGGACTGTGCGGTTTTTCTGTCTCCAATCTGCGTATCCCGGGTTTTGCACAGCCCTGGGAACATGATTATGGCAAGCCAGAGCGGATAGTCTCTGCCCTGCAGATCATGATCGATGGCCCCTTGGGCGCGGCCTCTTTTAATAATGAGTTTGGCAGACCTGCCATTAACGGTTATTTCCGTACTTATGAAGAAAAAGTTGTCGGGCCGAATGGCGATGAAGTGCGCGGCTATCACAAGCCGATCATGCTGGCCGGTGGGCTGGGCAATATGCGTATCGACCATGTCGAGAAGCAGCCTATTCCAGTTGGCGCGCAGCTGGTCGTATTGGGTGGGCCGGCGATGTTGATAGGTTTGGGTGGCGGCGCGGCCTCGTCTATAAATACCGGTCAGTCGCATGAAGATTTGGATTTTGCTTCGGTGCAGCGCGGTAACCCTGAAATGCAGCGCCGCTGTCAGGAAGTGATCGACCGTTGCTGGCAGTTGGGTGAGGCCAATCCCATTGTATCGCTGCACGATGTCGGCGCAGGTGGTCTGTCCAATGCCATGCCGGAGTTAGTCAATGATGCCGGTCGTGGCGCGCGCTTTGAGTTACGCACCATACCCAATGATGAGCCGGGCATGACGCCGATGGAGATTTGGTGCAACGAGGCGCAGGAGCGCTATGTACTTGCCGTGCGCAGCGAGGATATGGAGTGCTTTGCGGCGATCTGTGCGCGTGAACGTGCGCCTTTTGCCGTGATCGGTGAGGCGACGGCCGAGCAGCAGTTGATGCTGCAAGATGCCCACTTCAATAACACGCCGATCGATCTGCCGCTGGAAGTCTTGCTTGGCAAACCTCCCAAGATGTTGCGCGATGTGCAGCACAAGACCTTTCAGAAAAATGATTTGCAGTTGCATGGCATCAAGCTGGGCGAGGCGGCCTATCGTTTATTGCGCCTGCCAACTGTCGCCAGCAAGAATTTCCTCATCACCATAGGTGATCGCACTGTTACCGGTCTGGTTTGCCGAGACCAAATGGTTGGCCCCTGGCAAGTGCCAGTCGCCGATTGTGGCGTCACGGCAACTTCATTTGATGTCTATACCGGCGAGGCGATGGCGGTGGGCGAGCGCGCGCCGCTGGCCTTGATTGACGCGGTGGCCTCGGCGCGCATGGCCGTCGGTGAGGCGTTGACCAATATTGCTGCGGCTCATATAGATGATATTTCGCGCATCGTGCTTTCCGCCAACTGGATGGCACCGGCCGGTCATCCTGGTGAAGATGCAGATTTATATGATGCGGTGCATGCGGTGGGCATGGAGCTTTGTCCGGCCCTGGGGATTGCTATTCCGGTAGGCAAGGATTCCATGTCGATGAAGACCGTGTGGCAGGAGAATGGCGAGCAGAAGAGTGTTACTGCGCCAATGTCGCTGATCAGCTCGGCCTTTGCGCCGGTGGCTGATATTCGCAAGAGCCTGACACCAGAGCTGCGCAATGACAAGGGCGATACTGACCTTATCTATATCGATCTGGGCAAGGGGCGCAACCGCTTGGGTGGATCTTCGTTGGCGCAGGTATATAAGCAAATGGGGCGTCAGGGGCCTGATCTGGATGATCCAGCCTTGTTCAAGTCATTTTTTGCCTGCATCCAGGAGATGAATGCCAACGGCATATTGCTGGCCTATCACGATCGTTCAGATGGTGGTCTGTTCGTTACCTTGGCCGAGATGGCCTTTGCCGGTCATACCGGTATCAAGATTGAGCTTGGCGAGTTGGCTGGTGATGCCATTTCGCTGTTGTTCAACGAGGAGCTTGGCGCCGTGCTGCAGGTGCGCCATGTCGACACCGATGATGCATTGAAATCTTTGCACGATGCCGGACTTGGCAAATACAGCCATGTGATCGGCACGCTGGATGTTGCGGATCGCATTATCATCACGCGTTCGGGCGAGGAGTTGTGCAATGAATCGCGTATCGACTTGCAACGGGCCTGGGCCGAAACTAGTTATCAGATGCAGTCATTGCGCGATAATCCGTCCTGTGCGCAGGATGAGTTCGATGCCCTACTTGATGCCAACGATCCCGGCCTGCATGTAGAGCTTCGCTTCGACCTGAATGACGATGTGGCCGCACCATTTATCCGCACTGGTAAACGCCCACGCATCGCAATCTTGCGCGAGCAGGGTGTGAATGGTCAGATGGAAATGGCGGCGGCCCTGCAGCGGGCCGGTTTTGCTGTGGTTGATGTACATATGAGCGACCTGCTGACCGGCAGGCGCACACTTAAGGAATTCACCGGCCTGGTGTCCTGCGGTGGTTTTTCCTATGGTGATGTGCTCGGTGCTGGTGGTGGCTGGGCCAAGTCGATCCTTTTCAATCCACGCGTGCACGATGAGTTCAGCCATTTTTTCCAGCGTGAGGACAGCTTCAGCCTGGGCGTTTGCAATGGCTGTCAGATGCTGTCGCAGCTGCATACGCTGATCCCGGGCGCCGATGGCTGGCCACGTTTTGTGCGTAATGAGTCCGAGCAATTCGAGGCGCGTGTGGCGATGGTTGAGGTGATGAAATCGCCTTCGCTGTTTCTTGCCGGCATGGAAGGCTCACGCCTGCCGGTTGCCGTCGCGCATGGCGAGGGCCGCGCTGAGTTTGACGCGGCGGATGGGCCGGTGACCGCCTTGCGCGAGCGTCGTGTGGCGCTGCGCTGGGTGGACAATTATGGCGATCCGACCGAGCGTTATCCATTCAATCCCAATGGTTCGCCACTGGGAATTACCGGCCTGACCAGTGCCGATGGCCGCGTTACTCTAATGATGCCTCACCCTGAGCGCATGTTCCGTGCGGTACAAAACTCCTGGGGACTGAATGATGGTCAGGAAGATGGCCCTTGGCTGCGCATGTTCCGCAATGCACGGCTGTGGGTGGGCTGAAATATGTGAGGTGCACCCTGAAAATTTTGCTGCAATGGTGATCTACGGGCTGATTTTGGTGGGCGTGCTCAAGTTTTGCTGCCTGCTGCCGATTGTCTTGTAAACAGATCGATCGCTTTGGGGAATTCCTGTGGCCTTATCTTTGCGGCAATGGCTGGTGTGTTGTGTGGGCTTGTCTCCATTGGGCACGGCGCTGGCCGGTGCGCAATATTATGGTGCGACTGTGCACGAATCCCGTTGGGAGGTAAGCTCCTCACGCCTTGCCTGTTCCTTGAGTCATGAGATTCCATTTTATGGTTCGGTGCGTTTTGCCGCACGTGCAGGCGGTGAGCTTGAGTTTAGCGCCGAGGTCATGCGCCGTCCGGCGCAGACAGGTGTTGCGCAATTGGCATCGCTGGCCCCGGCCTGGAAGCATGATGTTGCGGCGCTGGATTTGGGCAATGTGACTGTAGCGCATAGCGCGCAGCCTTTTCATCTCGATCGGCCTTTGGCACAGCGCTTGTTGGCTGAGCTGGAAAAGGGGATGTTTCCGACCTTTACCTATCGTGATTGGGTCGATGGCCGCGATGAGGTGACGGTAGCGATCTCGGCGGTCAATGTGCGCTCGGCCCTGGCTGAATTTCTGGCCTGTCTGGATGACATGCTGACATATGATTTCAGTATGGTAGAGAAGACCAGGTTGCAGTTTGACTTTGGCAGCGCGGCCTTGCAGCCGGCGGCAAGGCAAACTCTGGACCGGATCGTAGACTATTTGCTGGCCGATCCTGCCGTGAGCCGCGTTGTGCTTGAAGGTCATACGGATAGCGTCGGCAGACGCAGCTACAATCAACAGCTCAGCAGCCAGCGGGTCGAGGCGGTGCGTAACTATTTGGTGCAAAAGGGTGTGGCCGAGGATAAATTCACTCTGCACGCGCTGGGCAAGGGCAAACCTGCTGCCGATAACCGGACGACAAGTGGCCGTGCGGCCAATCGTCGGGTGCTTGTATTGCTCGTGCAGTAGCTCGTTGGTGCCATGCCTGTCTGGCCGAGTGTGAGCGCACACTTACATCTCTGCAATGTAAGTCTTTGATGGGCTGTTTTGCCAGGTGATCTAAATTTCTCTTGCCATCTCGGCTATAATTCACCCCCTTTGCCGTTCGTGGCATAATTTCTGGGGAGTTTGTCGATGTCTGGTATCAAGAAAGTGGTCTTGGCCTATTCCGGTGGGCTTGATACATCCATCATTCTCAAGTGGCTGAAAGACAAGTACGATTGTGAGGTGGTGACCTTTACCGCCGATATCGGCCAGGGTGAGGAGGTCGAGCCTGCTCGGGCCAAGGCCGAGGCGATGGGCGTGAAGGAGATCTATATCGAAGATCTGCGCGAGGAGTTTGCCCGTGATTATGTTTTCCCCATGTTTCGCGCCAATACGGTCTATGAGGGCGAATATCTGCTCGGTACATCTATCGCACGTCCCTTGATTGCCAAGCGCCTGGTTGAGATAGCCAACGCTACCGGTGCCGATGCCATCGCACATGGAGCGACTGGCAAGGGTAACGATCAGGTGCGTTTTGAGTTGGGTGCCTATGCGCTGAAGCCGGAAGTGAAGATCATTGCGCCCTGGCGTGAATGGGATCTGAACTCGCGCGAGAAATTGATGGCCTATGCCGAACAGCATGGTATTCCTGTGGATTTTGCCAAGCAGGGCAAAAAATCTCCTTATTCCATGGATGCGAATTTACTGCATATTTCCTATGAAGGCGGCGTGCTGGAAGATCCCTGGAGCGAGGCCGAGGAAGATATGTGGCGCTGGTCGGTTTCGCCTGAACAGGCTCCCGATAAACCAAGCTATGTCGAGCTGAGCTATCGCAAGGGAGATATCGTCGCCATTGATGGCAAGGAGATGAATCCTGCCGAGGTGATGGAATATCTTAACAAGCTCGCCGGTGCAAATGGCATAGGCCGCGCAGATATAGTCGAGAACCGTTATGTGGGCATGAAATCACGTGGTGCCTATGAGACACCGGCAGGCACCATAATGCTGAAGGCGCATCGGGCGATTGAATCACTAACTCTGGATCGTGAAGTTGCCCACCTGAAGGATGATTTGATGCCGCGCTATGCATCTTTGCTTTACAACGGTTATTGGTGGAGCCCAGAGCGCAAGATGTTGCAGACTATGATCGATGCTTCACAAGAGCATGTGAATGGTGTGGTGCGGCTCAAATTGTACAAGGGCAACGTTATTATCGCTGGTCGTAAATCAGAAACAGATTCACTCTTCGATGCCGAGATTGCCACTTTCGAAGATGATGCAGGTGCTTACGATCAAAAGGATGCCGAGGGTTTCATCAAGTTAAACGCCCTGCGTATGCGTATTGCAGCCAAGCGAGGGCGCTAAAGGCAGATAGCTAAAGGACAAGCCAACATAAAAAGAGCAGGCGGGTGGCTGTGTAGCTACCCGCCATTGCGCAGTGTCTGGAGGAATGGCTTGTGGTGATGGCGGAAGTATTGTTCAAGTCCCTGCAGCTGGTTCTGCTTGGGATAATTGTATTTTGGTTGTGGCGCGTAGGGCGTAAACACGGTCTGACCAGACAACAGGGTTGGCGTGTTATCTGGCTGGGGTTTGTAATTATTTTATTTGGCAGTCTGGTCGATATTGCCGATACCTCAGCCTGGCTCTCACAGAGTTCTCGTGTCGGCGCTATCTTCAATCTCTTGCTGTTAAAAATGCTTTGCTATGTGGCTGGTAGCGCCTGGCTGGCCTGGGGATTTTGGCGCTGGATGCCAAATATTGCCGAGCTGCTGCAAACCCATCAGCAACTTTGTGGTGAAGATAGTTTATTTTGCAATGCGCCTGCACGGGCTAGTGAATTGCAGCTGATGAATACGCGCCTTGAGGAGGAGATACAACGCCGCAAGCAGGCTGAAGTTCGTTTTCAGCAAGAGAAGGAACGTCAATATGTCACCTTGCAGGCAATCAATGACGGGCTTGTGACTACCGATATTGACGGTCATGTCGATTACATAAATCCCGCTGGTGAGAGTTTGACTGGTTGGCAAAATGGCAGTGCCATAGGCCAGCATTATCTCGTGGTGTGTAAACGGCTGGATAAATATAGCAGCGAGACCCTGACTGATTTGCTCACGCTTTGTCTGCGTGAAGGCGCAGCTGCTCATCTGGATGATGCGGTGCTGACGCATGAGGATGGTCAGGAATTCAATATAAACATCAGTCTGGCTCCATTGCGTGATAGCAAGGGGCAAACTACCGGCGCGGCATTGATATTGAATGATCTCACCGAGGTGATGGGAATTGCCAGGCAACTCGGCTATCAGGCCAGCCACGATATGCTTACCGGTCTTGTCAATCGACGTGAGTTCGAACGTTTGCTGGAAAGTGCAATTCGCGCGGTGCGTAATAGTGATGCACGGTATGTGATGCTTTATATCGATCTGGATCGGTTCAAGCTGATCAATGACAGCTGTGGGCATCGCGCCGGTGATGAGTTGTTGATTGGACTGGCAGCACAGATCAAGCAACAAGTGCCTGGACCAGACATCGTGGCGCGACTTGGCGGTGATGAATTTGGTGTGCTGCTAAGCGATTGCAGTTTGAGCGAAGCGGTTGCCATTGCGGAGAAACTACAGCAGATGTTGCGTGAGTTCCACTTCAGCTGGCAGGACAAGAATTTCGATATTGGTGCCAGCATAGGTGTCGTGCCTATCGATAAAAACATGCGACGTTTTACCGATGTCATGACGGCGGCAGATATTGCCTGTTATGTGGCCAAGGATCTGGGGCGTAATCGTCTGCATGTCTATAGTACCGATGACAAGGAAGTCGAGCACCATCATGGCGAGATGGTATGGGTGCATCGGATCACCCAGGCCTTTGAGGATGGGCGTTTTTTCTTGTATGCCCAGCCCATAGTTGCGCAGGCCAATTGGACAGGCGAGCCCAGTCATTATGAAATTCTCATACGTATGCAAAGTCCAGAGGGCGAGCTGATTTCGCCGATGTCTTTTATCCCGGGAGCCGAGACCTATAATCTGATGCCCACCATTGATCGCTGGGTGTTGCGCACTGCCTTGGGTTATCTGCGCGAGGCGCAAGGTCCAGCTGATCGCCCACCGATAAACTGCACCATCAATCTCTCTGGTCAATCATTAAATGACGAGCATTTTCTCGCTTTTGTCATCGAGCAGTTTCATGAGCTTGATGTCATCCCGGATTGCATTTGTTTCGAGATTACGGAAACGGCAGCTATTTCCAACCTTGGCCGTGCCATGCATTTCATCGAACGTTTGCGCAGAATAGGCTGCCGTTTTGCCCTGTATGATTTTGGTACAGGCGTGTCGTCATTGACCTATCTGAAAAATCTCAACATCGATTATCTGAAGATTGACGGCAGCTTTATTCGTGGTCTGGTGCATGATGTGGTTGATTACACCATGGTTGAATCCATCAATCAGATAGAGCATGTCATGGGTTTGCAGACCATAGCTGAATTCGTTGAAAGCGAAGCGATTATCGAAGCACTAAAGAACTTGCAGGTTGACTATCTGCAGGGTTATGCAATCGGCCGGCCGATACCCTTGCAAGAGGTATTGGCACAAGTTTCCAGGCAGCAGACAGCAGCGGCATGTTAGGAAGCCTATGGATAACTACCTGCTTAAAACCTGCTTCTAATATTTATCAACTATAAACTGCGCTTCCCCGCATATTTTGCCTTGCCGCCTGTTACTGTTAACGTAATTCATAGATTCCTTGGCTCATATGATGCGTAGCACGCGCTCTGCCAAAGTTGGCATGAACAACCAGCCCTCCGCGTAGGATCGACTGGAAGTTCATACCAAACAATAAATTCAGTGGTGGCTATGATCGGCGTGATTATTTTCATGGCCTGTTTGTTCGACTGAGCGTGGAGCCAGTGGGGTGAAGCGAGCCTGTTCTGCTTGCTGGCTGTGGAAGCCAATGTTGAGCACCACGCGCATTTGTTCATCCATGGCGAATGTTCCTTTGCCCTTCAGTTTGTTGCCGCCTGCCGTCTGCAAGCTGATCTGACTGCGTTGGCCCGCGGCAAGTATGGTGGCCTGACCGCTGGCATTCTGGCTGGCGATGGGCTGGTCGGCATGGTCGGTGATGTAGACATTAAGCTCATTTTCCTTAACCACCAATTCAAAGTGATACATCCCGGCCATGCGCATCTGGCCGCCGTGTGGTGTGGCTATGCTGTCAAGATATTCGTCGCTGTGGGCAAAGACCTGACTGCTTATGGCAAATACGGCGAGAAAGAATAATACGATTGAGTTTTTCATGGTTTTTCTCCTGGGCTTGAATTAATAGGTATCGCGTTGTTGTGTGGCGAGTAATTGTTGCAGAGGTTTTTCTCCCCATAGCCAGAACAGTACAGGCGTGAGCAGGGTATCGAGCAGGGTGGCGCTGACCAGGCCGCCGAAGATCACCACCGCAACGGGATGGAGGATTTCCTTGCCTGGACTGCCAGATGAAAGCAATAGGGGGATCAGGGCAATGGCGGTGACCAGTGCGGTCATCAGCACGGGTGTGAGCCTTTCCAGCGAGCCACGTACGATCAACTCGCGACTAAATTCCGCACCTTCAGACACAGCCAGGTTGAGGTAGTGGCTGATTTTGAGGATGCCATTGCGCGCGGCAATACCGGTAAGTGTGATGAAACCAATAAGGCTTGCAACACTGATCGCCTCACCACTGAGCCAGAGTGCAGTCACACTTCCCACCAGGGCAAACGGGATGCTACCGAGGATCATCGCGGTCAGACGCCAGGAACGATAGCGGCTGTACAACACGACTATCACCATCAACAGCGAGAGTATCGACAGGCTGGCAATCAGGCGTGTGGCCTGTTCCTGTGCCTGAAATTGTCCTTCCAGGCTGTAGCTATAGCCAACTGGCAAAGGCCGCTCCTGCATGGCCTGACGCACTTGCTGGATAATTCCAGTCAGATCACGGCCATCACTGTTGGCTGAAATAACAATACGCCGCCGGCCGTTATCGCGACTGATTTGATTGGGGCCAGCCACTTCCTCGATGCTGGCAAGCTGTTGTAGCGGAACATGACCGGCTGGCGTTTCGATGAGTAGATTTGCCAGAGCCTCGTTGTTGCGTTGTGCTTCCGGTAATTTCAGGATGACATCGAAACGGCGCATACCGTTGATTATCTGCGCTATCTGTCTGCCCCCGACCATACCCTCCAGGCTGGCGAGCAGTTGTGCCGGATTGACACCATAGGCAGCGGCGCGGGAGTAGTCTACACGTATGACCTGCTGAGGGATGAGCACTTGTTTTTCTATCTGCACATCGACCAGGCCGGCGATGGGCTGCAGGCGCTGATTGAGTTCACTTGCCAGACCACGCAAGGTGTCCAGATCATCACCGAAGATTTTCAAGGCGACCTCGGCCTGGATGCCGGACAGGAGGTGATCGAGCCGATGCGAAATCGGTTGACCAATACTGACGGTAACAGGTAACGCGGCAAGACGCTGGCGGATATCGGCCATGAGTTCGGCACGCCCACGCCTTGTTGGAAGCAAATCAACTTCCAGTTCGGTGCTGTGGATGCCCTCGGCGTGCTCATCCATCTCGGCGCGTCCGGTACGTCGGCCAACCTGGATTACTTCTGGCACGGCCATTACCAGTTGTTCGGCCAGCGCACCGATACGGTTGGATTCACTCAGGCTGATGCCCGGGTTGAGTAATACACTGACAGTTAGCGTGCCCTCGTTAAATGTGGGCAGAAAGGCCCGTGGCAGATAAGGTACGCTTGCCGCCGCCAGCATCACCATGGCCATAGTGCTGGTCAGCAGCAGGTGTGGGTGGGCAAATGACCAATGCAGCAAATGCCGATCCCATTGCTTCAGCAGACTGACCATCGGGCTGTCATCATGATGGAGGTGGGACAGGCGTGGCAGCAGGTAATAGCAAAGTACCGGGGTGATGGTGATCGCCACCAGCATACTGGCCAGGATTGAGACGATATAGGCTACACCAAGCGGGGTGAACAGACGGCCTTCGATGCCGGGCAGAGCAAATAGCGGCACAAACACCAGCACGATGATCACTGTTGCATAGACTATGCCGGAGCGTACCTCTGCGGTGGCGGCAGCGATCACCTGCAGGACATTGAAGTCCTGTCCTTGACGGCTTTTCTCCTTTAATCGACGAAAGAGATTCTCCATGCCGACCACCGCATCATCGACCAGCTCACCAATCGCAATCGCCAGACCACCCAGCGTCATGGTGTTGATGGAAATGCCAAACATGCTAAAGACCAGCACCGTCGCCAGCAGCGAAAGCGGGATCGCAGCAAGGGCGATGAAGGTGGTGCGTATGTTTAGTAGAAACAAAAACAGCACCACGGCAACCATCAGTGCGCCATCACGCATGGCATCACTAACATTACCAATAGCCGCCTCGATGAAGTCTGCCTGGCGGAAAAGAACCTGTGGCTCACCAAATTCTGCAGGCAATGTTATGGCAAGTTTTTGCAGAGCTGTTTCCACCGTAGTGCTGAGTGTCACGGTGTCTACACCAGGCTGTTTTTGTATCGAGATGAGCACTGCTGGAGCGCCATTGAAACCAGCATCACCACGCTTAATGGCCGCGCCGTAATCCACCTTGGCCAACTGCCGCAGCAGGACGGCTTGATCATCCTGCCAGGTGACGACCAGATTGCGTAGATCGTTGAGATCGGTGGTGCGACCGATATGTCGTATCAGGTATTCATACGCGCCTCGATCGAGAAAGCCGCCACTGGTGTTGCCGGAAAAACCAGTCAGAGCCTGTTCGACCTGGCGCAGCGAGATGCCAAGCTCGGCCATGCGCTGTGGCTCGATCAACACCTGATATTGGCGCAGCTCACCGCCGATGGTGATCACCTGGGCAACACCGGGCAGGGTGAGCAAGTGTGGGCGGATGATCCAGTCGGCCACCTCGCGTGCCGCCATTGGATCTGTGTCCTTGGTCAGCGGCAGTGCCACCAGCATGATCTCGCCCATCAGTGAGCTGATCGCGCCCATGTGTGGAGTGATCCCGGCAGGCAACTGGTCACGCACCAGGGTGAGACGTTCGGCTACCTGCTGGCGGTTGAGATAGATGTCACTGCCCCAATCAAACTCGACGTAGACAACAGATAGGCCGATGCCGGACACCGAGCGCAGCCGTACCACGCCAGGAATACCGTTCATCGCAGTCTCTAACGGAAAGCTCACCAGTTGCTCCACCTCCTCTGGAGCCATGCCGGGGGCTTCGGTCATTAGAGTGACGGTGGAACGGTTCAGATCAGGCAGGACATCAATCTCCATCTGGCGCAGATTGAAACTGCCATAGGCCATCAGTAAGACGGCAACGGCAAGCACCAACAGGCGTTGGCGCAGGCTGAGGGCGATCAGATAATTAAACATGGCCGGTACCTCAGTGAATTTGATCTAGCAGAGCCGCACCCTGCACGACGATACGTTCACCGCCCTGCAAGCCTTGCACCACTGCTACTTGACTGCCATCCAGCGGTGCAATCGTCACGCGCTGTGGCGTGTAGTGTTCGGCACTTTGCTTGAGCCAGACACGTGTCTCGCCCATGGGGCCGCGTGTTACCGCCGCACGCGGCACGGCCACGCCAGTAAGCTTGTCATTAAGCTCGGCAATGACAGTGACTTTTTCCGCCACTGCGATTGGAGGTAGAGGTGGCTGCAGGGCAAACAGCACTGTCACGGTCTGTTGGCGCATCCTGCTACCTACGCCCAACAGCTGGGCGGGTATTACTGCGCCCGATACCAGTCGTACATTTACTTGCCTGATCTGTGCAGCTAGATTTATGTCGTAGGCTAGTGCCTCAACCCACAGGCGTTGTGGCTGGATAACTTCAAACAACACATCACCAGCCGTCACCACTTGACCGACACTCGTCGCACTGATGCTGATCACACCGGCGCTGGGCGCACTTATTTTTTCTAGTTGATAGAGGCTGTTGTTCAACACCTCACCTTGCTGGCGCAGGCTGCGCACGGCCACGGCTGCGGCATCCAGCTCTTTTTCTGCGATGTTCTCGCGCATCCCCTCAAGCCGCCGCAGCTGTCGCTCGGCAACCTCCAGCGCACCCTTTACATCGGCAAGCTGCGCGGCTCGCTCACCCAGGTCGACTGCCGCGGCCAAGGGCTGCAGATATGCCAGCAGTTGACCTTGCTGCACACTTTGACCAAGCACAGGCAAGCCCTCAATGGCGGCGCTTAAACGCCCGGCACGTGGCGCTTGCACAGTGCTGCTGGCATTAGCATCTGGGATGACACGGCCTTGCAATTCGACACTGCGGGACAGTTCACCTGCGACCACTGGCAGGGTGCGGATCGAGAGTAGATGTTGACTGGCTTTGGGTAAAAACAAGCCACCATCTGGCATACGGTTGGGTATATCGCCGCGGTTCACTACCGACACAGGGGCAGCCCCGTGATCGTGTCCGGCATGTGCATGTCCCTGGTTGTAGGGCCAGCAGGACAGCAATAACAGTAGCGGCAGAGACATGGTGGCCAGACGGTGGCGGCTTCCAGTCCATACGGCCACCAAAGTCAACGCCAACAGCCCGGCCAGAGCGAGCCAGAGCCAGGGCCAGCTTGTAGTGCTTGTTGCGGTTTGTTCCGGCGCATCCACCTCCAGGCTGGCGATAAGAATTTCATCTATCCCTGCAGCCTGGATGAAGATCATCAAGGCATGATGGCCTGGCGTAGTCAGCTCTTGTGCTTCGGCACGATATAGCCCTGGCTCAATCTCTACAGCGGTAGCCCGCCAGTTGCCGGACTCTACGATAAGTTGAGCACCAGCCAGCGGTGCATTGCTGTCCCAGTGATCGAGCCAGAGATGGAGCCGCTCATCCTGCAAACGGCCGAGCAGCTCCAGTCCTCCAGCTGTGCTTTCAAAGTAAGGTGCCAGAGCGTTGTTTGTTGATATGGCTGCTGCTTCGCCGTGATCATGGCCTTCGTGAGCCGCGAGCATGGGCAGCCATAGCGCTAATAGCAGGCTGAAAAAAATACGCATGATGCATCCTCGTCAAACAGGTAAATTAAATAGCTGTGCGATATGACGAGACACGCGCAAGACAGCGCGTATTGATCGTCAGATCAGATGACGAGGATCAAACGAGGCGGGCGTTGTGGTTGAGCGGGAATGAAAGAAGCGATTTGCAGCATCACGGCATGGCTGATGCTTGAGGGAGATTGTGACAGCGTATTGAGCAGTTCTGAGGGCAAGGCGAGATTGACGCACATCTGACAAATTGAGCAGTCATTACAATTCATGCAGTGCTTGTCTGGTTGATCTGCGGGCTGGTCTGGCTGGATGTTTTCAGCATGATTGCTGTGTTGCGCGTGACCTTGTTCGTGGCCGTGATGTGTGTGGAGAGCGGGTGCGCTTGTTGCGGTGTCAAGGCCGATATTTGCGTGTTCCTGGCAGTCCAAAGGCATAAAAGTAGTGCTGAAGCCCTGTGTGGGCAGCCACATGATAATCAGCCAGAGGATGGTTTTACGCCAGATGTGCATGAGATCAATTCTATGAGAAGCTGTTCAAAATGACCAATATTAATAATTAAAGTTCATATTTACAGAATTATGCCGAGGTACTTGATGCTGCACCCGCAACGATAATTGCGCTTCTCTCCAAATAAAATACCGTTGGGTGTAGAGAGCTGTTCTTCCCGGTTTGGCAGTGCATTCGCGTGTTTTGTTTTGTGATTATTTCACTGCTTTTGCAGCAGGCATGCCAGATAGGCTTGTTCATCTGGCGCACGGTCTGCGCGCTGCGCTTGCCAAAGGGTCTGGCCGAGGCATTCCATGATGTGATGTTCGACTATGTGGGCATCGCCCAGGCGGGTAAGCAGTTGGCGGTAAATGTCGATGATACCGGCGGGTCTGTCAGCGGCGAGTTGATCGCGGATGGCAAGGTGCATGCCCATGTGCAGGAATGGATTTGATTGCCCATCTTCAGGCGTGTAATCCTGATCGAGCTGGTCTTCATCTTCCAGTAGTCGGTGGTATTCAGGATGCTCAGCGACCAGCTCAGCCACTTGTCGTTCCAGTGGCTCCAGCGTCTGTTGTGCTTGCAGCTTTTGCCAGGCTTGCAGGTAAAAACGGCGTAGCGAGGTTCTGTCATTGCCAAACAGCATCAGCGTCGTTCCTGTTGTTATTCAACTGTTATCTTGTGCCGGTATTCACACAGATCTTCAATAATGCAGGCCGCACACTTTGGTCTACGAGCTACGCAGATGTAACGGCCATGCAGGATCAGCCAATGGTGGGCATCTTTTTTGAACTCTGCAGGCACGACCTTTAGTAGTTTTTTTTCCACTTCCAATACGGTCTTACCGGTGGCTATGCCGGTGCGGTTGCTGACGCGAAAGATGTGCGTGTCAACGGCGATGGTAGGCTGGCCAAAGGCGGTGTTGAGCACGACATTGGCCGTCTTGCGTCCGACGCCAGGCAGGGCTTCAAGCGCTGCACGATCGGCTGGCACCGCACCATCGTGCTTATCTAGTAGCAGGCGGCAGGTCTTGATGATGTTTTCAGCCTTGCTGTTATACAGGCCGATGGTCTTTATATAGGTCTTCAGTCCATCGAGGCCGAGGTCGAGGATAGCCTGCGGCGTATTGGCAACGGCAAACAGTTTCGTCGTGGCCTTGTTCACGCTCACATCGGTGGCCTGGGCTGACAGTATTACGGCGATCAGCAGCTCGAATGTGGTTTGATAATTTAGCTCGGTGGTGGGGGAGGGGTTTTCCGCTTGCAGACGGGAAAATATTTCGTGACGTTTGCTGACGTTCATGAACTATTGGCCTGCCTCGCTTGCCATGCCGGTTGTCTCAGCTTGTCTGGCCATGGCGGCTTCATGATGGCGTTCCAATTGTTGATCGATCAGGTTTTTCAGGGCGATCAACAGGCCCAGACCGATAAATGCACCAGGTGGCAGGATGGCAAGGAGAAAGCCCTTGTAGTCGGCAAAGACGGTGAGGCGTAAGGCACGCGCCCCCTCGCCAAACATCAGGTGCGCCTGATCAAAAAGAGTGCCTGCACCGAGCATCTCGCGCATCGCGCCAAGCAGGGTGAGGGCGATAGCAAAGCCCAGACCCATAGCCAACCCATCTATCAAGGAACGAACGATACTGTTTTTTGAGGCAAAGGCCTCGGCGCGGCCCAGCACCGAGCAGTTGGTGACGATCAGCGGGATAAAAATGCCAAGGGCCGCATGTAATTCATTGAAAAACGCATTGATCGTAAGTTCTATGGCGGTGACGATGCTGGCTATGAGCATGACGAAAACCGGAATGCGAATATCTGGCCGTATCAGATGACGGATGGCCGAGACGGTGGTGTTGGTCAGCACCAGGGTGAGCAGGGTGGCAAGACCAAGGCCAAGGCCGTTAATAGTGTTGGAGCTGACAGCCAAAAGCGGACAAAGCCCAAGGATCTGCACAAAGGCAACGTTGTTGCCCCACAAACCCTCCCGGGTTATTTGTCTCAAACTTTTCTCAGCCATGCCCAGTCTCCTGCCCAGTCTCCTGCACTGGCGGTTCGCCAGCTTCGAACAATTCATCACGGTGTTGTTGATAGTATTCGAGTGCCTTGCGCACTGCCTTGACTATGGCGCGCGGAGTGACGGTTGCGCCAGTGAATTGATCAAACACACCACCATCTTTTTTTACCTGCCACTGTTTTGCCGTCGTGTTGCTCAAGGAACGGTCGGCAAAGCCGTGGATCCAATCGCTGCGCGCCTCATCGATCTTGTCACCCAGGCCGGGAGTTTCGGCATGGGCGGTGACGCGCACACCAGCAAGCGTACCATCGTAATTGATACCAATCAGCAGCTTGATATCGTCGCTATAACCATCAGGCGCAACGGCGGTTAGCGCCAGTGCTACCGGCTTGCCTTGTTGGCGTGCACGATAGACTTGTTGTGGTTTGTTGCTGCCCAGCCAGGTGGCGTCGCTTATTTCAATGCTGTCGGCGACAGGGTCATTGTCGTGTCTGCTTGACGGGATGATGGCATGCAAGCTGCGCAGCAGCGCGTCGCGTTCATTCTGGGCAATGCGCTCATGGGTATATTCGTAAGTATAGGCCACCAGGGCCGTGCCGAGGGTGGCAAACAGGCCAAGCAGGGCGGCACTGAGCAGCATCTTCTTGAGCGGCATCATGACCTCCTGTTGTGGCCGTATACCTGTGGCTGGGTGTAGTAGTCGATGGTGGGAGCTGCCATGTTCATTAACAAGACAGCAAAGGCGATGCCATCGGGAAAGCTGCCCCAGGTGCGGATGATGAAGGTCAGCAGGCCCACACCTATGCCAAACACCAGCTGTCCGCGCAGACTGGTGGCACCGCTGACTGGATCGGTGGCAATAAAAAATGCACCCAGCATGGCACCGCCGCTGGCGAGGTGAAACAGCGGGCCAGCGTAGTACTCAGGGTCAACGAAGTGAAATAGTGTTGCCATGAGGGCCAGAGAGCCGAGCATGCCAACCGGCACATGCCAGCTGATGACGCGCTGGCGCAACAGCCACAAACCACCCAGTAGTATCAGGCCGTTGATCACCTCCCAGCCATAGCCACCGAGCTGGCCGAAGATCGGGCTGCTGCGGATCTCGCTCAGCACATGGCCCATGCCCAGTTGCACCTGTAGTGTATCGAGGGCAGTGGCCGAGCTGATTGCATCAAGCGTTATGCCGACTGGAAGTTGACTGGTCAGACTGTATTGCAGGGTTTGCCATAGACTGAGATCAGCACTACGCAAGATGGTCGGCGCGGCCCACGAGGTCATCTCCTGCGGGAAGGATATCAGCAGCAGTACATAACCAGCCATGGCCGGATTAAACGGGTTGAAACCCAGACCGCCATAAAGCTGTTTGGCAAAGATGATGGCAAAGGCCGTACCGATGACGATCAGCCACCACGGCGCCAAGGGTGGTAGAGAGATGGCCAGCAACATAGCAGTGAGTATGGCGCTGCCGTCTTGCAGGGTAATCAGCACTGGCCGGTGGCGCATGGCAAGTACTGCCGCTTCCGCCAGCAGCGCCGTGCTGATTGCCAAAATCAGGTTGATAAGGATGCCCCAGCCAAACAGCCAAAGGCTGCCGAGGATGGCCGGGAGCAGCGCATAGGCCACCAGCTGCATGGTACGAGTGACATTGGCCGCGCCGTGGATGAAGGGTGAGCTGGTGACGTGGTTGCTCATGATTTTTTCTCGCCATCTTGTTCTGCCGCAGCGCGACGGGCGTTAGCTTCATCGATCTGGCGTTGCTGATCGGCGCTTAGGTTGTCGGTGTTTTTTGGTGCCACCTTGGTGGCCTCACGTTTGACCTTGGCGCGTTCCATAGCGGCCTTGATGGCGTCCTTTTTGGCCTTGTCATCAGTGCCGGCAGATTTATCTTCCAGTGCTGCTTTTTTCTTCGCCAGTCTGGCAGCGCGTTCTGCCTTTTCTCGCTCCTGCCGCGCAATGCGAAAATCATGTCTATCACGTGCCAGTTCGGATTTTTGCTTCTCTCGTGCCTGTGACCAGATTGCAGTCTTGGCAAAACGATAGTATTGCACCAAAGGCAGATTGGATGGGCAGACATAGGCGCAGCAGCCGCACTCTATACAGTCAAACAGGTGATAGTCCTGTACCTTGTCGAAATCTTTGGCGCGGGCATGCCAGTACATTTGTTGTGGCAGCAGACTGACCGGGCAAACACGTGCACATTCGCCACAGCGGATGCAGTTGCGAACCGACCCTTGTGGGCCGAATTCATTAGGCGTTAAGGCCAGCACACAGTTACCGGTTTTGGTGATCGGCAAGTTGTGATCGCTCAATGTGACACCCATCATCGGGCCACCTAGCAGCAGACGCGAGAGATCCTTCGTGGTGCCGCCGCATTGTTCGAGCAGATCTGTAATCGGTGTGCCGATGAGTGTTTCCAGGTTGCGTGGCGTGTGTACGCCATGACCCGTGACGGTGACGATGCGTGAGATCAGCGGCTCACCCAGTTCAACGGCACGATGCACGGCAGCGGCGGTGGCTACGTTGTGACAGACAATATTGATATCTATGGGTAGACCCTGTGAGGGGACTTCCTTGCTGGTCAGGATCTTGATGAGCTGTTTCTCACCACCTGTTGGGTAGAGCGTGGGCACTTGCACCACCTCGATCGGTACATGTTTAAGTCGCGCCAGTGCCGCCTGGAGTGCGGCATAAGCCTCTGGTTTGTTATCCTCGATACCGATCACGGTACGACGGGCATGTAGTGCATGGCGCATGATGCGTGCACCGGCAATTACCTCAGTGACGCGCTCACGTATCAGGCGATCATCGCAAGTGATATAAGGCTCGCATTCGGCAGCGTTCAGGATGAGCGTGTCCACCTCGGTGCGGGCACCTGGATTCAGTTTGATGAAGCTGGGAAAGCCCGCGCCACCAAGGCCAACAATGCCGGCATCACGAATAATGTTGCGCAGTTCACTTGGATTAATACTGGCCCAGTTGCCGTGGGTCTGGCGTTCAATCCAGCGATCCTCACCATCGGTGTCGATAACAATGCAGGTGGCCTTGAGACCAGATGGATGGGGGATTGGCAGTTCCGCTATCGCAGCGACAGTGCCAGAGCTGGGCGCGTGCAGGGCGGCACTGACATAGCCATCGGGCTGGGCAATCATTTGGCCCTTACAGACATGGTCGCCAATCTTGACGATGGGTTTGGCCGCTGCGCCGATGTGTTGTTGTAGTGGCAGCACCAGACGCTTGGGCAAAATCGCCTGTTCGATCGACTGTTCACAGCTAAGTGATTTTTGATCCGGCAGGTGCAAACCACCATGAAAGCGCCATAGCTTTTGTGTGGCTGAATTCGACAAGGCTGCACGGCTCATGAATCTTCTTTCGCTTGCTGGCTGGTTGGCGGATAAGGCCAGATCCAGGTGGCTGGAGCGACCTTCACCGATATCATCTTGATGCAATTCACTGGACAGGGCGCAACACATAGCTCACAGCCAGTGCATTCATCGGCAATGATAGTGTGCATCTGTTTGGCAGCACCGAGGATGGCATCCACCGGGCAGGCCTGTATACACAAGGTGCAGCCGATACAGGTCGTCTCATCAATGTGGGCGATCATTTTTTTCTTGGCGCCGCCTTCCACTGGCTTGACATCCCGCCCGAGCAGATCCGCCAGACCCATGACCACGGCTTCACCACCAGGTGGGCAGAGATTGATATCTACCTCACCTCTGGCCAGGGCCTCGGCATATGGGCGGCAACCGGCAAAACCGCACTGCCCGCATTGGGACTGCGGCAGGATGGCATCGATCCTGTCGACTATAGGATCGCTTTCCACCTTGAAACGCACGGCGGCATATCCCAGGATCAGGCCAAAGACCAGCGCAAGGACAGCAAGGGCAAGGATTGCGGTGAGCATATTTACTCTGCGTAACCAGTGAATGAACGTGCATAAACGTACACAGAATCCATCCACGAAACGAGATTGTGTTCAGGCATGATGAATTCACATATTCCGGCATTCATTTGCGTATACAGGCCCTTAACCTTTAACCAGTCCGGCAAAGCCCATGAAGGCCATCGACATAAGTCCGGCGGTGATCAGGGCGATTGCCGGGCCACGAAATATCGCCGGTACATCGCTGACCGTAATGCGTTCGCGCATCGCGGCAAACAACACCAATACCAGTGAAAAACCGAGTGCGGCACCAAGACCGTAAACTGTGGACTCAATAAAGCCATGCTGTGCCTGGGTATTGAGCAGGGCAACACCAAGCACGGCACAGTTGGTTGTGATCAGTGGCAGGAAAATGCCCAACACTTGATAAAGCACCGGCGAGGTCTTGTGTACCACCATTTCCGTGAACTGCACTACCACGGCAATCACCAGAATGAATGCGATGGTGCGCAGATATTCAAGACCCAATGGAGCGAGTAGATATTCGTTGGTGAGATAGGCACAGATCGAAGATAGGGTTAGTACGAAGGTGGTGGCAAAGCCCATGCCCATGGCTGTCTCCAGCTTGCGCGAGACACCCATAAAGGGACACAGGCCAAGAAATTTCACCAGGACAAAATTGTTGACCAGGATCGTGCTGACGAGAATGAGGGCGTATTCAGTCATGTAGTCGTCTTTAGCGCGGTGGGTTAGTCAGGTTCCAAAGATAACAGAACTGACATGGGGGCATAAATGATCATTCGCAATTCATATCTGGCTTATTTGATCCGCATGCCGGCCTGGGCGCCATCATCGGGGCTGAGAATAAATAGATCCTTGCCGCCAGGTCCTGCCGCCAACACCATGCCTTCCGAGATACCGAAGCGCATTTTGCGCGCTGCAAGATTGGCGACCATTACTGTATATCTGCCAACCAGATCATTGGGCTCGTAAGCAGAGCGTATACCCGCAAAAACATTGCGTGTTTCATCACCAATATCCAGTGTGAGCTGTAGCAGTTTATCGGCGCCTTCGACAAAATCTGCCGCGACGATACGCGCCACGCGTAAATCGATTTTGGCAAAATCATCAATACTGATCGTCTCGGCAATAGGCTCCATAGTTTTTTTACTCTCGCGTTGTTGTTGTTCGGCATGACGCACCGGGGAAGGGCTGACGCCATTCAGGCTTTGCGTATTGGCCGCAATGAGGGCATCGATCTGCTTGGTATCAATCCTGGTCATCAGGTGTTTATAGGTGTTGATGCTGTGTCCAGCAGGCAGATGATTGTGAATGTCTTGCCAGGACTGGCTATCGATGTTGAGAAATTGTTCCGCCTGCTCAGCCAGCCTGGGCAGGATGGGCTTTAAGTAAATTGTGAGGTAGCGGAAGACCTGCAAAGTGGTGGTGCAGATCTCGTGTAGACGCTGGTCATTGGTGGCATCCTTGGCCAGCTCCCAGGGTTTATGACTGTCCACATACTGATTGGCCAGGTCGGCAAGGCGCATGATCTCTCGCACGGCCTTGCTAAATTCGCGCTGTTCGTAGGCCTCGGCGATGCTATCGGCAGCAGCGACTACATCATCTGCCAGCGTGGTGCTGGTATCTTGCTGCCCCAGCTTGCCGGCAAAACGTTTTGTGATAAAGCCAGCGGCGCGGCTTGCAATGTTGACGTATTTGCCGATGAGATCTGCATTGACGCGGCTGACGAAATCTTCCAGGTTAAGATCAATGTCATCAATGCCTGCACCCAGCTTGGCGGCAAAATAATAGCGCAGCCACTCAGGTTCGAGCAGTTGCAAATAGCTTTTGGCGGTGATGAAGGTGCCGCGCGACTTGGACATCTTGGTGCCGTTGACGGTAAGAAAACCGTGGGCAAACACCCCGCTAGGCGTACGATAACCAGCGCTTTTTAGCTCAGCCGGCCAGAACAGTGCGTGAAAATAAAGAATGTCCTTGCCGATAAAATGGTAAAGCTCGGTGCCTTGCTCGGCCGCTTTGGTTTTGTCCCAGTAGGCATCAAAGTCGATGCCGGTGCGGTCGCAGTAATTTCTGAAGCTGCCCATATAGCCTATTGGGGCGTCGAGCCAGACATAATAATACTTGCCAGGCGCACCCGGGATCTCAAAGCCAAAGTAGGGCGCATCGCGGGAGATATCCCAGTCGGACAGACCGGCATCCAGCCACTCGACCAATTTATTGGCCGCCTCTGGCTGTACCCGTGGTGGCTTTACCCAGTCGCGCAGGAAATCCGTGCAGGCGCTCAGGGTGAAGAAGTGATGATCCGATTGCTTGCGGATCGGTGTTGCGCCGGAGACGGCAGAATAGGGATTGAGCAGGTCGGTCGGGCTATAGGTCGTGCCACAGGCCTCGCAGGAATCACCATACTGATCCTTGGCGTGACACTTGGGGCATTCGCCCTTGATGAAACGGTCAGGCAGAAACATTTCCTTGATCGGATCGTAATATTGCTCGACTGCACGTATGACAATCAGGCCAGCGGCCTTGAGTTTGTTGTAGATATCGTCGGCGTAGTAACGGGTCTCTGGTGTGTTGGTTGAGTAATAATTATCGAAACCAATCAGAAAGCCGTCGAAATCGGCCTTGTGTTCATGCCAGACACGATCGATGAGTTGTTCCGGCGTGATGCCTTCCTTTTCCGCGCGTAGCATGATGGGCGTGCCATGAGTATCGTCGGCACAGACATAATGGCACTGATGACCACGCAGCCGCTGGAAGCGCGCCCAGATATCGGTTTGGATGTATTCCACCAAATGCCCCAGGTGAATAGGCCCATTGGCATAGGGCAGGGCAGAGGTAAGCAGGATCTTGCGCGGTTTGTCCGTCATGGCGGTAATATTTATGGCTTATGGAATTTGAAAAAGTCTCATACAGTACCAATTATGACTCGGACTTGTCATTGCATGATAATTTTCATGGCAGCAAGGGGGACTTTAGGTATTATCGCGGGCTCTTTGTTATCGGCTCGCATAGTCCGTAGAATACTTGATTTTGTTGCTAGGTATTTTCGCTTATATTTAGTAGGTAATTTTCACTGCCGCCCAATCTGGCGCGGCCTTGTTACGGAGTACGCAAGATGTCCAATGTGACCAAAGAACAGGTCGAAAACGCGCTCAAACAATACATCGATCCCTATCTGGAAAAGGATTTGGTGGCCGCTGGCTGTATCAAGAATGTGGCCATCGATGGCGACAAGGTAACGGTGGATGTGACACTTGGCTTCCCGGCCAAAGGTTATACCGCTGAGCTGGCTGCCGCCCTCAAGGCCAAGGTCGAGTCCGTGGCGGGCGTGGGCAGCGTAAGCATTAACGTCAGCAGCAACATCGTCTCTCACGCCGCGCAAAAAGGCGTGAAACACATCAAGGGCGTGAAAAACATTATTGCCGTCGCCTCCGGCAAGGGTGGTGTGGGCAAATCCACTACATCGGTCAATCTGGCCCTGGCGCTGGCAGCAGAAGGTGCCACGGTGGGCATACTTGATGCCGATATCTATGGCCCCAGCCAACCAAGGATGTTGGGCGTCAGTGGCACCCGCCCTGAATCCAGTGATGGGCAGTCACTTAATCCAGTGTTGAGCTACGGCATGCAGTCGATGTCGATTGGTTATCTCATCGACGATGACACGCCGATGATCTGGCGTGGCCCGATGGTGACCCAGGCACTGGAGCAATTGCTCAACGATACGCAGTGGCGGGAGGTGGATTATCTGATAGTCGATATGCCGCCAGGCACGGGTGACACTCAATTGACGCTGGCGCAAAAAGTGCCGGTTTCAGGTGCGGTTATCGTCACTACCCCGCAGGATATTGCCCTGCTCGATGCGCGCAAGGGTTACAAGATGTTCGAGAAGGTGGAAGTGCCTGTACTGGGCGTGGTGGAAAACATGTCTATCCACATATGCTCCAACTGCGGCCATGAAGAACATATCTTTGGTCAGGGCGGCGGCCAGAGCATGGCCGATGAATACGGTATTGCCTTCCTCGGCGCACTGCCGCTGGATATTCGTATTCGTGAAGAGACAGATAGCGGTAAGCCCACCGTGATTGCCGATCCTGATTCGCGTATCTCCCAGATATATCGCGAGATTGCCCGTCGCGTAGCGGCCAAGTTGGCTTTGCAAGCCAAGGATTACAGCGCAAAATTTCCGAAGATCGTCATTCAGTAAACCACGATGCAGGCATAAAAACGGGGCGCGCGAGCGCCCCGTTTTGCTTTAGAAAGACCCTGAATAACCACCTGCATAGTTACCACTCTTGCGGGAGGGGATGCTCAAACATCTCAACAGCGGCCCGTGCGGTAGTTCCCCTCTCCCGCGTGCGGGAGAGGGGCTGGTTAAATGCGCTTCTGCCTGTTGCCAACGCGCTCCCCTCTCCCGCGTGCGGGAGAGGGGCTGGGGGAGAGGGTAACGACCACCTGCGCCAGAAATCAGATACAAGGGCGCAATAACCAACGGGCATTGCGCCAGATGTGCTAAAGCAAAATGCATTTACTCATAGGCTTTTGCCTTGCGTGAATATTCTCGTTAAGGTAAATCAGAGATTCCTTAGCATCTACATGATTACAGCCAGGACTTTTAATATGCCGCCAGATAAAAATACAAAAAATTCCGCAGCAACAAAAAAGTGGGACACACGCTTTCTTGGACTTGCCGCGCATATTTCAGCCTGGAGTAAGGACCCTTCATCACAGGTGGGCGCGGTGATCACTGAAGACAAGCGCATCGTCTCGCTAGGCTATAACGGTTTTGCTGCAGGTGTGGCCGATACCACCGAGCGCCTGGGCGATCGTGCGCAAAAACTGAATCTCACTATTCACGCTGAGGAAAATGCGCTGATCTTCGCCAAACGTGATCTGCGTGGTTGCACCATCTACGTTACACATCCACCCTGCCCACGCTGTGCAGCCAAGCTAATCCAGGAGGAAATAGCCCGCGTGGTCTGCATCGCGCCGAGCGAAGATTTTCTCTCGCGCTGGGCCAATGAGCTGGAATTTTCCTATGAAATGTACCACGAGGCTGATGTGAGCCTGACGATGTATGCGCCTGAAGACATCAGCGTCGACAACGCACACATAGTCGTAGCGCCGGGCGGATTTTTCCAGAGGATCATGCAGCAGCTGTTGCGACTCGGGAGTTAAAAAACCACAGAATAACTATCTGCTTTCTATGCTATCTGCCTCCTATCTGCTTAGGAAAACACGGATTCACGTTGGCGAGGAAGCACCGCATACAAAGCTCCCCTCTCACGTTTACGGGAGAGGGGCTGGGGGAGAGGGGCTGGGGGAGAGGGGGTGAGGAATATTTTATCTTCATTCATGCGGTTTTCTGGATTCCCGCCTGCGCGGGAATGACGGAGTAGGTGCAGTTTTTTTACATTCAGTGCAATGCCCGGTGGTTATTGCGCCCACATTATAAAGCTCCCCTCTCCCGCCCGCGGGAGAGGGGCTGGGGGAGAGGGTGGAAGTGCATTTCACAGTGCCGCCGCGCCATACCGTTCAGCCACCAAACGTCACCCCTGCGCAGGCCAAGCGCCTGCAAGCCCACTGCAAATAATGCATAACCGCTAACTATCACGCAGGAAAATTGACAAAATGAAAACCCAACTAAGATTTGCACTGAAGAAACCTGCACTAAAGAAACCTGCACTAAAGAAACCTGCACTAAAGAAACCTTGAATAAATCCTTTATGCATGATTATCCTGTAAAACTATGAACGGCTGATGATTAACAACCAATGCGTTATCTTGCCAGCCATTCAACGGGCTCTAAAGAATGCGGGATTATTTAATGCTTCCCTGATTGAGTTTTGCAAAGACAAAACACCACAAAGGATGTCATGCGCATTATTTTCACCAAATAATAACCAGTCTAAGTGATGATTAATATGAAGCCAGGAAGAAACGATCCCTGCCCTTGCGGCAGCGGAAAAAAATACAAAAAATGTTGCGGTGATAAATCAGCAGAAAATGCCGCACCTAAAAACTCAATAAAAAAATCAGCGTCAACACATGCTGAAATGAGTCAGCTTGCCGCGCTGTTTAATGCTGGTCGCTATGCCGATGTGGAGAGCTACGCGCGGGTACTTCTTGGGCAGTATCCAAATTCCGGATTTGTGTGGAAGGTATTGGGTGCATCCTTGCAAATACAAGGCAAAAATGCACTCCCCTCTTTATTGAAGGCAACGGAGCTTTCACCTGATGATGCCGAAGCACACAACAATTTAGGCAATGCATTGCGTGGCCTTGGGCAGTATGAAAAGTCCATTGCATGTTATCGGCGGGCACTGGAAATCAAATCTGATTTCGCCGAGGCACACAACAATCTTGGCAATGCGTTGCGTGACCTTGGGCAGCATTACAAGTCCATTGCATGCTATCGGCGAGCACTGGAAATTAAACCAGATTTTGCTGATGCACACAGCAACCTGGGCAATGTATTACAGGATACCGGTCAATACGAAAATGCAGAATCCAGCTATCGCCATGCCTTGCTTCTCCACCCCAACCACGCTTTGGCACATAACAACCTGGGGAATGTTCTGCGAGATATGGGAAAGTCACGCGAGGCAGAGGCATGCTATCGCCGAGCATTGCAGATTCAGCCCGATTTTGTTGAAGCACTAAATAGTCTTGGAACCATACTTATGGAGCTAAGGGGAGGCGATGCTGCGATGGCGAGCTATCGCAGGGCGCTGGAGATCAAGCCGAATTACGCGGAAGCGCACAACAACCTCGGTAATGTGTTGCGTGAACTAGGTGATATTAATGCTGCGACGGCGAGCTATCGCAGGGCGCTGGAGAACAAACCTGATTACGCGGATGCGCACAACAACCTCGGCAATGTATTACACGAGCTAGGCGACCTTGATGCTGCGCTGGTGAGCTATCGGCGGGCACTGGAACTCAATCCCAATTTTGCTGAAGCGTATAATCATTTTGGCACTGCTTTGAAAGATTCCGGGCTACTTGAAGATGCGCTAATAAGCTACCATCGTGCGTTGAAAATCAAGCCCGATTATGTCGAGGCACACAATAATTTGGGTAGTGTATTGCTGGATCTCGGCCAACTGGATAATGCGCTGGCGAGCTATCGCCGTGCATTAGAGATCAAGCCGGATTATGCAGAGGCGCACAGTAATTTGGGCACTGCATTGCTGGATCTCAGCCAGCTGGATGATGCGATAGCGAGCTTCTGCCGTGCATTAGAGATCAAGCCGGATTACGTTGAGGCATACGGCAATCTGCTGTTCGCGCTGAACTACCATCCTGATATGAGCGGCGAGGAAATTTTTGCCGCCTATCGTGAGTACGATGAGCACTATGCATTGCCGCACCGGCATAAATGGCGCTCTCACAGCAACAGCCGCGAAACCGGCCGCCGTCTTAAGGTGGGCTATGTCTCGCCAGATTTTGGTATGCACCCGTGCCGACATTTTCTTGAACCCCTGCTGGCCCATCACGACAAAGATGCAGTCGAGATCTATGCATATGCCGAACTGCTTCGCGAGGATGCGGTAACTTCGCGTTATAGGGAATACCTGGATCACTGGATACCAACACGGGGCATGACCGACGATGCTCTGGCCGAGCGCATCCGCGCCGACGGCATCGATATTCTGGTGGATCTGGCCGGGCATACCGGCCGGAATCGTTTGGGTGTATTTACTCGCAAGCCAGCGCCAGTGTCCCTGTCCTGGCTGGGCTACGGCTACACCACTGGACTGAGCGCAATTGACTATTACCTCACGGATGATGCTTGTGCGCCTTCGGGTAGTGAAGGGCTATTTTCAGAAACCCCCTGGCGTATGAAAACGCCCGGTTTTACCTTCCGCCCGGCTGAAGGCATGGGTGAAGTTAATGCCTTGCCTGCCATTGAACGTGGTTATATAACCTTCGGCACATTGACGCGTGCGGTGCGCATCAACCACCGCACCATCCGGGTGTGGTCGGAAATCCTCAAGACCGTGCCCAATTCACGCCTTGTCATCGACAGTCGTAACTTCAAAGAGCCCGCCATGCAGGAACGGCTGGCTTTGCGTTTTGCGGAACACGGCATTCCCCGAGAGCGGCTGGAGATAGGCTTTAACAGCCCGCCGTGGGACGTGCTGCGAGACATGGATATTGGCCTGGACTGTTTTCCGCATAACTCCGGCACCACACTGTTTGAAACGCTGTATATGGGCGTGCCTTACGTTACTTTGGCGGGGCGGCCCAGTGTTGGGCGCTTAGGCAGTTCGGTCCTGGAAGGCGCAGGGCATCCCGAGTGGATCGCTCGTACTGAGGAAGAATACATGGAGGTCGCCGTGGCACTGGCCTCAGACCTAGCCAAACTCGCTACAGTGCGCAGCAGTTTGAGACATAAAATAGAAACCGGGCCACTGATGGATGAGGCCGGATTCACCCGAAAGGTGGAAACGGCTTATCGGAAAATGTGGCAAGGCTGGTGTCAGAAAGAGGATTAAATGGAAGCGATCATTCTTGCAGGCGGGCTGGGCACACGGATAAGTGAAGAAACAGCATTGCGCCCAAAGCCCATGATAGAGATCGGCGGACGCCCGATTCTTTGGCATATCATGAAGACATATTCCGCGCATGGCATTAATGACTTTGTGGTGTGTTGCGGCTACAGGGGCTATGTCATCAAAGAGTATTTTGCCAACTATTTTCTGCACATGTCAGATGTAACCTTCGATATGCAGAATAACCAGATGGAAGTGCATGAACGTCATGCCGAGCCATGGCGGGTAACATTGGTCGATACGGGTGATGACACCATGACGGGCGGTCGCTTGAAGCGAGTGGAACAATATGTGAAAAATGAAGACGCTTTTTGCTTTACCTATGGTGACGGCGTGGCGAATGTGGATATCTCTGCGCTGGCGGCTTTTCACCAGCAGCATGGCAAGCTTGCGACGATCACCGCAGTTCAACCGCCCGGGCGCTATGGTTCGCTTAATTTGGACGGGAAATCAGTGCGTGGTTTTATCGAAAAGCCTCAAGGAGATGGGGGATGGATCAACGGTGGGTTTTTCGTGCTATCACCAAATTGCCTGGATATTATCGCCGATGATGCAACTTCCTGGGAAAGCGGGCCACTTAGTGAGCTTGCGGCACAAGGAGAACTGATGGCCTATGAGCATAAGGGTTTTTGGCAGCCGATGGACACACTGCGTGATAAAAATCATCTGGAGAGGCTTTGGCAAAGTGGTAAAGCTCCTTGGAGAATATGGGAGTGAGTCCGGATTTCTGGCGCGGCAAACGCGTATTTATGACAGGACACACGGGCTTCAAGGGCGGCTGGTTATCGCTATGGCTGCAAGCCATGGGCGCGGAAGTTCATGGCTATGCGCTCGATCCGCCGACCGAGCCGAATCTTTTTTCGGTGGCCGAAGTTGGCAAAGATATGGCGAGCAGCGAGATCGCCGACGTTCGTGATGCGGATAAGCTTTGTCGCGCCATGCAGGCGGCTCGTCCAGAAGTTGTTTTTCATTTGGCAGCGCAGTCACTGGTGCGTCACTCATATGCGCAGCCCGCAGAAACATATGCAGTAAATGTGATGGGTACAGTACATTTGCTCGATGCCGTGCTCAACACACCTGGAGTGAAAGCTGTAGTAAATATCACTACGGATAAATGTTACGAAAACCGCGAATGGGTATGGGGCTACCGCGAGAACGAGCCCATGGGGGGAGTTGATCCTTATTCCAGCAGCAAAGGGTGCGCCGAGCTGGTTACTTCAGCCTATCGGCGTTCATTCCTTGAGCCAGCAGGTATTGCGCTGGCGAGCGCTCGAGCCGGTAATGTCATCGGTGGCGGCGACTGGGCGGCAGACCGCCTGATCCCGGATTTCTTGCGCGCTCTGGACGCAGATGAAATATTGAAAATCCGCTCTCTGCAAGCTGTACGCCCCTGGCAGCATGTTTTGGAGCCGCTAGCGGGTTATTTGATGCTGGCTGAGCGGCTTTGTTCGGATGGCGCAAGCTTCGCTGAAGCATGGAATTTCGGCCCGGCAGACATGGATGCCCGGTCAGTCCAGTGGATTGTTGAACGCCTGGCTGAAATTAGTAAAGACATAAACTGGCAATGTGATGAAGCACCACAGCCATATGAGGCCAACTACTTGAAACTGGATAGCAGCAAGGCACGCAGTCAACTGGGCTGGCATCCACGATGGAAATTAGTGAAGGCACTGGATAAAACTGTTGAATGGCATCAGGCTTGGCGCAGTGGACAAGATATGCGCACAACCACATTGACGCAAATCGCCGGTTATCAAACTCTATGCAAATGAGTTAGCCATGTCGCGTTTTGATTTTATCTCGACACCCTTAACCGGGCTAATGCTAGTGCAACGCAAGACAATAGAAGACCATCGTGGTTTTCTCTCGCGATTCTACTGTAATGACGAATTCCGTGCGGCTGGTATCACCAAGCCTATCGCCCAAATTAATCACACCTTCACGCGTAAGAAAGGCGCGGTGCGTGGCCTGCATTTCCAGCTTCCGCCGCATGCCGAAAGCAAACTGGTGAGTTGCTTGCAGGGGGAAATATTTGATGTTGCTGTCGACCTGCGTCGTGGCTCGCCCACCTTCTTGCAGTGGCATGGTGAAATTCTTTCTGCCGCAAATCGCAAGAGCCTGCTTATTCCTGAAGGCTATGCCCATGGTTTCCAGACGCTGTCCGAGGATTGCGAGCTGATTTATCTACACACAGCGGCTCATCATCCCGATGCTCAAGGTGCATTGAATGTGACAGATCCAAGACTTGGCATAGCTTGGCCAATGCCCATCGACGACCTCTCCGAGCGTGACCGCAACCACCCATTTATCAAATCAGGTTTTCAGGAAATCGTTTCATGAAATGCCGCCACTGTCATGCTGACCTGTGGTTTGAAGCCATAAATTCTAATCTTAAAAGGAGTTGGCGAGAACAGACAAAAATCACAAATTATTAATACCTTGCTGAGTCTGGGTTCTGTCGTGGCGATACATATCAAACAGCAGAGAAGTGCACGATATGGCAGATCGTTATTGACGCAGTTTGCACAATATCTAACTGAAGCTATAATGGCTTCAACTGTAGCTATAGTCACTACAACATGCTTGCATCACTACTCTTTGGAATATACCGCCAGCGTGTGCTGGGGTTGCTGCTGTTAAACCCAGAGCAGAGTTATTATGTGCGCGAAATTGCCCGCCTGACGGACACGGCAGCGGGTACCTTGCACAAGGAATTGTCCCGCCTGGCAGAAGTGGGTTTACTGATTCGGGAAAACGTGGGAAACCAGGTACGTTATAGCGCGAACCGCGATTGTCCGATATACGAGGAATTAGCGAGCATTTTGCGTAAAACCTCGGGGTTGGTTGATGTGTTGGCAAAGGCGCTGCGGCCGGTTGAGAATCAAATCAGCCTGGCGTTCGTATTCGGTTCACTGGCGCGTGGTGAGCATCAGTCGGGCAGCGATGTGGATGTGATGCTGGTAGGTGACCTGGGTTTTGCTGATGCGGTACGGGTGTTGCACCCCGTGCAAGAGACTTTGCGGCGTGAGATCAACCCGGTAGTATATTCATTGGATGAATTTCACCGGCTTACCGCAAGTGGTGATTCGTTTGTTCGGGATGTATTGTCCAAACCCAAGCTGTTTATAGTGGGCAACAAAGATGAGCTTGGAAAACTTACTCAAGACCAAACAACTACAATCACATGACCCGACGCGTGAGGCAGTGCAGCGTTTGCTACGTGCTGCTGCACGCAATGTCGCTGATGCACGGGTAGTAAAAATCAGCTCTGAAAATCGTTTCGATGCTGCCTATAAGGCTATCATGCAGTGCGCAATAGCTGCGCTGTGGGCAAATCACTATCGCACTTCCACCAGCCAGCCTGGACACCATCAAATCGCCATTCAAACACTCAGCAAAACCATCGGGCTTGAGCAAGGCACAGTGATCGTGCTGGATGCATTGCGCAAGCAACGCAATGTTAGCGATTATGAAGGCGGTCCGGTCAGTGACCAAGCCATGAATGAATGTATCAGGCAAGCAGAGCAGCTTTACAAGCTTGTAAATAGCTGGATTGCAACCAATCAGCCTGATTTAACGTGAAGCTCACACAAAGAAGTAACAGGGAGTGTGCGGTTCGTGATGATAATGCCCATGGTTTCCAGGCGCTGTCCGAGGATTGCGAGCTGATTTATCTACACACAGCGGCTCATCATCCCGATGCTCAAGGTGCATTGAATGTGACAGATCCAAGACTTGGCATAGTTTGGCCACTGCCCATTGTCGACCTTTCAGAGCGCGACCGTAACCACCCATTTATCAAATCAGGTTTTCAGAAAATCGTTTTATGAAATGCCGCCATTGTCATGCTGACCTGACTTTGTCGCTGATTGATCTGGGCGCTGCCCCGCTGTCTAACGCCTATCTTGACGAGCAGACATTGCATGCACCAGAAAAACATTTCCCGTTGCGCGTGCTGGTGTGCACCAAATGCTGGCTGGTGCAAACCGAAGACTATTCTGGAGCCGACGAGCTTTTCTCCGTTGATTATGCCTACTTCAGTTCTTACTCTACGACCTGGCTGAAGCACGCCGAGAAATATGTTGCGGATATGGTGCGACGATTTGCACTGGATGCGCATTCCCATATCATCGAGGTGGCAGCGAATGATGGCTACCTGCTGCAGTTCGCCAAGGAGCGGGGTATTCCCTGCCTGGGTATTGAGCCGACCACCAGCACGGCAAATGCCGCGCGGACTAAAAGTATCGAAATTGTTGAAGAATTTTTTGGGGTAAAGCTGGCCCGGCAGCTTGCAGCACAAGGTAAACTGGCTGATCTCACTGTCGCCAACAATGTGCTGGCACATGTGCCAGACATTAATGATTTTGTCGCAGGCTTCGCAGTCCTGCTCAAACCAACTGGCGTGGCAACTTTCGAATTCCCGCATTTACTGCACCTGATATCCGGGTATCAATTCGATACCATTTACCACGAACATTATTCTTACCTTGCATTAACCGTTGTGAAGCGTGTTTTTGCGTGCAATGGCCTGAGCGTGTTTGATGTCGAGGAATTGTCAACACACGGCGGCAGCCTGCGTGTGTATGCACAACGCAGCGATACAGGCATGCATGAAATCAGTCGTAGTGTGGCAACTCTTTTGGAACGTGAAACAGCAGCAGGAATGAACAGCGCAGCATTTTATAGAGGCTTTCAAGATAAGGCGGATCGGGTGAAGAATGATTTGCTGAGCTTCCTGATCGAAGTCAAACGAACAGGCAAAACAGTAGCTGGATACGGTGCGGCCGCAAAAGGAAATACCTTGCTTAATTACGCTGGTGTGCGCCCTGATCTCTTGCCCTATGTGGTAGATCGCAACCCCGCCAAACAGAATAAATTTTTGCCCGGTAGCCGCATCCCGATTGTTGCTGAGGCGCATCTAAAACAAAGCCAACCAGATTACGTACTGATCCTGCCATGGAATTTGAGCACAGAAGTGGTTGAGCAGTTGGCCTACATTCGCAAATGGGGTGGGAAGTTCGTGACGGCTGTGCCAAGCATTGAATTTAAGTGAGAGAGGCGATGTTGTCTGGCTACGGACCTTGTGCAGTTGCTTATTGCTTTGAAACAAATATTTAATCGTGATTATTTGTTTTCATGGTGTATGACACACCTTTATTTAATTATAAAAAAGTAATGGGAGTTGGATATTTTATGAACTACTTAAAAACAGTTTTTTTTGGGTTGGTGAATCATCAGGAGTTTGTGAACGGCATTCAACAGGCCATGAATAATATTCGGCCACAGGATGGGATGTACGCAGGAGACAACCTTTTTACCTATCATCGAAACTTGAGTTTTTTGGAAGATGATGCCTTGATGAGGGCATTCAACACCCACGCAACAACAGACGTGGAAAAAGCTATTTTGTGGCGTATTTCGACAGTGTTATGGGGCGCGCGGAACGGTTTGCGGCTTGAAGGAGATTTCGTCGAGTGCGCATGTTATAAGGGAACGACGGTACGGGTAATTTGTGACGCTGTTAATTTCGCCAAACAGGCTGATCGCCGATATTATTTATATGATCTTTTTGACCACGATCCGAACATGTCTCACCACGCCATGCCGGAACATAGTCAGCAACTTTTTGCCGACACAAAAGCCCGTTTTGCAGATTGCCCCAATGTGACAGTTACGCAGGGCAAAGTGCCAGAAGTGCTGGCTGACGTTGCGCCAGAAAAAATTGCTTTCATGCACCTTGACCTGAATAATGCTGATGCTGAGGTTGGCGCTATGGAAGTACTTTTTGAGCGGATGGAGCCGGGAGCGGTGTTGGTGTTAGATGATTACGGCTGGCTGGCATACAGGGCGCAAAAATTGGCCTTAGACCCATGGTTTGAAAAGCGGGGCTATAGTGTTCTGGAGCTTCCTACCGGACAAGGGTTAGTCATTAAATAAACTTCTTTTTTGCGTTGCAGGAAATAGTTCACAGTTATTCTGGAGATAGAACTTGATTGATATCCACGCAACCGCAAAAATTTCACCACTTGCAGATATTGAAGATTCAGTGAAAGGAAGCCGCATTGTCGTGGGTGCGCATTCGGTTATCGATAGCTTTGTGAAAATCAAACCGTCAGGAGGCTCGGGGAACCTGCATATCGGCGCGAACGTGACGATTAATTCCTGTACCGTGCTCTATACAGGCAATGGCATTTCTATAGGCAATGATGTTTCCATTGCGTCCAACTGCACCTTCGCACCCGTCAATCACGAATATAAGTTACGCGACAAACTGATCCGTAAACAAGGCTTCATGCCTAGCAGAGGCGGCATAGTCGTGGAGAACGACGTCTGGATAGGGGCAAACTGCGCCTTGTTGGACGGGGCATTTTTGCGACGTGGCTGCGTTATTGCTGCCGGATCTATCGTGAGGGGAGAAGTGCTGGCTTATTCAATTAATGCAGGTAGTCCGCTAGAAATTATCGGGTGGCGTGAATGATATTCACGGTGCTCGGCGCAAGTGGCTTTATCGGCAGTCAATTAACGCAAGCGCTGAAGAGTGCAGGGAATGCGGATGTCTATGCGCCACTGCGTCAGTTTGGGGTTGATGTTTTTGATGAAGTATTAAGGCGTGAGTTGGGTCATGTGTTTTATTGCATTGGTCTTACTGCAGATTTCAGGAATCGTCCTTTCGGCACGGTGGATGCGCATGTGTGTTTATTGCGGCAATTACTTGAGCGAGGACGATTCGAGTCGCTCACGTATTTGTCCAGTACCCGTGTGTATGAGGGTTCAGCAACGACTCATGAGTCGACTGTTTTACAGGTATCTCCCGATAATCCTGGACATCTCTATAACCTGAGTAAGTTGATGGGGGAGTCCTTGTGCATTGCCAGTGGGCGCAAGGCTAGAGTGGCTCGGCTTTCGAATGTTTTTGGTTGTGCCATGCCACAACAGAATTTTATCAGTCAAGTGCTGAAAGAGGCGTCTGATACCGGTCGGGCCCGGTTTTTGACGGCATCTGAGTCGGCGAAAGATTATATTTCTGTGGCCAATGTAGTTCGGTGGTTGCCGCAAATTGCGTTGCATGGGACGCATTCTATTTATAACGTTGCCAGCGGCAAAAATACGAGTAATGCAGACATTGCTATATTGCTTGAGCGAAATGGAATCATAGTGAGTTTTGCAGAGAACGCCCCGGTATGGTCATTCCCCATTATTGATACCCAGCGTTTGATGCAGGAATTTGGTGGTGCGCAAAGTAGTCTGACTAGCGAATTTGATCATTTGTTTAATTGCTTTACCCGACCACAATGAGGCCATAGATGAACGAGTTTGCAGATCAGTTTGAAGCGGAGAAAGCAGCGCGGATAGAGGAGTTTGGAAATGATATCGGATTCCAGAATCGATCGCGCGATTGGCTGGAAGAAAGTATGCGCAAATCCTATGTGTACAATTTTTCCTGGTTAGGTCGCCCCATTATCCAAAATCCAATCGATATCATGGCAATGCAGGAGATTATCTGGGAGGTAAAGCCGGATTTAATCATTGAAACGGGGATCGCGCATGGTGGATCGCTCATCTTTTCAGCTTCCATGCTGGAATTGAATGCGGCCTGTGGCGGCCCAATTGATGCGGAAGTTCTAGGCATTGACATTGACATCCGTGCCCATAACCGCAATGCGATTGAAGAACATCCCATGTCCAGGCGCATCAGCATGATTCAGGGATCAAGTATCGCGCCTGAAATCATCGCGCAAGCTGTCGAAAAAGCCAAAGATAAAAAGAGAGTTCTTGTCTGCCTGGATTCCAACCACACACATGAACATGTGCTGGCAGAACTGCAAGCCTATGCGCCACTTATCAGCGGGGGAAGTTATTGCATAGTGTTCGACACGTTTGTAGAGGATGTGCCCGCCGATGTTTTTAAGAACCGTCCCTGGCACCCTGGCAACAGCCCGAAAACCGCAGTTTGGGAATATCTCAAAACGCATCCAGAGTTTGAAATTGATAAAAGCATCCACCAGAAATTGCTCATCACTGTTGCGCCGGACGGCTATTTGAAGCGGGTGCG
>Ga0172382_10000304_pt1 | contig 91097 bp, 98 predicted proteins | sample Leawel138RmetaG_FD_122245 | JGI IMG/M metagenome (GOLD analysis project Ga0172382, IMG submission 122245) | Leachate microbial communities from a municipal landfill in Southern Ontario, Canada - Leachate well 138R metaG | ecosystem: Engineered > Solid waste > Landfill > Unclassified | place... | reverse complement strand
GTCACCAAAAGGGAATCCTTCTTGCCAGACGACGATGTCGCCGTATATGGCTGGATATCCAGCATAGCCTGAGTCTGTTATCTGGAACCCCTGCCCTGTCTTTAGATTGTAGCCGTAGATGTCCCACTGCTCGTTTCCTTCGTTCACCCATACCACTATGTCGCCGTATATGGCTGGAGAATGTTGGTCTCCAACCTCTTTGCATATGGGGAACTCCTGCCCTGTCTTTAGATTGTAGCCGTAGATGTCCCAGTTGTTATCTCTTTTGTCCTCCCAGACGACGATGTCGCCGTATATGGCTGGGTCGGTTTGGTCTCCACCCTCTTTGCATATGGGGAATCCCTGCCCTGTATTTAGATTGTAGCCGTAGATGTCAGTGTTGTCCTCTCCCTCTATACCGTCCTGCCAGACGACGATGTCGCCGTATATGGCTGGATTGATTTGATTTTTTTCGTCTGTTGTTATCCTTTCTTCAGATAGAACTTTTGTCCCCAAAACAGATGAGAACGTGGCAAATGCCAGGACAAATATAATTAATAATGATTTTAGATATTTTCCCATATTATCACCGTTATTGTTACCTAATTTTAAATACCAATGTTATTTAAATGTTTCGAATTAAGTAAATTGCCCATTAAACAAATTGGCCTTTTCTTTTAACAGAAGCTGGGGATATTAACAGATCTTTTGATAAGAAATCATCATATTAAACAAAACACGGTATTTTTTTAATAAGATTTATCTTTAGGGCCTTATTTAGTAAGAGTCTATTATCATATTCTAAATCTCTTTTATTATCTCGTAGATCTCATGGGCAACATAAGTTCTTTCTCTCTGCAGGTGTTGTGTTTCCTTCAATATCCCATATTTGATTAATTTATCGATATACCTCTTTGCTGTGGGATAGGTAACAGCCGACACCTTCCCGGCCTTAGTGACTGTAACAAATGGATTAGAAAACAAGTAGTCTATTATGTTTAAAATCTCAGAGGTTTGCATTTCATTTTGTATCTGCTTCCTATAAGATTCTCTTAGCAGAAGGAGTTTATGCGCCCTTAATAGGGCATCTTCAGATTGAACTTCAATGGCCTTTAAGAAGAATTTGATCCACTCTTCAAATTTTCCCGTCTGCCCAGTTTTAAGCAAGAGTTCATTGTAATTAAGCCTATACTTTTCAAAAAATTCACTGATGTAGAGTAATGGTTTTATTATCTTCTTTTTCTTGCATAAATAGACCGATATCAGGCTTCGCCCTATCCTGCCATTACCATCGCAGAATGGGTGGATGGTCTCAAACTGGTAATGCATCAATGCGCACCTTACTAGAACCGGGATATTGTGCTCAGTATTTAGGTAATCTATTAGGTCATCCATCAATTTTGGAACGGCTTCGGGGTTTGGTGGAACAAAGACGGCGTCTGATACGTTAGAAAATTCTGATCCAATCCAGTTTTGTACATCCCTAAATTTTCCAGGAGACTTCTCATCCCCTCTTACGCCCCCCATCAGTATTTTGTGCATCTTTTTTATAAGGTCTAAATCAATCTGATTATCTTCAACATGTTTTAAAGCATAGTTTACCGTGTTGATGTAATTTATTACCTCTTTCGCATCAGGTGTCTTTTCTTCCCCCTCTTTAGTTTCTGAAAGCAATACTTCCTGCAGAGAGATTCTTGTACCTTCTATCCTTGTGCTCATTATAGCTTCTTTTCTGAGGTAGGGGATGATCAGTAGATTAGGGCTTGGAAGAGATAAACCAACACCAGATAGCTTTCCTAGCTTCTCTTCAGCCTTTGACAGTATCAAGACTAGCTCTTGGTCAAACTCAATCTTGGGGGGCAAGGGATTTGGTATAAATACGTTGTATTCTTTACCAGCCTCATCCTTTGCCACCTCTATTTTACCAAACGCATCTTTATAGTATTCTTCTTCCACATATTAATATAGGCGGCCATTCTATTTAAAATTTTCGATTATTTTTTAATAGAAGTAGTTTCTATTAAAGAAAAAGGCCTTTTCTTTTAACAGAAGCTGAGGATATTAACGGATCCTTTAATAAGAAAAACTATCTATACTGTTTAAACTCTTCCTGTGTTAATCCGGAATCTTTTATTATTTTCATTAATGTACCTTTCTTTAGTTCTTTGTGAAGTGGAACGGTGACTTTGATAAGCCCATTTTTGCCTAGTTTCTCAAGTCTAACATGGGAGCCTTTTTGCCTTACTGCAATAAATCCTGCCTTTTTTAGGATTTTGATAACTTCTAAGCCTGAAAGGACAGCAGAATTCATATAGCCACTTCGAGCCTTTCTCCGGAATACTCCACAAGCTCATTTACATCTGGCTCTAGGTATAGTTCTATGGCCTCTTTGATATTATCCAATGCTTCAGCTTTCGTCTCCCCTTGAGAGATGCACCCGGGAAGAGATGGAACATAAACAGTGAACCCTCCTTCTTCCTGAGGTTCCAAAATAACTGTTAGTTTCATATATTCTAATTACTAATAAAGAATATATAAACTTGACGCATATAAAGAGTTCATCTCTAGATCTGGCATTTTCTTTTAATAGAAGTTGAGAATATTAAAGGAACCTTTAATATGAATCCTTCTTATTAAACAAAATCGGGTATTTTTTTAATAGGATTTATTTTTAGTGCAAAATGTAAATTGAAATATTTAAATAATAATGACTTATAATATCTGCCATGGACGAAAAGATGAATAAAATGGGGCTTGGCGTTTCTATTGGATTTGGCGCTGGTGCTATCCTTGGAGTTATAATTGGGCTCATGATTAAAGATATTGCAATGGGACTTTCCATCGGCATAGGTACTGGGATCGCATTAGGCGTAGTAATAGGTGCTATAATTGAATACAAAAAATAATCCAAAGAAATTATCAGGGTACATTACGGCAATAATAGGATTTGTGCTGATTTTACTAAATGCTGCCGCATATATACTTAACACCGATAACACAAAACCAACATTATTTATATTGGGGATAATGTTTTTATCAATAGGTATTATGAATATTAGAAAATCAGAAAAATAAGTCTTCAAAGTTTGGGGCTTCTTCTGGGTAACATACATTACTCCCAATAACAAGAAATTTATATCAAATTGCCATTGTAATTATTGAGAATGATCTAACATGTCCGATATTTTAGGAAAGCAGTGCCCAAGCTGCGGGATTAAATTTGTCAAGGAAATAGAAAAATGCCCGATATGCAATGTTTATCTAGAGACTATTTCCGATACAGAAGTTTTTGATAGCGGCGGCTTCACAAAAGACGGCTTTGACAGGAACAGATATGGCCATTATGGATGCAATCACGAAGGGAAGAAGAGTGATGCAAAGTCAAATCGGCGCTATAGTATTTTTCATAAGTTCATTTCTTACTGGCCCACTTCTTGGCTGCTTTTGTGGGAAAAAGAGTTGCAAATATGGTCTTTTGCCACTTGAGAAATTTATCAATGCAATCTGAACATATCTCTACACTATTAGATTCATCAATCTTTAACTGATTTAATTTTGCATTATACCTCTCGATCGGTTTCTTACATAATACGCAATCCATTATGATCACTTTCCCAATGAGATTTATCTTCTAAATCTTAATCTGCATATATAAGAATATGGAAAAATATTTATTTTTTCCTTTGATTTGGGAATGGGATTGTTCTCTAAATTTACCGGTAATAATATTATATTCATTATTTATTTAATTAGGTTCAAGAGGTACTTTTTCCATATACTTATATCTGAAACAAGTTAACTTAATAAATTCAAATGTAAAATTTATTTACATTAAAGGATATATACGCATGTTTTGAGAATATGTATTAATTATAGTGAAAAGAATTATATATAAGTTAAGATAAAATTCGATAGAGGGTAAGTCCTAGGGGGTATTTGTGTACCGGAATGGTGCACTCTATTATCACTCCCCCTGGGGGCCTCTATTCGTTAATTTCTGATACTATTCTCCCTTTAATTATGTCATAAAAAGTTGTATCTTTTTTTTCATATTTCCTAAAAATAGCCCAAGAAATAAAATCAACTGCTTGTAGCGCTGGGCTATTTTTTGAATCTAGATGAGTAATTTTTATTTCTATAAAAGATTTAACTTTATTTATTTCATCAGTAACCATAGAATTAAAAACAGCTCTTTCTTTTTTACTCTTAGATTTGTCCACTATAATTTCAAATATTTTATTTTTAATGGCTATTCTTGATATAACTTTAAGCGCTACATTATTATAGAATTCTTTCGTATCCATAGAACCTTCTACAATATTAGATTTATTTTGTATGTGAGAATAAATACTTAAATTAATTTTTGATATATCTTTTAAGACTGCATTTCTTATTTCATTCGTTGAATTATTCGCTTTAATCTCTGGTAGATTCTTAATAGTTTTTTTCAATTTTTTTCCTCTGATTTTCTTGATGAGCCTCTTTAGAGATTTTTCATCATCGCAAACAACTAAAACAATAACGAAATACTTTGAACTCCTATCACTAAATCCCAGTTCGCCAGATTCATCAAGATAGATTTTCACAGAGGCACCGTTATACGATTAAATAAATTGTTATAGTATTTGAAAATATTTCCTTCTTCTTATAATTTCCAAATTCTGATATCTATTAATAATTTTACCTAGCAATAAGAATAAATTAGGGCAGACGTTGATTTCGTATAATGGGTGAATATACACGCAGGCACATCTGCGGGAACTATATACTTCATCTGGATAAATTTAATTTTATATAACTTTATATATCTGGAAAGCTATTCTCATTAAAGTTGATTTTATAGACGATCTTTTAAGGAAGGTAATTAAGGTCAGCCTTGCTGCACTTGTCATAACGCATGGGGCAGAGTTTTTTTTCGGCATGTACCTAACAAGCGTTGTCAACTCAGGAGAGAGGATATCGACATATCAGGAAAAGCTTGCAAACGTCACTGAGCAGAATATTGACTACAAGGCCCAGATCATGGACAACGACACGTTGAAATCGAGGTTTAACTCGCTCCAAAACGACTACGACTACCTTAAAATAAGGTACACAACACTTAAGACAAGCTGCAGCGCTTCAAAGACTGGCTAAAGATAGAAAGTTTACTTTGTGGATGGGCAGCTTAAAGAGAGGAGCATTCAAATTTTTTTAGAAATAATTAATTCTTCCTACATATTTAAATAATATAAAATTAGATAAATTCCATGGAAGAAAATCCAAAGTGCCCGAAATGTGGGGGAGAGAATACCGTCCCAATCTGTTATGGATTGCCTATGTATGAGACGTATGAAAAGGAACAAAAAGGGGAGCTTGTATTGGGCGGGTGTTGTGTTAGTGATGATTCACCTTCTTGGTACTGCAAGGACTGCAAAAATAGTTGGGGAAAGCATTCTGAGTATCGGGATAGGCAAAGACAGGAGTTACTTAAAAGATTTGAAAGGTATAAGGAAGAGTAGGGCCTATAAATTTCCGAAGACAGGATTATTTTTCTTTTGGCGAGAACTTGCTACAAAAAAGAATTGGTAAAAGAGTTTCCTAATTCAAAGTTTTTTAGGTGGATTGACTTTAGATTGTCTTATGCAAAATAGCTTATCTTTTTATATTAAAGATTCAAAATAAAATCCATGCCAATCCCTAACTTTCAAACACTTATGTTGCCCCTTTTAAAATTATTGAAAGATAAACAAGAGCATACTATGAAGAACATAATAGAGAATTTATCCGATCAATTTAATTTAACTGATGAAGAAAGGAGAATTCCAACATCTGTTTGGAAAAAAGAGCCGTTAATTAGTAATAGGAGTTATTGGGCAAGATTTTATCTTAAAAAAGCTGGGTTAGTTGAATCCAACAAACCAGGATTTGTTAAAATTACGGATAGAGGACTAAACACATTGGATAAGAATCTCCCTAGAATTGATACTAAGTATCTCTATAATTTCCTAGAGTTTCGTGAATCACAGGATAGAAGAAAAACTGATAGAGTTTTTGTAGAAGAAAAAGGAAATATAGAAGATTATACGCCTGATGAATTAATCGACAAGGGAATGGATATAGTTAATTCAAATCTCAGCCAAGAACTCTTATCCAAATTAAGAGAGGGATCCCCCGGATTTTTTGAAATAGTTGTATTGGATTTATTAGAAGCAATGGGGTATGGAAAAGGTCAAGTTACGGGCAAGTCCGGAGATGGGGGCATAGATGGAATAATCTACCAGGATAAGCTTGGTATTGATAAAATTGCATTTCAAGCTAAAAGGTTCAATGAAAAAAACTATGTTTCTTCTTCAATGATTAGGGATTTTGCAGGGAGTTTGTTATTAAAGGAAACAAACAAAGGAGTCTTTATTACAACTTCTTATTTTCCAAGGGACATAGAGAAGAATTATTCAAAGCATGGCATTAATTTAATTTTGGTTGATGGGGACGAATTGGCCGAGCTAATGATAGAACATAATATTGGCGTTTCAGTAGAAAAAGCATACTCAAAAAAGAGGATTGACACTGATTATTTCATTGAGTAGTGCAGTCAGATCAGATGATTAAATTTTGGTATAAATGTGTTAATAAAATATTAGGTTAATCTTCCATATTTTTTTTATCTTAACTTGACTCAGATTAAAAAAATATAAGATTTAACAAATGCTAAATCTTAATAATCTATACCAATATAAATTAAATAATGGCCCCAAAAAATAAAAAAGAATTTTGTCGGTATCGTCCAAATCAGTTCCACTAATATGGAAATAATTCATATTCCACAAAAAGATTCTATTATTAAGATAAAAAATTCTAATTTCTCTGCATCTTGTATGAGTTGTATTTTTCCTTATTGCATAAAATATGAAGAAAAAGAACTTAAACCTTCAAATAAATCTTTTGAAGAGTTTCCATTGGACTTTAACGATTATGTGTGTCTAACTGGTGCTTTATCTTGGAAAAAAGGCGAGTTACACCCACATATTAATTTAGCTCAATGCATTCTCTGTGGATTATGTGCTTCACGTTGCCCTATAGGTGCAATATATTTGACAAAAGAAGGCGCAATTATTAACACCCGGGGGAAAGCAGTTGAAATTGTTGAAGCAAATTCTAATAATATTCAAACACATCTGGAACATATAAGAATCTTAAATAATATCAAACATACAGGGCTAATGATTAATGAGAGTGATTCACTTTTTTTGGATATTTATAATAAAGTTGCTGAAAATAGAACTGGCCCTCAATTTCCCAATATGTTAACGAGGAATTTACTAATACAAACAGGCAATAGTTGTTTTATGCGTAGAAGAGGGGATATATATTTCCGGATTGACGCCATATAAGACTTTTCAGATGAAAAAACTGGTGTAATCGAAATTGAATTTAATAAAGATTCTTTAGAATCACCGAGATCGATTCTTGAGGATATAGCTTTTCTTGTTTCTAGATATAACTTCAATCATGAATCCATTTTTCCCTATATAGTATCTCTTGGGTTTCCCAATATTAGAACTGAATATTGGAGAGTATTAAAAGATATAAATAAAGTTTTAGACTATAAAATTAACTCATTGAGCATAGGGACATTAATGTTACTTATTTAGAATTTAAAAAAAATAAACTTTAATGAACATAATTTTTATGTAGATAATGATAGTCCTTCTATTCGTAAAGCAGTAGAGGCCTGTTTAGAGCGAAAAGTATTCTCTTCATCGAAAAAATAAAGATACTCCAAATTATTTTAGATAAATTAATATTTTCTCTACCTCACCCAGACTTCTCCCAACCCTCTTACAAAACCTTTTAAGTATTTTTTAAGCACTATTTACTACTAAACAGGTGTAATCACTATGAGAGAAAGAATACTTGTCACTTCCGCTCTTCCCTATGCAAATGGCCCCCTCCATGTAGGCCATATAGCAGGGGCATACCTTCCAGCAGATACCTATGTCAGGTATAATAGGCTAGCCGGTGCGGATATAATATACGTAGGTGGAACAGACGAACATGGAACGGCAATAGAGATAAAGGCCCTAAAGGATGGCGTCACGCCAAAAGAGCTTGTTGACTTTTACTATGAGGATATGAAGACTGATTTTAAAAATCTCGGCATATCCTATGATAACTTCTCAAGGACTTCTCTTCCCATCCACCATAAGACTTCACAAGACTTCTTTCTAAGGATCTTGAAGAACGGCCATATAGAAAGGAAGACGGTGACACAAGCTTACTGCCCAAAATGTGCGATGTTCTTAGCGGACAGATACGTTGAGGGGACTTGCCCCGCATGCAGTGCGCCGGACCAAAAAGGCAACCAATGCGAGGTCTGCGGCAAGGTCTTGGAACCTATTGAACTTGTCGACCCAAAATGCATCACCTGCTCTACTACCCCAGAAGTAAAGGAAACATTCCAGTGGTTTATTAAGCTTGGCGACTTCCAGGATGAGCTAGAGGTCTGGATGAAGTCAAACAAGCACTGGCGGCCAAACGTTGTGAACTTCTGCCTTAACTGGATAAAGGAGGGATTACAGGAAAGGGCAATTACAAGGGATCTGCAGTGGGGCATCAAGGTGCCTTTAGAAGAGGGAAAGGATAAGGTCCTATATGTCTGGTTTGAAGCTGTAATAGGGTATGTCTCCTCCACAAAGGAGTGGGCAGAGCGAATAGGAAGGCCAGATGCATGGAAGGATTACTGGCTGGATGGAAAAATCATTCATTTCATTGGTAAGGACAACATCCCGTTTCACGCAATCATGTGGCCTGCTTTTCTCATAGGGTACGGTGAGTATGAAGGGAGGAAGTGGAAGCTCCCTTACAACGTTCCTGCAAATGAATATCTAAACATCGGTGGGATGAAGACATCTACCTCAAGGAACTGGGCCATATGGCTTGGAGAATTCCTAAAGGATTTCCCGCCTGACTACCTTAGGTACTACCTTACATCAGTCGCCCCTGAATCAAAGGACACTGACTTTGTCTGGGAGGAGTTCCAGAAGAGGATCAATGACGAGCTAAATGATATCATCGGCAATTTTGCCCACAGGTCAATAACATTTGCTTTCAATAACTTTGATGGGAAGATCCCCTCTCTTGATAAATCCCTCTTAGATGAAGACGATAAGGAAGCAATCAAGAACATGGAAGAGATAGGGAAGAAGGTAGGCGACCTTATAACAGTATTCAAGATGAAGGACGCCCTAAAGGAGGTCGTCTCATTTGCAAAGAGCTGCAACAGGTATTTTGATAAAAAAGAGCCTTGGAAGTTAGTAAAGACCGATAAGGCAAGGGCAGCTAACACCATCTATATATCACTAGAACTTGCAAAGACGCTATCAATGATCCTAAATCCATTTTTGCCGTTCTCAACAGAAAAGATGCTAAAGAAGATAGGTATAGAAAAGTTCTCATGGAGCGATAGCGCAAAGCTACTACTTGTGCAGGGAAAGCCGCTAGGAAAGCCAGAGCCAGTATTCTCTAAAGTTCCCGATGAGGAGATAAAGCGCCAGATTCAGAAGCTTGAAAATCCAGCTCCAATGAAAAAGACTTTGGTAAAGAAGGAGGCAACCCCCATGATACCCTTTGATGAGTTTCAAAAGCTTGATATCAGGACCGGTAAGATAGTCTCTGTTGATGACCACCCGAAGGCTGACAAGCTCTATGTCATGAAGATTGATGTCGGCGAAGAAAGAACAATAGTCGCAGGCATAAAGAGCTACTATAAGAAAGAGGAATTAATCGGAAAGAAGATAGTAGCCATCTGCAACTTGGAGCCAGCAACAATCCGCGGTGTAAAGAGTGAAGCGATGCTTTTGGCAGCTGACGACGGAAAGCTTGTATCACTATTAGAGGCCGATAAGGAAATGAAAACAGGTTCAAAGATAAGATAAATTTATTTATTTTTCTCTCTTTTTTTTTGCCGTCCAAACTTTTATATATTGAGATTTTGTAATAACAAAGTGATGGCAGATAAAATCAAAATGCTCAAAGGGGTTATTGTCGCATCTATATTCTTCATATCGCCATGTCGCGGGCTACTCTCTGATTGGGAGAATATGTGGAGGATAAATGTAGACTTTGAGAGCATGCCACTGGCAACAGAAGATGTTAGTGTTTTTGTAGTAAATCCTGAAGAAAAACTACCTGAAAAAAAAACTGATGAAAAGTACAAGTGGGAGGGTATGGGCCTAAAGGAAAAAAAGGTCTACCGACCAAAGAGGGTTCTAAACACATGCGCAAGGTGCAGGCGCTACAGGCTCTGCAGGAAGAGGGGAGGGCAACCACTCTGCGCAAAGCCCCGCCGTGATCCTGACATTAGTATAATGAAATTTTTCTCAGATATAAGGCCAAAGTTATCTTTCTTCTAGTATTACGGGGACTTTTTCCACTAACTTTTTAAGACAATACTCTTCTTTCTAAATATGGCAGACCCAATTGGTGAAAAGATAGTAATTACTGTATTATCAGCCGATAGACCTGGTATTGTAGCAGGTGTTACAAGGGTATTGGCTGATCTAAATGTCAATATATTAGAGCTCAGCCAGACCGTTCTTGATGGTGTATTCTCAATGATAGCTATAGCTGATATATCCACATCAGGGTATGACTTCAAAAAGATAAAGCACGATCTTGAAGCTGAAGGTGTGAAGCTTAACATCAATCTCCTTGTACAAAGAAAGGAAATATTTGATAGGATGCATAGGATTTGAAATCTATGGTAAATTCTGAGGAGATTCTTGAGACAATCAAGATGGTTAAGATTGAGCAGCTTGATATTAGAACTGTCACGCTCGGGATAAATCTACTTGACTGTGCAAAAAACGATGTGGGGCACACTTGTGAGCGGATTACTGACAAAATATTTGATAAGGCTGGCGATTTTGTTGAGATTGTTAATGGGGTGCAGGAGGACTTTGGCATCCCCATAGTAAACAAGAGGATAGCTGTCACCCCCATCTCACTCATAATAAATGCTCTCGGCATGCCGTCAAAAAAAGCAGCGGTAAAGGTAGCCACAACTTTGGACGAGGCAGCTGAAGATCTAGGTATCAATTTTATTGGAGGCTACACTGCTCTTGTGCACCGTGCAGCATCATTGGGTGACAACATTCTTATTGAATCAATTCCTGAAGCTATGGAAGCGACAGAAAGACTTTGTTCATCTGTTGTTGTCGCATCGACTCGTGATGGAATTAACATGGACGAGATCCTTAGGATGGGGCGCATAATCAAAAAGACCTCTGAAGTATCTGATACCGGATGCGCAAGGCTAGTCGTTCTAGCAAATGCACCGGAAGATATACCTTTTATGCCTGGTGCTTACCATGGCATAGGAAACTCTGACGCATCTATTAATGTTGGTATAAGCGGGCCAGGGGTAGTTAGGGCAGCGGTAGAGAAGACAGATGGAAATTTCATGGAGCTGTGTGACACCATAAAGCGAGTCTCTTTCAAAATTGTCAGAGCTGGAGAATTGATAGGAGAAGAGGTCGCTAAAAGAATGAAGGTCGACTTTGGCTCTATTGATCTATCACTTGCACCAACTCCTGCGGTAGGGGATAGCGTTGCAAAGATCATAGAGGACATGGGGATTGAGCACTGCGGCGGGCCAGGGTCCACATGCGCCTTAGCATTGCTGACAGACGCAGTAAAGAAAGGTGGTATAATGGCAAGCTCCCGCATAGGAGGTTACAGCGGTGCTTTCATTCCAGTTTCTGAAGACAGAGGCATGATAGAAGTTGCAAAGGCAGGACACATCAACATTGAAAAGCTTGAGGCCATGACTTCCGTTTGCTCTGTTGGGCTAGACATGGTCCCAATTCCAGGAGACACGCCAGCAGAAATTATTGCAGGAATAATAGCAGATCAGATGGCCATAGGAGTTTACAACAACAAGACCGTGGGCGCAAGGCTTGTTCCAATCAAAGGCAAAAAAGAGGGGGACTATGTGCATTTTGGAGGTCTATTGGGAGAAGGGTCAGTCATGCATGTAAAGAAGATTGACTGCGCCACGTTCGTGAAAAGGGGCGGAAGGATCCCTGCATCAGTTACAAGCTTTAGGAATTAAATTATTTCTTTTCTATTAAATTCAAAATATTTATATACAAATACCCAATACAGTATTTGATGAAAGAAAAGGCTACAAAAGATAAGATTAAAGAAACAGTTGTCCCAATTTTAAAAAGACATAATGTTAAACGGGCGTCATTATTTGGGTCTATAGTTAGGGATGATTATACTGAGGGCAGCGATATAGACATCCTTGTTGAGCTTCAAGAAGACACAAGTCTTTTAGATTTTATAGATATCAAACTCGAAATAGAGGATGCCACAAATAAGAAAGTCGATCTAGTTGAATACGATATGATTAAGCCTGCTTTAAGAAAATATATTTTATCTGAGCAGGAGGCAATACTCTGAAAAAAAGCGTTGATGTGTATCTTCAAGATATACTTGACAGCATCGATTCTATAGAGAAATACACTGAAAACTTATCTGAAAGAGAATTTCGTGAAAATCCAATAATTCAAGATGCAGTAATTAGAAGGCTTGAAATTATCGGAGAAGCTGTGAAAAATATTCCAAAAGATATTCGAGAAAAGTACCCAGACATCCCTTGGAGGAGCATTTCAGGCCTAAGAGATATATTAATTCACGAATATTCTGGGGTAAGTATGACTAGAGTTTGGAAAATTATCTCTTCTGATTTAAAACAATTTAAAGAAACTATTATCAAAATTAAAGAAGATTGACTGCGCCACGTTCGTGAAAAGGGGCGGAAGGATCCCTGCATCAGTTACAAGCTTTAGGAATTAAAATTTCTTTTCTATTAAATTCAAAATATCCTGAATCTTATTATTTGCAAGTATTAGTTGTGGTATTGAAAAAACAAATAATCTTTTCTTTTATTTCATTTTATTTTACTTCATTTCATTTTTGAAACGAAATCAAATTAAAAATGGAAATCTATTTTTTAATTTTGAATATCAAAAACTTTATATAGCTATAAAGAATATATCAGATGGTGAACATGGCAGCAAAATTTGAAGTATATAAGGATGCAAAAAAACAATTTCGATTTAGATTAAAAGCAGCAAATGGGGAAATAATTGCAACTGGTGAAGCTTACACCACGAAAAAATCATGCTTGAACGGAATTGAAAGTATCAGAAAGAATGCCCCAATTGCCGAAATTGTCGAAATTGAAAAGTAATTATTTTCCTATTAATATTAATTTTTTTATTCATATTATCCTCTTCTTTTATAATTATTATCTTTTGATATACCATTGTTCCATTACTTTGTATTATTATTAAATTACATAATACCTTTATAGACACCTTTAACTTAAATTACAATCAACTGTATTATATCTGTTAATTGGTGGCTAGTTTGACAAAAAAATTCATATTATTCCTAACTATTATGATATGTATCTCATCTTTCAATAACGCTGCCTTAGGTGCATCGTTTGGGAATGATTTCTTCTATGGCGAAGAAGACATTGAATCTTTGATTGTACTTGGGGCAAGCGCATCATCAAATGAAGTTATCCAAGCATCAAAGCTTGCATCACTGATTGCAAATTATTACACCAAGAGTACAGTGATAGAAAAATCTGAAAATTATTCTGCTTCAATTGAAAATGTCAACTATGGAGATACCGTTCTCATAGACCCTCTATACTCTTATGTCAATGGAGTGGAATATACTGATGGTCTTTCTTCTCTATGGTATTCAAATAAGGACAGCAAAAATAACAGATATAGTGCCGATTCAACGCATGAGGAGATTGTCTTAAAAATGGGGGATACCGACATTCCAAAGGATTACTGTCTTGATTTTAATATGTCAAGCATACTCTATCGTGTCGTCAACATCCCTAGATCATCGCCCTCAAGTTTATTGAACTGTGATGTTTATATCGAAATCTTATCCTCCTCACAGAAAATAAAACTCTTTGATGAGTATTACTATATCCTATACAATGGTGACTTTAGGGATGATGAAGGGGATGTTAGACTGAAATACTTTATCTATGGGACACGGCAAATGAGTAACAACGTGACGTTCAAAGTGGGTCAGAGGAAGGATTTCGGGTGGTATACGGTAAAACTTCTGGATATTCAGGGGCAACAGACAGAGGAAACATCCTCTGGGGACAAATTCAAAGTACCAAGTTTGGGGACATTTTCAGGGGAATACAAAGTTTTTCTAGAAGTTTCAGATTTTAAGGGGAGAAATGAGCAGTTCATAATGGTGATGGATGCAAATGGCTCCTGCTGTAGCTGTAACCCATCTCAGTGCGATTCTAACGGTGGGAATGGAGCCTTCGCATTAAACTCTTCCAACAGTTATGAAAATGATCCCTATTACATACTTGAAACGGAATATATGTTAATTGATGGGGTTGAGGAAACTGTATGGTCTTTTCCAACGTTTTATATTGATGGCATAAAGGTCTTTGAAGGTGCAAATGGGGAGTATCTTGCGGAGTTCAATGTCTACTCATTAAAAGACTTTGGAGTAATTTACAATACGCCCTGTTGTGAGCCCTTTATCACAAATCCCAATAACTATGCTCTAAATATCCTAAACAACGTGGAAAATATTGTTGCAATGGGTGTAGATATTGACCTTGATGGGAATTTATCGTCTTACGAAAAGAATATCCCAATCTATGAAACTTTGACCGAGGAGTGCAATACTTCAATTACGTTGTTGGGTTCTGAGGTGCCTGTTTACATAAATCCTGGAAAAGATGGAATGTACGGTACATGTGATGATTTCTACGATATCAACTCATCACACCCAAGATTTAAGAAATGCAGCTATGATGGCATTGAAATTTCACTTTGCGATAAGATTGATCTCATATGCTGTGATCCGCTTTATCTCAAAGGGCCAAATAATTATTTTGATATAAAAATTACAGATTTAATGTATGAAAATATTGATAAGGACGGAGTTAGCCTTGAGGTCTCTCAAAATGTCATTACCAGAACTATCACTTATGATAAAACTATAAAGATTGACCCTTCGCACATAATTAAACTTGACAAAGAAGTTACACAATCTGATAAAATCAATAAGAATTTAATTTTGATAGGAAATGAAAATGACAATATCTTGATACAAGAGCTTTACAATACAGGATTTACAAAGGTCAAGTGGACAGCCTCTCAAGGGGAGTGGGAGTTCATAGAGTTCGGGCTTTATGGAAAGAGGATTGTAATTGTCGGAGGAAAGGATTCAAGCTCACTAAACAGTGCGATAGACGACTTCATTACATTTTCAAGGCATTATCTTTAATCTTCTTCAGTTATATCTTCGTCTTTTATTACCTCTTCGTAGATTTTCTTTTCTATTTTTTCAATCTTCCTGAGCTTTTTGCCCCACGATTTTAGAAACAACAGATTCTTTACCCCCAGAAATACGAGTGCAATACTTGTCAAAGCATTTAGAGTCACCAAAAAGTATAATGGCATCACCAACATCCCACTTTTATAGAAGATTCTTGAAGTTTCGCTATCTGTCAATAGTATTCTCTTAGTCATTAAGAAGAATCCCGAAAGATTCAAAGTAAGCGCTAGTGGTACAAGCAAAAGCACAATGGCCGTCGCTATAAGTAATCTTTTCCTTTCCCTTTCCATATATTCGACTAAATCATACAATACGTTAACTGAACTCTCGTCCTTCATATCCCCTCAAGCTCCGTGTCAATTTTTGAAAACCATCTGTATCTTTCTATGCCTTTTTCAGTGATGTCATAATAGATTACAGTCCTTTTGCCCCACATATCCTCTACCCTTTTAATATACCCGGCATTTTCAAGTGAGTTAAGGTATTTTTCTGCCATTGTTGTCTTTAGGTTTGCATACTGCATTATGTGAGTCTTTAATACTTTGCCTTGTGAAGATTTTTTCTTTAGGATGCACTCTAAGATTTTTAGGATGATACCGTTACTGTTCCTGTATCTATTGTTCATGATGGACAACCTTTCCCTTAAATATAGAGAACAATTGGGGTCGTCTTATATATTTGTAACTGGTATCAGTGTGACACTTCTATGATGAAAAACCTTTAAATGACTAATATACCAATGTTATATGACTTTGTATCATTTTTCTGGTGCATAATGTCTTTATATATATTTTATCGTTTTATGATATAAAGTATATAACGGAGGTATCATATGAAAATAATCCCAATTTTATTTATTACGCTAGTCCTATTATCAACGGCTAGTATTTCAACAGCTTTTGCTGATGAAGAAAAGGATATTGAAGCTGAAATTTCTGGCGGCTCAACACTTAATGCTGGAACAGAAAACAATCAAATAACAATAAGAATAAATAACAAGATTTCAACTAACCTTTCAAACGTCAAGGCATATCTTGACCTATCTTATCCTTTCTCTGTATCAAGTAAGGGCTCAAATGAGTTTCATATAGGGAATCTGACAAACACCCTTGTCACAGCATATTTCACAGTTAACATTGACGGCGGGGCAAAGTATGGGACTTACAAAGTGCCTGTAAGAATTGTCACAAATTTGGGTACTTACATGGACGAAGTTGAAATCAAGGTTGTAGGGCAGACTATTCTAAAAGTTGATTCAGTTACTGTTGATGGTGTGAGCAATGCCACTGTAAATCCTGGAGATATATTCGATCTAACAGTTACTTTGAAAAATTCAGGTGGAAACGATATTAAAAATGCTAAGGTGACCCTTAATACAAATAATGATAACATTATCCCTGTTAGCTCTTCTCTAAGTGAAAGCTTTACTAATATCCGAGCTGGATCTTATGTACGTTCTATTTTTAACATTGCGATAGATAAAAACTTAGCTCCAAGAAATCAGAAAATGAGTTTGACTTTGGAATTTGAGGATGCCCTTGGGAATAAATACACTCAAAATGAAGAGATAGGTCTTCGAATAGTTGGCCAATCAAAACTAGAGATTGGTAGAATAACATCAAATCCTTCTACTCTCCAGCCAGGTGCTGATTTTGTTCTTACCTTAAAGATTGAAAATATTGGTACAGCTGACGCAGACAATGTCAGGCTTCAGCTTGATTCTAAATTTACAGGTAACCCTCAAGCGTTTCTTGGAAGAATAGAGAAAAATGATTATGCGAACGGTGTATTTTACTTGAATACTAGCCAGGCTATGGGAAATGTTCCATGCACGCTAATAATAACTTACATTGATAGTCAGGGCGAATTCAAAACTGAAAAGGAGTTCACTCTCTCAATAGGGGCTTCTGGATCAACATCTCCTAGAGGTGCAACTTCAACACAGACATCTACAGGCACGAGACCGCAGCAGAGTGGCACACCTTTTAGTAGAACACAAGGCTCGTCAAGCATACCCATAGTGCCGATCGTAGCAGGTTTAGTAATAATTTTAGCCGTAGTAGGAACCTTCATTTACAGAAAGAAAAAGAAGTCCAAAAAAGAAATTGTGCCTCCTGTAACGAAAGAGCAGTAAAATCATCATATTGAGGAGCGTATACAATGAAGAATGTAATCGAGGCAAGAGAGATCTACAAGTCTTATAATCTAGGGTATTCAGAGGTGCCCATACTTAGAGGCATAGATCTAATTGTTGGGGCGGGTGAGATAGTGGCACTTATGGGGCCATCAGGTTCTGGAAAGAGCACACTTCTTGGGATACTTGGAGGACTTGATTTGCCTACATCGGGGAACATAATAATTGATGGGGTAGACATTACAAAGCTCCCTGAAAGTAAACTTGCTGAGATTAGAGGGACAAAAATTGGATTTGTATTTCAGGCCTATAATTTAGTTTCCACATTAACAGCCTTAGAAAATATTGCACTCCCTTCATATTTTACAAACGGAAAAAAGAAAGATCCCAATGAGCTTATCGAGATTGTTGGATTGGGCCACAGGAAGAATAATAAGCCAACAGAGATGAGCGGCGGAGAGCAACAGAGGGTCGCCATAGCAAGGGCCTTGATTAACAATCCAAAAATACTGTTTGGGGATGAGCCTACAGGAAATCTTGATTCTAAAACTGAAGTAAAGGTGTTACACCTATTTCAAAAATTGAGAGAAGAGTTTGGAACAACTATTTTCCTTGTCACGCACTCTGACGAAGTTGCTAGAATAGCTGACAGGATAATCTACATCAGGGATGGGAAGATAAGAGAGGTATCCAACCATGGGTCTCACCTCTAGAATTAGCATTTATTTCAAATATGCCACAAGTTCACTTCTAAGAAGAAAGCAAAAGACTCTCTTCTCGCTATTGGCTATATCCCTTAGTGTTGCCGCAATTATTGCAATAGGCATTGTTAGCTACTCGGCAGAATATACAATATCCGGGACAGTCAAAAGCGAACTTGGTGGGGATATATTGCTCAATGTGCGAGGGGGAGGATCCTTTGGTCCTGGGATGAGTACAACAACGACTGTTGATTTTGATCTAATTGAAGATTTTCTTACTGGATTAAAGGATGCTGGAACAATAGATGAATACACATATACACTTAGTAGTATGGCTGTTACAGATTCAGATGAGCCAAGAATGATAAGATTTATGGGTATTGATTCAGGGGCGTTCCCCCTTTATGGGGAGATAACTACAATTGAGCCAAATGTTGGCGACTATAGCTTGCTCTTGCAAGATACCAATGATATTCTGATAACAGATACCCTTTCAGATGATTTAGGGCTCGGGAGCGGCAGCACAATTTTAGTAATAGTTGATGGTGAATTAGTTGAACTTAATATAGCTGGAGTAGTATCCACAGGGACTGGCGATATCAGCGATTATGCTTATATTGAAATGATAGCATTCAAGGAATTATTCAATTACGATGTTGCTGAAAATCCACCAAATCAAATTGTTATAAGAACTCAAAATGACTACCTCATGGAAGATACAATTGACCTTATTGAATCAGAGCTAAATGAGAGGGAAAAGTATAGTATCAGAACAACAACGTATATAGAACAGAGCGAGAACACTTTGAGTTCATTGGAAATTGTATTCACCTTTTTTAAGCTATCCGGGATTGTAGCTCTTTTAGTTGGAGGGCTTGGGATTATCACAACAATGTACATATCAATGAAGGAGAGAAAGAAAGAAATCGGCATAATGAAAGCAATTGGGATAAAAAATATCAATGTGATTTTCTTTTTTATCGTTGAAGCACTTTTTCTTGGATTACTTGGTAGTGCAACTGGGGTAGCTCTTGGAATCTTATTTTCAAAGCAGCTTGCAGTGATAGCCAGTAGTATTTTTAGGACGTCACTTATCTGGGCAATCAATTCAGATACGCTAATATATGGATTTTTGCTTGGCCTCTTCTCTACGATGATTTTCCAGATTTTGCCCGCATATATGGGTAGTCGGGTTAGACCAATAATAGTATTGAAGGATATGGGGGGTGATGATCCTTTCTACAAAGATATTGGATTCTATATTATAACTGCCATAGCTCTTTTAATCTTTGGGGCAATCATAAATATCAATCTTAATTCATGGTCATTGGTCCTTGTCATATATGCATTGATTCTAATAATGCTTGTATTCACGATATTTTGTAGATATCTTGTTAAGGCCATATCCTATATCCCAACATTTGGGAGTCTTTCCGTAAAGATGGGGCTTAAAAATCTTGAGAGAAACTGCTGGACTATAGCAACAGCACTCCTTGCAATTTCAATTGGCCTTGGAACAGTTGGGGCGGTGCTTATGGCAGGTGAAGGCGTTAAAACTACTGTCAGTGAAAGTCTTTCAAGCAATTTGAACTATGATATGCAGATTATGTCAATCCCAGAGTCTTCCATAAAGCAGGTAGAAGAAAGAATCTTACTAACAGAGGGTATATCCAATCTTTACAGGTATTCCATAAGCATCTCTGACTGCTATATCCAGAGTATTAATGGGCGTCCAATTAGTAATTATCTTTATCGTATGTCTGATGACGATAGGGATTTTGTTGAAAATAGATTTATGTCTGGTGTTTCTATATCGGGGCTGAATATTGGAAATGATGTGGTAAATCAACAGATCGCCTCAGGAAGGCTTCTTGGGACAGAGGATATTGGAAAAAACAATGTTATTATGACTTCAAGAGGCGCAGCCTACTTCGATATAAAAGTTGAGGACAAGATCATTTTTACATATGAAGATTATCCAATCGAGATGACGGTCGTTGGGTTATATTCACAGACATCAACTTTCGGTCCAGGAGGTGGGGGTTCAACAAATCTTGGGCTTATGGCATCATACGAAACAATTGAAAAAATAAGAAAAACTTCTAAAAATCAGGAGTTTAACATCATCAGCGTAAATGGCCAGCAAGTATCAAGTTCAGCCGTTATTGTAAATATCGTGGGAAATGGGCTTGAAAACACCTATTTTTCAATTTATGATGAGGACGGCGTGATAATCTCAAGGTCACTCTCAAACTCTAATGGATTAAAGGTTGGGGATACTTTGACATTGGAGCTAAATGATAGATCAAAGAAATTTGAGGTCAGGGATATTCAAAATGGCCCATTTAATCTTGAGGCCCAGATCATTACCCCATATAGGGCGTTAAAGGACAATTTCTCAGGGATCTATACCTACACACTTGCCGTTGACGCAGAAACAGGGTACGAAGAAATTACGTTAAAAAAATTTCAGTCAATGTTTCCAGACTATAGAATATTTGGAGCATCACAACTTCAGGAAATGGTGACAAGAATTATCGATCAAGTCCTGATGCCCATATCAATAATTGCATCATTTTCTCTTTTTGTAGCTGTCATTGTCATAGCTAACATGATGTATATCTCAACACTTGATAGAAAACGAGAGTTTGCCATCATGAAAGCAATCGGGGCAAGGAATAGGAGCGTTTTAAAGAATATCGCCATAGAGAATATTTCTATAGGCATTATAGGTGGGTTTACTTCACTTTTGATTCTTTATCTTGCTTCACAGCTGATGTCCATGTTTTTGGGGCTTAATAACTCAATGATAAGTTTTATATTCATGGTGGAATTAATGGGATTGTCTGTATTGATATCTGTCTTTGCATCTATTATACCAGCATATAATATTGTTAAAATTAGGCCACTTAGTGTATTAAGGTATGAGTAGATATGGAAGTTAAAAATTCCGGTTTAGATGAGATATTGGACACCTTTTCTCAATTTAAATTATCAATAAAGAAGCTAGAGGATCAGGGAGTTGACGTTTCAGCTCTAAAAAAAGAACTGAATCATATCTCTCTTAAGATAGAACAGTATAAAGATGAATGTAACGACGAAATACTCCCAAAGATTAGAAAAGAGATCTCTACAGATTGTCTTTTTTTAAGGAAGAAGATTATAGACTCCATAAAAACTCAGATTGACGATATAATAAAATACGAAATCCATAAATCTTAATCTTCGTCTTCAATATACTCACCCTTCATAACATCTTCAAATGTTTGTTTCTCAAATTCTTTGATATTCTCCAATTTATATTCCCAACGCCTTAAGAAAATAAGGATTTTTGCTCCGACATAGATTATTACTATTGAAAGGATGAAGTTTAGGATTACGAAAAATGGTGGTGATCCCCGAGGGCCAAAATCGAAAATATGCATTATTTCTATCAATACTCTTATATGATATTTCATGGACAAATAAGCTCCAATGTTTACTAACAATCCAATCGGTGCTATTATCAATGTGAATACTACTGCTAGGTATAATTTTTTCTTCTCTTTTTCCATATAATCAATAAGTCCATAGAGAAGATTAGTAAAACTTTCTTCCATTTACATTCCTCCAAGCTCTTCATTAATTTTACAAAACCACTTGTACCTTTCAATACCTTTCTCAGTGGCCCTATAACAGATTACTTTTCTTTTTCCCCAGTCCTTTTCCTCCTTTGTTAGGTATCCAGCATCCTCCAGAGCAGTAAGATACCTCTCGGCCATGGTGGTCTTCATGTTTGCGTATTGGAGTATATGGGATTTTAGTACGTCATTATTACAGGAACTTTTTTTGAGTACGCATTCCAATATATTTAGGATTATGACATTGCTAGTTCTATACTCTGTATTCATGGGATTACCTAGAAAGGTTGTAAAATATAACTATAATAGATCAGTAATATCTTATTTATATAGATTATATACCTTTGTTCCTACAAATTTGGGCTAATCTCTCGTGACAATGTTACAAAATCCCTATATCGCCCAACATCGTTAGAAGATACATTGGACAGGGATGATAGAATGCATGAAAAATATAACTATTTTGGAGATATAATATATAAGATTAATATATTAAAAAATTCGTTGGGAATACTTGAATCTGATGGGCTTGAAGTCTCAGAATTCAAAGATGAGCTTGATTCAATTTATTGTGAAATTAGCAACAGCATTAAAACACAAAATTATGACCCTCATCTTCGAAATAAAGTTTTAAGAGAGTATATCAGTCTGAAGAGAAGGGTATTCACTTTTATGCAAAAGCAACCCCAAATAATATGAGATGCTGCGTCAAACCTCCGTTTTTATCTTCGGCAAGACAAATCCTATATGCCCCAGAAAATAATCTTGCCGGAGATTTTTTTTCTTTTCAAAATATCCAATGATATGATATTCTTTATAGGAACAATGTAGTATGAAATTATATTGGACTATATTGCAAATCTCTATTAGATGGGTATAAAGACTGTCTTTGATGATGACAAAAATTAATATCATTAAAAAAAGAGAGAGCGTTATGTTTAGTTATTCTGGGCATCAAGTGATTAACGCTATAAAGAATTTTTCAATTTCAAAATGAAAGTAGCCTCTTTGGGAGCATTATCTTCAAATGAAACTTCGCCTCCATATCTCTAAATGGTCTTTTTTACAATGTTCTTGAGCTCTTCCGCTTCCATGGGGGTACCTACTTTCAAATCAATAATAAGTAAATTAGAATATTATAGATATATTTGGACTATTATTTAAATTTAATTACCATACCCTACTTCAAAATATATATTTTCAGATATTATATACCGCTCTTTAGGGCATTCTTTTTCATATGGTCTTTTGCATACTCATATACCTTTTTTATTCTCGTGTTGTATTTACTCTTCTGCTCAACTAACTCTTCAAAGCTGTTCTCATCCATATGTTCTTTTATCAGTTTCATTTCACGCATGAATATATTCAAATTATGAATTGCAAGATAAGCCTGTGGAACACTTGTCGCCCCAAGAAAATCTTCCATCCCTAACTCCTTGCAGATAAAACAATCACATTCTGGGATGCTCCCTGTTTTTCTCATCCTGACCCTTTTCAAAGTTTGTGGGTGTATGTATTCCTTATAGATTGATGCCACAAGATATGTCCAAGAATCCATTGTCTCAACACCCATAAAGCTCAATGCATATAGCATCGGAAATCCTGTAACTCCAAATACATGGAGGGGCTTTTCCCTCTCATGCGCGTGCATTTTTGCACTATGGATTAACTCAATAAGGGTCTTAAAGTCATTTTTTCGGGGGACAAGGGAGCCCATAGCATACCCATCAAAACCGCTGTCAAGTTTTGAAAAATACCAGTCTATCTCTTTTTTTGAAAATCCGTGAACGCAAGAGAATAGGAGCATCTCTTTTTTCTCTTTATTCTCAAGAGCTAAATTGGCGCTGTCAATACTTTTTTGAAGCATTACCATGTAGTCGGATCTTTCAACATTCAAAGCCACGGGATAATCAAAGGTCGCAGCAACATCGGCCTCAAGCTTTTCCTGAAATCTAAGCACATCAATAGGATCCCTATCAATCCCTTTTTTCATCGATTGGAATCCTCCTGAATCAACAAATATTGGCTTTTTTTCTGAAAAAAGTCTGTGAAAACCATCTTTGACCTTTTCTTCATATTTTGTGTTTCTCACGTACTCTAATGAGAAAAGACTGCCCTCTGAAAGCTTCCAAGGTGGGGCGACTCGCTCTTCAATAAAAATGTCCCATACGCCATATGTCAGTGCACACACCGGCAGAAGTGCAGGCGTTCTGATGTCTCCGTGAGCCGTCTTAATCCTAGAAATTGCGTCCATTTAATCCGAAAAGGTTTTAATTATAGGGCTTTTTATATCTTTTTAGTGAACATGATCGATATTGAGGAAAAATTGAAACTCCTTTCCGATGAAGAAGGGGCATATGTCGGCAGAAAAAAAAGCATCTTTGAGAAGTATAAGAGCAAGGCTGCCCTATATATCGGTAAGGTTAATGAGACAGGTAAGCAGTTACCAGACTATTTCAACAAGAAGGTACTTCTTGATAGTATAAGTCCCCACGCAATATTCATCTGCGGGATGAGGGGGAGCGGCAAATCCTATACTCTTGGGGTTATCGTAGAAGAGATGGCCATGAAAAATGATGGCGTTGGGATTCTGATAATTGACCCAATGGGGATATTCTGGAGCATGAAGCAAAAGAACAAGATGGCCAACGAAGGTGAGATACTTGAGCGCTGGGGATTAAAACCTACAGGTATTAAAAATGTTAAAGTCTTTATTCCAAAGGGTTACATCCACAAGGCACCTAAAGAAACATGGGATGATGTTTTCAAGATTAAACCTTCGGAACTAAGAGTTGAAGATTGGTGCCTTACCTTTGATATTGAACGATTTGACACAATGGGCCTATTAATTGAGCGTGTCATTGAAAAAACAAAAACAGGCTACACTACCATCGATGAAAAACATATAGTAGGGCTTGGCGATGATTACGACATTGAGGACATGGTGAAGACAATTGAAAATGAAGAGAGCATATCTTCCCGGGAGGGAGGATTTAAAGAAAACACCAGAAGGGCGCTAAATGCAAGGCTCACAGGAGCAATACAGTGGGGCATATTTGATAAAAAAGGAACAAAGCTAAACGACCTATCTAAACGGGGCCAAGTTTCTGTCATTGATGTGAGCTTTTTAGAGGATAATGTCAGGGCGCTTGTAGTTGGGCTCCTTTCAAGAAATATCCTGAACACTAGGAAAGTCATCTCAAGGCAGGAAGCTATGGGTGACATTAATATCATTGGGAATGTACCTGTGACGTGGCTTATGATAGATGAGGCCCACATACTTGTGCCAAGAGGGGGAAAGGCCACAGCAGCAACAGATAGCCTAATAGAATATGTAAGGCAAGGCAGGCAGCCTGGATGTTCGATAGTCCTTGCAACACAGCAACCCTCGGCAATTGATTCAAGGATATTATCCCAAGTTGATTTACTAATATGCCATAAATTAGTCTATCAGGACGATATCAAGGCGGTTCTCCAGAGGATGCCATCTGAGATCCCAAATAAACTTTCTGATTTTAGATTCGTAAGGTCACTTCCTATCGGAAGTGCCATCATCGGTGACAAGGAGGAGTCTACATCCAGGGCTTTTTTAATCTCAATAAGGCCGAGGATAAGTCAGCATGAGGGGAGAGAAAGGCAGCCCATGCTTGATATTGATCCAGAGCTCATGAAGAAAAATGTTAAGAATCTCATAATAGAAAAATATCGGCAGAAGAGGCCGCTTGCTGAGATGGAGGAAGTTGTAAACATAGCAAATGAGGAGTATAAACTCAAGCTCTCATTTGAAGATATTATAGAAGAGTTAAGACTAGATGGCGAGTTTGATATATTAGAGGAAGTAAAGCCAATACCCCAACAAAAGCCAGTTGCAATTGGCATACCAATGATTGATGAGGAAGAAGATCCTCTTGAAGAAGTTGAAATTATCGATGAGTTTGAAACTAAATATGATAGGATTGGGGAAGCATCATTTAAGGGTATAAATATAGCGCCTGTGATATCCTCTGAAATTCACTATGAAGCGATGAAAGAGATCGCAATTAAAAACAGAAAAAAAATATCCTTGAGGTCAGAGGAGATAAAGGAAGTAGTTCCTATTTACTATCCGCTTGTCATGGTCTTTTTTGATTATATGCCAAAGAAAGGCAATTACAAGAGCATGTCGTGCTTCTTTGACGGCATTACTGGAGAGCTTGTCATCTGGGATGGAAAGATTTCAAGGACGGTAGGATTTACAGAAATTTATAAGCTTAAACCTGATGAGAAATGGTTTTTAAATTACTTAATTGATAGAGAAAATCCAACAATTTCAGAAATAAAAAAAGAAACGGGGCTCACCCCTAGAAAGACCCATTCTTTGATATCGTCTCTTAAAGCAAAAGGACTTTTAGAGTATAAACAGGATGGCATCAATCTAAGTGCCAAACCAAAGATTAAATTTAAATTGGTCAAGGGATTTGAAGATAAAAAACTTAAAAAACTGGATCTTTCTCTTAAGAGCAAGGAGATAACAGGCCGGGTAATTGAATCGCTTATTTCAAAAAATGACGTGTCTAGGGGGATTGAAACTCTAGGGCAAGCTAAGATCTGGAGAACTGAGGAGGTTTATCTCCCTTACTGGCTTGTAGTATATAAAAACTCAAAAGGCAAGGAAAGGCGGGAAGTCTTTGATGCGTTCAAAGGCAAGAAGGAGGAGCATATTAGGGACATCGTATTAATGAGGGTATGATCATGCAGATTGAAATTGATGGCAATAAGATTGAGGCAAAGGATGGGGCTTCATTAAAGGAAATCTTTTCTGATAATAATATCTCTTACATAAAAGGAACTACAATTGGGGTAATAAAGAAGGAGAAGGAGACATCCTCATACCTTGATGAGTTTCTCGTTAAAACTACTAAAGGCTCTTTTGTTATTAAAATCAATGATACTGAAGAGGGAAGGCTATTTAAGGAAATATCAAAACAGTTTGAAAAAAAGGGCGTTAGATGGAAGACTTCAACACTTATTGCGATAGGCTCAGTCCCTACTGATTTAACGCCTACAAAGGAGGAGCAGATCTATGCCCCATGGGATGTTTTTTTCACCCTTGCCGGATTTGATAATAACACCACATATGTTACCCTTTCTAAAAAGACACAGAAAGGCAGCTATGGGTCTAAGAACACTCTCGGGAAAATTACTCAAGGGAGGCATGTCATAGCTTTGATAGAAGAGGGAGATGTGATAATATCAATTGAGCCAGTTGAAGTTTTCACAGTCGAGAAAGACTTTGAAACTACAACTGATATCTCCTATAAGCCAAAGAAAGGGGAAAGAATATTCACCCATATCAAAATTAAACTTCAGGATAATGCCCCTATGGCGATGGAGCACATATTCTCACTTACCAGAGATGGCCAAATGATTGTTGATGATGTAAATGAATCTTATGTGGCTTCACAGAGTTTGATAGGTTTTGACGTACAAAATGAAAATTCCAATCTAAGAAAAAGAAACTCTGTTTCAGTCAGAACTGAAGGCAAGGACACAGGTGCAGTCTATATCTACAAAAAGGAAAGAATTACAACGCCAAATCACTCCGTTGCCGGTATGATTGTCTTGGGGTCAGAGTTAATTGAGATGTTAAAAAAAGGAGACAAGATTGCAGTTAAGACTATACCTCTAAGTCTATCCCTTCTTGGGCTTACTCAGAAAGAAGCTGAAGAAAAGCTTAAGGAAGAAGGCATCAAACAGGAAAGAATGGGCGATACATCTGACGACGCTCTTATAGTAGAGCAGGAGCCACCATATACCGCTGAAGTTCTAAAAAATAAATCGGCCAAAACTTTAGGCATCGATAGAAATAACATTATTGAAATTGAGCTCTACCAAGATGTAGCCGCAAATACGGTAAAGTATTTCAGGAAGATTACGGGCCTTATCAACAAACCTATTGGCAAGCTTGATATTCAGTTTGCACATCCCAGCGTTTCTCTTGTAGCATTTGAAGGGGGCGGTGTTGAGGCTGGTGCATTGACACCTGAGAATACGCCTCTTGAAGTGTCAAAGAGAGGGGATGTTGGGGTCACAAACATGTCAAGGCAGCATAAGGGGCTGATAGGTGTTAGATTAAAGGAAGATAAGGCATACGGCCCGACTGGCGAGGAGTTTGACGGCACAAATCTCGTTGGTAAAATCGATCTTGATAAGGTAAAAATTGATTTCAACAAGGAAAAGTCAATTTACATAAAAGAAATGAAGAAATGACGTTTCTTGCCGATAGGATATTTCACTAATACCGAAATATTTATATACATTTCATTTTCCATCTAGTACATCATACCGATTATATCTCTTTTATATATTGTAAATAGTCTTTGTTAAGAGGAGGAATTTAATGAAGCCTAGTAAGTCTGTAGGTATTGTAGGTTATGGTGCTTATATCCCAAAATATAGGATACAGAGTACGGAAATTGCAAGAGTTTGGGGAAATGATCCGAATCTCGTACCAATTAGAGAAAAGTCAGTGCCAGGCGCAGATGAGGATTCTGTCACAATAGCCATTGAAATAGCTAGAAATGCCCTAATGAGGGCTGGCATAAATCCAAAAGAGTTGAGCTCAGTATGGGTCGGAACTGAATCCAAGCCATATGCTGTAAAACCGACTTCTACAATAGTGGCAGAAGCTATTGCAGCCACACCATTTGTTAGTGCAGCGGACTGGGAGTTTGCGTGCAAAGCTGGGAGCGAAACAGTTCAAGCATGCATAGCCTATGTTGGCTCTGGTATGGCAAAGTATGCCCTTGGCATAGGCGTCGATACCGCCCAGGGGGCGCCAAGTGATGCACTTGAATATACCGCAGCCGCCGGGGGTGCTGGATACATTATTGGAAGTGCCAAGGAAAGCCTTGCCGTAGTTGAAGGCTCACTCTCCTATGTCACCGATACTCCTGACTTTTGGAGGAGGCAGTATGAGCATTACCCAAAGCACGGTAACAGATTCACCGGAGAACCGTCCTACTTTAGGCATGTTATAAGTTGCTCAAAAGCCCTCATGGAAGAACTTGGAACAAAACCTGATGATTACAATTATGCCGTCTTCCATCAACCAAACAGAAAGTTCCCGCTTGAAGTTGCAAAAATACTTGGATTTTCCAAGGAGAAAGTTATTGATGGCCTAATTTCACCTTACATAGGTAATACATATGCCGGTTCCGCACTTCTGGGCCTTGCCGCAGTTCTAGACAAGGCTAAAGAGGGGGATAGGATATTCTGTACATCTTATGGCTCTGGAGCAGGAAGCGATTCATTTTCACTTAAAGTAACTGACAAACTTGCAGATAGAAAGGTGGAGGCCCCTTCAGTCAAATCATATATAGAAAGAAGAGAAGAGATTGACTATGCACGTTATGCAAGGTATAGAAAGAAGATAAGGATGTGAGCAAATGGATGATAACGTTGCCGTAATAGGTGTTGGACTGGGAAAAGTCGGAGAGCTATGGGAAAAGTCATTGAGAGACCTTGCAACAGAGTCCATATGGATGGCATTTGAAGATAGTGGTGTAGACAAAGTGGATGCACTTTATGTTGGAAACATGTCATCTGGGCCTTTCGTAGAGCAGGAACACATTGGTGCCATGATTGCAGATTTTGCTGGGCTTGGATCTATACCCGCCGTCAAAGTTGAGGCAGCCTGTGGGTCAGGGGGCGCTGCATTCATTGAAGGATATATGGCTGTAAAATCAGGGTTGTATGATTATGTTCTTGTCACTGGCGTTGAAAAGATGACGGACGTTCTTCCATCAAGGACAACTTCAATTCTTGCAAATGCTTCGGATAGAGACTATGAGGCATTTCACGGTGTTTCATTTGTAGCTCTAAATGCTCTTGTAATGAAGCGTTATATGTATGAATTTAACGTAAAAAGGGAAGAACTTTCAATATTTCCTGTTATATCTCACAAGAATGCGCCTTTCAGTAAACATGCAATGTACAGAAAAGAAATTACTCTTGAAACTGTAATGAATTCCCCAATAATATCCGATCCACTATCACTTATGGATTGTGCCCCTATATGTGACGGCTCTGCATCTGTAATCCTATGTGCTGAAAAAAAAGCTAGAGAGTTCACTGACACCCCAATTATTGTGTCTGGTGTTGGAATTGCTACGGATACATTAGGCGTACATGACAGAAAGCACATCACAACTCTTTCAGCAGCAGTCGAGGCAAGTAAGAAGGCATACAAAATGGCGGGCGTTACTCCAAAGGATATTGACATAGCCGAAATCCACGATGCATTTTCTATAATGAGCGCACTTTCAATTGAGGATATGGGATTTGCAAAGAAAGGAGAAGGTACAAAGATGGCATTAGAAGGTCAGCATTATATCGGCGGAGACCTCCCGATAAATCTTTATGGAGGTCTTAAAGCAAGAGGACATCCTGTAGGAGCAACTGGTGTCTATCAAATAGGAGAGCTAGTTTGTAGCCTTAGAGGGGATGGTAGAGTTGATGCCGAAAGAGGATTGGCCGAGAATATAGGTGGCAGCGGAGCAACGATATCCGTATCTGTGCTTGAGAGGGGTGATTAGGATGGATGTACCAAGACACTGGCGAGAGCAGATTAGGAGATATAGGCTTGTCGGTTCAAAGTGCAAGGATTGTGAAAAATTGTCGTTTCCATATAGGAATGTATGCCCCAAATGCAGGAGTAGAAACTGTGAGGATTACCAATTCATCGGAAGAGGGAAGATCATTTCTTTTACAAATACCAACAGCCCCCCAAAGGAGCATAAATACAACATGCCATTTGCAGCTGCCTTGATAGAACTTATGGAAGGGCCAGTTATAACTGCCCAGATAACTGATGCCAGAGCAGAAGAACTTGAGATTGGAATGAAAGTTGAAATGGTCACAAGAAAGATAATGGAATATAACGAAGCCGGATTATTATGCTATGGCTACAAATTCAGACCAATAGTTGAATATGCTCACCCATGAGAGATTTAAATGGAAAAAGAAGAGATTTTGAACAAGGTAATCAATGGCAAGATAAAGATATACCAGATTGAAAATTTCACTAAAACTCCAAAAGAAGCAGTGGAAATAAGAAGAGAGGTAATTAAGAAAATAAAAAATGTTACTCTCGATCATATCGGCAGGTACTCTCTTAATCCTGACAATCTTTTTGGTAAGAACATAGAAAACATGATTGGTGCAGTTCAAGTCCCAATTGGAGTTATAGGCCCCTTAAAGGTCAATGGTAATTATGCCAATGGCGAGTTTTATACCCCCATGGCAACGTCAGAAGGGGCACTTCTTGCAAGTACCAATAGGGGCGCTTCTGTTATTACTTCTTCAGGTGGAGCCGTAACAACAATATTTAGAAATGGCATGACAAGGGCACCAGTTCTAAGATTAAACTCCTCCAGAGATTTTTACAAAATAAATGAGTACCTCAAGAATAACTTTGACGAAATTAAAAAGGAAGCAGAAAAAGATTCAAGATTTAGAAAGCTTGAGAAGATAGTTCCTTACCTTGTAGGTAGAAATCTTTTTTTAAGATTCATCTATGACACAGGAGACTCCATGGGTATGAACGGGGTTACAATTGGAACGGATGCTGCATTGAAACTTATTGAAGAAAAAATCCCAGAGGCAAAGTGTGTTTCACTTTCAGGAAACATTTGCACCGATAAAAAATCTTCAGCTATAAACCTAATTGAGGGGAGGGGCAAAAGTATTACAGCTGAAGTTGTGATACCACATAAAGTAATCCAAACCAAACTTAAGACAGACGCAAATACATTAATAGATGTAAACTATAGGAAGAACCTCTTAGGTTCAGCGCAAGCCGGTTCTTACGGATTTAACGCCCATTTTGCAAATATTTTAGCTGCAATCTTTCTTGCTACTGGCCAGGATATTGCCCAGGTAGTAGAAGGGAGTCAGGGATTTACAACAGTTGAAGAGGATAAAAATGGCATCTACTTTGCCGTTACACTACCCTCTCTTGAAGTTGCAACTGTTGGCGGGGGTACTAAGATTGAAACTCAAAAAGAAGCACTCGATATACTCGGTATTTCAGGTGGCGGGAAGAATAGTGGTGACAACTCCAAGGCATTTTCAGAGATATGTGCCGCAACAGTTTTAGCTGGTGAGATATCCCTCATTGGAGCACTTTCAGCGAGGCATCTTGCAAAGGCGCATATAGAATATGGACGATAAAAGCATTGTTTATTGAACAAATGTCCTATTATTTTTCTTTCTTATGTTGAAATAATCATTTAATGATAACCTTTATAAAAGATTTGAATTTCTTTTTTACATTATTATGGTGATTCTTTTGATTCATGTTAACACAAACTATTGCAAGGGGTGTCTTTTGTGTATGGAATACTGCCCAAAAAAAGTTTATGTAAAGTCTGAAAAACTAAGCAAAAAAGGAGTATTCCCTCCGGAAGTAAAGTACCCTGAAAATTGTATCAAATGCCACTTATGCGAATTGATGTGTCCTGACTTTGCAATTATTGTGGAGGATAAAGATGACAAATGACATTATTAGGCTTCTAGGTAAAAAGAATCTTTTCATACAGGGTGATGATGCCGTTGTTTATGGTGCGTTAATCGCAGACTGCAGATTTTTTGCAGGCTACCCTATCACACCGGCGACTGAAGTAGCCGAGGGCATGGCATTGTGGATGCCAAGACTTGGTGGCGTTTATGTCCAGATGGAGGATGAGATAGCGAGTATAGCTGCAGTTATCGGGGCATCATGTACAGGGGTAAAGTCAATGACAGCAACAAGTGGCCCTGGATTTTCACTAATGCAGGAGTGCATAGGTTATTCATGCATGGCAGAAATTCCTTGTGTCATCGTAAATGTTCAGAGAGGCGGCCCAAGTACAGGCCAGCCCACAGAAGCAGCCCAGGGTGATGTAATGCAGGCAATGTGGGGTACACACGGTGATCACCAGATAATCGCACTTGCACCAAAATCAGTCCAGGAAACACTTGATCTGACTATTGAAGCGTTTAATTTATCTGAAGATTATAGGGTTCCAGTCATTCTGCTATTGGATGCTGAAATAGGCCATATGAGGGAAAAAGTAGTTTTGCCTGAAATAATAAATGTCAAGGTAGGTGAAAGGGTCCCTGCCACAATAGGGCCCGATAAATATAGGCCATATAGAACTGGATTCACAAGAAATTCAAAAGTTCCTGAATTCGCACCCTTCGGTTCAGGCTATAGGACATATGTCACAGGGCTCACACACGACAAGAGGGGTTTCCCTGTTACGACATCTGCTGAAGTGCATGAGGAACTTGTCAGAAGATTAATTGAAAAAGTTCAGGATGATATAGATATTATATGGTACCATGAAGCTTCATTTCTTGAAGATGCGGAAATCATTGTTGTCTCATACGGTACAACTTCAAGATCGGCTGTAAGCGCTGTCAAGATGGCCAGAAAGAATGACATAAAGGTAGGCCATATCAGGCTTATAACAATCTGGCCTTTCCACTATGAAAAGATGAAGGAGCTTTTAAAAAATGCCCACACAGTTATTGTTCCAGAGATGAACCTTGGACAGATGGTTCACCCCATCCGAGAAATCGTTGGCAAGGATACTAAAGTTATTTCTGCACCAAAGATTGGCGGTGCAATCCATACGCCTTACGATATCTTGAAATTTATAGAGGAGATAAAAAATGAGCTTTATTTCTAATGATATCATCATAGATAAGTACCTTAGGAAAGATATGCTCCCAACAATATTTTGTACCGGTTGTGGGATAGGGAGTGTAATGAACTTTTCCCTTCGTGCGATTCATGATCTTAACATTGATATGAATAAGACTGTTTTTGTGTCGGGGATAGGATGCTCATCGCGTGTACCTGGATATATCTATTCTGATGGTCTGCATTCCCTGCACGGAAGGGCAATCGCTTATGCAACAGGGGTAAAACTTGCAAATCCAGAATTAAAGGTCATAGTTTTTACAGGAGATGGGGACTGTGGTGCCATCGGGGGAAATCATTTTCTACATGCGATAAGGAGAAATGTAAATATTACTGTTATTTCAATAAATAATTTCATATACGGGATGACAGGAGGGCAGGCGGCACCAACAACGCCTCTAAAATCAAAGACAACAACAACTCCCTATGGGAACATTGAATATCCTATTGATCTTTCAATGACGGCAAAGGTAATAGGTGCACCATATGTAGCCAGATGGACCACTGCGCATCCTGTCCAGTGCATAAATTCAATGAAAAAGGCCATCCAAAAAAATGGATTCTCTTTTGTCGAAGTTTTATCTCCATGCCCAACATCATATGGCAGACTTAACAAGATGGGAACGGCTCTTGACATGACAAAACATTTCAAGGAATCAACAATCAACGTCAAACTTTATGAAAAAATGTTGGCCGAAGGGAAAACTACCGATAAGATGTTGATAGGGGAACTCGTTGACATTGAAAAAGAAGACTTTAACACCAAGTATAAAAAATTCTGCGGTGAATTAAAATGAAGGCAGGTATAAGGATAAGTGGATTTGGCGGCCAAGGGATCATACTCTCCGGTGTTATCGTTGGCAAGGCTGCCGTATTTGAAGGTTTCAATGCAGTCCAGACGCAGTCTTATGGACCGGAGGCAAGGGGAGGCTCGACACGTTCGGAGGTAGTTGTCTCTGATGAGGAGATTGACTACCCAAAAGTAGAATCTGCCTCAGTTTCTATAATAATGAGCCAAGAAGCATTCTTTAAGTATGCTTCAAGGACTAAAAGAGAAGGCATTATTATTTATGATCCAGAGCTAATACCAGATAATAAGGTAGAAGGTAACTTCAAACTTGCAGAAGTAAACGCAACTAGGATTGCATCAGAATTAGGGACAAAGATTGTTGCAAATATCGTGATGCTTGGAGCATTCAATGAGATATGTAATCTCATCTCGCACGATGCCATGATCGAATCAATAAAGGACAGTATACCAAAAATGCTTGATTTGAATCTCAATGCATTCGAGGCTGGCAAGAAAAATGTCAGAATAGTAAATAAATCGTTATAGTTTTTTTATTTTAATTATATAAAAATATAATGATTGATATAAAAAATATTACGCAAAAGCTTTTAAATATAATTTTAGGATACCCTATTATATTTACCGGTGATTTATGTGTCAGAATTAATAGATAAAACAAAATCAATATGCCCTGTATGTTTTAGTATCATCGATGCCGATATAGTTGAGGATATGGGCAAGGTGCTTATAAAAAAGACCTGTGCTGAGCATGGCAATTTTCAGGATATTTATTGGTCAGATTATGAAATGTTCAAAAAAGTTAAAAAATATCACGTTGATGGGTCAAAACTAGATAATCCGCACACAGAAGTCAAGAAAGGATGTCCAAACGACTGTGGCCTTTGCCCAGAGCACTTTACCCCAACAGTACTTTGCAATATAGATGTCACCAACAGATGCAACATGAAATGCCCTATATGTTTTGCAAATGCTCAGACAGCAGGGTATGTTCTTGAGCCATCCAAAGAAGAGCTAATTAAAATGATGAAATTGGTAAGGGATGAAAAGCCAATTCCATGCATGGTAGTCCAATTTGCAGGTGGGGAGCCAACAATTAGAGACGACCTCCCTGAGATTATACAAGAAGCTAAAAAATTAGGATTTACCCTTGCACAGATTGCAACTAACGGGGTTCGCCTTGCAAAAGACCTTGATTTTTGTAAAGAACTTAGGCAGAAAGGACTTAATACAGTTTACTTGCAATTTGATGGCATAACAGAAAAACCATACATCGCTGCTAGAGGATTCAATGCGCTCCCAATTAAACTTCAAGCAATGGATAATTTCAGAAAAGCCAATTTGACAAGTGTTGTTTTGGTGCCTACACTTGTAAGAGGGATAAATGATGACCAAGTAAGTGATTTAATCCAATTTGGTATTAAAAATATCGATATTATTAGAGGTATTAACTTCCAGCCTGTTTCATTCTCAGGTAGAATTGATAGAGAAGACCTTGAAAAGATGAGGATTACAATACCTGATTTCGTTAAACTTGTTGAGGAGCAGACAAATGGAGAAATCCTTGCTGAAGATTTCTACTCAGCACCCAGTGTAAATGCTTTTTCAAATTTCATTGAAGCATGGAGAAAGACTCCCCAGGTAAAGTTTACATGCCACGAGCATTGTGGTGTGGCGACCTATGTATTTATTGATGATGATGGAGGAATAACACCAATTACTCACTTCATTGATGTTGATGGATTCTTTGGATTATTAGATGATTTGACAGAAAAGGTAGATGACGGTGGAAAGATAACTAAGACACTTGCTATCGCAAAGATAACAAGAGAATTACCTCATTTAATTGATTTAAAGAGGAAGCCAAAGAACTTAGATATAAAGAAACTATTACTGGGCGTGTTGAAGGAGGGGGATGTCGACACCCTTGCAGAATTTAGTTATAACACATTGTTGATCGGATGTATGCACTTCCAGGATCCCTACAACTTTGATGTCGAGCGGGTAAAAAGATGCGCCATACATTATGCAGTGCCAGGTGGAAAAGTTATCCCATTCTGTACCTACAATAGTCTCCACAGGGAAAGAATTGAAAAGCAGTATGCAATTCCTCTAGAAGAATGGGAGAAGCAGAACAGGAGCAAAAATCTTCAGGCACAGAGAAACCTTAAATCTCTATCATTTCCTTCAAAAAAATAAAATTTTCTTTATCCCCTCTCTTTTCATTTACAGGCGTTTCCATAATCATCGGGATATTTTTTAGATAATCATGATTTACTACAGCCTTAAATCCAACAGGCCCTATCTTTCCTAAACCGATATGCTCATGGCGATCCTTTTTTGAATTGAGTTCACCTTGCGAATCATTTAGATGTATAAGTTTTAAATTTTCTAGACCAATTATCCTGTCAAAGCTAGAGAGAGTATTTTCAAGTGCCTCTTCACTTGATATGTCGTATCCTGAAGTGAAGAGATGGCAAGTGTCAAGAGTAACGCCACAGTTAAAATTTGTATTTTCAAGTAAGTATCTTAGCTCTTCAAAAGTTGACCCTAAAACGGAACCGCTCCCTGAAGTGTTTTCAAAAAGCAGAGTGACTTTTCCTATATAATCCTCTATCGAGTTAAGGGATCCACAAACCTGTTTTAGCCCTCTATTTTTACTCTGCTCTTTATGGGCTCCTGGGTGTATATTCAAATACTCTAGGCCCAATCTATTGCAAGAGATGAACTCCTTTTTTATTGAGTCAATTGATTTTTGCCGCATAGTTGAATCTTCAGAAGCAAGATTTGGCAGGTATGAGGCATGGACTACTACTGGAGTAATATCATTTTTGTGGTACCTATCTTTGAATAGCTTTCCAACATCTTCAGATACTAAGTTAAATGTCCAACTCCTCGGGGAATGTGTGAATATCTGACAGCAATTTACCTCAAGAGCTTTTGCATTGTCAAAGACCTTCAAAAATCCTTGAGCGACAGATACGTGAAAACCAATCCTACGCATAAAAATAGTAAAAAAATTTTATTTATTTTTTTATCTCTTCTAAAATCCTTATACCCTTTGTGAAGGACGGCATGCCTGAAGTTAATAGTACTACCCTTAGTACGTCAACTATCTCGTCAGAGGTGATACCAAGCTCCTTAATTGCAGATCTGATCTGTCTATCTGTTGCGCTCTCATCGCACCTTGATGCAGCTATTCCTATTGCAATAAGTTTCTGGGTTTTGTAGTCCAAGACTTTTCCAGTGTAAACCGCATCATTTAATTTTATAATAGCATCATAAACTTCTGGATAGTCTGCTTTAATCTTCTTCATGCCTCTTCCATAGAATACTTCTTCTTTCATTTTATCACCAAAACAATACAATCACTTATACTTAAAAGGATTTCTATAAGTTAATTCTTTTAAGGTCAATAGTGCCCTAGGACACTGCTCATGGCAACAGTAACATCTAGCATCTATTGTAGTCTATTAATGCGCTAATCTTATCCAATGAAATAGCTTTTTCAGGGCGACTTCTTACACAGACCCCGCATCTTATGCATTTTTACTTCAAGATCTTAAGTTTTTGAACAAATAACCTCCGGTATACCGAAGCTACAATTTTATTATACATATATATTATTTCAGTTGTACTATTTCCACGGAAAATCCAAGGAAGTTCAAAATCTTGTATGTTAACTACATCCCCTATTACTTTATATGAATCATTTGTAATATTATTTTCTAAGCCAACCTTTAGATAAGGAACGGAATTTGGAGATAAGCCGATAATCTCTGAAAAAACAAAGTCTAGTGAGAAAGGATCCTTTGAACTAACGATAACTCCAGTATTTCAGGGGTTCCCTTCATCGCTGGGCTATCGTCTTCAAGTGATATTATTCTATTCATTAAACTAAGCGAAGGATTAGTTACATTCAGGATGTCTATCAGCGCTTTTGAAAAGTCAAATATATCTCTAAATCTGGAACGGCATGAAGTTTTTTCAATTCTGGGTATAGCACCAAACATATTTTTAACTGCATCTGTAATAAAAGTCAGAGAATGGGTCTTCATTTTTGGCAAATTTATAATTACATCCGAATCTACAAGTTTTTTCAAGATTCTTACTTTCTTTAATAGGAGTTCATTTTTTACTTCAAGTATTTCGGTGAGAGGTATCGAAGTTTAAAAACTCTCTATAATTCTTGAACACATCCCAGTAACCAGTTGATTTATATAAGTGCCTAGGGAATGATTTGTTAAATGGTATTTCACTACTGGACTGTCAATTACAAAGGATGGGTAACAATGCCTTTTTGAAGAGAAGAATAAACAATAAAATTCGGCTTTAATGCAACTGTATCCCCTTTATTTACAAACCTTTCGATGCTGCTCAAGTCGTTTAGGAGTTTATCCACAGCTTATGAGAAACTTTTTTTGTGGCCTATAGATTTTTTTATGGATACTATTTCAGTCATGTTTCATCAGATAAGATATTCCTTCAATCAGTAGATCAGTGATTGCACTTTCGACTTCTTTTTCAACTGGCTTTTTCGGTGGGTGTTCCATCTCAGAGGCTTTATCAAGCAGTTTTCTGCTCTGAGCATCTTCATAAACAAACAGCAAGACACCCAATAAAAGAACAATAACCCCTGCAATACTAAGAATAACTGAGTACCCAAATCCAACTAAGAATAAAAACAGAGACGAGAAAAATAGTGTGAAAAATAGGATAATTCCATCCTCTCTTTTCCTTCGTGCATCTTCCAAAAGTCTCCTATGCTTAAGACCATAGTAGTCAAGTTCCATCAAATCACCTTAAGTCCTGGAAATCTTTTTAGGATCATTCCTTCGGTTTGGAATATCCTGTTGTAATCCAAAAATCTTTTTGCGGATAAAAGCCTTTCCTCACTCTCTGCAAAAAGCTCTACAATAACATCATCCTTTTCAACGCGGTCGCCCACCTTGTAGTTTAACAAGAGCCCTGCCCCCTTGTTAAATGGAGTTCCCAGAATCTTTGCAACTTTGACAATCGTTGCATTGTCAACTTTAGTTATATAGCCCGAATCTTCAGACAGTATAGTTTCTTCGTACTTTCCCAGCGGAATTTCCTCTGGCTTTATATCCGAATCTCCCCCCTGTGCAGCTATAATCTCTCTAAACTTTTCTAAAGCTTTCCCACTTTCAAGAATGTCTCTTGCCATTACTTTCCCTTTCCCAGCTTCCGCCTTCCTACCAAGTTCAAGGAGTATTGCCGCAAGGCCAATAGCTTTTTCAGTAAGACTTCCGCTTTGCTTTCCTTCCAAGGCCATCAAAGCTTCTCTCGCCTCAAGAGCGGGGCCAACTGCATTTCCTATTGGCTGGCCCCCGTAGGTAACAGCAACTTCAACATGCATTCCAAGAGATGATCCCAGGTCTGTGAAATTGGACGCAAGTTTTCTTGCATTTTCCCAGGTATTAATTTTTGTACCCTCTCCCATCGGGATATCAATCAAAAGGTATTCTGCGCCCATTGCATATTTTTTGCTTAATACGCTTGCAAGGATAATTGGCTCTGGGTCAATATGAAGCCTTCTTTCAACTTCAACTATTTTTTCATCTGCAGGCGTCAGATTTAAGACACCGCTCCAAGCAAGGCAGCCCCCAGTTGTTTTGACAATTTCCTTTAATTTGTCTGGAGAAAAATCAATGGGAGAGATGACCTCTACAACATCGGCGGTACCTGCAGGCGATGTTATGGCCCTAGAAGATGTTTTAGGGATATAAAGGCCAGACGATGCAATTATAGGGATTGTGAGGAGGGCAGTTTTATTGCCAGGAACGCCCCCTATACTATGGACATCCATTATAGGCTCTTTGTCAAATCTTATCATTGTACCCGTTTCTGCCATTGCACGGGTAAGATACTCTATCTCCTTTGTTGAAGTTCCGAGTATTTGAGTTGTAGTGAGAAAACTTGATATTATGACGTTATCGATATTGCCGTTTATTATGCCTCCGACAAATTTTGTTATTTCTTCATTTGTCAGTATCTTTCCTTCTAGTTTCTTTTTTGATATATGGGCAAGCTCCATATTTACATCAGGGAATACTTCGACTATGTCATTTTTCAAATGATTATACCGTTTTGATTTTTCTAGAGTCACCCCTATAAATCCTTCTTTGACAATGTCCTTAGTTAATACAGCAGAGGATGAATATGATGAATCAGATTTTTTGATAATAATTTTCTCTCCCGGGTCAATCCTTTCCTTTATAGCATCATTAACATTCAAAAAAACAATATCCTGCGTTTCCTGGATATCAAGGTACTTTATTTTAAGTTCCATAATAGTTATATTGCAAACGATTAATAAAAGAGTTACGATTTTTTCACGATTATTTTTTGAGATATTCTCTAATTTCAGATATTATTTATGTAGCTTTTATAAATGGCATTAATATCCAGATACGAGGGAATCTTATGAAGAAAATATTTGCTGTATTAACGACCTTGATTTTTATATCAAGCGTATTTGGCGTAGCTCAAACGATTGCAGGGTGTGCTACTGGTCTAGATTGTATTCAAGTGGGGACAGAATTTGAGGTAAGGGTACCAAATGGTGTTCCCTGCAGTTATTATGCTGGTGAAGATGAATATGTTAAATATATCGGGATAACAGAAAATCCAGGTGGTACTGATATAATTAGATATAAAACAAAAAAAGTAGGAACTAGGGAAAAATTAGTTGAGTGCAATGGATACTATGACGCAGTCATAACTGAAACATGCGCGACAACTCGAAACTCTTACCCAATGTTCTCCTTCATGAAAATATTCGATTTCGGCAAGAAAAAATAAATCTTTTTTTTTAATTTATATTAATACCTTTTTTTACAGATTCTAAATAAACATTTAGCGATGGCGCCAATCCTTTTTCTTTGGATATTCGTCTAACATCATCTAGGATGCCCGATCCATACTGGAGTGCCTTCTTTTTACGATTTATAATCTCAAGTGGAGCCCCAAGCTCCAAAGTAATCTCTCGAAGAGTATGTTTCCTTAGATCATCATCAGGATTTTTCAGATTATACTCTCTTTCAATTTGCATCCCGATTTTTTTTACTTCTTTATCTAAAAATGGGGACATAAACTTGATTTCAAAGTTCCCAAAAATCTTGTATTCTCTCTTAGAAAGAATAACTTCTAGCTCTGAAACATCCTTGTTCCTCAAATCAATTGGATCTTCACCTTTTGCCAAAGCCCTTCTATATTTGTCGTATCCAAAAAATAATTCATCTGCACCCTGTCCAGATAGGCATATATCAAAATCATCCTGTTTTATTCTTTTTGCAATAAGATAAAATGTCGAGCCTATCAAAACATCAAGACTATTACTGGCCCCAATTATTTCAATAGTTTTTTTAATACTTTCTACTAGGTCTTTATCAGAATAATTAATTATCCTAATTTCTGATTCTAATGATTCAGAGGCAACTTTAGAATAAAATAAATCTTTTGAGCTCTCATTTCCAATTGTATACAATATCGGAGTTGAATGCTTTTTAACTAAAGCTGCAGTTATGTAGCTATCAATACCGCCAGAAAAAGACACGGGCACATAATCTTTATCTTCTACCAATCTTGCAATAGATTTTGAGAGGGACTTAAGAAGTAATTCTTTTAGATTCATAATACAATCTCATATCCTAAACTTTCTCCGTTTCTCGAATAAAAGAAATAGTCTCCCCGCTCATAAGGATGTCTAACGATTATATGGACCTTGCCATAATGGGAGAAAAAGTTAAGATCGCCTTCAGAAGGCGAGCCGTTTCTGCTTGGATGAGAGTGGATCGTACCTATAATAGTTGGGTCAAGTGGAAGGCTAAAATGTGAAATTGTAGATGAATTTTTTCCAAATATACTAAAAGGAGAAAAAATGACTTCAGAAATTACTCCTTCATCCTCTCTCAAAAAAGCAGCAAATTCATTTGGATAGGTATTTTTTGCAGCATGCGTTATGAAATCTAATAGTTCATTATCAATTCTTATCAATAGATTTCATTCCTCATCTTTATTCTCCAAATTTTCGACTCTTTCAATTTTTATTTTGAAAGGAAGTATTGGCGTTTTAATCTCCTTTTTATCTTTTATTACCTCTTCAAGTTTTAAAAAATCGTTAAGCTCTTTTTCAAGTTGGCCAATCTTTCGATCTACAAGTTTTGAAGGGGAAACAGCGGTATAGGTCTCTGGGTCCCCAGGGGACTTCTCCACCACATTCATCTGTTCCATCGATGTTAATGCTTCACGGCAGGCGCTTGGGTATATTGCTGTTCCTTCTGCAATGCTGTCGTAAGTTGAATTGCCCTTGTTTAGAAGGTATAGATAGATTTTAACTTTTGATTCAGTATCTAAAAAGAATTTTAGCATGTCCATTAATCCTTTATCTATGTCACTTTTCTCCGGAACATTCAATTTTAATTCTTTAGCATATTCTTTCATTCTACCACCTGTTTTTTATTTATTTTTTCTTATATATAATTAATCATCGTGATTTTAGAACTACTATCTTTTCATCTTTCATGAACACTACTTCACATTTTGAAGTAAATATACCATTTTCAAATATGCCGGGTATACCATTTAGCTCCTTTTCCATAGATTTAGGATTTTCAACAGATGTGAAGAGATCAATTAGGAAGTTTCCATTGTCCGTTATCACCGGCCCATCTTTTTTGTTCCCTTTTCTTAGCACTGGGCTCCCAAAAGAGGACAATAATTCAAAGGTTTTTCTATAAGCAAGTGGGAATACTTCAATAGTAACTGGAAAAAATTTTCCAAGTTTTTTTACAAGTTTTCTCTCTTCACAAACAACAACAAATCTATTTGCACTGTAATCAATTATCTTTTCCTGTAAGAGTGCTCCACCTCTACCTTTTAGCAGGCACAGAGCAGGGTCTACTTCATCCGCACCGTCAATAGCTATATCGATATCATGCTCGTCAAGAGTTGTAAGGGGGATATTTGACTCTACAGCCGAAAGTTTTGCCTGAAAAGAAGTAGGTACACCATAGATTGAAATTCCCTCTTCTTTAATTCTTCTTCCGAGTTCTATTATTGTAAATGCAGTAGTGCTTCCTGTTCCAAGCCCCACAACCTCTCCATCTTTTACTAAAGATGCTGCGTATATGCCTACAGATTTTTTATCATCCAAGATATCTTCCAACCTTTACTTCTTTTTTAACTTGACTGAGTTTTCATAATCTTCCATGGCTTTTTCAAGTCTTTTCATCTCGTCAATTAGGTCTCTTGTGCTATCCATCTTGCCATATGAGTGGTATCTGCTAGTTGGCTCTTCCCTTTTAATAGGCTTTTCTCTCTCAATTGGCACTGACATAGGACTTGGCCTAACTGCTCTATCAGATGGAGGCGGTCTTTCATCATGTTCTCCTTTCTTGGCTATAGCTTTGACATTTATCTTTCCAGTAGGCATCATCCTGTGCTGAAAGTAATCCACGATAAGATCTATACCAGTTAATAAAGTTATTATTATAAGAAATATGCCAAGATTCTTATTTCCCCACTCGGTCATTTTTTCTAATGTAGTTGGCTCTGGTTGACCTATTGCGGCCTCAATGAATACACTAGTTGGTGGTGCAGAGTAATAGATGATGAAAGATTTAACCCTCTCAGTTGTTTCTGGTGTAATTGAAGTTATTGTGTACTCATCAGGAACTTTAATTCCGTTTATCCCCGCGTTGCCATACGGGTATGAAAAAGATAGGCTAATGTTATTATTTTCATGTAATATTGAAGGATCATCTGTGTCCTTATCGAAAACAATCCAAAATTCACCGTAAAAAGAATCAACTGTTGCGTTTAGCGGCAACTGGTAGTAATAATCTCCCACTCTTTTATAAGTAAGAGTCAAAAGCGATAATTTGCTATGTGCATCCCCATCCCTCAAAAAATAAGACTCGGCAGGGTTCATATAAAGTGGCTTAATTGAACTCACTATACTTTTGGCCTCTGCGGGTTCGAGGAAAAATCTTTTTGACCTGTCAGGGTCATTAACTAAAGAAATTTCCATTTTATCTATCCCAGAATTCCTTGGAATGTAAACATTCATCTTTAGTGTAATTGTATCTTTATCTATAATAAATCTGACATCTGAAATCCTAAGATTTTCATCTGGTCTTACAGTACCGTCTGTCCCTAGAAACTTCATCTGAAATCTATAATGCTGAGAACTTGAAATATTCTCGGCTAAAACATATGCCGTAAACAATGTTAATGTAAAAAAAATGAGAAAAAGCGAAATACTCACTCTGAGTTTTCTGTCCATAACTCGCCTTTTGGAAAAGAATATTTAAATCTTTCTAAAAAGATTAAACTATCGTCTATAATCTATAGCATTTTCTTTATATAACGATGATAATTAATAATTAATTATTAGTTTTTACAAATACTTATATAGATATTTTTTAAATATAGTTAACAAGAAGTGATATTATGAACAAAAATATAATCGCAATACTAGGAATACTTGTCCTTATTTTTGGGGCGACTTCTTACCTGATGTTCACTGAGAATAAGGATTTGAAGGATGATATTGAAACACTCACAATTGAAAAAAATCTCGCCACAGATGAGAGGGATAATCTAAAGACTCAGATGGAAACAATGATCCCAATCTCAGAGAAAAATGCATTGAAGCTCGTAGATGCTTATATCTGGGAAAATGGGCAGAAGATAGTAGGCACAAAATCCTATTCATTCCATCCTTACAGCCCCACATACAAGGTAAATGACAAAGGTACTTATTATGAAATAGAAGTTTTGAGAGGAATTGGAAAAATCGAAGGGAACAATCTGACTGTAAGCTATCATGCCTTAAAATTTGAGGTGAGCAAGAATACAGGAGAAGTAGCATACAAAGGGATTGCAGAATCGGCGTTCCCAAACACCGTTTACATAAGAGTTTCTTAAGGATGCCCCTGAAACAATATATTCAGACAATTAATACAATAAGTTTTCTTTTTTTCATCTATATCATAGATATCTTTAGAAATGTTCATTGAGCATCCTGGGGTCTTGCAGTGGTCAAGCCCAAGGGTATGGCCAAGTTCATGCATGGCTTCTTTTAAGGCCCTTTCTTTGATGAGAAAACTGCTCTTGAAGTGATTTTCTAAGGGGGCGGTTGATATAATTGCTATTTCTTTTCCCACTTCGGCCTCCCCAAAAAGAGTTCCCGCAAATCCCTGCTTGAATATTTCAACATCCACGATAACTAATACTTTTATTAGCGCATCTAGCTTTCCCACCTTTTTTAATGACTCTTCTCGCTTTTTCTGACCATAAGCAAATAAGGTATGTGTATTATACTTTCCAACATGGGATGTGTAGGCTCCGCTTGGGATATGATCAATTTCAATGCTGCTCCCTGAATTAGAAAAAAAACAAGTTGCTTTTATCCCAAGTTTCCTAAGAAGATTTTGTAATTCTTTCTGAAACTCTAAGAGAAATTTTTTTTCAAAGTTACCTGCAGCAGCCATTTTGATAAAGACTGGTTTATAAGTCATTAGTGTTCCATTAATGAGGCAACTTAAAAGTTTTACTATAGTGAGCTTTTAGCTTCTTTACACTAAACCATAAAAATCAAATCATCTCTAATCAGTACATGAAACGATTCATAGTCTTTGAGGGTATTGATGCATCAGGGAAAGAAACACAGGCTAAACTGCTCTCCTCATTTTTTAAGAAGAAAGGTTTTGAAGTCCTATTGACACATGAGCCAATATATGATGAGCCTATTGGAAAGGTCATTAAATCTAATCTAGAAAAAAAGATCTCCCTCGCACCTGAAACTATTGCAATGCTCTATGCTGCCGACAGGCACGAACATTACCTCATAGTAAAGAAGGCACTAAATGAAGATAAGATCGTGATATCTGATAGGTACAAATATTCTAATATGGCATACCAAGGTGCAAATGGAGTTGACCCTAAATGGATTGAAGAGATAGAGAAATATTCCCTTGATCCTGATATGATATTCTATATCCGTGTAAGGCCTGAATCTGCAATGAAAAGAAGGGAAAAAAAAGACCTTTATGAAGAAAATATTGAGTTTCAAAAAAAGGTTTTTGAAATATATGAAAGACTATCAAAAAAATACAAGTTTATCATAATTGATGGGGAAATGAATATAGAAGAGATCCATAAAAATATATTAAAATATTTGGAATAGTTACTTGTAAGACGGCTCTACGACATGTTGCATTGTATTCTTAAACTGTTTTAGATTCCAAAGGATTTTGAAAGGTCTTGATTTTCAATTTCTTTTGGGGATTTAATAAGCCAAAATCCACATAAATGAAAACTTTTATAAACAGTGTTACGAAATCACCATTGGTGCTATGGTGGCAAAATGAAAGTAACAACGATTGATTTTGATAACATATCCCCAGAAGATTTATCTAAAAGACTTTCTGAGTTTCATGGGCATCTTGGGCCTTATCTGGTACTTGGTGCTAAAATTGGCATTTACGCAAAAAAGACCCTTAGTAGCTCTCCATTTGAGATTTCTGCTGAGATTACAATGCCGCTAAAACCCCCTCTATCATGCACAATTGATGGGATACAATTCACATCAGGTGCAACAACTGGTAAGGCTAATCTAAAAGTGTCAGATGGTTCACCGATAAAGATTGTTTTTTATAAAGGCACTGAAGGCATTGCTATTATCCCCAAAGAAGAGGTATTAGATAAGATTAGACATCAAGTTGGGCATGATGACCTTGAAATGCTTGCCAAAGAGATTATGGGTAAAGGTTATACTGAACTTTTTGAGGTTCAAAAATGGACAAAGTGATAGAGCTAAATGCAGTAGATACAACATACGAAGGAGAAAAAATTCCTTGTTTAAAGAATATCACGCTTAATATAAACAAAGGCGAATTCATAGCTGTGATTGGCCCAAATGGCGCTGGCAAAACAACCCTACTTGAAACCATAAACGGGCTCCTTGAACCCAACAGGGGCGAGGTCAAAGTACTAGGAAAAGCTTTGAGAAGGGATGGGAACAGTATAAGAAAATATGTTGGCTACGTTCCTCAGGATTATTCTATTGACGAGCTAACTCCATTTCTAGTTTCAGATGTTGTTTTAATGGGGAGATATGGAAAGATTGGCCTATTGAAACCAATAACAAAAAAGGATAAAGAAATTGCAAGCAACATGATGGATTATATGGGGATCAATAGCATTTCAAAAAAGCCCATAGGAAAACTTTCAGGTGGCCAAGCACAGAAAGTAATGATTGCTAGAGCCCTTGCAATGGAACCAGAGATTATACTAATGGACGAACCTTTTTCAAATCTTGACTTTGAAGCAAGGAGAGAAGTTTCAGAAAAACTTATCCATTTCCATAAAAGCAAAGGCATGACATTTGTGATTGTTATTCATGATATAGCATCTATCCCAAAATCATGTAATAGAGTAATAGTCATGGACAATGGGAGGATTGTTGCTGACGGCAATAAAGAGGATATCTTAAAACCTGAGCTTCTTGAGATGGGATACAAAGGGATGGTATGTTAGATTTCTTTTCTACAAAAATAATCCTCTTTGCCGTTATAGGTGCAGTTCTAACTGGTTACACCTGCTCTCTGATGGGCACATTTGTCGTTAGGATGAATCTCTCGTCACTGGGGTTTGCCATGTCCCATGCAGCATTTGCAGGTGCCGCTCTTGGTTTATTTTTAAGAAAGGATCCTTTAATTTTTGCACTCTTATTTTCTACTTTTGTTTCTCTGGCTCTAGGACCTTTGGCTGATACAGCAAAGTTAAAGACGGACGTTGTAATTGGGGTAATATTCTCCTTATCAATGGCATTGGGTTTATTGTTCCTAAATCTATCTCCAGACACGGCCATGTCAAGTACAGCCATGAGTATACTTTGGGGGAGTGTGTTGGGCATGACAACAGCCGACATAATTTATCTGTTAATCATAACAGTGATTGCAATATTATTTGTAATAATGTTCTTTAAGGAGATTAATGCCATTTTATTTGACAGAAAACTTGCAAGGTCTTCAGGAATAAACGATAAGCCCTTTTATTATCTGATTCTTATTTTAACAAGCTTAACCGTAGCATTTTCATTAAAACTAGTCGGGGGGCTATTGGTATTTGCTCTAATGATAAATCCTACGTCTTCAGTATATCAGTTTTCTTATGACATGAAGAAGATAATACTCTTCTCGCCTATTGTAGGGGTAATATCGTGTCTTTTAGGAATGCTGATGTCATTTTCCTTTGATTTGCCGACAGGCTCATCAATTGCTATAGTGTGTTCGGCAATATTTGGAATTTCAGTTCTTATCTCTCCAAAAAGAAGAAAAAGTTAAACTATTAGCAAAGATATTTATACTTGAGAATATAAAGTCATGGTATGGCAACAGTTTTATCAGTACTTAATGAAGGAGAAGTCTTTATCGTAAAAGAAATTGACCCAAAAGTTATTAGCTTCCTTGAGAGAAACATTGAAGGATTGATGATAAAAACTGACAACTTGCAAGGCTTAGCTGGGATGAGATATATCACTTTTCCAAAAGGCTACAAGATAAAAGCTGAGGAAAAATTAATCAAAATCAGTTTTCCAGAAGGCAAAATAAAAAAAGGACCAATCAATATCCTCTATTAGATCCGAAATAGATCCTTTTCTTTTTCCCTCAAAAGCTCTTTTGAAGAGCCTTCACCTTTTAGATATCTTGCGCCTCTAATAACTACAACAGGGATCCCCTCGTTTGCTTGACCCATAAGAAGTGATGCCGTAGAAGCTGCTTCGTCTGCAGTTGCTATTATGGAGGATTTTAACTCATACCCATAAAGATCTTTTTCTCCAGCCCTTTTCCACAAAGGCTCCATACCTGAAACTCCAATTGCAACTCCAATAGCACCACTTCTAAAAGGCCTTCCTTGTGTATCCGATATAATTACGGCCACTTCTTTTCCTGTGATTTTTCTTAATGAAACTCTAATTTTTCCTGCTTCCTGATCTGGATCTTTTGGCAGAAGCCCAACAAATGATTCGTCGCCACAGACATTTGAAACATCTATGCCAGCGCTTGCGCATATATTTCCATCTTTTGTTTCAACTACAATAACGCTGTCTCCAACTTTCAACACTTCCTTTGATTCATCTAGGATAAGTTGTACAAGTCTTGGGTCTTTTCCAGTTTTTCTGCTGAGCTCTATAGCTCGATTACAGGGCTTTATTTCCTTGATATCTACAACTCTCCCTTGTGCCTTAGAAATGACAGTTTCACAAATGACAACAATATCGCTATCCTCTAGTTTAATCCTTTCAGAAATAATCTTCGCAAGGTCGTCTTTTTCTTTTATTAGTGGTACGTCTAAAACAGGGATTATTCTTATCTCGTCTATCAGCTACTTCACTCTCTTAAATATTTAGTCGTTATTTAATTTCCAAATATAGTAGTTGTTTGCTGTTTTTAAGATATTTGGCTATTTTAAATATACCCTCGTAACTTGAGTAAAAATATATACTATAAGAAAAGTATAAAATAAAATAATTCTATGCTATAGTTGCTAGAATGTCGCCTGTTCGTACAACGTCACCTTCTTTTACATAGACTTTTTCTAGGACTCCAGAAGTGGGAGACACGACCTCATTCTCCATCTTCATTGCAGATATGATAAAAATGACCGAATTTTTTTTGACAGGCTTTCCTATCTCTCCAACTATTTTTAGGATAGCTCCTGGCAGAGGGGCCTTCAAAGAGACGCCTCCATTAGTTTGTGGCTGCTGTTTCACTGGCTGAGTTTTTGTTATCTCTTTAGGTGCTGCTTTTTCTATTTCTTTGTGTTCAACTTTTGATTTAGCTACATGATTTTTTCTTTTCTCAAAGAAAGCAAGTGCAATCTCTGGGAAAAGTGCATAAGAAAGTATGTCTTCTTCCTTTTCAATTTTATCCTTTACCTCATCTTTAAATTTCTGGTAAGAAGGATTCTTTAAATCAGGCGATTTTTCATAAGAAACTTTTTCGTCGCCAATTATAATTTTCTGAATATCTTTGTCAATAGGTGCAGCGGGCTTGCCGTAAAGCCCCTTAACATAGTTCTTAACTTCATTTGGAATCAGTTTGTATCTCTCACCGGAAAGAACATTCAAGGTAGCTTGGGCGCCAACGATCTGGCTAAGAGGAGTAACTAAGGGAGGGTATCCTAATTCTTTCCTTACCCTTGGAACTTCAAGAAGTATTTCGTCAAGTCTGTCTCCCACATTTTGCTCCTTAAGCTGGGACACAAGATTTGACATCATACCCCCTGGTATCTGGAAATGAAGAATTTGAGTATTAACTGCGACTGAAGCTTCACTGAGGAGCCCTTTGTATTTATCCAATAATTTTTTGAAGTAATTGGAAATCTTATAGACTCTTTCTATATCTATGTCTGATTTGTATTGGGTATTTTTAAGCATAGCATACATAGTTTCTACACCAGGCTGGCTTGTCCCAAATGAAAAAGGGCCCATTGCTGTATCTATTATGTCGACACCTGCTTCAATTGCTTTGAAGTAGCTTGTTGGCGCCATCCCACTTGTGCAGTGTGAATGCAAACATACTGGAAGATCAAAATTTTCTTTAAGCGATTTGACAAGATTTACGGCATCCATTGGATTAATCAGGCCTGCCATATCTTTTATGCAAATAGAGTTAATATCTAAGGCAACCATTTCTTCGGCAACTTTGATGTAATAATCAATTGTGTGGACCGGGCTAACTGTATAGCTTAGAGCAGCTTGGGCGTGTCCGCCTACCTTTTTAATGGCCTCAATTGGAACCTCCATGTTCCTAACGTCATTTAGGGCGTCAAAGATCCTAAAGATATCAATGCCTCTTGTAAAAGACGTCTCAACAAATTTATGGACAATGTCATCAGGGTAATGCTTGTACCCAACAAGATTTTGTCCTCTTAAGAGCATTTGAAAGGGTGTTTTAGGAGCAATTTCCTTTAGCTTTGTAATTCTTTCCCAAGGATCTTCATTTAGATACCTTAGGGCAGAATCAAAAGTTGCCCCGCCCCACATCTCAAATGAATGGTACCCCACCTTATCCATTTCTTCAACTATCTCTAGCATATCTTCAGTTTCAAGCCTTGTGGCTATCAGTGACTGATGAGCATCCCTCAATGTTGTATCTGTTATTTTGACCTTTGACATAATAATCTCCGCCCTAGAATACAAGTAAAATCATAAATTTACTTCAGATTAGGAACCTATGAATAAAATTAAAATCCCGTCGTATTATTAAAAGAAGTTTTCATACTTATGGGCTCCATAATATCTATATTAATTTGATTTCAAATGATTTAAAAATATTACTGTTAATTTATCTACTTAATTACCTATTTTTGTCCTATAATGGTCATATTCAAGTAAAATTCTACTTTTCTAAATTATAAAGTACCTCTGGCCCAATACCCTCATTATAGTCAAATAAAAATACCATACTGGGGTTATGGCCTAGATTAATCAAATATCTATAAACAAATATAAATTAGGGGGCAATAGGATTACATGGTTATTAAATATACAAATGAAAAATCAATATTGTTTATAATGGGATTAATAGGTTAAGGAGGAATGTGAGAAGAAGAATAGGACATCTGGAAGGTACAGATTCAAAGATATTAAACTGACAACTGTGCGTAGTTGTTGGATATCCCCACAAGTTCCTGCCATTGAAATATCAAAAGATAACTCCAAACGATCTGTTTTATGGGTGTAGACTTCAGAATATCCCGTTTTTCACAATGGTGTCCAAAGAGACAATGGAGAGAGGGAAAAAAGTCTTGGAAGACGTATCTAATTTTGTCAATTTCGCGGAGTCAGAACCAACTCTTGAGGCAATTTTGGTCTTTTTAGAGAATAAATAGGAGTAATTTTTTAAGCCTCATATTTTATTTTCTTTTATGTTCTCTACCTTTGACCTGAAAGAGATTTCAAAAGAACTTTCTGTCCTTGAGCAGATGCGAGTTGATAAAATTTATCAGCTTGGCAACGAGATAAGGATCAAATTTTTTGGCCGGGGAAGAGAAGATTTAGTTATTAAGCCACCACTTGCAGTTTTTGTCACATCTTATCCCAAGCCGGCACCAAAAAACCCAACATGGTTTGCAATGCTTCTTAGAAAACACCTGAAAGCGATGTGGCTGTTTAAGATAGAGCAGTATGATTTTGATAGAATTCTAATGTTTTCTTTTGGATTTTACGAGGAAAACAATCCAGTTGTAAAATTTGTTTTAATCGTTGAGATGTTTAGGGACGGCAATATATTGCTGGCAGATCAAGAGAACATGATTGTCGGGATACTATCGAGAGAATATATGAAGGATAGAACTCTTGCCCCGAAATCGGTTTATGTATTCCCAGAAAAGAAAAAGGGATTTGATATAGGCATTGATGAAATAATCGAACTCTCTAGAGAATACGAGATAGTAAAGGGGATTGCAACGCAGCTTAACATCGGTGGACTATACGCCGAAGAGGCATGCCTATTGGCCGGGGTAGATAAATCAAAAATTGGCATTTCGAATGAAGAAGCTGTTAAGCTAAAAGAAGCTTTGCTCCAATTAGAGAACTTAAAAAAAGACCCGATGATTATAAAGAAAAATGATGAGGTAGTTGATATACTTCCTTATGATTTAACATCGTATAACGGTCCCGAATACGAAAAGGTAAGATACGAATCTTTCTCAAAAGCCCTGGATGAAGTTTACGGAAAGGGAGAATCTGAAGAGATTTTGAGGGAAGAGCTATCCACCCACCAGAAAAAGATCCAGAAATTTGAAAGAATGCTAAAATCTCAAAGAGACCTTTATAACTCTTACATAGAAGAGAGAGAGCTTTACAAAATACTGGGAGATTTAACATACGAAAAGTATCCCATAATTGAAGAATCGATAAAAGTCATAGAGCAGGCAAAGAAGAATTACTCTCTTGAGGAGATTAAGGAAAAGCTTGCGGAAAATAAATTGATTTCTGATGTTGATTTTAAGACTGGTATTATCACATTCAACTTTGATACACCTCTGCCCATAGAACTAAAAAAAGATGTCAACGAAAATGCAAATCTATTTTACGAAAAATCAAAAAAGATGAAGCGGAAGATCGACGGTGCAAAAATAGCCATGGATAATACCGAGGCCAAACTATTAACACTAAAAGAAGAAGAGGAAGAATTTGAAGTTGAAGCGCCTAAGGCAATTGAAAAGAAAGCTAGGGAATGGTACGAGAGATTCAGGTGGTTTACGTCAAGCGAAGGACACATCGTTCTTGGAGGGAGAGATTCATCTTCTAACGAAGTGATTGTAAAAAAGTACATGGAAGACAGCGATATCTATTTCCACGCAGACGCCTACGGTGCACCTCACGTTATCGTAAAAGAAGGTAGCAAGGCAACTGATATCACTTTAAAAGAGGTGGCAATATTTGCAGTATCTTTTTCTTCTCTATGGAAAGATGGATACGGGGGTGGCGATGCATACTGGGTCAAACCAGAACAGGTCACAAAAGAAGCCCCGTCAGGAGAATATCTGAAAAAAGGTGCTTTTGCCATAAAAGGTAAAAGGAACTACATTAAATCTGTTTCAATAAAACTGACGATAGGCATCACTTCTGAAGGCAAGATTATATGCGGGCCAGATGTTCCGGTAGAAAAGCATACAGTTAAAAACGTGAAAATAATGCCGGGCAAACATAAGAAGGAGTCTTTTGCCAAGAGAATAGCAAAGATTTTAGAGACCGATGACATTGATGGAATTGTTCAGGCACTTCCGCCAGGTGGGTGTGATGTAAGAGGAAAGTAATATGGACAGCTATCTCTACATATTTTTAATATCAATGATCCCTTGGATTGAGCTTAGAGGCAGTATTCCCACAGGAGTTCTGATGAACCTTGACTTCACAAAGGTATTTTTGATAAGCCTTCTTGGCGGAATACTCATAATCCCTTTCGTCTTCATCCTTTTGGATCACATATTTCCAATTATAAGAAAAATCAATATAATAGACAGGCTTTATCTTTATTGGGAATTTAAGGTTCAAAAAAGATACAAAAAATACACTGAGTGGGAGCTGATAGGGCTCATGATCTTCGTGGCGATACCGCTGCCTGGAACTGGGGCTTATTCTGGAACTTTTTTATCCTTTCTACTGGGTCTTGACCGAAACTGGTCCTTTGTTTCTATCTCATTGGGCGTACTAATCGCCGGAATAATCGTAAGCATTATATCCCTTGGGATTGATACCATATTTTAATTTAATCTGGCGATACAGCAAATCGGAGCATTGTGATAACGCTTGATATAATGGGGGGTGAAAAAGGATTACATCACAAAACTCCTAGTCGATTGATTTTAGAGGATTACGCTTTGCCCACGCGTCACCAAAAGAGAACGTTAGGATCTACATTACAAATAAGAGTGAAAGTGAGATCAAATATCTATTTATTCAATTCGATGGGAAGGTCTACTTCATTGGCCACACTCACCTCTTTGCCCAGTACTAGCTAGACAAAAATGAGTTAAGACACGTACTTTGTCAGAAGATATCATTTCACTTGATCGAGAGAAGAGGTATATCATAAACATAGAAAGCGTTGGTCAACTTATGGGCAGATACACAAGGCAAAGTATGTTATCTTTGGCGAGGACGACTATGCCTTTGAATCTAGATTTGTGGGATATGACATAAAAAAAGTCCAGAACAAAATACTAGAACTTGGATTCTCAAGAAAGAACGCAGAATTTCTCGGCCCTATATAATCAATAGTTCTTTTGTAAAAGTTGTAAGGATTTTTGGCTTCCCTTTTCTAACAACTAGCGTATCTTCTATCCTGACCCCTCCAAAGTCAGGGATATATACACCCGGCTCAATAGTTAGAACCATATTCTCTTCAATCGTATACTCGCTTATAGGACTTAGGCCAATAGTGTCATGAGTTTCAAGCCCTATCCCATGGCCCAAAGAATGGATAAATCTCCCTTTAAATTCTGTGCCATCGATAAATTTTGACACGGCATTGTGCACATCTTTTGCAATAACTCCCGGCTTCAATTCATCAATTCCTAAAAGCTGTGCCTCAAGCACAGTTTGATAGATTTTTTTCTGCTCGCTACTTGCTTTTCTATAGAAAAAGGTTCTTGTCATATCCGAGCAGTATCTATTATACCTTCCTGCAAAGTCCAATAATACAAAATCTCCTTTCTTCAAAGGTGAATTTGAGCTTTCATAGTGAGGTAAAGATGAATTGGCGCCGAATGCTGCAATTGTGTCATATGAAAGCGCCTCAGCCCCATTTTTCTTAAGTTGAAATTCTATCTGAAATGAGAGATCCTTCTCCGTGAGCCCATCCACTAACATATCTGGAACTTCACTGAATGTTTTGGAAGTTATCTCGGAAGCTTTTTTGATGTTATCAATTTCTGCTTTATCCTTTATCGCCCTTGTAAAATTGATCTCCTTTGTTATGTCTATGAGATTACCTTTATAGGTATCCTTTAGCTTTTCAACTTCAAAGTAAGTTATCGAGGTAAAAGAGAGACCTAGATTCTGCCCTTTTATATGCTCTTCAAGCAGTTTTATTCTCTCATCCCTTGAGCTATACACATAGATCTCAAAATCGCCTTTGGATTTTTCCGCCGCTTCCTGTTCCATTGTCGAGGTAAAAAGTTTTGAGGTGCCATCAGGGTATAAAATTAGGAAAGAACCGTCAAAAAGGCCCCCTGAAGCGTTACTGAAATAAAAGAAGTTAATGTCAGGAAAAGTTGACCTTGAAACAAGCACACAATCGACATTTTTCTTTTCTTTAGCGATATATTCAAAAAGCCGCTCGATTCTATTCTTCATCATAATCACTAACAGTAAATTATATAACAGAATTATTAGATGTCTATAAAAGAGTGATGTCCTGGTGAGATTATGGACGATAGAGCGCTAAAAAAAGATTTCAAGAAAAAAGCAAGTCAAAATTATCAAAAGTATTATGCAGTTGATACGTTAAAATCACTTGGTTTTATTAGAAAAGAGTGTAAAAAATGCGGCACCTATTTCTGGTCTGTAAAAGATAGAGACATTTGTGGGGATCCTGAATGCGAAGGAGGTTATTCGTTTATAGAAAACTCCCCTGCAAAGAAAAAACTTGACTTTATACAAGTTTGGAAGGAGATGTCTTCTCTCTTTGAGAAGAAGGGGTATTCTATAATCAAAAGGTACCCAGTTGTAGCGAGATGGCGGGATGACACAGACTTTGTCCAGGCGTCAATTTATGATTTCCAACCTCATGTAGTGAAAGGGACGCAAGAACCACCTGCAAATCCTTTGTTGGTACCACAGTTTTGCGTAAGATTCAATGATATTGACAATGTCGGCGTCACATTAAGACACTACACCGGTTTTGTAATGATAGGCCAGCATGCCTTTTTCCCACCAAAAGAGTTCTCTCAAGACAGGTTTCTCTCTGACATTTATGACTGGTTAAAGATCGGTCTTGGCATACCTTCTGAGGAGCTCATATTTCACGAAGATGCTTGGGCAGGCGGAGGGAATTTTGGTCCGTGCATGGAATTTTTCTCTAGAGGTTTAGAGCTAGGAAATCAAGTTTACATTGAGTACGAAGTAACACCTTCTGGCGGAAAAGAGCTTGACTTGAAGGTGCTCGATATGGGTGCGGGACAGGAGAGATTTTCCTGGTTTTCCCTTGCTAATCCAATTGGTTACGAGACGGTCTTCCCGACTGTTTGCGACCATCTTTACAGGCGGACAGGCATAACCCCTGATAAGTCATTTTTGAAGGGATTCATACCATATTCTGGAATGTTGAACATGGACGAGGTAGAAGACATTGAAAAAGTATGGGATGCTATTGCAAAAAATCTTTCCACTGACAAAGAGTATTTGAAGCAACAAGTCTTACCTCTTCAGGCGATATATTCTATAGGGGACCATTCTAGATCATTATTATTTGCTCTTTCTGACGGCGCCCTGCCTTCTAATGTCGGTGGCGGATACAATCTAAGAGTAATTTTAAGGAGGGTCTTGTCTTTCATAGAGAGATTCTCTTGGGATATTGAACTTCAGAAAGTCATCGAGGAGCACGCAAAATATCTCAAGCCTCAGTACCCTGAACTCAGAGAGAATATTAGCGATATCTGTGAAATCATTTCCTATGAAATGGAGAAGTTTGAAAATACAAAAGATAAGTCAAGAAGGATAATTGAAAGGCTAAATGAAAAAGGAGAAGAGCTATCTGAAGATAAACTAATCGAGTTATATGATTCACATGGCATTACTCCAGAAGTTATGGGGGTAAAGCCGCCCAAGGACTTTTACAAAAGGGTAACTGAAAGGCACGAAAAGAAAGACTCAGTACTAAGCGAAAAAGAAATCCACTACGACATGCCAGACACTGAGAGGCTCTATTACGAGGGGATAACAGAATTCTCTGCCAAGGTGCTTGATATTAAAGACAATATTGCCATACTTGATAAGACTGCATTTTATCCTGAAAGTGGAGGCCAAGAGGGAGACAGAGGACTGATAAACAACTGCCCTGTTTCATATACTGAAGTTTCTGGGAATGTAATTTTGCACATCATGGAAAAAATCAATTTCAAGAAAGGCGACACTGTAAGAGGTGTTGTCGATAAGGAAAGAAGATTAAATCTGACAAGGCATCATACAGCAACTCACATCATAAATGGCGTTAGCAGACAGATATTAGGGAATCACATATGGCAGGCAGGTGCAGAAAAGACTGAAGAAAAAGCAAGGCTTGATATAACTCACTACAAACTGATTAACAACGAAGATCTATTCAAGATTGAAAAAATTTCCAATGAACTAGTCCTGAAAAATCTCCCAATAGATAAAGGCTTTTTCCCAAGGGCTGAAGCGGAAAAAAAGTATGGATTTAGGCTATACCAAGGCGGTGCGGTTCCTGGAAAGAAAATCAGGGTTGTCAATGTCAAAGGGCTTGATGTGGAAGCGTGCGGAGGAACTCATGCAGATTTCACTGGACAGATAGGGCCTATCAAGATTTTAAAGCAGAGCAAGATTCAAGATGGGGTTGTTAGGCTTGAATTCTGCGCCGGACTTAAAGCGCTTGAGGCAATTCAGGAAGAATCCATGCTCTTAAGAGATTTATCAGATGTCTTTAAGGTAGAAAAAGACAAACTCCTTGACACCGGAAAGAGATTTTTCAATGAGTGGAAAAACAGGGGAAAAGAGATTGAAAGACTCAAAGCTGAAATATCTTGCCTTAAGAAAGAAGGGCTCGAATGCAATTACGTAGAATCTGATGGGATACTATTTTTGGAAGAAAATGTGGATACATCACCTGATGAAATGAGAAAAATTGCAAAGGAGCTTTCAGGAGACAACAAGATAATCGTATTGACCAATAACGAGGGCAACATAGTTGTATCTTGCGGGAAGATAGCCATAGAAAGTGGACACAAAGCCTGCAATGTAATTAAGAAGTACGGCAAAGGTGGAGGAAGAGATGACTTCGCCCAGGGCGTAAAAGGGTAGTTTTTTATTATGCCATCCTCTATTTTTTTTATGAATAGAAAAGCAGTTTCTCCAGTCGTTGCTACAATGTTACTTGTCGCAGTAGCTGTATCTTCTGTCAGTGCTTATTGGGTGTGGGTCAGGAGCTTTCAGACACAGATCCAGGAAGAAGTTGAACAGAGGGCCGGAGTTTCAAGTAGTCTAAAATTGGAAGTTTTGAGCATAAATGACGATGGAAATAAATATTATGTTACTTTAAAAAATGCATCTTCATCAGGAAGTATTAATTTAAATAATTCAGATTTTATCCTGGATGGCCAAAATACCTGGATTGAAATATCTCCGCACCCGTCTTCCTTAGACATATCTGCCGGTTCTACGAGAACCTATGTTTTAACTCCCACAATAAATAAAAAACCCGTTTCTGGCACCCAACACAGCTTTGTCTTCATAGGCCATACTCCAAGGGATCAAATCGTTGCAACATTCTCTTACAGAGATTTATAAAACTAAAAAAGACTTTTATATCCCAATTAAAATTAATTTTGGTGTTAAGATGACTAATCTTAAGATTACGGCCGGAGGATTTACTTTTAGGCAAAGTTAGAGGAAGAGAACGCACCAAAAACTTGTTCTGCGTTCATGAAGTCATTGCCTTATAAAAACAAGATAATCCACCTGAGATGGTGTGGTGAAGCCATATGGATTCCTCTAGGCGATTTTAATTTAGGGGTTTGGTATAAGAATAATACAAGCCACCTTTCAAAAGGAGAAATCCTCCTATACCCTGACGGGATAAGTGAAACTGAGATATTACTCCCTTATGAGGGCACATGTTTTTCAAGCAAGATGGGTCAGCTTGTCAGGAATCATTTTTCTTACAATAATTGAAGGAAAAGAAAAATTACCAGAATTGGGGAAAAAAGTATTATGGGGAGGATCCCGGGATATCGTATTTGAAAAGATATAAAAAAATTAAATATTTTTCTTGATTTCGTCAATCTTTACCCTGTGTTGATTCATGGAATCCCTTTCTCTGATTGTCACAGTGTTGTCTTCTAATGTCTGGAAGTCGATAGTAATTGCAAAAGGCGTTCCAATCTCGTCCTGCCTCCTATACCTTCTGCCTATCGAGCCTGAATCATCGTAGAAAACATCGCAACATTTCGATAGATTGTCATAGACACTCTTTGCAATCTTCTCAAGGTCCCCTTTCTTTTGCAGCGGAAAGATTCCAGCCCTGAAAGGTGCTACTTCCTTTGGTAAAGATATAACTTTTCTATCTCCTTCATCTTTATAGAATACGTCAAGCAATGTCCAGAAGTTTCTGTCGACACCGAATGAAAGTTCAAGCACGTGAGGTATAAACTTCTTGCCGTCAATATTGACATCAAGCCTTTCCCCACTTGCGTTCTGGTGGCCGCCTAGATCATGGTCTGTCCTGTAATGGAGGCCTCCCATTTCCTTATACCCGCCAAGAGAGTCAGTATAGACTTCAACATCCCAATGGATCTTGTTATAGAAAGCCCTTTCATCTGCAGAAAGCTCTCTGAATCTGAAAACCTCCCTTGGGAATTTCATCTTATCAAGATAAAACTCCTGAATCTTTGCCATATGGTAAATGTAAAATTTGGGTATACCAAAGTTCTTATGAAGTTCTAATGCAGTAATGTCATCGACTTCATTACTGCTCCTGTTTTGAAGTGGGAACGTCCTTAATTTCACATCTTTAATTGAATCAAAATCAGGATGATCTTCAATTGTATCTGGGTCAAAGAACACTTGAAGTTCGGCCTGATTAAATTCTCTCAATCTATAGAATCCCTGTCTCGGAGAGATTTCATTCCTATAGGCCCTACCTATAATTGCAAGACCCATAGGGAGCTTACCCCTTAAAGCGTTAAAGCTTCTCTTGAAAGCCAAAAATGCGCCCTGTGCAGTTTCAGGCCTTAAGTAGGCAATTTCTGATTCCCCAGTGGAACCAACTGATAGTTCAAACATCATGTTGAACATCTTCACATCAAGAAGATGTCCTCCACACTTGGGGCATGGAATATTACTGTCTTTTAGTAATCCTGTCATCTCTTCTGCAGACATGCCTTCTGCACTTCTTTCAAGGAACTCTTCTACAAGGTGGTCTGCCCTAAATCTTGAGTGGCACTTCACACATTCAGTCAATGGATCATTAAAGTTTTCAAGATGGCCTGAACCCATAAAAACATTCTTTGGCATTATATTAGTTGCGTCAATTTCAAAGAAGTTTGGATTTAGGCCAAGGTAATGCCTTCTCCATGCATTTTCCCATTTCTTCCTCATAAGTGTACCAAGATGCCCGTAATCATAAAAACCAGAAATACCGCCATAAATTTCAGAAGACGGATAAATAAATCCTCTTCTCAATGCAACATCCATTATTTCATCAGATTTCATGTAACTACCTCTTCTTTAGCAAAGAACAGCGAAGACGACTTATAAATTTTTTGTAGTTATCTCTTTCTGACCAATCAAATATCAAATTAAAATGCAAAAAAAAAGCTAATCTAAACTTAGTTATCTTGTTTAGAAGCAATATATTTTAAAAAAGAAAAAATTTACAAAGATTTTTTTAATTCTTCGATTCTTTCTTCAACACCCTGCTTTTCTTTGTCAAGCCAGGTCTTGTATTCTTCGAGCATATCTATCCGTTCCTGTTTTGTATAGAAGTGCCTTCTGCGATTATAGCTGTACTCGTGTCTTCTATATACATGTCTTGGACCATGCTCCATATTTTTATTTTTCCACATCCCTATCACCCCCTTATCGGTTCTCCAATATCGTATATCCGATATTTATTTAAAAGCCTTTCGGTTAACCGATATACTTTAATACTTTGAGAACAGATACTATACATGCGGGACCATAAACACCAGGGCAGGGGATTCCTATCTTTTTTGATATTGTGGATATTAAGAAACGATAAGATGAACGGGTCCGAGATAACAGATGAGATGGAAAAAAGAAAAGGTCGTAGGTTTAGCCCTGGGACAATTTACCCAGTCTTAAAAAAACTTAAAGACAGAGGCCTAATTAGTGACGATGAAGAAAAGAGATACTCACTAACTGAAAAAGGGAAGAAGGAGCTCATCATACGTATAGATAACTTTTTCAAATCATTCCACGATCTAGAAGAAATGCGAGAATATCGCAGTAAACAGGAACAGTAGTCCATCAAAGAAATAGTTTTCTGCCGCCATTCTCTACCCAAAGGTCGACATAGAGAGCTTCAATGTTGTAGAAGGTCCTCGAGTTATAAAGGACGGTAAGTATTTTCTGAATTCAAAATATATGATTTAACCCCATTAAATAAAAGAGTCAATCACGTGGACTATCCCTCTAAATGCACGCTCTTCATCTTCTGCACTTGATATTATGACTATATCGTTATTTTTAGGGCCAAATTTATCATGGAGTTCAGTTTCTAAGGCCCTACTCAAATTCAGTTTTATTGTCGGGATTTTTATCTCAGGCCTTGTTTCTGGGAGGGCAAATTGATTATCTCTAAATATCAGGGTGATTGCAGACCTTGCCCCGCCAAAGACCGCTCTGTCCCTCTGGTCCATTCCATCCTTTATTTTTAACGATGCGCCCTTTATTATTGTACCGAAGTTTTTGTTATTCAAGGTCAGCTCTTTGGCGTTGATTTCTGAGGGGATACCAAATTTTGTAGAGCTTTCTAGGAACTTCTTGCCCTTCCCTGTGATCTTCTGGCCAACTCTTGATGAATCAATGTATTCCATATCCTTTAGTTTGGAAAGGATTGATCTAATGCTAGCCTCATTTAGAAAAATTCTCTTTGAAAGAAGCTTTCTCCCTATGCCATCCTCCTTCTCGATAATCTTTAGCGCGATTAGGATGTCTGCATTGGTGAAGTTTGCCTGTGGGATTATCCTTCTCTCAAACATATCAATCAATTTGGAATGTTAATATATATTACTTTTGTTTGTGGAAAATAAAAAAGAAAAAATTATAGTATCATATCAAGAAGATATGAAAGCTGTTTGATCGGCTCGTTTAGATCAGAGACATTGGCTGCATTCAGGATGAGTATATCCTTTTTGCCGTAGATCTCTTTTAGGTATATCATGCCTTCAGAGTCGGTGAAGTTTCCGATATCATAGACTCTCTTTATCTCTTCATTGTTGTCCTTGTTTCCAATCAGGATCATATTGTACTTTGCTCTATCACTTGCTGTAATCTGCTTGTCTATTCTTATCAAGTTAGTTGGCTCAACATTCACATTGACTGCTTCTTTCTTTGGAATCTCATCTACACTCTGTATCTTGTATTTGATATAGTATTTCTCTTCATCATAGTCCTCAACATAGACTCTAAAGTACCTGTCTGGGCCCCAGAACACTGCACCTTCTTTAAGGCAGTCAAATGGTATTGGCTCACAGAGCTCGATTTTAATTGAACGAAGATCTTTTGTACAGTCTTGACATCTATCAACATAAGGATTATAGAGATTGCCATCGTTCATCAAAAATCTTAGTTTCCACATGGAGCCGTCATTTTGAATGTAGTTACAGTCACAGTCATCGATGCATCCGTAATCAGTCACTGTGTAAATATTGAATCTTGCTATCATATGTTTCTTTATCTCACCATCAATATTCTTTTCTAAATCATGCTCCATCCCAACGAATGCTACATCGGCACCTTCAATTGCAAACTCAACCTCTTCCTTATAATTATCACAATCTAGGTCCTTGTTGTACTCAATTACACATTGACAATCAGACGACGCTATGCCGGGTGACAAGTTTGATCCCGGCGCAGGGGGAAAATGTCTAATTGCAGAGCCGTAAATCTTCCCAGTGTTTTTGTCTTGTAGGAACGCAATAAGTCCGCAGTAATTTGTACCACATAGATTTATTTCTGTCCTGTAAACATCACCATTTTTTAGATCTTTCCAAGTTGTCTCGGTAACTTTTTCACCACATTCTGTCGTCCATTTATTGATATTCTGCCAGTGTTGTGAATTTATAAGCCCAGTAGCAACAGGAGCACAACAACTGCAGTCAATGCTCCACACATTTAGATATAGTTCTGTGTTTGGTAGATCTTTATTCAATCTTACAGTTACTAAGGCTTCCCTATCTTTTGTTGTTGTAAATCTCTCAGGATCCATATTAGTGTTTATGATTATGTTTGCATCACAACATCTGCTAGCATTTGCTTCATACGCATTTTTAAACGCTTCATAATATACATCTTCTGTGTTTGGGGATATCTTTTGAATGGCTTTTGATTTATTTCCATTGAATATCAAGGTAGGATAACTAAGTGCTGAATTATAGTCATATCCATACCCATAGATATAGGTATAGGTCCATGCGCCATCATCACCCATGCTAAAATGGTCTTTTGATTCGCTATTGTAAAATGGGTCAATGTTTGATTCACTCATATTTGAATGGTAAATTATTGGAGTAATATCGCAAAGGTATCCTTCAGTCTTTAATCTGCAAATGGCCTTTGTAGCTGCCAAGGACTCTGCTTCAGTGTTTACAAAGAGTTCAGCTAAAACATTATCGCAGCAGTTAACTCTCATAATATGTGTTTTAGTGTTGCCTTCAGGATCTGTAACTTCAATTGTAGTTTTCTGTTCACCAAGATAATATCTTCCAGTTTTATGGTCAAAATTAACAGTAGTTTGGCTCTTGTCCCAGTTGATATCAACTAGTTTAACTTTGTAATTACCATAAGTCTTTGTTTGGCCAACCTTGAATTCCTCATTCTCCCATGTTCTTGGTGTTCCATAGAATACCCTTCCCACTGCCTTGTCTTGGAAAATCTCATCCTTGTTATATTTATACATCCTTAGAAGATTTATCTGGTGATTTAGAAGATTATAGCTTGCAGTTTCACTTGAGTAACTCTTTCCCGCAGTTTGAATAAAGTCACCAGGTAATGTTTCCTTTATATCCTCAATCCAATAGTCAAAGTTTTTTAGAAGATTCTTATTTTGGCCAGGTGTTTTACGTGCCCAGGAGAAGTCAATGTAATAAGAGTTTCCATATAATATTGAGAATGAACTGCCCTTCGCCTCAATCTCATACAATGAGTAAGGCATAGTTGGATTTGGAGGAGTATAATACTCTGGATTAAGTTCAATAAATAATGCATTTGTGTTCACAGGATTAATCAATGAAAAACTATCTGTCATCTTAGTAGCGCTTCCTGGGCGTGGCCAGCCGCCACTAACCGGTAACAAAGTCCAGTTTCCAGTTGGACCGTACATCCACATAGAAGGATCATATAAGGGGTTTGGGCAGTCAGAGTTTAAGTAATATATTTGATATCCTGCAGCAACGGGGAGATTTTCAAATGTGAAGTTAACATCAGAAATTTTCTTTGTTTCGTTGAATTTAACTATTAATGTAACGGGTGCATAGTTTGGCCCTGAATAATCATATCCAGTTCTACCTACAATCCTTGTATTTCTATCTCCATCAAATAAAGCTTCAACACTCTCTACATAGAATGGACAATTTGGCCAATCGGGAGCAGGATCTCCGCCGTGTGAGAAGAAATAGGCAGGTGTTGTAAAGCTTCTCATCTCCCATACCCAATCCGGATTTGACTTAACTCCAGTATAACCAAGTGCAACATTATCGTGGTCATCTTCAACTAAGCTTGGCGATTCCCATATGATCTTCTCATCGGTACCCGTCACACTATAGTATGTTTCATTTGTGATTTTTGTCACAATTTCTGCTACCTTCTGTATATCCTTTGCAGTAGCAGATTCACTCAATACTATCAAACATTGGGGATTTCCATTTTCGTCAATAAAGAAATTTCTATCTGGAAGTTCCTCTGCCGAATAGCTTGGCGCTAGCGAAACCAGGAAAGCCACTAAAATTAAAGTTGTTATTATTTTCTTCATTTGTTTTCACCTCTAACTAAAGAATGCATCTGTATATCTCCATTCGATTGTAATACCATCTGAAACTTTTTGATTTGACACACCGAGCTGAGCATAGTTCCCATTAATCCAGTATTGCCAGTATTTTCCTGTAGATCTATTTTCGCCCAACCCTTCAATTGACGTAATGAATGCGCCAAAAGATTGGATATTGTAATCAAACTGCATTCCAGAGGCTTTCATGGCATCAAAAACTGTAGCGTCTTTTGATACCTTGACATCTTTCCATTCTTTCGAATATCCTTCTCCAAAGTCAGCAGTTATTGTCACTGTCACCCGATCTTGGTCTTTTCCATTATCTGTTGTCACTGCTGTTGCCGGTGATTGAGATGTAACTAGGATCTCCGATTCCTGTACAAAACTATCTCCATTGTTATCATTCCATCTCAAAAGAAGATATTCAGAATTCCCGTATTTCTGCCAGTTCCCCGAATTTCCCATTATGAGTCCTGCAGCAAATGTTCCTTCTCTAGCACCGCCCCAAAGCATAAGGATACTCTTGTTATTTGCCTTTCCAATATATACAATCCCTATGTCCTCAGTTATGCTGAGTTTTTTTCTTGATACGGTAGTTCCATCAACAGTGATAAAAACTGTATCCTCATTTTCTTCATACTTGATTCCAAAGATATCATTGTACTCCTTTGTCAACGAGTTTACTTCAGGACCCCCAATTAGAACAAGGTTCCTATCCTTTGGTGCGGATTTATCATCTGAAACACCATAAAGTAGTCCTTGGGATTGAAAGGTCTTAGAAACTGTATCCCTAGCTAGCAAATCCATTGAGTTTCCAGATTCCCCCGTTACAAAAGACGTATTTCTCACGAAACTGTCTTCCATATCTGAAAAACTTGATGAATCGGCCAGTAGAGTCATAGGAGTTGCCAATAATAAAAAGACTATACCTAGAACCAAGTATAAGCTATTCTTTTCTCCCATTTTCTTACCTCCATTTAATTTATGGATGGTGTCGCCATCCATTAAGTGATTTTACCTCTATATATATAAAGTTTTCTTTTTAGTTTGTATATTGAATTTTTTTTAGAAAAACACAGTTAGTTTTAGAAATTGTAGAAATGTTTAAAAGTATGGATGGCTTAGCCATCCTAGGTAGTTAAATGGTATCCCTCTTATACAAATTTAAAAATTCACCTTTCCACAAATGTTCTCCTTTCATAAAAATATCATGGCTTCTTACAGTGATATTAGTTTCTATTCTTTTTGAGCATCCTCTCATCTTATTGACTTTGTTCATATCCTCTTTTCTATTTGCTGTCTTATCAAAAATCACAAGAGAATGGATTGGATTTTTAAAATTGGCAATATTATTTTTTCCATTCATTATCTTATTTAATGTAATCGTAAATGGAAATGGGGAAACTGTACTTTGGCAAACATCATTCACCTTACCTGCCTTTGGTAGATTTAACATAACTTTGGAAGAAATAATGTTTGGATCGACTATGTGCATCCGACTTGGTGCAATTCTAGGGGCTTTTACTGTCATAAATCTAACGACAAATCCTGACGATTTGATGAGGGCAGTTACTAAACTTAAATTTCCCTATAAGTCAACAATGATTACTACCCTTACAACTAAATTTGTACCTATATTATTAAGAGATTTTAATGACATTGTCGATGTTCAGAGATCAAGGGGGGTAGACTTTAATAAGAGTAAAATGAAAGAAAAAATAATAAATTACGCTACCATTTTCTTTCCTCTTTTGTCAAAAAGTTTGGAAAGAAGTTTTCAATTGGCCGAATCGATGGAATCGCGTGCCTTTGGAAGATTTCCAAAAAGAACCTATTTTAATGAGATCAATATCTCTCCCTCTGAGTACATTATAATGGTAATTATTCTTTTACCCCTCCTAATGTCTGCATACATGTTGACAAAAGGTCAGGGAAGTTTTATCTTTTATCAAAAAGTTGATCCATTAATAAAATCTAGTTCTGAAATTAGAGATATTTTGATACTATTTTTACTTGAAGTCATTGTTATTCCTGTATTAATGTTTAAGTGGAGGATAAGTTATGATTGAGTTTGACAATTTATCATTTTGGTATAAGGATAACGATTCTCCAAGCTTGTCTGATATAAACATCTCAATTGATGAAGGAGAATTTGTCTTAGTTACTGGGCCATCTGGATGTGGCAAGTCAACATTTATTAGATCCATAAATGGATTAATTCCACATTTTTATGGGGGTAAAATAAAAGGAGATGTAACTGTCTCTGGAAAAAAAGTTTCTGAAACTCCAACAAATATACTTTCAGAAAAAGTGGGGATGGTATTTCAAGATCCTGAAAATCAACTTATAACAAATGAAGTTGAAAGAGAGATAGCATTTGCTCTGGAAAATCTATGTTTTTCACCGGATCTCATAGCTAAGAGGATTGAAGAAGCGATTGAAGCTGTTGGAGTATCTAGGATAAGACATGAAAATCCCTCCAATCTTTCAGGAGGTCAAAAACAAAAAGTAGCTATCGCTTCTGCCCTAGCAGTACATCCAGAAATCTTATTATTGGATGAACCTACATCTGAATTAGATCCAGCAGCAGCTGAAAGTATTCTTAATATCATCGAAAAAATTAATGATGAACTTGGCATAACTGTTATATTAATTGAGCATAGATTGGAAAGGGTGGTCCATCATGTTGATAGGATGTTGATCCTACAAGATTCTAAGATAATCTTTGATGACAACCCAAGAAAGATAAATTATAATGAAAGAAAAAACTGGAGAATTGGATTGCCTCCAGTAACTGAACTCTCACTTCGATTTGCAGATAAATTGAATAATCATGAACTGCCTTTAACTGTAAAGGAAGCAAGGACCACATTAAAAGAATTACTAAGTTCAATGAACAATATTATAGATTTACCAGAGGAAAAATCTTTGGGGAGAGAAATTCTTTCGATGAAAAATGTATATTTTTCTTATGATGGGGCAAATGATATTTTAAAAAATATTAATTTATCATTAAGGGAGGGAGACCAATTATCTATCATGGGAAAAAATGCCAGTGGTAAAACAACACTCATCAAATTGATAAATGGCATACTTAAACAACGTAAAGGGAGTATTAGTTTATACGGTAAAAAAATAGAGGATTATTCTTCAAGTGAAATTATAAAAAGAGTAGGAATTGTTTTCCAGGATCCAAACTTGCATTTATTTAATGAAACAGTTGAAGAAGAGATTGGATTTGTTTTGAAGAATTTGGGCCAAGACGCCGATACTATTGAAACAAAAGTAACCCAAATAATGGATGAATTTGGGATATCACAATACAAATATTCTTATCCTCTAGATTTGTCAGGTGGAGAAAAACAGAGGGTAGCCATTGCTTCAGTTTTAGTTGGTGACCCAGATATATTAATCTTAGATGAGCCTACACGTGGATTGGATTACCCTATTAAAATGAAACTAATTAATTATCTTAGAAAAAGGAACAAAACTGTAATAATGGTAACTCATGATGTTGAAACTGCAGCACAATTTTCAAACAGAGTTATACTTCTTAGCGAAGGTAAAGTAGTGACCGATGGATATAGGAGAGAAGTTTTATCCAAAGCTTTACTATTCTCACCACAGATCAATCGCCTAATACAACCTTATGCCAAAAATGGAATTCCAGATAATATACTTACACTCGATGAAATTTTGGAAGTTTTAACATGAAAAATAATTATTATTTTCCCTTGATTTTCATTTCAATTAATATCATCATGTTTGGAACTGCTTTATTTCTTGATAAATCAAGGGCCATAATAAGATACTGGCCTTATGAGATAATTGGAATTTTTTTATTAATAATAATATCTTTTTTTCATGAATTTGAAAGAAAATCTTTAAGTTCAAAAAATTTAACTCTCATCTCCATGTTAGCAGGTATATCTTCTGTTCTGAGGGTTCCCTTTGCAACTCTACCTGGAATACAGCCATGTACAACTTTGGTCATATGCACAGGACTTGTGTTTGGGCCCACCGCAGGATTTTTTGTCGGTGCATTGACTCCTTTAGTATCAAATTTTTTTTTGGGTCAAGGGCCGTGGACCCCATTTCAAATGATTGCTTGGGGACTCCCGGGGCTTTTTGCAGGATATTTGGAAGGCAAGAAAATCAACATAAAACTACTTATGGCATTTGGTATATTTTGGGGGTATATGTATGGGTGGATAATGAATATCTGGCATTATGCATTTTTCGTGAAACCACATACAATTGAAACACTTATACAGACATATTTACTAAGTTTCTGGTGGGAAACATCCCATGCATTTGCTAATGGCATGTTCGTTGCAGTAATAGGAGAGCGTACAATAAAAATATTATCACGCTACAAAAAGAGATTTTCAATAGAGAGAATCTAATATTTCTTATCTTGTTATTCATAAAAAGAAAATATTATAAGGCTCTTAATACAGGATTAGACTAACATTAGAGTGGTATAGTGACATATAAAAAAAAGTTAGAAGAACTAAGTAAAATTCCTCAGGTAGTTCATGGAGGGAAAAAAAATAGTGAAGATAAATTAGATTTTTCCTCAAATATTAATCCTCATGGCCCCCCCAAAATATTGATAGATTTACTTAATGCCAATATTACTAAAAATAAGATAAGTGAATATCCTGACAATTCTCTAATAAATTTAAAAAAATCTCTTGCTGGATATGTTGGCGTAAATCAAAATCAAATAATCCCAACTAATGGGTCACTTGAGTTCATAAAATTATTTGCTGATACTTTTGTTGAACTAAAATCAGAAGTTATTATACCATCGCCCTCCTTCGGAGAATATGAAAAGCTTGTCCTAATAAAGGGAGGTATCCCAACAAGCGTTTCTCTAAAAAAAGGCCAGATTAATATTGATGAAATTTTAAGAAAAATAAACGATAGAACATCATGTATTTTCTTGACCAATCCAAATAATCCATATGGCACAGTTGTTAAAAAGAAAGGCCTGATTGATTTAGTTGAAATATTAAATAAAAAAGATATACCAATTTTGATTGATGAGGCATTCATTGAATTCTCCGAAGAGAACTCACTTGTTTCACTCACAAATTCATTTGATAACTTAATAGTATCCCGTTCTCTTACGAAAATAATAGGCGTTGCAGGAATCAGACTAGGATTTGGGGTTTCATCAGAAAGAGTTTCAAAAGTTCTTGATAACATGAGATTAACCTGGAATATCAATGCATTTGCAAAAATAATTGGTGAAAATATTATAAAATGCAATGATTTTGTCAATGAAACGATTTTATCAATTTCAAAAGAAAGAGAGTTTTTATTCGAAAGATTAAAGGCGTTGGAACTAAAAGTCTATCCTTCAAATGCCAACTTTCTATTCATTGAAATAGATGATTCTCCGAATATAAAATCTCAATTGTATGAAAAAGGTATCCTCGTACGGGACTGCTCTAGCTTTAGAGGCATTGACAGTGGCATCAGGATAGCAGTTAGAACTAGAAAAGAAAACGAGATTCTTATAGGGGCTTTGGCGGAGTTATTGCATGGATAAATTGATACTTGCTGCAATTATCATTTCAGCACTTATTTATGATTTTATCATTGGAGAAAAGCCACTTTTTATCCACCCAACGATATTATTTGGAAAATTTATCAGCTACTTTGAGAAAAAATTTTGGAAAAACTCTATTCTGATGGGTGGCCTTCTTACATTTTTTACAGTTCTAATTGCATTATCAATAGGATTTGTCCTGAATTTGATCTATATCTATGCTCCAATCTATATTTTCTTCCCAATAGCCGTATTTATCTTAAAAAGTACCTTTTCAATAAATGAGATGGGAAGGGCTACAAAGAGAATAATTACTCCAATGGAAAAAAATGATTTAGACGGTGCTAGAAAGTATCTTTCTTTCATCGTTTCAAGAGATACAAAAAAGCTTGACAGATATCATATCCTATCAGGAAATCTTGAATGTATTGGAGAATCATTTATTGACAGCATTGTATCCCCACTCTTTTTTTTCATGATATTTGGGTTTTATGGGTGCCTAGTATTTAGGGCTGTAAATACACTTGACTCAATGATTGGGTATAAAAATGAGAGGTATATTTTATTTGGAAAAATTTCAGCAAGATTTGACGATGTTTTAAATTTTATTCCTTCACGAATTGGCGTTTTAATTACCTTATTCTGTTCTTTGATTTTTAACTATCCTTTAAAAAGATCATTTGAAACCTACCGAAAATACCATAATACAACTGAAAGTCCAAACTCCGGCCATATAATGTCCCTATATGCTGGAATATTCGGCGTTAAACTTGAAAAGAAGGGCTATTATGTCCTAGGTGATGGGATTGATTTTGAAGATACACTAATAGTGAGAAAGGCTTTAAAATTGTATTTCCTATCAACTATAGTATCATTTGCATTAGTTTTAATTATAATATACCTATTGCCACTACCACTTAAAGTTGGAGGATTCACATGAAAATATTGAAGGAAAAGAGTTTTCTTTCTGGCAAAGTAAAACTTAGAATTTATGATGATTTCTTTGTAGTTGAGTCAGATGAATCCCTTAAGGCATATAGCTCTGCAATCCTTGGAGGGGGCAAGAAATTTACCAGAACACTTATTGGGAAAAAAGTAGAAAAAAACTATATTTCTGAAAATCCTGAAAAAGATCTTCAGCAAGTAGAAAAGAAAATAGGATCAATAGATTCAGTTGGAATGATGACAGCATGTGATGTAAAGAACTTATTTATCAAAGAAGAAAATAATGTTTTAGTTTTTCTTACTGCAGGTGTTTCTAATGCTTCCTTAGCAGGTGAAATAACTTCTGTTTTAACACCCTGCACAATAAATATCTATGCAATAATAGATGCCAATTTAGAGGAAGAGGCGTATGTAGGGGGGATTATAACAATGACTGAAGCTAAGACCCGGGCGCTACTTGATCTTGACATAAGAAGCGTTAATTCTTACAGAAATGCTACAGGTACAACTACAGATTCCGCTTTAATTGCATCAACTGGAAATGGCAAAAAAGAAAGGTACATGTCAACTGGAACGAAAATAGGGAAAACACTAGGGGAACTTGTATATGAAGGAGTTTATAATTCTCTGGTAATATATGATAAAAATAATCCTCAGAGAAGTTTGGCATCTAGGCTTAAGGAGAGGGGTATTTTTTTAGAAGATATCATAAAAGCAGAAATGGAGCTTTTCATTGACAATGATGATATAACTAGAGATGAGTTCAAGTCATTATTCCAAAATGAACTTGAATACTATCTTAAGGAGCCTAACGTTTCTTCACTTATTATTGCAGGTTTGAGAGCAGAGGAAGATGGATATAGAGGGATAATTCCAGGACTTCCAAAAAGTGAGTTTGAAAAAGATCCCATTCATTTAATCGCTGACGAAGCCATAGGGGACGCAATAGCATCATATATTGGAGGGTATAGGGGGATATTTGAGTTTAGAAGAGTTGAAAGGATTAAACCTGGTATAATAGGTGGGCTTGGACCATTTATGGACGATGCTTTGGGCGGGCTCATTGCAGGAATTTCATCAAAAATATTTCAGGGGATAAATAGATGATTAGAAATTTCCTTGACCTTCTTGCGTTTTCATCAATTTTACCTTTAGGAAGCAACAGAACAATAGAAGGTGCAGCTAAAGGCGCTTTTCTATACCCATTGGTAGGTTTAATTATTGGATTAATCTCTGCATCAATAGTGTATTTATTGTCATACCTCCCGTCAAGAATATTTTTTTCAATTTTGAGTGTCTTTTTTATTTTGTTATTAGAAGGATTTCATCATATCGATGGCGCAGTTGATATGGGTGATGCCCTTTTTGTTAGAGATAAAAGTAGAAGGGCAGAGATAATGAAGGATAGATTCATAGGCACAGGTTCAATTCTTTCTGGATTTTTTACAGTATTCTTACTCATAGCAGCATTTTATGAAATAAAGTCATTTGAGAGAATTGCTATTTTTCAATATGTCCTTTTAGCAGAATTTCTATCCAGAGTGTGTGCTTGTTTTCTTTTAAGACTAGGAAAACCCCTAAATAAAGGGATGGGGCTCCTTTTTATAAGAGAGATGAAGCCTTCAAAATTCATTTTTTCTCTAATATTAGCCTTTGTTATTTCAATGTTGTTTGGGATTAAAGGAATTTTATCTTTCTTAGTCTTAGTTCTTTTCTCGTTGATTTACCTATTATTTGTTAAAAAAGAATTTGGATTTGTGAATGGAGATCTGATTGGTGTGGGGATAGAATTTTCTAGGATAGCGATACTTGTCTTTTTGATATTTTCACAGTGGTTTTTATGAAAGCACTAGTTATGTGTGGGGGCAAAGGAGAAAGATTTTCCTTATTTGAGGAAAAATTACTGTCCCAATACAAAGGTAATCCAATCATAAAGAATGTTGTCGATACTTTGATTGGCTCCGATAAAATTGAAAAAATATTTTTACTAGTTTCAGATAATTCTCCAAATACAAAGGAATACCTAATTAATGAATATGGGTCCAACAAAAATATTTCAATTATTAAAACTTCTGGCATTGGATTCATCGAAGATATGGCGTGGGCAGTAAACGAGAAAAAACTTTTTGAGCCATTATTAATTGTTTCTGGAGATCTTCCTTTAATTTCTAAATCTATAATTCAAGATATTTTGGAACTTTATAGAAAAGTGAATAAACCTGCACTTTCTTTGATGATTCCAAAGAAGTTAATGAAAGAATTTTCAGTTACATCCTACTTTATACATAATGGTATTGAAGTTGTACCTCTTGGGATAAACATTATTGATGGGAAATTGATAAATGGGCCAATGGAAGAGGAGATAATAATTTTAGAAAACATAAAAGAATATCCTAATATAAATACAAAAAAAGATTTGGATATATTAAATAGAAGTGATTAATCCTTTTTTGAAACACCGGCATCGTCAAAAGTAGCCATTTCGTTTAATAGTTTCAGTGACATTTCGCAGATTGAAATGCCAATTGCAGCACCAGTACCTTCTCCAAGTCTCATATCCAGTTCAAACAACGGTTTCTTTTTCATCTGCTCAAGCATCTTAATATGGCCTATCTCAACAGAGTTATGAGATGGTATTATGTAGCCAGATACATTTGAATTCATCTTGGAAGCAATCAGTGCAGCAGCTGTTGATATGAAGCCATCTATTACTACAGGTGTCCTTTTCATAGCTGCTGCTAGTACTACCCCCACAAGACCACCTATTTCATATCCTCCTATCTTTGATAGAACGTCAATTGGGTCATTTTTGTCAGGTTTGTTTAATTCTATTGATTTTTTGATTATTTTTACCTTGTTTTTGTATGCATCGTCACCAACACCTGTACCTCTCCCAGTAACATCTTCAACGGGGGCATCTGTAAAAACAGATGCTATTGCAGAAGAAGGTGTAGTGTTTCCAATCCCCATTTCTCCAATACCAATTATGTCATATGGGCCGAATTGATTGAATATCTCTATTCCATAGTTAATTGATTTAATTGCATTTTCCCTTGTCATTGCGGGTCCCTTGCAGAAGTTATTTGTTCCATATCCAACTTTTTTTATAATGACTCTGTCAGAGGATATATCTCCAGCAACACCAAGATCTGCAACTATAAGTTCTGCGTCTATAGCTTTAGATAGAACATTGATCGCAGCTCCTCCTCTTACAAAATTGTAGACCATCTGAGCTGTTACAGTTTTTGAATACGCAGAAACTCCTTCATCAGTAACTCCATGATCCCCTGCAAATATGAATATTGCCTTTTTTGAAATAGAAGGATTTGAAGTCTCTTTCATCCCGGCAATTTCCTTTGCTAACTCTTCGAGCCTACCAAGGCTTCCAGGTGGTTTTGTAAGATTATCTAATTTCTTCTGAGTTTTTTCCATAGAATCTTTGTCTATTGGTTTAATTTTGCCAATTACCTCCTCATAATTCATAATATCTCCTTGAATGCCGTTTTTTCATAAATGGTCTGCAATTCAGTAATTATTACAAGTCAATGCCTTTTCTTGAATGAATCCCTTGTGTATAAGGGTGTTTAATTTCGCCTATTTCTGAAACCAAATCTGCCATATCAATAATAGTTTTTGGAGCACCTCTTCCCGTCAAAACAACTTCGACTTTTTCATGCTTATTTTTAAGTAATTCTATAAGGCAATTTAATGGAATTAATTTAAACATCAATGCAACAAGAACTTCATCCAGAATAACTAGATCATATTGGGCACCCGCTAAAACCTTTTTTGCAAACTCTAAACCTTGCACAGCTAAATCAACATCTATGTTATCGGGATTTTCATAAGATACGAAAGTTGACCTACCAAATGATTTTATTTCAATATTGTCTATTTTTTCTGCAGTAAAATATTCGCCATAAGCATTTCCCTGCTTCATGAACTGTATAATCATTACCTTTAATCCTCTGCCAGATGCCCTCATGGCAAGCCCAAATGCGGCCGTTGTTTTACCTTTTCCATTACCGGTATAAATTTGAATGAGTCCTGTCATAAAATCATTTTCTTGAATTCTCTTTCTATTTAAAAAATATTCGGTCTACAGGGAATTTGAAAACTACCGGATATGAATATATATTTAGGTTGACCTAAATATTAATCTCTCTTGGATTTACTAAATCGATTGACCGATATTTTTGAAATCAAAGAGAGGATAAAGATGTCAAAAACAGATAAATTGCTTTCAGAGAAGGGAAACAGATTTAGTTTAACATCTCTTTAAATGTGAGGGATAATATTATTCCTAATTTTTTTTATATCATGAATTAAATTACGATATGCTTATAATAAAATAAATTTAAAACCAAATTATGAAAATTCCACGTTTCGTAATTGCTGGCGAGCGAAGTGGAGTGGGTAAATCTCTTATTACAACCGGAATACTTCTATCATTAAAGGAAAGAGGTCTTTCTGTCCAGCCTTTCAAAGCGGGCCCAGATTTTCTTGACACAATGCATCACAACATCGTGACTGGAAATAAATCACGAAATTTGGACACATGGATGTTTGAAGAGTCTATTCTAGAAATTTTTCTAAAAGCATCAGAAAAAAAGGATATTTCAGTCATAGAGGGCGTAATGGGTTTTTATGATGGGATAGATGGTGTAAATGAAAAGGGAAGTACAGCCCACCTATCAAAATTATTAAAATCTCCGGTCATTCTAGTTTTAGATTCAAGAGGGTCTGCCAGAAGTCTTGGTGCAATTGCTATGGGATTCCAGAAATATGATCCTGATGTAAACATAGCCGGAGTTATATTCAATAATATTGGAAGCGATAAACATCTAAATTATCTAAAGCAGTCGTTAAGAGGGGTCGAGTGTCTTGGAGGCATACCTCGTGTTAAAGAGAAAATTTTATATTCAAGACATTTGGGCCTAGTTCCTCCTGATGAGTTATATAATCCAGAAAAATATGAAATAATTAAGGGTTTAGTCCAAGATAATGTTAACATAGACAGATTAATTGAAATTTCAAAAAATGCCGAAGAGCTTGAGTACACAGGTAGATCCTTATTTGGTAAAGAGGACAAAAAAATTAAAATTGGAGTTGCATTTGATAATGCCTTCAATTTTTATTATTGGGATAACTTTGAAATCCTAAAATCTTATGGTGCTGATATCGAATTCTTTTCCCCTCTCACAGGAAAACTCCCTGATGTAGATGGCATTTACATGGGCGGGGGATATCCAGAGATATTTGCAAAAGAACTTGAAGCTAATAAGTCCTTAATGTCTGCCATAAGGGGGAAATCTGAGGATGAAATTCCAATATATGCGGAATGTGGCAGTCTAATGTACCTCTGCAAGAGACTAGTAAACCTAGATGGCAAGTCCTTTAAGATGGTAGGAATCTTTGACGCTGATATTGAAATGACCGAAAGAAGACAGGCCCTAGGTTATGCAGAAGTAAAGGTCACCAAGGACAATATCCTTTCCAAAAAAAACGATATAATCAGGGGTCACGAGTTTCACTATTCAAGAGTTTCAAGCTTAAATGAAGATAGCTTCGCATATGAGATGAAAAGAGGAGTTGGCATTCAAGATGGGAAGGATGGCTTAGTATCAAAAAAAACCATTGCCTCTTATTTGCATCTCCACTTTGCCACATCTCCAGAGATCCCACAAAAATTCATTGGTAGTTGTTTAAAGTATAGCAAGAAATAAACTAGGGTTAAAAATGTCTCAAGAAAATTTGACTGAAGAAGTAAAAAAACAATTTAAAAATGGGATTATTGGCAGTAATAGAACCTGTGAGTATTATCCATGTCACTTTGAGGGTCAAGATTGTACATTTTGCTATTGTCCTTTTTATCCCTGCAATGATCCCTTTCTCGGAAAAGAAATAACCTCTAAAAAGGGAAATAAAACGTGGAGTTGCAAAGATTGTTTCTGGATACATAGAAATGATGTTGCAAAGAGATGCTTTGAGTTATTAAAAGATGAATACTTTAATTGTTCTAAAGATGAAATTCTCTCGATAAAAAAAACAATTGAAACATCACACCATAAATATGCCAAAACTATCATGATATTGGGGGCAACCTCTGGCGCAGGTAAATCTTTAACGGTCGCGGCCCTGTGCAGGATTCTATCAAACAGAGATTATAAGGTAGCTCCCTTCAAATCCCAGAACATGTCACTTAACTCCTTTGTGACTGAATTTGGAGAAGAAATTGCAAATATCCAAGACCTCCAAGCAAAGGCTGCAAGGATTAAACCTAGAGCATACATGAACCCTATTCTGCTGAAGCCGAAAAAAGACAACGTATCCCAAGTGATAATCGAGGGGAAACCTTACAAAGACATGGACGTCGAAGAGTATTATTCCTTTACAAGGTCAAAAGGTCTTGAAATTGCAAAGAGTAACCTCCATTTTCTTAGAAGATTAAATGATGTCGTTGTACTCGAAGGAGCAGGAAGTCCAGCAGAAATTAACATAAGAGATTGTGAAATAGCAAATATGAAAACTGCAGAGATTGCAGACGCTCCATGCATATTAGTTGTCAATATAGAATGGGGTGGATCTTTTGCATATATCTATGGAACATTAAACTTACTTCACGATAAAGATAGGAAACGGTTCAAAGGAGTAATAATAAATAATCTAAGGGGAGATAAATCTTCTCTTCATGACGGAATAGAAGAAATTGAAAGATTAGTCGGTGTCCCAGTTTTGGGCATTGTTCCACACATAGAGCTTAATCTTCCAACAGAAGATTCAATGTTTATAAAGTCAGAAGAGATGGATAGTTCAAAAATTTTAATAGGCGTAATCAAACTTCCAAGGATATCTAATTTTACAGATTTTGATGCACTAGGTTTGGAGAAAGATGTTTCAGTGATTTTTATTGATGATCCAACAAAAGTCAAGAAGGTCGATGCAATTATTATCCCAGGAACTAAAAATACAGTTGAAGATTTAAAATGGTTAAAACAAAAAGGATTCTTTGAATCAATAAAAAAAAGGTCAGGCTCTATCCCCATAATTGGAATATGCGGCGGATACCAAATGCTCGGTAATAAAATTATTGACAAAGGTATAGAAGGCGAAGAAGAAGCAGAGTACGATGGCCTGGGTCTTCTAGACGTTTCTACCTACTTTGATTTATACGATAAAAAAACTGTGCAGGTGAATGGCAAAGTTCTCGAGGAATACCGGGTGGGGGATGGCTTTATACGAGGCTATGAAATTCACATGGGTAAAACAATAATGCATGCAAATAGGCCAATTTTTCAAATAGACGACGCCGATGGGACTCATTTTGAAGGTTGTATAGATACTAATCTCAAGGTAATGGGGACATATATACACGGCGTATTTGATTTACCTTCATTTAGGAAATATTTTTTAAGTTTGATATCTAAGAAAATAGCCGATACAAATGAAGAGACATACTTTGACTATAATCATGTAATAGATTTAAACCTTGAAAAGCTAGCAAAAACTTTTGAAGAAAATATAGATATGCATCAACTTTACACTACTATCGGCTTGGAGGATTCACCCTGAGCTTATCCTTAATTATCCAGGCAGCAACATCAGGAGCTGGGAAAAGTATCATAACAGCTTTGCTTTGTAGGTATTTTTATAAAAAAGGATTTTCAGTTGCACCATTCAAAGCTCAAAATTTATCCCTAAACTCCTTTGTCACAGACAAAGGTCATGAAATAAGCATATCCCAGAGTTTCCAAGCGTGGGTTTCTAACATAGAACCAGAGTACGATATGAATCCAATTTTGCTAAAGCCAAAGGGGAAAGGCTCATATCAAATTATTCTTAAAGGAAAACCATTGGGGGATTTTAAGAAATCTGACATGGAAAACATTAGAGGGGAATTGTTAAAGGAAATACATGAATGCTATTCAAATCTTTCAAAAAAATACGACATAGTGATTTGTGAGGGGTCAGGTTCACCTGTTGAGATTAATATTTCCAAATACGACATAGCTAATATGAAAACGGCAGAAATTACAAAATCTCCAGTAATTGTTGTTGGTGATATAAACATCGGCGGAGTATTCGCCGGATTGTACGGAACTTTTTCTCTTTTACCCACAGAGTATCAGAAATATGTTAAAGGTTTTATAATCAATAAATTTAGGGGTGAACGTTCCATACTCTCTAGTGGAACAACGTATCTTGAAAAAATAACTGGGGTACCTACCCTAGGCGTGTTACATCATCATAATTTTATATTCCCTGAAGAGGATAGTCTAGGCATGAGAAATATTTCCTCGCATAAAAACTGTAATTCAGAGGATATCAGAAATATCTGGATTGAAAATATTGATAACTTTTTATATTTATCGCAAAAAGAGCTTAATTATAAAATGATTGAAGATATATTAAACAATGGCTTGAGTTGAACATGATGATTGAATTTGAAAAGGATCCTGTTAAAATTGAAAGAAAGAGTTTTGAAATAATTACAAAAGAGTTAGGAGATATTAAATTTGAAGAAAGCCATGGTAAAGTTATAAAGAGAGTCATACATACAACGGCCGACTTTGAGTACACAAGTATTACTAAGATAAGCGAAGGGGCCATTGACAATGCTATTGAATCTCTGAAAAAAGGATCTTATATTTATACTGATACAAAAATGGCTTCGGAAGGGATAAACAAAAGAATTCTCTCAAAGTTTGGTGGCAAGGTCTTATGCTACGTAAGTGATGATGACGTTATTGAAGAATCAAGGTCAAAAGGTATAACTAGATCTATGGCCGCAATGGAAAAGGCGATCCTAAACGATAAAATAAAGATATTTGTAATTGGAAATGCACCAACGGCTCTTTTCACACTTATCGATTCAATTAATTCCAATAAAGCATCTCCTGACCTTATCGTTGGGGTGCCAGTTGGTTTTGTTGGTGCATCAGAGTCAAAAGAAGCTTTGATTAAAACTAAAGTTCCATACATAACAACTCTTGGTCGAAAAGGCGGGAGTACAGTCGGTGCAGCAATAGTAAACGCCTTGCTTTACATGATAGAATAATTCAGGTATTCTTATGGAAAAGTATATTGTAAAGGACGGTAAGAAATTAAGATATGGGTACACTACGGGTACATGTGCGGCAGCAGCGTCTAAGGCTGCAGCCCTTATGCTTTTTAATAAGAAGGAGATCAATCAAGTTTCAATTGTAACCCCAAAAGGATGGGAGTTATTCTTAGATGTGCATAATATTACAATAGAAAAAGATTCAGTATCATGTTGTGTTATTAAAGACGCAGGTGATGATCCGGATGTCACAAATAAATTAGAGATATGCACAAGAGTTGAAAAAGCTGAAAATGGGATTACAATTACAGGCGGAAAAGGAGTTGGAATAGTAACTAAAAAAGGCCTTTCAATACCTGTTGGTAGTTATGCAATAAATCCTGTGCCGTTAAAAATGATTCGTGAATCAGTTTCAGAGATATTACCTAACGATTGTGGGATTAAAATAGAAATATTTGTCCCAAAAGGTGAAGAAGTTTCAAAAAAAACATTTAATCCGGATCTTGGAATAGTTGGTGGTATATCTATTATTGGCACCTCGGGGATAGTAGAGCCAATGTCAGAAGAGGCACTGAAGGAAGCCATTATGCTTGAAATATCCATCCTAAAAGAGGAAGGGGAAAAAAATATTATATTTGTCCCAGGAAATTATGGTATTAATTTTCTAAAGAAAGAGCTAAATCTCGATAAAATACCTTCTGTAAAAATAAGTAACTTTGTTGGGGACATGCTGGACAAAGCTTGTGAATTTGGTATCGGAAAAATCCTCTTAGTGGGGCATATTGGTAAACTTGTAAAGGTGGCATCAGGCTCCTTTAACACACACAGCAAAGTAACTGATTCGAGGATGGAAACACTTGCTGCAAATTGTGCCTTAATTAAATGTGACACAAGATTAATTAGAGAAATCATGGAGAGTAACACTACCGAAGAGGCAGTTGATTACATATTAAAGGATGGATTAAAAGATGTTTTCAATATACTGGCCGAGAAGATATCAGAAAGATGCACTAAACGTACACAAAATAAAATTGAAGTTAGTTGCGTCATATATTCCTTAAAACACGGTTTGTTGGGTATGAGTAAAAATGCAGAAAACATGATAGAAGGGTTCAAAGGGATATGATGAATAAAATATATGTTGTTGGGGGCGGGCCTGGAAATATTGATTATATTATCCCCATAGGAATGAAAAAAATCAAAGAAGCAGATATCGTAGTTGGTGGAAAAAGAAATTTGGATTCAATTGACATCAAAGGAAAAGAAATCTTCATCATAAAAAATAATTTGAACGATGTCATTGATTTCATAAAGAAAAATTATATTGATAAAAAATTAGTTGTAATACTCTCAGGCGATCCAGGATTTTATGGGATGCTGGAGTATCTAAAAAGATATTTTGATAAAGAAATGCTTGATGTAATCCCCGGTATATCTTCTATCCAGTATCTATTCTCCAAAATAGGTGAATCCTGGAATGATTCGTTTTTTTGTAGTCTTCATGGTAGGGACGTTGATATAGTAGATATAGTTAAAAAAAATAGGAAAGTTGGAGTTCTAATGGATAACAAGATGAAACCTGAAATAGTGGCCCAAATATTACTTGATGCGGGCATTAAAGAAAAAACAATATACTTGGGCCAAGATCTTTCCTATAAAAATGAAAAAATTATTGTTGGTACAGTTTATGATATTTCAAAAATAACAAGCAATGGATTGTGTGCAATGGTGATAATTGATGGTATTTAATTGGAACTTCCGAACAGCAGGCATCCCAGATGAAAATTTTTCTAAGGATAACTCACCAATGACAAAGGAAGAAGTCAGGGTATTGGCACTATCAAAATTAAGACTTAAAGAGGATAGTGATATCCTAGACATAGGGGCCGGCACAGGTTCAATTTCGATTGAGGCGGCACTAATTTCAAATAAGGGAGTGGTATACTCCATTGAGATGGAAAAAGAAAGGATAGGTACAATTGAAAAAAATGTAAATTACTTTGGAATAAAGAACATTATTATTATACAAGGTGTAGCACCTGAGAGCTTATCCTCTGTTCCAAGTGTAGACAGGGCATTGATAGGGGGGAGTGGCGGAAAGTTAAATGAGATATTTGATTGGCTTCGCCTTAATTTAAAATCGGAAGGTCGTTTGGTGATACTAGCAATAACCCTCGAAACTCTTTCTCAATCGCTTGAACTTATTCGACATGGGGACTATAAAGATATTGAAATATGTCATGTTTTTGTATCTAAAGGAAAAAATATTGGGAAACTTACCATGATGGAAGGGAGAAATCCAATTTACATAATCTCTGCAACGAGGAAATAAAATGAAAGGAAAATTATATGGTGTTGGTGTAGGCCCAGGAGACCCTGACCTTATTACGATAAAGGCTGTAAATACACTAAAAACTGTTGACGCCATAGTTTCTCCAGAATCTTCAAAGGACAAGGGCAGTGTTGCGTATGAGATTGCGAAAAAATATCTGAAGGATGACGTCGAAATAATCTACCTTACTTTTCCTATGAGTTATGAAGAGGACAAATTAAAATCAATTTGGGAAAATAATGCTAATATAATTGAATCTGAAATTAATAAAGGAAGGATTCTTGCATTTATAACGCTGGGGGACCCTACTATCTATAGCACTTATTCTTATATGCTTGAACATTTGAAAAAGAGGGGCATAGAAATTGAAACTATACCCGGAATACCTTCTTTCTGCGCAATTTGTAGTAGAATCAATATGCCACTTGCCTTGGGTAACGAGACAATAGCAATAATACCAGTTACAAATGAATCTTCAAACTTTATTTTTAACTCTACAAAGGATTTTGATAATATCGTGCTTATGAAACCCTCGGCCAATTCTACTTTAATAGTGAAGATTATAGAATCACTAGACTTAGCTGAAAAATTCGTACTTGCCCAAAAAATAGGGACAAAAGAAGAAAAAATTTCTAATAAGTTAGAGGATATCAAAAACGATATACCCTACTTATCTTCAATCATAATAAAAAAGAAGGGATTTAAAATTGACTAAAGTTTTTTTTATAGGTGCTGGTCCAGGAGATCCTGATCTTATCACTGTAAAAGGTAAAAAGATACTCGATAGTGCAGATGTGATAATATATGCTGGATCTTTAGTGAATAAAGAAATTCTAAACTCTAGAAAGCCCGATTCTTTAGTATATGATAGTGCTACGATGAATCTTGAGGAAATTATAGGCATTATCAAAAAAAACGTCTTAGAGGGTAAAATAGTTGCAAGGGTCCATACTGGAGACCCAAGTATATATGGTGCAATAAAGGAGCAAATGGACCTTTTAGAGGAAGATGGAATAGAATATGAAGTCATACCTGGCGTAAGTTCCTTTGTTGCAGCTGCTGCAGTTTTGAAAAAGGAGTTTACTTTACCAAATGTTTCACAGACAGTTATCTGTACCCGAATAAGCGGAAGAACAGAGGTTCCCGAGAAGGAAGACTTAGAAAAACTATCTTCACATAGGACATCAATGGCAATATTCTTATCAGTTTCGATGATTGAAGATGTAGTAAAAAAACTTTTAAAAAATTATGCTATTACAACTCCAGTTGCAGTTGTTTACAAAGCCACATGGAAGGATCAAAAAATTTTGGAAGGGACTCTAGGAAATATTGTTGACATTGTAAAAAAAGATGGGATTAAGAAGACTGCAATTATACTGATTGGCGACTTTTTATCATCCGATTATGAAAAGTCAAAACTCTATGATAAATCCTTTAGCCATGAATATAGGGGTGCTACTTAATTGAGATGGGCAGTCATTACTCTAACGAAAGGGGCACTTGAACTTGGTTTAAAAATAAAAAGTGTAATTGATAATGTTGACCTTTATAGTAATTCCAAATGGAGTTCAGACCAATCAAGGTCAATAGACGGGAATTTCAATGAGTTTGTTTCTAAAATATTCAATGAATATGATATCCTAGTTTTTATCATGGCATCAGGTATAGTGGTTCGTTCAATAGCTAATCTAATTACTAATAAAACTCAAGACCCTGGAATTGTAGTCATAGATGAAAAAGGAAAATATGCCATCAGTTTATTATCAGGACATCTGGGAGGGGCAAATGATGCTGCAAGACTTCTCTCAGAAAAGATAGGTTCTGAGCCCGTAATCACAACAGCTTCAGATGTAATTGGATCTATGGCAGTTGATACTCTTGCAATGCTCCTGGGCTGTGAAATTGACAACATGAAAGTTGCCAAGGAGATTACTTCCTTAATTGTAAACAGCTATAAGATTGGAATTTATACTGAAATACCAATTAATTTTGATATACCTGACAATGTCAAAAAAATCAATAACTTAGAAGGAATAGATGAATACTCTGGAATTATAATTGTATCAAATAAAGTCATGAGCGTGCCAAAATCACACGTTAGATTGATCCTGAAAAACATAGTAGTGGGTCTTGGTACAAAGAAAGGAATATTGGCCGAAAGTATTATTTCTGCAATAAAAAATGAATTGGAAATCAATAAGCTTGACAAGAGAAGCATTAAAAAAATTGCCACAATAGACATTAAAAAAGAAGATAAAGCCCTGTTGGGGGCTGCTAGATTCTTTAACTTACCTTTAGAATACATTAAAAAGGAGGACATCTTAAAAATAGAAGATAAGTTTGAAAAGTCAGATTTTGTTAAAGAATCAATTGGTGTTGGCGCCGTATGTGAGCCTGTAGCTTATCTTTCTTCTAATAAGAAAGGCAGATTTATTTTAAAGAAGAAATCTTACGGAGGCATAACAATAGCCATCTGGGAGGAACTATGAAAGGTAAAATATTTGTCGTTGGAATAGGGCCAGGTGATCATGAATACCTAACCCCAAGAGCCAAGAGTTCATTAAAAGATTCTGACATTATAATTGGCTATTTTAGTTATATCAAATTAATCAAACCTCTTTTTCCAGAAAAAGAATATGTTTCTTCTGGCATGACAAAGGAAGTAGAAAGGTGCAAGCAGTGCATCGACCATGCAAAAGATGGAAAAGCAGTGTCTTTAATAAGTAGTGGCGATCCTGGTATTTATGGCATGGCAGGGATATTGCTTGAACTCGCCACAAACTCAAAAGAAGATATTTATGTTGAGGTAGTTCCAGGAGTTACGTCTTATCTAGCTGCAGCATCCCTATTGGGTTCACCTATTACAGAAGACCATGTTGTGATTAGCTTAAGCGACCTTTTGATTCCATGGGAGATAATAGAAAATCGAATCCATTGTGCCGGAAAGGGTGATTTTGTGATCTGCATCTATAATCCAAAGAGCAAAGGAAGAAGAGAGCAGATATCCAAGACAAGAGATATATTATTGTCCTATAGAAGCGCTTCTACTCCAGTAGGGATAGTTAAAAATGCAATGAGAGATGGTCAAAAAGTTATTATCACAGACATCAATCAGATGCTCGAACATGAAATTGATATGAACACATTAATAATTATAGGGAACTCTAGAACTTTTGTAAAGAATAATTTCATGATAACTCCAAGAGGATACAACTTATGATACTCTTAATAGGTGGGACAAAGGATGGGAGGGATTTAGCTAAAGACATCCTAAACAGCAATTTCAAGGTACTTGCCAGCACAGCTACAGAGTATGGCAAAGATCTATTGGGCAAACACCCAAATTTAACAGTTATTTATGGAAAAAAAGACTATAACGATATGATAGAAATAATTGAGAAATACAAGATCAAATGCATTGTTGATGCGAGTCATCCATATGCAGAAAATGTTTCTATAAATGCAATTAAGGCGGCCAAGAATAAAAACATTCCGTATCTTAGATATGAGAGAGAGAAAACTGAGATTAGTGGGATTTTCAAGGTAAAAAATTATAATGAGGCTGCAGAGGCTTTAAAGGACACTACTGGCAATATAATGCTCACAATTGGAAGCAATAATCTTGAAGTTTTTTCTAAACTTGATAAAAATAGGATTTTTGTAAGGGTTTTACCCTTATCCAACGTTTTGAAAAAATGTGAAATGCTTGGATTTTCACCTAACAATATAATTGCTATTCAAGGGCCTTTTTCTAAAGAGTTTAACAAAGAACTTTACAGGCAATTTGATATAGAGTTTATAGTAACTAAAGATAGCGGAGAAGAGGGCGGAACTAGAAACAAAATTGAAGCTGCAATTGAAGATGGCATTAAAGTGATATTGATTGAAAGGCCCAAGATATATTACGGTGCCATATATTCAGAAAAATCAAAGATAATAGACAGATTAAATAATCTTTGTTTATAAAATGAATTCTTACCAATAACCAATACACTTATAAATGAAAAATGTTGTTACTTGTTGATGGATGGCGTCACCATCCATAAAGGAGGGAAAAAAATGCATATAATGGAAGGATTTCTACCGTCCCCCTGGTGGATTATTTGGTTTGTTTTGGCATCCCCATTTATAATATATGGAATCTACCAAATCAATAAATTAGTTAAGCAAAACAGAGAAATATTGCCACTATTGGCCGTAGCAGGTGCTTATATATTTGTACTATCTTCGTTGAAACTACCCTCGGTCACTGGCAGTTGTTCACATCCTACAGGAACAGCACTAGGCGCAATCATTTTTGGACCATTTGTAACAGCAGTTTTGTCTTTCATATCTTTGATATACCAAGCATTGTTTTTGGCACATGGAGGATTTACAACACTCGGGGCAAACACATTTTCGATGGGTATAGTTGGCCCTATATTTGGGTTCATTATCTATAAAGCACTAATGAAAGTCAAAGTCAACTTCTACATAGCCGCTTTCTTTGCTGCAACATTTGCAGACTGGTTTACATATGTAATGACTTCAATTCAACTTGCCTTGGCATTTCCTGCTGCAGAAGGAGGTTTCATGACTTCATTTGCTTCTTTCGCCACAGTATTTGCCGTTACACAAGTACCACTTGCTTTAATGGAAGGCGTTCTCACTGCACTACTACTAAAGTATGTTTTACAGGTTAGATCAGATATACTCGTAAAGATGAAGGTAATGTCAAAAGAAACTGTAAAAGAAATATTGGGAAGAGGTGCAAAAGCATGAAAGGAGAAATAATAGCAGTTATCTCAATCCTAATATTTGCAGTAGCATTTGTAGTTGTATCTTCAACCGGCAGTTTTGAGTGGGGTGGAGCTGACGGCGAGGCTGAGAATGTCATTGCTGAGTTAAATCCAGAATTTGAACCTATAGCACAACCTTTATGGGAACCACCAAGCGGAGAGATTGAAAGTTTGTTCTTCAGTCTCCAGGCAGCCATAGGTGGACTAATAATAGGGTATTTCCTAGGATTTTACAAGGGCAAACAATAAAAATGGCATTAAGGTGTACAATCTGTGCATACGATATTAGAAGACTATGCTTTAATTAGCCCACTTAGATACAAAAATGCTGAGCTTAAAGTATTGCTGGCTTTGTCTTCTATAATAATAGGGGTAACGTCCACATCACCAGTTACTCCTATTATTATTTCACTTTTTTTTGGTTTAGCGATTATATATCTCAGTAAAGTACCTGCCAAAATTTATCTTAAGTTACTATTAATACCGGGTACTTTTTTGATATTTGGAATTTTAATTATATTATTCTTTTTTGGAACAGGCCCCGATATTGTTTCATTTAATATCTTTAATTATAAATTATCAATAACTATGGGGGGGCTGAATATGGCGGTCCTTGTTTTTTCACGCTCAATTTCTGGACTGAGTTGCCTTTACTTCTTGTCCCTGTCTACACCTGTAACACATCTATTTTATGTTTTAAAAGAGTTAAAATTACCTGAAATATTTATTGAATTATCCATGCTGATATATAGGTATATATTTGTATTCTTGGATTTGGCAATGAAAATGGAGGATGCTCAAAATATGAGAATGGGATACACCTCTTTTAAGAATTGGATGTATTCTCTGGCCATGCTTGCAAGCACATTATTTATACGGACTTGGGAGCAAGGGGAAAAACTTTACATCGCCATGAATTCAAGATGCTATGATGGAAAAATATCTATTTTTAAGGATACCAATCCTATATCTTTGAGTGAAGCAGTGGTGTCAATATCTTATCTTTTATTTATAATAATCTTAACATATACTACGAGAAATGTGGGAATTGGAGTGATTTTATGACTAATCCTATCATTGTAGCTAAAAACGTCAGATATTCTTATGGAGATGGGTTTGAGGCCCTCAAGGGAGTAAATATCAAGATAGAGGCAGGTAAAAAAATATCATTTGTAGGCCCAAACGGAGCTGGAAAATCCACTCTTTTTTTAATGTTTAATGGGATCCATGCCCCAACTGAAGGAGAGATTATATTTAATGGAGAAAAAATGAAATATAGCAGTAAAAATCTAGTTGAAATCAGAAAAAGAGTTGGGATGGTATTCCAAAATCCGGATGATCAACTTTTTGCACCAACTCTCTATCAGGACGTGGCGTTTGGCCCCATGAACCTTGGATGGGATGAAGATAAGGTTAAAAAGTACACTGAATTGGCTTTGGATTATGTTGATCTCCTCCATATAAAAGAAAAATCCCCTCATCATTTAAGTGGTGGCCAAAAGAAAAGAGCTGCAATAGCAGGCATACTTGTAATGGAACCTGACATCATCATTTTGGACGAGCCGCTGTCTAATCTTGACCCTAGGGGCGCCAATGAAGTTATAGACATGCTAAATGAGCTCAATAGCTACGGCAAAACAATAATAATTTCTACCCATGATATCGAGCTGGCTTATCAATGGTCTGATTACGTTTATTTAATGGCTGACGGAAAGATAGTTGGCCAGGGAACGCCAGATACACTGTTTAAAGAAAAGGAACTAATTAAAAAAACACATCTTAAAACCCCCCTTATAATTCAGATATATAATGAACTTGTAAATAGAGATTTAGTCACAGACGGCAAAACTCCGAAAAATCTTTTGGAATTAGTCGGTTTCTTAAAACCTTCTAATTTAAAGTGGAGCAAGATTTCTTCTGACAAAAAAGTTGGAGATCTAGTTGAGTTTGACGATGTTCCAAATAATCACTGCTGTAAGAAGGGAACTGTTTTTTATAGGTCCCAAGATAACAATGCAATTATTGAGTTCCACAATCATCAGAATATTGGAGGAATATACATCTATAATACTGATTTTTATGACTTTCAAGAAGTCCAGAATACTATCGGTGAATATAAGATCCAATATGTGGGGGCAATGGGTTCTAAAAGCAAATCTATTTCTAGCAAGGACAATATTAGCCTTGATGTAACTTCCAACGTTATTGATAAATCTATTTTGACTTCATTGTCTGGAAAACAATGCCTTATCCTTACAAGCGGAGGGATGGTAGGGCATACTGAAAAACGAATAAAATCATTTGTCAATGAAACTTCCCTTGTTATAGAATGTAGAGTTATTAACAGTAGAGAAATACTAAGCAAGTCATTGTGGTAGTTTATCAATCTTTTGATTTTTTAAACTATATCTGGGGCAAAGAGCTAGCTCTAATGAGCAATGATAAGGTCAGAAGACCATATCTCCTACCCGGAATCTTTCATCAGATTTGTAACAACTGTAAGGACAGCCTACGGGCTAAGGTACAGGTAGACCGAAGGCTTTCTTCAAG
>Ga0172382_10000302_pt1 | contig 91326 bp, 83 predicted proteins | sample Leawel138RmetaG_FD_122245 | JGI IMG/M metagenome (GOLD analysis project Ga0172382, IMG submission 122245) | Leachate microbial communities from a municipal landfill in Southern Ontario, Canada - Leachate well 138R metaG | ecosystem: Engineered > Solid waste > Landfill > Unclassified | place... | reverse complement strand
TTTCCACCTCCTGAAGCGAAATTTTCCTCAAATAGGTCCACTATTCCACAGAAAATTCCACTCCAGGAGGAGAAAAATGTCCTGCGTTTGGCTCGGAATGCCAAATGTCCACAGGCCCTAGTACCCCTCAGGATAAACGGTGATGTAGGCGGTGGCGGAACTCTCTCGTCCATCGCCTGCCACCAGAGTGTATACAAAGCTATCCTGTCCAGTGAAGCCGATCGGCGGGTCGTACTCGAACCCACCGTCCTGATAAACCTCTAAGTATCCTCCTTGCACCGTGTACAGAGGGTACTCGATGGTGGTATCAAAAATCGGATACTCATCATTGGCCAGCACCCCGAAGAGTTCATCGACCTGCAGGATGGTATCTACGATCCCTTCGTAGCTATCGTAATAAGCGATCAGAGGGGGTATGGTCTTGGGGGTCGGAGGCACCGGAAAAGAGGGCGGGTCGAAGTCGTCTCCTCCCCCATCGCCGCCACAGCCTGCCAAAAGTATGGTCAAACCCAAACAGACCGGTCCGAGTATCCTGTAAAACGGTTTTCTAGACTTACTCATACCCGGGACTTCTGTTAAATTCGGCCCGAGCCTCTAATCAGGCAACTGCAATTGGGGAAACGGCTCCCACCTGTCCAGCCAGCGCACCATGTCTTGAGTGCCCTGGGTGTCGAGGTCCAGGTTCAGCCGATTGGTGACCCGGGTCAGCAACGAGATCTCGTCATCGATGGCGTCCAACAACGTATCTATTTCTGCGATCAGTTCCACTTTCTTAAAACCTCTCAAGAAAAGTATTTCTTGAACATTGTTCAATATTTTTCAGCTTCCTCCAGTGGGAAGGTACTGTAACTCGCATTGAGAACGCCCTGGCTTATGATTAGCCTATCTGACCGCGCAAAAAACCTTAACCCCTCCCCGACCCTGGCGGTGACCGCCCTCTTTAAACAGATGCTTCGGGAGGGACGAGATGTGATCGGTTTCGGTGCCGGCGAGCCGGACTTCGACACCCCCGAGGGGATCAAAGAAGCTGCCATCAAAGCACTTCGAGACGGTAAGACCAAGTACGAGCCCGCCCCCGGATCCCCCGACGCCCGCCAGGCGGTGGCGGCCGACTACAGCCGGCGCTACGGTTGCCCCCTGGGCGCCGAAAACGTGCTCATCTCGTGCGGGGGCAAACACTCCCTGTACCTGCTCTTCCAGTGCCTCTTCAACCCTGGTGACGAGCTTTTGCTTCCCACTCCCTACTGGGTCAGCTATCCCGAACAGGTGATCCTGGCCGGGGGGACCACCCGCACCATCGAAGGGAAAGTGGACAACGGCTTCAAGATCACCCCTGAACAGCTCCGGGCAGCCGTTTCCGAAAAGAGCCGGGCCTTTTTGATCAATTCGCCTGGAAACCCGACCGGAATCACCTACACCCCCGAAGAGCTGGACGCCCTGGTTGAGGTGGCCATGGAGGCCGGGTTGTTTATCATCTCCGATGAGATCTACGATCGTTTGCTTTATAACGGCCAGAAGACGAAGAGCCTGCTCAGCTACCCCGAGGAGGTTCGCAAGCGCTCAGTGGTGGTCAACGGCCTCTCCAAGGCGTTTTCCATGACCGGCTGGCGGGTGGGCTTTACCATCGGGGAAGCCCCCGTGGTCAAAGCCATGGGAGAGCTGCAAGGCCAGATGACGTCCAACATCTGCTCCTTTGCCATGGCGGCTATCAAGACCGCAGTAGAAAACCACGATGAAGACGTGGAGAAGATGCGGGTGCAGTTTGAAAAAAGAGCCGAGCTGATCCACGGCTTGCTGGCTGAAATCCCTGGTCTGAAGTGCCCCCGGCCCACCGGTGCGTTCTATGCTTTTCCCGACGTGAGCGCCTACTTCGGCAAGACCGACGCCGCTGGAAAGACCCTCAACACCGCCCAGGAACTGGCCACCAGTCTGCTGGAGCAGGCGGGAGTGGCGGTGGTTCCCGGGGAGGGCTTCGAAGCTCCCAATCACGTGCGTCTCTCCTTTGCCACCGACCCGGACTCCATCAAAAAGGGCGTAACCCGGATCAAAGAGTTCTTACTCGGACTCAACTGATCGGATCTGGTCCAGGAGAGGGACCTCGCGGTAGAGGGCGGCAGCCAGTTCTCGCTGGGTGGTGATCTCGGCCGAGGCGCAGCCGGCGCACTGGCCGCCCAGTCGCAGGGTGAGGATCCGGTCGCAGTAAGAGTCCACCTCCACCGTTCCCTTGTGGTTTCCCAGGATCACGGGCGCCTCTCGGGCCAGCACTTCTTCCAGCTTCGCCCGCTCCTCAATCTCGGTTGGCACCGTCCCCATGGTCTCCCACTCTGGGGACTCTCGAAGCGGGGCAGGCAGCCTGGCAATGACGGGCGGCAGTCTTCGGGGGAGCCCCCGTACCGCAAATGTGGTCTGCGAGGAGATCACGGTTTGCAATTCCGGTAGCTCACGTAGCAAATCGACGAATCGGTCCGACTGCTCGAGCTCCCGGCGGGAGATGAGCCGAGGCTTCCGCTCGGGCAAGGACCGGGGGCGGCGGTAGCGGAGGGTCTCGCCGTCGGCCAGCAGATACCAGCGCCCAGGAGCCTCCTGCAAAGCAAACTGGACCGGGAAGTCCGCATCCACCTCCAGTGACCAGCTCTCCAGGCCTCCCTTGAGGTGTCGGGCTGACAGGCCCTGGGAGCGAAGCACCCGCGAAGCTGCGGGAGCCTGGCTACCGTCGCGGCAGACCGTGACGATCTCTTGCTGATGGTCCTGGTGGGCCTCTTTCACCGTCTGGTGGGATAAGTACACCGACCCCGATAGCGAGGCCCGCTCGAACTCTTCGGGTCCCCGGGCATCCAGCACCCGAACCCCCTGTTCCAGCAAACGCCGAAGCTCGCCCGCTTCCACCTGATGCTGGCGGTCTTCGGCGGCCAGTTGGTTCAGCTTTTCGCAGGCTTTTTGGTGATCAAAGATCAGATGCCGACGCAGCAACTCCTCTAACTTCTCGCGGCCGGCAAACCCAGATCGCTCCCGGGATCCTACTCCGAAACTGGAAAAAAGCACCATCTCCACCCCGGGGTACTCCTCCTTGAGCCTGGCCAGGCTCCAGTCCGGTTTGATCTGGGGGTGGGTCTGCATCATGAAGGTGTGGCGGTGGTTCTTAAGCTCTGCAGTGGAGTACCGGGTAGGCGACTCTCCACCCCAAAAGCTTCCAGGACCGTGGCTCCCACGTCGGCGAAGGTGGGGCGATCCCCCAGGGCGCCGCCGCCCGACCAGCGAGGCGAATGCATCAGCAATGGCACATACTCTCGGGTGTGATCGGTGCTGGGGATGGTGGGGTCGTTGCCGTGGTCGGCGGTGATCAAGAGCAGGTCGTCGTTTTGGAGTTTGGCCAGAATCTCACCCAGGTACCCGTCGAAGGTCTCCAGGGCATTTCCGAACCCCCGAGGATCGAGACGGTGACCGTACAGCATGTCAAAGTCTTCAAAATTGACGAAGAAGAAACCGTGCTGCTGATGGTCTAGAAGCTTCAGGGTAGCCAGATAGTGCTCCTCATTAGTCTGGGTCCGTTCGGAGAAAGAAAATCCTCGACCGTTGAACACCTCGGGGATGACTCCCACACCGGCGGAGTAGATGCCGGCTGAACTCAACAGATCGAGCACATTTTCCGGAGGGGACAGAGGGAAGTCCTTTCTTCGCTCGGTGCGGCGAAAACTGCCCCGGCCACTCCCCTCGAAGGGTCTTGCGATCACTCTCTGGATGGCGTGCTTGCCGGTCAAAAACTCTCGACTCTGGCGACAGATTTTATACAGTTCATCGATGGGGATGATCTCCTCGTGGCAAGCGATCTGAAAGACTGAGTCGGCACTAGTGTAGATAATAGGAGAGCCGGTCTTCATGTGCTCCTCCCCCAATTCGTCGATGATGACGGTACCGGAGGCTGCTTTGTTACCCAACGCTTTACGGCCCGTGGCCTCTTCAAACTTCTCGATGATCTCGTCATCGAATCCGTCCGGGTAGGTGGGAAACCGCTCGGGTACTACGATCCCCATCATCTCCCAGTGGCCGGTGACGGTGTCTTTCCCACCCTGGCTGGACTCCAACAGTCGGGCGTAGTAGCCTCTCGGCTCGCTCTCCGGCCCACCGCCTGCCAGTGGCAAGAGGTTGCCCAGACCCAGGGAGCGGAGATTCGGGATAGCCAAACCCCTGCACGCGGTAGCCACGTTGACCAGCGTGTTGCCAGGGTGGTTCGGATCGTCTCCGAAAGTTTCGGCGTCCGGGGCTTGCCCGGCGCCGCAACCGTCGAGTACCAACACTAAAACTCTCTTAAAACTCATGACAACCTCGCTTATCCACTACGTTTGACAAATTCCGCGACCTGCTCGGCCGGCAATGGTGGAGAGAGGGCGTTGCCCTGGGCGTACAGGCAGCCTATCTGCTCCAGCCATTTTCGCTCCGGTTCACCCTCTACTCCCACCGCCACCGAGATCCGCCCCAGGTGGTGGCCCATGTGAAGGGCCGACAGAACGATCCCCGTGTTGACCTCGTCACCCGGTAATCCTCGAACAAACTTTCGATCGACTTTAATCACGGTAAATGGGCCCTGACGCAAGTCTTTGAGAGAGGTGGAGGAAGTCCCGAAGTTGTCTACCGCCAGCTTCACACCGATTCGAGTCAGTTCATTGAGGGTTGCCCGAATCTGCGGATTGTCCGGTCCGGTTACCACTTCCGGGACCTCGAAAAGGATGCGATCCGGTACGCATCCGAACTCTGCTAGCATAGAGCTGAGGTTAGGAACCAACTCCGATTGCATGAGCTGGCGCCGGGACAGGTTGATGGAGACGAAGCCGGCCACTCCGTGGCGCTGCCACTCGGCAGCCTGACGCAGAGTGTGGCGCATGGCCCAATTACCGATCACCACGATCAGCCCGGAATCTTCGGCGATCTTGAGAAAACTATCAGGATTGAGGACACCGTGTTGGGGATGATTCCAACGCATCAACGCCTCCAGACCGATCACCTGGCCACTCTTGAGGTCGAAGATCGGCTGATACTGCATATCGAACTGTTCTTTCTCCAGTCCGGTGGTTAGCTGGGCGTCGAGTTGGGCTCGCGCTTCGTGCTGGTCCTGAAACTCGGTCCGGTAGTACTGGCACCGACCCTTTCCTTTTTCCTTGGCTTGCTGGAGGGCCACCGCAGAATGCTCGAACATCTCTTCACCGTTTCGCGCATCCGCAGGAAAAACGGAGACTCCCATGGAGAGGTTGAGGTAGACCGCTTCGTCATCGATCACAAATGGTTGCCGGAGTCGTTGATAGACCCGCTTCACCACGGCGGCGGTCATGACCGAGGCCTCGTCCTGGGAAGAGAGTTCCGAGAGGAACAAAACGAACTCATCCTCCTCTAGCCTACCCAGTACGTCGGTCCCCCGCACCACCGAGCTGAGCCTCTCTCCCAGTAGCCGCAGCAGGCGATCACAAAAAGGAGTGCCGTAGGTTTCGTTGAGTTTCTGGAAGTTATCACAATCAATTCTGATCAAAACGCTCAAGCGGTTGTGTCGGGACGATTGCTCCAGCATAAAGCCGAGGTAGCGATCCAGGATGGAGCGGCTGGGAAGCCCGGTCAGGGGATCCTGGAAGGCGGGGCTCTCCGATTCACCGCTTGCAGCCGAAGGCTGAGACTCCTGACCCTTGCCTACCCGAGCCCGCATCTCGTTGAGCAATCGACGCTCCTCGAGCAAGCGCTCTTCGGCCTCCTCGGCCCGACGCAGGGCTCCTTCCAGCTTTCGCTCCAGCTTCTCAACCTTCTCGCCCTTCTGGGCCAGCTCTTCGGCATTCTTCAGAAGCTTTTCCAGACGCCGCACGTCTTTGTTCAGGCGATTGAGTTCGGCCCCGGCCTGCTCCACTTCCGAGGTGCGTTCTTGCAGGAGTTGCTTCTCCCGAGCGAGTTCCTCGGCCAACGCGTCGGCGGCTGACTGAGCGGCTGACTCTAACTCCAGACACCGCCCTTCGAAGGCTTGTTTTTCCACTTGCAGTTCTGCCAACTCTGCCTCGAGTCGCTCCCTGATAGCGGCAGACTCAGCCGCATCTGTTTGAGTTCGCTCTTCCAGAGAAAACAGACGCTCCTCCAATTCGGCCTTACCATGGGCGGCCTCCTCGAGTTCGGCCAGGCGTTGTTCAAGCTCACTGCTGGCTGCGGAATCTTGCTCCAGGACTTCCAGCCTGACCAGGGCTTCCTGTTTTTCTAATTCGAGTTCCTCGGTTCGGGCCAGAGAACTCGCCAATTCTGTTTCCAGTTGGCCGATTCGGCTCTCCAGTTCGAGGGTTCTCTCTTCGAACTGGTCGGAGTCCAGACGCAGCTGTTCGGCCAGCTCTCCGGACTCTTCCTGAGCAAGCTGGCGGTCGTCCTGCGCTTCCTTTAGTGCGCTCTCCAGCTCAGTGATGGTTTCCTGAAGTCGTGACAACTGTTCTTCATCGAGCTGGGAAGTGGCATTCTCTTCCTGCTGTTGCAACTGCAACTCTTCGAGCGTTGCGGACAATTCTTTGTTACGATTTTCGGACTCTTCAAGCTCGGCGGTCAGTCGATCGGCGGACTCCCGCCAGGTGGTCAGGTAGACCCGCAGGTCTTCAACCTCCTGCTGGAGTTCCTGGAGCGTACCGTCATCTTCTTCCTGTTCGCCCAGATGCTGTTCCAGCTCCAGTTCCACGGCGTAGGCCCGCTCTTCGGCCACTTCGGCCTGCTCTTCGGCCACCCGGATGCGCTCCCGGGACTCCTCCAAGTCGTCCTCCAGTTGCCGCACCTGTTCCTCGGCATCTCGAGCGTGCCGGAGCGCATCCTGCAATGCTTGAGACTGTTCGTGGTCGTCGCGGGCTATGTCTCCTTCCATCTGGTCGGCGCGCTGTTCGGCCAACTCCAGCAGATGTTCCAGCTCCGCGATGCGTTCTTCAAAGTAGGAGGTATCGGCGGCTGGTGAGCTTTCTGACCCCGATTCGGGCTCTCGCTTCTTCAGCTCCTCGAGTTCTTGCTCCAGTTCTCGGGCGCGTTCGACAGCGGCTTCCAGTTTCCACTCCAGGTGAAAGGCACCGGCACTCTTCAAGCTCTTGAGATGGAGAAGCCGTGCCGGTTGCCCGGCCCAGGAAATCTCCTTGACGGTCATCTCCACATCGAAGTCCCGCATGGCTCCGTCCTGGATGTCGTGCTCGAACCTGGAACCCAAAGCTTTTTTTAGCTTGAGTTTCACCAGGCGTGCCCCCGGTTTGTTGGCAAAGACGATGACTTCATCGCTATCGATGATCAGAACGCCTTCAGGTAGCTCTTCTAGAACCCGGATCAGTTCCGCGTGGTCGCAGGTTTGAGTGTCACCGGACATATGCGGCCTTTCACCCAGAGACATACCCAGACCTGCTGTTTTGGTCGTTGCCTAAAACGGGTTTCAGGAGCCCTCAGCCGGGCTCTCCGGGGGGTCTTCCAGGGTTCGCTCCTGGTATTCCCTGGTAGCTTGGTGGAAGCGTGCTAAAAGGTCTTGCATGGAGGGAGGAAGGATCGTCTCTGACTGTGCTCCGGAGTTCTCTTGCTCCCTATCGGCTTCTTCCGAGCACTGAAAATGATCACCGGAGTCGCTCGTGGTGGAGGGCGACCGGGCCTGAAAGGATTCTAGACTTGGACCCGGCCCGGGACCGCCTTTTTGCAAGATATCCTGCCCATCCGGGCGGAGCGGAGCCGGTACTTGCGAACGGGAATGCTCGGTCCTGGTAGGCCCCGGTGGAGCCTCCGGCTGCAGCCCCACCGGCAGAGGTGGCGGCTGCGAAGGTCCGGTTTTCCTGGGGGCCCGGGGACCCTGAATCGGAATGACGCGTATAATTCCCGGAGGGTCTTCGGGCCTGGGGGCCCGCAGTTCGTCCACTTCGTCCTTTTCATCCACCCAGAAGGTGGAGGACAAATCGTTTTCACTGTAGCGCTGAAACAGGTAATCATCGAGTGTGCAGGCGCCGGTTGCCACGTCGAACATGTCGTACTGCTTTTCCCGCTTCATCGCCATCAGAAGAGTTTTGCGAATCTGGTGAGCCAGAACTTCAGTTTGTTTCGGGCCTCCTCCAGGTCTACGTCCAGCAGTCCGCGGGCCTGATGCCCCAGCCCGTAGGCCCTGATGAGAAGCTCCGACCTGGGGGCGACTTCGGCAAGCAGATAGAGAATGCTCTCGGTCATGGCGATGAGTCTGGCCGTTTCCGCACCAGCCAGAGAGCCGTGCAAGGCGCGCATCTCGGCCATCAACTGTCCACGAATCTGCGGTTCCGACTTGAGTGCATTCCGAGCCACCTCTTCCGGCTTTCCCTGGCGGGCGTCGGGCAAGATCATGGCGGCAAGTTCACGAGGAGTCAGCAACCGTTTCTCCTCAGCCACCGGTGAAGACTCCTGAAAGAGCGGAACCGGGTCGGGCTCGGGGATAGCTGGGGGAGGAGGCGCCGGCTCCTCTGGTGGGGCCGACTGCATGACCGGAACTGGTTGCTCCTCAGGTTCGATATCGACATCCAGATCAAGCTCCAGATCCAGTGATGACCCCACCGAACCGTTTTCCCTTCGCGATTCGCCCTCAGGACCGAGCGGCCGGGGCAGGAAGGTTGGAGCGATCTCCTCCTCGATCTCTTCTTCTTCAACCGAAGGCTGCAAAGTGATCCTTGGCAAGAATGGACTGACCTTGTCCCTGAGAACGACGGGTCTGGGCCGCGGTTCGGAATCGGGTGTCTCTGGAACTGGCGCTGGCTTTTCCAGCGACTCTTCTGATTGTTCGTCCGAGAGTCCATCCACTGCGGGCTGCACACCCATCTGAGGGGGCCGCGGCGGTCCCAGACCGGTGCCCGGCAAGTCCAGCAGAGTGGGGGCATCGTGGGAATACTGATGAGGAGCACTCTCTTCGGGATCCGGTGCCGAAGGCAAGGGAGGCGCCTTCGGGGGGGCGGGGGGTGGCGAGTAACTGGCATTATCCGACCCCACGGCGGCACCGGCTGGAACCCTTTCACCTTCGTAAACGCGATTACTGAGAACAGGCTTGGAAAAGAGGCCTTCTTTGATGGAGTTGCTCAGCTTGTTGTGGTGCCCCAGCTTAGGACCGTAAATGGTAGCGGTCGATTTGCTGCCGATAACGTCTTTCATGGTGAGACCCCGGCCGGCGTTGGTCTTGTTGATACCGCCCTTGAGCCCCTTCGTCTTGCGCTGCTTCTCTAGCAGTTCGTTGGCTGACTGACCGCTGGCGTCTTCCTTCTCGATCCGCTTGTACCACCGACCGGCGTCGAGAGACGGAGCCAGTATCCGCTCTCCACCGAGAAGAACGTAGGTGGCCGTGTAACGGTTCAGGAGTCGAAACTCACGAGAAAGGTTCACGATAACTTTTTGCAAGATGCTGCGTTCAGCCCGATCGAGCATCTGGGCCTCATCGTCTAATTCGGAGGACTTCACGTGAGCCCAAACGTTTGGAAGAAGCTTGTGAAAAGCTGGTTTAGGTTCCAACGCCTCCTTCCAAACGGCGCCGCTCGGAGCGGTGCCTCCAGCCTCGATACCGCCCCGCCCGGTGTGAGCACCCATGACCGTAATGGGGCGGCGCCAATTTAGCCCGGCCGGATACTTCGGGGTGAGACTATCTGCTTGATACTGAAGCCCTTTGTCCTGCAAGCCGACACCTTCGAGAACGGGTTGCCGGGTGTGCTCCAGAACTCTCTCGGCGGCTCGCGAGACCGATTCTCGGTTCATGGCTCGAAAGGCGTACCCTCCGGTGAGCCGGGCCGCAGCCCGAGAAAACGGGGCGTCCGCCCTATACCCGAGCATGATGGGAAACAGCCTGAGCCGATCCCGGGACCCCTGAATGAGTCGATAAAGCTCCGGTTCGTTGCCGATCCTCCCAGCCGCCAGGAGCACCACGCTGAGCACACTGTCCGGCTGCCGAGGTAAGGTGACGACTCTTCGCAGAAGCTCCTTGAGATCGGCGGCTCCCTCAAACTGATAGTTCGCTAACCAGTCGATCGCCTCAGCAGCACAATTGGCGTCGACAAAGTCACCATTTTTGTACCCGGAGACTTCCCGATTGAAGGCGACCAGGGCAAACTTATCCACCGGGTCGAGGTTCTTGAGAATATGGGAGAGGCAGTCGTTGCATCGCTCGATGCCGACCTGGTTCATCTCCTCCGAGCCGTCCACCAGAATCACCAGGCGGCGCGGATTGCTGGGTGGCGGATTCCCCGGAGGGAAGAAGTTTAGCAAGAAGTGGCGACCGGTGCTCCGTAACCATGCCTTGGGACGGTTTTCACCCCAAAGTTGATAGTCCAAAACAAAATCTCGAGGTTCCAGGGGCTTGCGCTTGTCGTACTCCACCGCGATGTCCCCCTTGGGGTTGCGCGCCACCCCGCAGATCTGAGAGGTTCGCAAACCGGCGGGCTGAAGGTCGGAACCTTCGATCTGAATCGAAATCGCCACCTGAGCCCCCCGGTCGAGACCACTGGCAAGTGTCAATCTCTGCCCGTCTTCTTCGTTCAGCGTGGTCAGGGCCTGGGAGGTCATGAGGGGCAAACGGAAGGAGAACCCACCGCCGGACTCCCCGCACTCGTAGACCTGGTGTGCCAACAGCATCTGAAACGCAACCTCGCCTCCCGAGGGAACCTCGCCCAGAGGAATGGCCAGTACATTTTCCGTCTCTCCAGCAAAGAGTCTGCACAGCTCAGCGGGCAGTTGGGCCTCCTGGATTTCAGCATCTTCGGAGGGAACCGGGCCCACCTCGGCCTCGATCTTCTGCTCCCCAACCTTGCCGAGGATCTTCACAGGTGCGATATTTCGGTCCAGGGGAAAGAGAAAATAGGCGGTCTGGCTCTGAGCCGTGGGGTTCGCGTACGATAGCATCGCTTCCACCTGACCGGTTGGCCCGCTCAGTTTGATCCGATAGCCCAGCCGGCGCAAAGGAAAGCACAGGCCGGTGCCCAGGTCCGGGTTTGCAAACCAGACTACACCGGGTCCAAGGGCAATGCGACGCTCGCCGTAAGGGCGAACACGCGCCAATCTTTCAGCGATCTTGACACTCACGCGGTCGCGCAGACTTCCTTCCTGGTGGATCCGTTCGACACAGAGCCAACGCTCCCTCGGTTAGAATCCAGGGCGGGTGCCTCAGCAGGGTGGTGCAAAACTCTTCCGTTCCCCAAAATGTTCATTATATGACGTGAGAAATCCCAACTTTATTACCGTACCTCCCTGTCCACAGGTTTCCCACAAATCGAGGATTCCCCTTTGTGGAAGACTGCGGTTTCTGGGGGAACTCTTCAACCAACGTGAAAGCGGGCGACCATGAGCCACAGCGCGAGAAAGACATTTCGCGACCCCGTCCACGGCAATCTCGGGATTCCCGATCCTTTGATCCTGGATCTTGTAGATACCTTCGAATTTCAACGCCTTCGCCGAATCCGCCAGCTAGGTAGTTGCTTTATGGTCTTTCACGGGGCCGAGCATAGCCGGTTTCAACACGCCCTGGGCACCATGTGGTTGATGCATCGGGTGCTTCAGCGCTGGCACGAGGAGGGCGTGCTCAGACTTGCTCCGGAGATTCGTAAGGCCGCTCTGGCCGCTGCTCTTCTCCACGATATCGGGCACGGACCGTTTTCCCACGCCCTGGAGCACACCTTCGTGGGCCTCGACCACGAGCGACTCGGCCAGGCCATCATTACCGGACCTCTGGCGGAGATCTTGCTGGCCCATGACTGCCGACCTCAGGACGTGGTGGCACTACTCACTAACCAGTACCCCGAACCGGTACTCTGCGAACTCTTGTCCGGCCAACTCGACGTGGATCGCATGGACTATCTGCAGCGCGACTCCATCTACACCGGGGTCAAGTACGGTTTATTCGACAGTGAGCGCATCCTGGCCACCCTGGTGCCGCTCAAGGTTTCTCTCGATCACGACAATCTGTTTGCCCAATCTCGAGACGGCCTGGTCCTGGCCATCCATCCCAAGGGTGTGCTGGCGGTGGAAGAGTTTCTTTTTTCCCGCTACTTCATGTATTGGCAGGTCTATCTTCACCGAGCGGTACGCTCCGCCGAGCTTATGCTGAGATTGATCTTGCGCCGAACCCGCGAACTTTTCGAAGCCGCTCAGGACCCCTGGCTTCCACCCAACCTCAACTTCCTCTTTACCCACGCACGGGAAAACCATGATCGGCAAGAGCTCAGCGCCGACTTTCTCAAGAACTATCTCTTGCTGGATGACTTCGATCTGTTTCACGCCATCAAGATCTGGCAGGGCTCCCAGGACCAGGTTTTGAGGGATCTCTGCGAGAGGTACCTCTCACGCCAACTCTTCAAGGGCATTGACCTCAGCGCCCACCCCAACTTGCCGGGACAACTCAAAAAGCGTGCCCAGGAGCGATATGGAGAAAATTGGCACTATTACGTGCACACGGACCCTTTAGATTCCGTTTCCTACGGCGTCTATCGGCCCGGAAGCGACCGACCCATTCGCACACTGGTGCCCCCGGGCCCAGCCTGGCAAGAGATCTCCCGGGCGACCAGGTCGACAGCGATCCTGGGGCTCTCCCACGACGCCCTGGTTTCGGGTGGGTACCTCTTTTACGACCGCGCCCTCAAGGAATGATCTGATTTGCGAAACGGCCCGCGTAGGTCGCTTCACCCACGCAGGTTTCAAAGATGAACTGGCACATTCTGGTGCCGGGATGAAGAGCCAGCGGAATACTGGACACGTTGCTGATCTCCAAAACCTGGTGATTGTTGATCCCGGGCTGCATGAACCCCGCGGTGATGTGCACCATCAAGCCCAGACGGGCGAAGCGACTGCGCCCTTCCAGCCTGCCGCAGAGTGAGGGCGCGAGTTTGATCCTCTCCACCGTCACTCCTAACACCGTCTCTCCCGGCATCAAGACAAAGTAATCTTCCACTTCCTCGAGCTGTGTGATCTGCTGAAAGTCAGAGTTGTCAGTTACGTGGTAGATCTGATGCAGCTTCTGAAATGTCCTGAACTGATTGCCCAGATGAAGGTCGACCGAGCCCGGGCCCACATACTGGGACTGAAAGGGATCGATCTCGATCCGCCCGTCTTCGATGGCTCTGAAGATCTCATCTTTGGTTAGAACACCCATAGGGCGAGAAGATTCGGGCGCTGTAAATCACGCCCTGCTGTTAAAGAACCTTTGATCCCACCGGAGTCGCTCAAAGCAGGTCCAGGATATTCTCACTGCTGGGGAGCGGGCTCTCCTTGGGCGCGCTCGGCGCAGGTGCCCCCATAGGAGAGGCGACCGGGCCGGGACCAGGAGGCTGGGGAGCCGTTCGTTTGACTCGTTGCTCTCGAGCCAGCCGCAATTCGGTCTTGCGGTCAGCCACGTGGGCTGCATCTTGATAGCTGATCAGTCCTCGATCCAGCAGATTGATGAGGGACTGGGTGAAGGTTTGCATGCCGTCAGAGGCACCCCGTTGCATGTATTGATAGATCTCCCCGGTCTGCCCGTCTAGAATATGGGAGGCGATGGTAGGGGTGTTGATCAACACCTCCACTGCCGGCACTCGCCCCTTGCCATCCTGCCGGTTGAGCAGCTTTTGGCTGACCACTCCCCGCAAACAAGTGGAGAGCAGCATTCGGACCTGCTTTTGGACGTGCCCGTCGAAGGTGTCCACGATCCTATCGACCGCTTGTACGGTATTGGGTGTGTGCAGAGTGGAGAGCACCAGGTGACCGGTCTCGGCGGCGGTCACGGCAGTCATGATGGTCTCCGCGTCGCGCATCTCCCCCAGCATGATCACATTCGGGTCCTGTCGCAGAGCCTGTTTGAGTGCCTCCACGAAAGAGGTGGTGTCGGTCCCTACCTCGCGCTGAGTGATATAAGCTGTTCGATCCTTGTGCTGATATTCGATGGGGTCTTCGATGGTGACCACGTGGGTACGACGATTTTGATTGATCCAATCGATCACGGCGGCCAGGGTGGTGCTCTTTCCACTTCCGGCAGGGCCCGTGATCAAAACCAGTCCATCTTGCAGGGAGGCTAGATTGACCAGCACCGGGGGCAGTCCCAGTTCTTGAAACCCCGGGACCGAGCTATTGACCATCCGCATGGCGGCGGTGAAGTTCCCTCGCTCCAAAAATGCGTTCATCCGAAAGCGAACCCCGAATGAGACGTAGGCGTGGTCAACCTCTCGCATTTGGGTCAGCGGCTCTCGTTTGTGCGGGGGCAAGGCCGAGAGCACGAGATAGCGGCACTGCTCTTCGGTCAGCGGTTCATCTCCGATGGGAATGAGTTGCCCTTCCAGGCGCACCGTCGGTGGGGCGTGGGGTTTGATATGCAGGTCGCTGGCCCGATTCTTGATCACCGTCCGCAAGAGATCGTCTAGAGTAAATGTCATCCCGGCGGGGGGAGCGAGGGTTGGGCCGATGCCTACCTGACCGCCGGGCGTTGCAGGCCGGGCTACAGAAACGGCTTTTGCCGCTTCCAGACTTTTCTCCACCTGGCTTAGCCTCTGCTCCAAGCCGGACAGGCGTTCCAAAAGCTGAGAGTTGAGGTCGAGTAGGGGTGGAGCGCTCTCATCGGGGAATAGATCCATAGGCGAGCGTTTCTCCGTGGCGGCAACGATTCCCCTCGGGAGACGACCTCCTCAAGAACCGGTATAGGCCTGACTGAAGACGGTGATGGCACTCACCTTATCCACCGGGATCCCGATTATCTGGTCCACTGACCTGGTGATCTCAAACTCCAGTCCGTGGGTCAAGACTTCGCCTCGATAGAGCTCTTTACCATCCTCGGAGCGACCCAGGTAGGTCCACTCGGGCGTATAAACGGCGTCGATGCCGTAGGCCTGCTGCAGTTCCTGGAGGAGGCTCCCCACTCCATAACCCTCCGGCAGCTTAAATCTGGGAGAAGTGGTTCGTACCGCTACCAGACGGCGAGAACTGTTACCATAAATCAGCTCGAGGTTGTGAAAGTCCAGCAACCTCACCTGGGACTCACCTCCTATATCGGCAAAGTCGAGAGTGCGATCCAACTTGAAGTAGCGGCCTGCCACCTGGTATGGGGTCCCCATCCGAAAACCCCCGAGATGACTGCCGGCGCCGATGCTAAAGTCTTTGCGGTAGCGATCCCCTTTCGCGAAGCCCTCCTTGACCGCGGTCTCTTTTTTCCGAGCTGTGTCTCGTTTATCGATCTCAGCTATCAAGTCTCGGGCCGCCTTGCCGTCTCGGTCGGTCTCCGGGGTGCGGCCCACTTCTTCCAACAGCAGATAGGCTCGAGAGCCCTGACTGTACTCCTTCTTTTCATCGGCCAGGTAGGCCCTGGCCAGAGCGAGTTTGGCGCTCTTGTCCTGCTGGTTTTCTTCGACGTATCGCTCCATTTCAGAGATCATCCGGGCTCTCTCGGTACCCTCCATGCCGGCGAAATCACGACCTTCCCAGTCCCGTCCCACGGCCGTCTCCGAAAACAGGATCTCCTTTTCCAAATAAAAGATCCGTCGGTCGTCAAGTTTTCGCACCCCTTCACCCTGGAGGGCTTCTCCCCAGAGGCCGGTATTCAGCCTAACCCCCAGCGGCGACTCTTCCGGGTCGAAATAAACGTACGCCCGGTAAGCGTTGAACTCACTCAGTCGATCCAGATCAAAATCGAAGAAGAAACTTCCGCGCCGGACGATGGAGTCGTCCCGCAGCAAAACTTTACCATCTCTACTTTGAATTTCAGCTTTCAATCGAGAACCGCTCGGCAGATCGGTCTCACCTTCTAAGACCAAGATCTTGTCGGCGCTATTGACGGCATCCAAAGTCATTGAAACCGTGCGGGGTTCGGGGGGGGCACAGCCGACCGCCAGATTGATGGCCAGCCAGAGGGCCGCTAGATCCTTAAGACTGAACTGCCACATCTGCTCTTAAGGCTTCAATACCCGACTTCATGTCCGAAAGCTTGAATAGATAGCTTCCCGCCACCAGAAGATCGGCCCCGGCCTTGAGGCAAACCGGCGCAGTCCGGTCATCGACTCCACCGTCCACAGCGACGGTAGCACCGAGTCCACCTTTCTCAGCAAGCGCTCGAGCCTTCTCGATCTTGGGTAGTTGCGACCGGAGGAACGATTGCCCCCCGAAGCCTGGATTGACGGTCATTATCAAATAGCAGTCGATCTGGTCTACCAGGTATTCAGCCTGCTCCACCGGGGTGTGGGGATTGAACGCAACCCCCGCTTTGGCTCCACCTTTGCGGATCTCACCAAGCAGCCGATGGAGGTGGTCGACCGCCTCCCAGTGCACGGTGATCTGCCAGGCTCCGAGCTCCAGGAGCTTTGAGAGGTAGGTGTCTGGATTGGACACCATGAGGTGGACATCCAGGGGCAGGTTCGGAAACTCTCTCGCCAGACTCTCGATCAGAGGAAATCCGAAACTCAGATTCGGAACAAAATGACCATCCATGAGATCGAGGTGCAGAACATCGGCTCCGGCCTCCACACAGCGCTGCACTTCTGCAGCCATTCGACCGAAATCGCAGGCCAGAAGAGAAGGAGCGATCAGGACGCCGGTCACCGCCAACCCCGTCGGACTGTGAGGTGCACCCGTTCGCCTCGAGGCACACTCTTGCCGGCGGTGGGGTTTTGCTTAACGACTTCTTCATCCTGTCCGTACTCGGCCTCTTCAAAAGTCACCTTGCCCACCTCCAGTTTGGCGTTGGACAAAGAAATTTTGGCGGTTCGTAGGGACTCCCCGGTCAACCTGGGCACCTCCATCAATTCCGGTCCCAGGGACACCACCACCAGGATGGTACGACCCTCGCGAACCATCTTGCCGCCCTCAGGGTTCTGGCTCAGTACGACTCGCTTCTTCACGACCTTGTCGTAACGGTTTTCGTGGACCTGCAGACGCAATCCCACCGATTCGATAGCTTCGTAAGCTTCTTTGATCTCCATCTTGGTGACATCGGGAACTTTCACTTCTGACGGCACTTTGAGATAGTCCCGGTAGATGGTCAAGCCAAAGATGCTGATCGACCACGCCGTGGCCGACAATAAAAGCAGGGCCAGTCCCAGGGGAAGCAGCTTTTTCAGGATCGCCAGAAAGGTTCCAGCAACCGCTTCGGTAGGCGGTGCAACAGGCAAATCTGCCTCATCTTTTGTGTCTTGCTCTTGGTTCATTGATTGAAACTCTTGCCGCTAGCCTTCAGCTCTCTAACTCACCCGAATAACCGTGGTCCTTAATTAAATTACTTTCCAAGTCCTCAGCCCCTTCCCTGCGCGGGCAACGACCGGGGGACTAATCCACCCACGGGGCAGGAGTAAATGCCGGCGTGGGCAGAGGATCCAGAACTTGAGCCGCATCCGGAGATAAGCCCGGTTCGGCTATCACCAGGTCCACCGAACTACCGGCCAGCACCTCGATCCCGGCGCTGGGCCGTTGCCCCAGGACCTCTCCGGCTACCGGACCGTAGCTCTTTCGAACGCTGCCCACCACCAGGTCTGCCTTCTCGATCTCTACTCGCGCTTGCTTTTCACTCATGCCGGAAAGACCGGGAACTACGGCCGAACTCGAGGTTCGGACCACCACGGCCGGAGAGTCCGTCGGCAACGGATCCCCGGGGGGAGGATCTTGAAAGGTTATGACCGCCGACTCCTCGGCCGACTCGGCCAACTCCACCACGATGCCTTCTTTCTCGGCCAATTCTCGAGCCCGGGCCAGGGTCATTCCTTCCAGGCGGGGAGCGTGGAGGGTGGTCGACATCGGATGGTCAGGATGCTCGAGCGGCGGCACCGGAATCGGAACGAAAACCGTGACCCGAGAGCCCACCGGCAGCTTACTCCCGGGAGAGGGCTCCTGCCGCAGAACTGTGGCGATATCGCCGGCCAAAAACCCCGGTTGGGCAACCTGCATCACCACGATCTCCAGACCCAATTCCTTCAAATTTTGTCGGGCCACGGCCGGGGTGAGTTCCACCAGATCGGGCACCGTTTGCTCACCCCTACCCCCGGAGATGGTCAAAACCACCATATCTCCTTTTTGCAAGGATGACGGACCAGCGGCCGGTTCCTGGGAGATCACTTTACCGATCTCGACCTTATTGCTACTGGCCTCTTTAAAACTCACCTCCAGCCCCAATCGGCGAACTTCGTCCTCGGCTTCGGACCGGGTCTTGCCTACCACATCAGGGATCTCGATTCCAACAGGCTTTTCTGCCACGGTGAGGGTTACCACCGTACCTACCGGGACCGGGGTCTGAGGGGCGGGTGTCTGGTTGAGGACCTGGTTCGGCTTGATCTCGGGATCTCGGGAGGCCGCGGTCGTCACAACGACCTGCAGGTTCAGCCCCTTTAAGGCGTCTTCAGCTTCCGCTTGAGCCATACCAACCAGGTTGGGCACGAGCACTCGAGTAGGTTTCAAAAACGTATAGACACCGACCCCCCCCACTAACAGCACCAACAGCAATAACCAAGCCTTGGAAGGCCCGCTACTTTTGCTCTTTGTCTTCTTCTGCTTCTTGGCCAAGCTTATCCCCTAACGAAATTTGTACGAATCGAACGACCACCACGTTCGTAACCAAACGTTCCGGGCCTGCCCTTTTTAATTCGACACTATTCAACCGGTTTGTCGGGAAACTGTTTTATTCCACACGATTAACTCATGCCGGGAAGGATGCCGGAGTCTGTTGGGGAAGGTTTCTCCTGTACATGCTATTGTGCGCGCTTTGCCGATCTTCTGGAACAAAATTTCGGCAGTATCGATGCCGTGCAATCCCGTGTACCTATCGGCATAGCTTCGAACAGGAGACGCCCCTGTTCGTAGGGAGAGAATAGCACCCTCGAATGAAGAAAAAGCAAGGTCAGCCCGGGTTAAAACCCGAGATGCCTTCCAAGAGTAGTGGGAAAGGTTTGACACGAAAGTCCGACCTTTCCAAGCGCACTGCACTCACGAAGGATTTCGACAAGCCGATTTACGGTGACGTCAGCGATGAAAATATCGAGGACGAACTGGAAGAGGTTGAGCAGAAGCTTGGGGAGTCGCCGGCCGACCGGGAACTCCACATCCAGAAGTACAAACTTTTGCGCAAGCTGGGCGAGCGTGGCAAAATGCGAGCTTGCCTCCAATTTGCGGCTCGAGAGCTCAAAGACCCCTTCTTCGGTATCAAATTGGCCGAAGCCCTGGAGGAAGAGGGGCGCTACCCGGCTGCTCTGGAGTGGCGTCGGTGGGTCATCCAGTTCGGAGCCGACGATCCCGATTCCGTGCGTCGACTGGCCGGCACGGCCGTGAGAGCGGGGGACTTTCAGACCGCTGAGCAGTCTTATTCCAAGCTGGTCGATCTGCGCAAAGACGAGCCCGACCCCCTGGGTGGAACCTTTTATGACGAGATGCTGGGCAAAGGGTTCGACCCCGGCAAGCGTCGCGAACTCCAGAAGATCGGCCTGCGCCTTTTGGCCAAGGCCCTGAGCTTTCAACCCCAGAGCGGAAACTTGTTAGAGTCGGCGGCCCGTTTGAGCTATCGGGTTCGCGACCTGGAGGCGGCCCGGGCATTTTACAAACAGGCCATCTCCACCAACCCCACTCACCGCAACATCCGGGAGTGGAAGTGGGAACTGCTGAGGGTTTACGCCGCCTCCGGCTACCAGGACGAATGGCGCACCATGAACGGCCAGTTCACCGCTGAACTACAGGAGCATCTCAAGAACTATCGGGGAGACTCCCGGGCCTGGACCATCCTGGCTCGACAGCAGATTCAAGGGGGCGAATTCGAGCCTGCCATCGAGACCCTAAAAAGTGCCCTGCGAGCGGACACGCGCAATGCCCAAGCCCTGTGGGAGCTCGGTCGCTTGTACGTGCGCATGGGTCGCTCCCAGGACGCGGTCGAATACTACAGCGAGATCATCTACGACCCCAACGAAAAGCGGTCGGTAAGGCGCGCCATCGAGCGGGCTTTAGCCGATCTCTATTTTCGAACCGGTCGTTATCGGGAGTCTCTGGAGATCTACCAGCGCGAACTAGAGTCCAACCTCACCATGATCGCCCCCATCTACGAAGCGGTCGAGGAGCTTGAGACCGCTCAAGACCTGTACATCCGCTCGGTGAAGCAGAGTCCCAGGGACGCCCGGTCCCATCTAGGTCTGGCTGAGTACTGGGTGCGTCGAAGCGAATGGGAAAAGGCCGCCGATTCGGCTCAGCGGGGGCTCGAATGCACATACGCCACGGAAGAAGTGCACTCCAACCTCGCAGTGGCTCTGGCTACCTCGCAAATGCGGACCAGCCAGATCGAAGCCGCCTTGCAGACCATGGAGGAAATCTGCCAAACCTACCCCGACTCGATTCACCAGGTCTTTCGCAAAGTCAAGATCCTGGTCATGCTCAAACGCCGAGACGAAGCCTTGAAGTTGGCCGAAGAGGTGCGAAGCTCAGCCGAGCATCAAACCGGCTGCGCTCCCGCCGAATCGTCCTTATGGAGCCTGTTGGGCGACTGCCACTCTTTGCTCGGCAATATCAAGGCCGCTGAAGAGGCGTATAGCAACGCTCTCAAGTACGATTTTATGGATTCCATCGCGGTGCGTGGTCTGGGAATCGTGGCCGAGAAGCAAAAGGACTCCACTCGAGCCCTGGAGATGTATCAGCGTTTTGTCCTGCTCGACCCACTGAACCTCGCCACCCCTACCATCCGCGATCGGATCGAAGAACTGCGAGAAAAAGTGGGACCTCAGGCGCCCGCTCCTTCGCCGACACCGAGTCTTGAGGGAGAAGGCCTGGGCGATGCTCCCATGGGAGGAGCCACCGTGGCCGACATGCCCAGTAAAGTCATTCCTCCCCCACCCGAGGTGCCCGAAGAAAACCGCCAGGGCTGGCTTGGTAGCGGAGACGATGACGATTGGTTTGAACCCGAACGATAAAACCTATTCAGGATTTTTATAACTGGACAATTTCGTTACAGGGGAATCAATTTACTAGCCAGAACACACTAGCTCCAGATTGTTGACCGGGAGTATTGTTGTGAGTGTAGCTACAAGTTCTGATCCTAATTCTACTGTAGAAACAGCCTTGATCGGAGGCCGCTATCGCTTAATCGACGAGTTCATGAAGTGCCGATTTTCTTCACTTTATCGAGCCCAGGATGAATTCACCAATCTGCCTCTCGTCCTGCGCAAGCTCGATGGGGCTCACAAACACATGAAGGCCGGTGCCAACGCTCCCTACCACCGAGAGGCCCGCATGCAGATCCTGCGCGAAGGTCGCACTCTGGAAAAGCTCCGTCATCGAAACCTCCCCCGGATGCGAGGAGTGGTGGAAGAAGAAGCGGACATCTATCTTCTCCTGGAAGATATGCCGGGTACAACCCTGCAGGCGCACCTGGAGAAAGAGGGGCCCCAGGATTGGGAAATTCTACGGCGCTACCTGAAGCAACTTCTCTCCGTCACGGATTATCTTCATACCCGGGAGACCCCGATCATCCATCGCGATCTCCGACCGGACACTGTGCTGGTGACCCCTTTCGGAGTGATCAAATTGGGAGAGTTCGGACTGGCTAAGATGAACCTCCAGGAAGAGACATCCAGCAAGGCCCAGACAGCCTTCCGCAGCAACGGCGATCCCTACTTCGCTTGCCCCGAGCAACTCATGGGTGAAGCCAGCCAACCCCGCCACGACCTTTACGCCATCGGCGCCATTCTCTACTACCTGGCCACCGCAGAGAAGCCTCCTCAAGCTCTCACCCGACTCGGTGGCACAGAGTTGAAGGCCATCAAGGAGTTTCGCCCCGATGCTCCCGAAAGCCTGACCAATATCATCGAGAGTCTACTGGACGCAGACCCCAAGAAGAGACCCGCCACCGCAGCGGAATTGCTGGAGCAACTCAAGGACCCGGAAGGGGAATCCCGGCTCCCCCAGCTGGTGATGGAGTCCGAAGAGACCCAGCCAGAGAGCGATGAGTTTCCCACTTCCTTTAAACTCGATGAGCCTGGCCAGCCCAAAAAGCCCAGCGAACCGGTCGCCGCCAAGACTCGGGCCCGCAAGTCCAGCATGTGGTCCTTGCTCTTCGGCAAAAACAAGGAGCAGGCCGAGGCCGGCGAGCTTGAACCCGCCGCGACACCGGAAAAGCAAGACCGAGCCTCCGAATTTCCTTTCGTCGACCTGGCCGCCTTGAGTCTGGACCGAGAAGTGGGCCAGACCCTTTCAGAAGCCCTCTCCAGAACCATCGGTGGGATCTGCATCGGCAAGGTCTCCGAGAAAGAGATCACCGTCGCCTGCAAAGACCCTTCGGACGTACACATCTACGACAACATCGCCATGGCGGCCACCCCGGACTACCGGGTCAACCTCTTACGGGCCGAAGCCAAGCTCGTGGAGAACGCCCTGGAGTTTGTGTTCCGAGGCCAGTATCTGGCTGCCGACACTTCCTGGGCAGTCTATCTGGAGCAGAAGCAACTCGATAGCGAAAAACTTACCATGACCAGCCAGAGTGCCCCGGTCAACTTCGATGATGAAGCACTCGAGGGTCCCGTCGTAGACACCGTGGACCGGATCGTCAAGGAAGCGATCTCGGCCGGGGCCAGCGACATCCACCTGGAACCGTACGAAGCCGGGCTGGACGTACGTTACCGGATCGACGGGGTCCTGAGACGAGTCAATCAGGTCCACAACAATCTGATGTCAGCCGTGATCAAGCGCTTGAAAGTCATGGGCAACCTCGATATCGCCCAGGAGCGGATGACCCAGGGGGGCCGCATCTCGCTGAGTCTGGGTACCAAGGAGTACGATCTTCGGGTCAGCGTGGTCCCGGTACCCCTGGGCGAGAGTATCGTGATGCGGGTCTTGAAAAAGGGTGCCTTCACTTTAAAACTTGCCGATCTGGGCTTCGACCAGGACCGGGAAGAGCAGTTTCGTAGTTTGCTCAATCAACCGTACGGTATGATCCTGGTCTGCGGGCCAACGGGTTCCGGTAAGAGTACGACCCTTTACGCGAGCCTCAAAGAGATCGCCCGACCGGACCGAAAGTTGATCACGGTGGAGGACCCCATCGAGTATCAGATGCCTGGCATCATGCAGGTTCAGGTCAACCGTGCCCCTCGAGAGGAAGAGAAGAAGCTCACCTTTTCCAAGGCGCTGCGAGAGTTCTTGCGGCAAGACCCCGATGTCATTCTGGTGGGTGAGATTCGAGACCAGGAAACCGCGGAGATCGGGATCCAGGCCGCCCTTACCGGCCACTTGTTGCTCTCCACCATCCACACCAACGACTCCATCGGTATCGTCAGTCGTCTGAAGGACATGGATTGCGAACCCTTTCTCATCAGTTCGGTCCTGCTGGGAGGCCTGGCCCAGCGGTTGGCCAGGCGGCTCTGCTCCAACTGTCGAGTGGAAGCAAAGATTCCGGACCGCTACCTGGAAATGTTTAAAAACGCCGGGGTGGAACCGATCGCCTACGATAGCCACGGTTGCCGGGAGTGCAACGACACCGGGTCTCGGGGAAGGGTGGGGATCTATGAACTCCTGGAGATCACTCCGGAAATCCGGACCCACATCACCAATGAGGATTCGGAAGAGATGATTCGCCAGACCGCCCTATCCCAGGGGTACCGACCTCTTCTGACCGACGGTTTGCAGAAGGTGGCCCAGGGAGTCGTCTCTCTGGAAGAAGTTCTACGCGTTTGCCGCACGCTTGGGGAAAGTAAGAAAAAGGCCAGCCATTGAAAGTCTACAAATACAGCGCACTCGACAAGGACGGCAAGCCCGTTGACGGTGAGCACACCGCGGCTGACAAAGAAAATCTGCTGAGCTACTTGCGCTTTAACGACCTGACGCCTCTCTCCGTGGAAGAACTGGGCGAGTCGCAAGACAAACCTCCGGTCCCCAAGGATCCCTCTTCGGAAACCTCGGCCACGGCGAGCAAATTCGCGTCGAGCCCGTTTAAGACGATCAGTAAGAAAACAACCACGGTTTTCACCCGGCAACTGGCGACCACTCTGCACGCCGGTCTACCTCTCCTTCGAACCATCAGCCTGTTGCACCGGGAGACCTCAAACGCTCAATTGAAGGCAGTGCTGGGGTCGCTGGGTAAGAAGCTCCAAAAAGGCGCCAGTCTGTCTGACGCCATGGGAGATTTTCCCAATATCTTTGACTCCCGCTACATCAACCTGATCAAGGTGGGTGAGATGTCAGGAGATTTACCCCACTGCGTGGGCCGTCTGGCCATCCTGATGGAGAAAGAACAGGCTTTGGCCCGCAAGGTGAAAGCGGCCATGGCTTACCCCTCCTTCATTTTCCTATTCACCACCATGATGACTTACGCCCTGGTGGCTTACCTGATTCCCCTCTTCTCGCCCATGTTTTTGGCTTCAGGACTGGATATCGAGCGGGACTACCCCCTCACCCATATGCTTATGGGGGCCAGCGAGTACGCCACCGACCCCTTCTCCATGGGAATAGTCGTGGCGCTCATCATCGGTTTTTTCCTGACCCTGCGAATAGCCTCTCAAAAGCCAGCCGGCCGACTGGTGATCGATAAAGTCAAGCTGTCCATCCCCTTTCTCGGCAACGCCATCAAAGATATCACTGCTGCTCGTTTTGCTCGCAGCTTCTCCACCCTCTTGCAGTCGGGCGTTCCCCTGGTGGAGGCTCTTCGCCAGGTGGCCGGGGCCTCGGGCAACGAAGTGGTGGCTCAACGGATCAAGGGGGTGGGTCGTAGCATCCAGGGCGGAGAAAAGCTCTCAGAGACCCTCAAGAAAGCTGATATCTTTCCCGATCTTTTGATCCAGATGACCGCCATTGGCGAGGAGGCCGGCTCCCTGCCCGATATGCTGGAGCGGGTCGCCGATTACTACGACGAAGAGGTGGAGGCGAGTATCGCAGCGATGACCGCCCTACTCGAGCCAGGTATGATGGTCATCATCGGTGGCCTGGTGGGGGTCTTTGTCATGGGAGTTTTACTACCAATTTTGGGTATTTCATCAGGAATGGAGAATCAACTATGACGGCTACCGCCACCCTCCCCGATTTCTACGAAAGGCTTTCTGCCGCCCGCACGCTCTCTCAGTTTCAGTTGGAAACCGAGAAGTGCGCCGTGGAGGTAGGAAAGGTTTCGGAAGCCTCCTACTACGTCTTCTCTCCCGACACTTCCGAACTCAAGCGACTGTCCGAAACTCTGGACCTTGACCAGAGCTCCCTTCCGGCAAAGTGTGCTCTATTGAGAGAGGAGTGCCGGGAAGGCCTGGCTCTCTGTGTTCCGGTGCGCCACTTTGGCCAACTCGTAGGGGTTCTCCAGGTCACCAGCGACCAGGAGACGCCGCCTGAATTGCACGATCTGCTGCGGGTAGTAGGCCAGATCCAGGAGCACGTGGTGGGGCGCGAGGAATCGCGAATCTACGCCGAGCGGAGTCGCGATTTGATGGTCCAGGCGGTGGAAGCGCTCGGCTCCACCCCCGACCACGTGAAACGGGTGGCGCAACTCTGCACCGAACTCGCTAAACTCCTTGACCTGTCGGTGCAACTCCGCTATGACCTGTTTCAGGCTGCCCAATACCACGATGTGGGGGTCTTGACGCTCCAGGGTCAGTCGAGAGACGAAGCCCATCGGGCCCACCCCACAGCGGGTGCCGAGTTCTTGAGGACCAGCCGCAACTTGCGCCACCTCGCCCCCTTCGTTGAAGCTCACCACGAACGCTACGACGGAAGCGGCTTTCCTCACGGCCTGTCGGGCGACCAGCTTCCCATCGATTGTTGGGTCATGCCGCTGGCCGAGCATCTAGATGAATTCTGGCAGCGCAGCCTTCGAGACACCTATCGCGACAAGCTCAAAGACTTCTTTAAGTCGGAAGCCGACCATCACCATCCGGAAGTCATCGACGCCCTCTGCGGTCTTGCCGACTCCGGACGACTGGAAGAGATTCTCAGTTAGAGATTTCTCAAAAACTTACAACTTATCCAGAAAGGTGGTCCCCAATCCCAGCAGCAGAATAAAGCCGATCCAGTCGGTGAAGGTGGTGAGCCAGACCGTGGAAGCTAAAGCAGGATCGATCCGCAGCGCCTTGAGGCCTAACGGAATGAGTGACCCGGCCAGTCCGGCACAGACGATGTTCAACATCATGGCCACCATGACGATACCAGCCATCCAAACATTCTTTGTCAACAGGTAGGCCAGGGTACCGGTGAGGAGCCCGGCCAGCATCCCATAGAGCAATCCAAATCCCATCTCTTTGCTCACCAGGTGGGAAACGTCGCGCTTGTAGATCTCCCCCAGGGCCAGTCCGCGCACCACCAGAGTGGTGGTCTGGCAACCGGTGTTTCCTCCGTGTCCGGCGATGATCGGCATGAACGCGGCCAGCAGGGCAACATGGGCCAGAGTGCTTTCGAACTGGCTCACCAAAAAAGCAGAAAAAAACCCGATAGTCAGATTGACCAGCAGCCACGGAACCCGCCGCCGCAGGGTTTGGCCGATCGTAGACAGGGCGTCCGACTCAGCGTCCAAACCCACCTGCAGGTAGATATCCTCGGTAGCCTCCTCGACTTGAACATCCAGGACGTCATCGGCCGTCAATACGCCCAACAAGACGCCCTGGTTATCCACCACCGGCAGCGCCAACAGAGCGTAGTGACGCAAGCGTTCGGCGGCCGCTTCCTGGTCCATGGAGACTTCCACCGAGATCACGTCTCGGACTTCCACCTCCGATAGCAAGCTCTTGGCATCGGCTGTGATCAACCGCCGGAGGTCGATCACCCCCTGCAGGACTCCGTCCAAATCGATCGTGTAGAGATAGAACGGGTGTTCGGTGTCCGGGGAGAGACGCCTCAAGTAGGCCAGCGCTTGCTCCACATTCCAGCCACTCTGCAGAGTCAGGATATCCCGCGACATCCAGCGGCCGACCGAATCCTCGGGCATGGACAACACATCGTGAACGTAGGCCGAGGTGGGCATGTCCATAAGAGCGAGGATCTCGTGTACCCGGTCCTCGGGCATCTCCTCGACCAGGTCGGCAGCCAATTCATCGTCGATCAAGACCAACAGGTCGCTCAACATTTCGGGGTGGATGTTTTGCAGAACCTCGTTGCGGGCTGACTCATTGAAAAACTCCAGCAACGAAGCCAGACCCTGTTGGTCGAAGTAGCTCACCAGTTCCGCCCGTTTGGGTGGCTCCAGCTCTTCCAGAAAGTCAGCCTGGTCGGCCGGATGCAGTTCACTCAGTCGGCGATAAACCTCAGCGGCAGGCTCGGTTTCCACCACCGGGAGTAACTCGTCGTGCAGCTTCTCTCGGCGTTCTATCTCTTCCATGATATTTGAGGAAACCTGACTCGACACGCCACCGTTTCGGTTCCCTTTGAGTCCGAGAAGGCCTGTCAAACTTTTGGACCCATCTACTTTACAAAGCAAAGCAAAGCCACTATAGTAGGGTGCAATGGACGTATCCCAGGCGCTTGATCATCTCAACGAGATCCGCCACCACCTCGGTCGAAACGAAATCTATCGCGGCTATCGGTCACGAACGTTGGCCCTGATGGGGGGCGTGGGGTTCTCCGGGGGCTTGCTTTTGCTCCTGGGCTGGCCCTCCGCCCGCCCCCTGGAACGGGTCGGATTTTGGATCGCGGTGGCTTCCCTGAATATGGCCATCGCGGCCTGGGAGATCCTGGGCGATTACGGTGAGCAGAAGACCGATCACCAGCGCCGTATCACCCGGCGCACGGTGGGACAATTCATGCCTACTCTGGCGGTCGGAGTTTTGATGACGATGCTGTTTGTCTCCCAGGCAGACAGCTTGGACCTGCTGCCGGGGATCTGGACCATGCTCTTTAGCCTGGGGATTTTCGCTTCCCGACCCTATTTGCCTCGGGGCGTGGGTTGGGTGGGCGCGTTCTTCCTGGCTTCGGGAGCCCTACTGCTCTGCTTTTCGGAGCAGGCCCTGGCTCAACCACTCTATATGGGAGCGATATTCGGTGGCGGCCACCTGATGTTGGCATACGTGATGTACCAGAATTTGGAGAGAGAGAAGCTATGAGCGACGAAAAAGCAGGCGCCTATGCCTACGATGGACTGGACCGGGTCTTGCATGAAAAAGCCCGGCTGGGCATTTTGACATCTCTATTTACTCATCCGGAAGGCCTGATCTTCGGCGAGGTCAAGAGCCTCTGCTCCCTGACCGACGGCAACCTCAGTCGGCATCTACAGGTGCTGGAGCGCGAAGAGCTTGTCAAGATCGAAAAGGAGAGCGGGAGCGGCCGTCCCAAGACCACCATTTTTCTTACCGAGACCGGTCGCGAGCGCTTCCAGCAATACCTGGAAGAGCTCCAGGCGGTCTTGAAAGCTGCCAGCCAGGAGAGTGCCGGTGGTTTTACTTCCGGATTCAGCCCTGCCTGAGTGCTTGATGCGGCAGGGATTTTTTTTGCCCCAAACACTTTGCCTCTTAAAGCTTTCAAGCAGACATGAATTCTAATCAATAAAAGGAGAAAGAGCCGATGTTAGTGGTTCAAGCAAAACACCAGGGAATGTGCTTCGGCGTGCGAGATGCTCTTAATTTGATGCGGGGGCTCGAACACCCTGAGCGAGTCACCGTGCACGGTGAACTGGTCCACAACCCGGTGGTTCAGACGGAGTTGATGAGACGCGGCTTTCACCAACAGACCGAGGTGGGTCGCTCCCTAAAGGTACCTACACCAGAAGTTCTGATCACAGCCCACGGGGTCAGCGAGAAGCGCAAGAATGCTCTCCTGGAATCGGGATACATCGTCCACGACACCACCTGTCCCCTGGTCAGGCGGGCCCACAAGGCGTGTCTTCATTATCACAATCGAGGGTATTACATCGTGTTGGTGGGGCGCAAAGGTCACGTGGAGGTGGAGGGTCTGGCAGGCGATCTGGTGCACTTTGAAATCGTCTCGAAGATTGAGGACCTCAAATCCTATCCCCACCCCAAGATCGCCATGGTCAACCAAACCACCACCCGCCCTGATGAACTCAAACTGTATCACCAGCGCCTCCTGCGCTTGAATCCGCACCGGGAAGTCAAGTTGGTCGATACCACCTGCCGACCCACTCGAGACCGCCAGGAAGCGCTCGAGGAGTTGCTAGAGCGAGTGCAAGCCCTGGTCGTGGTGGGCGGACCCAAAAGCAACAATACTCACCAATTGGGGTTGCGCGCTCAAGAACGAGGACTCCCCTGGTGGCGAGTGACGGCCGCCGACGAGCTTCGAGCGGAGTGGTTCGAAGGTATCCGCATTGTGGGTTTGACGGCCGGAACCTCCACCACCGACGAAACCGTCTCGGAAGTCGCCCAGGCCCTGCGCAAGATCGCAGCCCCTCCCATGAGTGCCTGAAATCTTCTCAAGAAGGTTCCCACCCAACTTTTTTAAATTCTAGGACCTGTGAGTACGATTTATACGTACCCGGACGACGAGTTGGGGTATCTGGAGAAGCATTCTCAGTGGGAGCCGGAGGGAGGTACAGGGGTCTACCGGCGAAGCTTGCTGGTGTGGAAAAACTTTACTCGACGCTGGACCCCTTGCGACGTCTTGCTTTTCCTGGACGGACAGCATCTCTTCGGGGCCGCCCGAACCTCCGAGCGCGCCCCCACCTGGAACGCCGAGAACAAGTTGCTAAAATGGGAATCCCCACTGGTGGTGGTCGGGATCCCGGCATCCACCCGCCGCTACCCGGAGTACATCGGCTGGAGCACCGAACCCGGGCACTTCTCCTCTAGCGGTGACCATCACGCCGGCTTTCTGGTCGATTTTGTACTCCCTTACATCAAGTCGCTCTACCCTAGAGTTCGTTTCAAAGGGCTGATCGGCGCTTCGGCCGGAGGAGTGGCCGCCCTCTACACCGGGTGGCTTTATCCCAAAGTCTTCCCCACTATCGGCTGTCTGTCGGCCGGGCGTCACTACTTCACGGAATTGCTCGACCGCTTTGAGGGCCTTCCCTCTCCAAATATCTATCTCAGTTGTGGCGACCGGGGGATGGACAGAGAGTTCCTACTCCCCAATAAGGCTTTCGCTTCAGAACTCAGAAACCGCGGCGCCCAGGTTCGAGCCCGCTGGCACCGAGGGGACCACTCCGAGCCTGTGTGGGCGCGTAGGCTACCGGACCTGCTGGATTTTTTTCTTAATCCTTGACTTTGCTGAACGATTCCCTGAGCTTATCAAGAAGTTCCGTGTAGGTGAGAAATCCAGAGAAGGAGTCGATCTTGCGCCCCCTGGTATCCAGGATCAGGTAAAACGGGATCCGGTCACCCTCGAACCGGTGCGCGTACTTTTTGTACACCGGAGTTTTGGGATAATCGATATTTAAAAATTCGCACTTTAAAGTTCGAGAAAGCGCGACGTGGGCCATGGTTTGCTCCATGGCTCGGCACGCCTCGGACCAGTCGGCGTAAAAGAAGACCAGGGTCCCGCCCATGCCCCACGGCTCCTCGCTTCCCTCGCCTTCCACACTTTGTTGAACAAACAGATCGACGGTATTCAATTCGGGGTTTCTAACCACCCGGACGAGTTCCTCAGGTAGAGCCTTCAATTGCACCCAGACCTTGTTTCGCTCTTGGAGCGTGGAGACGGGAAACCCACCGAGAATCCAACCCTCTTCCGACTCTTCCACCTCGAGATTGAGCGCTTCGGCCAGTTCGGACAAGACGAACCGGATATCACTCGCCGTTGCCAAGACCTGACCCTGATACGGCTTGTTGCTCACAAACACGTTGTGGGCGAGCGCAGGGATAGCCATCAGGAACAAGATCAAGAAAAGCAGTCTGAGGCGCATAGGAAGGACCTTCTGGGGTCGGTTCAACGAGCCTCCTTCAAATCGTGATTCAAAGGGCTTTTGCCAGGTCTCCGGCGATCTTCTGGAGTTCGTCCTGGTCTACGGTCTTTGCGGCGTGAGCGAAGCTCAGTTGACTTTCACTGTCGATGGGCACCAGGTGGAGGTGGGTGTGGGGCACTTCAAACCCAGCGATCATCATCCCCACTCGCTCCGGGTTGAAGACCTTCATCTGAGCTCTGGCTACCCGGTGAGCCATCTTCATAAGATGAGTGATCGTCTCTTCATCGAGATCCACCCAGTGGGAGACCTCTTCTACCGGCACAACCAGCGCGTGACCGGGGCGAATCGGGTTGATGGAGAGGAAGGTGACGGCTTTGTCGTCGCGACAAATAAAGTGGCCCGGCAGGTCGCCGACGATGATCTTCGTAAAAATAGTGCTCATACAGGTATCTTCGAAAAGAAAGACACATCCCTTCCAATGCCGGAACTTCCAGAAGTTGAAACAGTGAGACGCAGTATCGCCGAGCGGATTCGAGGCCGCCGAATCGAGCGTGTTGTGGTGCGGGACAACTATGTCCTGAGAGGTCAACAAGTTTCCAGATTTATCGAAGGACTGGAGGGACAAACCTTCAGCGAATCGTGCCGACACGGAAAACTCTTGTTCTTTCCCCTGCCTAAGCTCACCCTGTGCATCCACCTGGGTATGACCGGGCAACTCACGGTCCGACTGCCGCACCGAGCGGATACTCCGTTTCAGATCCAGCCCAGGACAGGTCTGCAACGGGCCCTCCAGCATCCACCGGACAAGCACACCCACATCAGTATGGAGCTCGATGACGGCTCCGGTCTGCACTATCGCGATATCCGCAAGTTCGGACGGGTGTTCTGGATACCGCTGGAGGGACGAGAGGCGGTGATCCGGCACTTCAACCTGGGGGTCGACCCTCTCACCCCGGAGTTCTCCCTGCAGTACTTAAAAGCAGGGCTGAAGAATCGACGGGTGGCCGTGAAGGCTGCCTTGCTCGATCAAAAGTTTCTGGCGGGCCTGGGCAATATCTATGTCGATGAAGCCCTCTTTTTGTCCGGTATCCGCCCCGGGCGCGGATCCTACCGGGTCAGTGGCCGGATGCTCGAGGCTTTGTACCGGGCCATCGTGTGCGTCTTGGAAAAAGGAATCGAAGCCGGTGGGACCACCCTCCGGGACTTCATCAACGCCGATGGGGAGAGCGGATACAACCAGGAAGGGCTACTGGTGTACGGACGCTACGGCGAGTCTTGCCCCGGCTGCGGCAAGACTCTCAGGCGTGGCCTCTTCGCGGGACGAACCACAACCTGGTGTGCAAACTGCCAGGATTAGTTAATTCTTACCAAATATCTCATCATGGTGTTTAGGGGCCGATGAGGAGGGAAATTTAAGGTCAGGCAGTCCGGCCAGGCGCAGAGAACTCTCCCTCCGTGGTGAAACCTTCACCCACCGTGGGTAGAGAGTCGCGCTAGGAGAGAGTGGTAAATGTTGAAAACACTCTCTCTCTTGGCCGGGCTGTCATCCAGCGGCTCCACCCCATCCTCAAATCGCAACATTCTTTCCGTTTTGTTCACACTTTCGACATAGCTCGCACCCCCACCCGGGCTACAATGCAGCGGGGTCTTAAAAGGAGGCTTCATGCCAAATCGATATCAAGAAGTCGGCCTGTCGCTTGCGGGACCATCAAAACTCGAAGTTTTGGTGAGTTACGCAAGCGAAAGACGAAACTCATAAAATAAAACCCAAACGCCGCCTGAGTACAAGCGGCGTTTCTCTTTTCCGTTCTCCACGAGGAAATCAATGAAAGTTATTCAAGTTTTCTTCAACGGAGGAAAACCATTGTCTAATTCAGCTAACGCCAAGACGCTCAAGACCGAGTCCAAGCGCCGCCCGGTGCGTTCCAGTTTCCATGATCTCGATCTCAAAAACTGGAAGGACTATCCCGAACTCATCACCGACTCCTTGTGGAGCCTCGGCTCCCGCAGTCGCAGCAGCGTGCACAAGGGGGACTACCACGGCAATTTTGTGCCCCAGATCCCCGAGCAGATGCTCTCGCGTTTTACCAAGAAGGACGACGTGGTGCTCGACCTTTTCAGCGGAATGGCCACCACCATGATCGAGTGCCGGCGCTTGAGAAGACATGGGATCGGGGTGGAACTCCAGCCGGAGATCTGTCGCGAGTCACAAAAGCGACTCGAGGATGCGAAGAACCCCCACGGGGTTATGACCAAGATCATCCAGGGTGACTCCGCCTCCCCGGATTTACCAGACCTTCTGGCACCTCACCTCAGAGAAATGGGCAGAGAAACGGTGGATCACGTACTCTTGCACCCTCCGTACTGGGACATCATCGCCTTTACCAAGGGGGAAGACGAGCGGGACCTGTCCTCCTGCGAAAGCCTGGAAGGCTTCCTGGAAATGTTTGAACAGGTGGTGCAAAACGGCGTAAAACTCCTGGAGCCTGGTCGGTTTATGACCCTGGTGATCGGGGACAAGTACACCGCCGGGGAGTGGGTGCCTCTGGGCTTTGAGTGCATGGAGGTCATGCGCTCCTGTGGTCTTGCTCTGCGAGCCATCAACATCAAAGATATCCAGGGTAATGAAAAAGGAAAAGGCAAAAGTGGAAACCTCTGGCGCTATCGAGCGTTGCGAAACGGCTTGTACGTGTTTAAGCACGAATACGTCATGCTGTTTCGCAAGTAACGACCTGATCTGGTCCTAACCGCGCGAGGTCGCCACTACGGTGACCTCGTGGCGATTGAAATAAAGCTGTCGAGCCTGTACCACGGTATAGGCTCGACTTATTTTTTCCAGGGCATGGTCCAGGAGCGGCAACGGATTACCCCTTTTGGGCAACTTGAGGGTAGCCAGCAGAAACCCCCCGGGCTCTAGCCGTTCCTGATAACGCGCTAGCAGTGCGCTCAGCAGCCCCGGGTCCATCTTCATATCCGAGACGATGAGGTCGTACCTCGACTCATCCCGAGCCAGAAATTCCCCCGCGGTGGTCCGATGGTGAGCGACCCGGGAGAGAGCGGCGACCGGTGGCGAGAGCTCTGCCGGGTCCACCGCCACCACCTCAAAACCGCGCCCCCACAAAACACGGGTCCACCCACCGGGGGCGGCTCCCAGGTCGAGGGCCCGACCCACCGGTAGCTCCGGGAGTAGCTCCAGGGCTTCCTCCAGTTTACTCTCGGCTCGGCTCACGGCATCTTTGGCGCGAGGGATCCGGCAGACCCCTCGGGACCAGGGAGAGAGGTTGTCCTGAGGCCTCGAGCTACCGGCGAAGAGTCGGACCTGATCTTCGCACTGGAGGTGAACCGAATAGACCCGGTCTGCCTGTCGATCCGAGCGAAGTTCCGGGGGGAGACCCATGCTCTCCATCCAGCCCGGGATAAGCGAGCCAAAACCTAAATCCAAACGTTTGTTCGCGGAAATCTGAAAACTGAAAGTAGAATGCAGGTCGCAGGGCAGTTCGAGTTTCAGGGTACTCACCGATTCGAAGCTAGCACTTGGTAATACCGCTTGGAATGTCACCGGGAAACGATGTTGTAGAAAAAACGATCGAAATTCGGGTTCGAGCCGGCACAGCCCCGATCGCTCATCGAGTCGTTCGATCAGGCGGTCCTGCAATTCGTGCTCCAGGTGGTCCCAGGAGTCCGGGTCCGCCGAACAGAGGTACATTATGGCGCTTTTTCACCAACCGGGATGGCGAAGGGAAAGATGTTTTCCTCAGGGGGAAGCGGACAGGTAGCAAAGTGGGTAAACGCGCACGGCGGGTTGATACTCTTGTTGAAATCCAAAACCAGACCGTCCTCCCCTTCCCTCTCCAGATACAGAAATCGACAGGCCTCGTAGGTCGACTCCCCGGCGGTGGCGTCGGAGAAGACCATGAAAAACTCGGAGCTATCCGGCTTTCCGATCAGGCGTGCCCGATAAGTTTTTCCCTCCACTTCAAACTCCGCCAAACCGGGGCTTTCCTCGGTGGTATCCACCCCCACCACCGAGCCTACCGATACGGCGCGGGCATCTTTGGCGAGCCGCCCCGGGAGCTTCCAGGCGGGGTCGTAGACGAACCGGCTTACCCCTTGAAAACCTACCAGGGTAGGAGCCTGGGAATCTTTGATGCGCAATCCCGTCCAGTCTCCCCGCTCGATGGCGTAAAAACTGCGGGTGCCCCGAACCAGAAGCTCCTCCCCTTCCGGTTTGCTCAGGTCCAGAGTCACCGTCTCCACTTCCTGACCGGCCAGACTGTACCCAGGCTCAAGTTCGAGATGGACCCCGTCGTCCTCCACCCAGGCAAGACCAACTCCGTCGATCTCGGTGGGCTCTGCCTTCAGCCACTCCATACCCACCAGGCTGAGGTAGCCGTCGGGCCGGGTGAGCTTTTCGAGGCGTTGCCGGTGCCACTCTTCGTAGTTTTCCTGGGCCGTACCGGACCCCGCCATGGCCATCAGCAGGACCATCCCCAGCAAGATTCTTTTCATCGCTCTACCTCTTCTCGACTCAACAAAGCTCCAGCCAGTCAAACCAGACCGGATGGCGCTCCCTGTACCAAACCAGGAGTTCCTTTAATCGTTCCTTCTTTTCGCTGCTAAAGATGGTTTCCGGGATCCGTTCGAAGACTACCCGCATACGATCCTGAGCGGGAAACTCCAGAGCTTCCGAGCAAAGGGTTTGCAACTCGTTTCGGATCCGGCCGGAGTCGGAGATCTTGACCGCTCGCTCCCGATAGTTTTCACCCGCTAAGAATCGGCTCAAGAGCGGCTGAAAGATGGAGCGACTCGGCTTTTTGCCCTCCATCAGCCGGACGGTCAGGGACACCTTCTTCTCCACCGCTCGCGAGGTGAGCCGCACCGTGACCCGGTAGGTATCCTCCGCCACTTTAACCACCCCTTCGGTGGCGGTATACGGATCGAAACCCATGTAGCTGCCGAGAGCCAGAACTCCCCACTTTTTCTCCGGAAAGAAGTCGTCGGCCACCAGGGTGGGCTTCTCCAGGTTGATCCCGGCGTCATCCGCCTCGGCGATCATCTCTCGGTAAAAATCGCAGGTTTGCTCATCCGGCGCACTTCCCATAAGCCGCTCCAGTCGCTCGGCAAAGTCGGCGGCCTGGGGTACTAATCCCATGATCTTCTGCTCTCGGTCGTGGGGCAACGAAAACTTCGAGGTGAAGACCGAAAGCGAGATGTGCAAGTCGTGGATCGGAGCCAGGCTGGCCGCCTGCAGCGCTTCAGCCGAGGCTGCGTAACCGTCGCACAAAAAGAGATGGGTCTCCCCCTGGTCGTCCTGCCAGGTCCCCACCGCCAGAGTAGGCGAGTAGGTCCCAGACTCAATGAAGATCTCTCCTCCATTGGGTAGTTTCCACCCCTCTTCCACCAGATGAGCTCCCAACGAACGCCAGGTCTCCCAGAGCCCTGACAGCCGGGTCACCCGACTCTTGCCGCCCAGGGTCCAGACGTGCACATTCTCCGCTTTGATCCCCGGATAGGCCTGCTGGATCGACTTCATCACCAACTCCCGGGGGGTGCGATAATCCAGCAGCACGGCCTTTTCCGCCGCTTTGTCTTGAACCGCCCGGGGCAGAGTCAGGCAGCCCATGTAGCCCTCGTAAGGACGCACCACGTGGAGCGGTTGGTCAAACACGTGCAGGATGGTCATGGTACCTTCCTCGGCGCCTTTGGCAAAGCGCGAGGTGTTTTCCAGGGTGTCGACCGCCGCCCCCCAGAGGGTGATGCCTTTGTGGCGTATGTCTCGGTAAAATTCATCCCAGCCGTACCCTGGCTTGTTCAGGAGATCGATCACGCGCTGGTCCACGAACCGGGCCACCTCCGGCCGGGCGTAGACCCGTCCGAAGCCAAGATTGGGATTGGAGCCCATCTCTTCGGTCTCCCCGGCCTTGGGCATTAACCCTTCCCCCAGGCAGATCATGAGGGCGTGGTTTTCCGGTAGATGGCGGGTGAGGTACCAGAGACCTTCGCTCATGGCGTAAGCCGAAACAGCATCGGCGTCTTTCTTCACCTCATTGATCCCGACTTTGTCCAGACCCTTGCCTTCTCCAAAGCGCCCGAACAGTCGCGTACCCAGTGCCGTCAAGGCGCAAGTCATGGCGAGCTGTCGCTCCAGCCCTCCGGGCACAAAAGACATATCCCGAGGTTGGTTCGGTTCGGGGCGCCCCCGACTCCATTCGGTTTCCACCGACTCCAGCCAGATGTGAAAACGGCCCAGGATGGGGCGACAGTCAAAAGCCCATTGGGCCAACATATCCTTTTGTAATTGGGTTTTTTCTTGCACGATACTCATCGGTCGGCCCGTTCGCAGTCGCCTGAGTGGGGGCCTGCTGAAAGCCCCTCCGGCGTTTTTCTTCTTCAGTTCCAAATAAAGGAATCTCAACCAGAGAAAGCGAGTTGAATTCACTATGAAGACATGGATTGCCCTCATTCCTATCCTGGCCACTCTCACTTTCAGTCCGGCCTGGTCCGAACCGATACCGCTCAATCAGGTCGCCGAAGCAGGCCAGGGACTCCCCGAGCTTACTCAGGAGATGAAGGTTCGCATCGGCAAGAAAATCTGGCAGAACGAGTGTGGGGGGCGCATCGACGGACTCACCTCCTGGAACGCCGGAGAAGAGTTTCCCTCTCTCGGAATCGGTCATTTCATCTGGTATCCCAAGAACTTCGATGGCCCCTTCGAAGAGTCGTTTCATAAGCTCATCGAGTTCGCCCGGGCCAGAGGGGCCGATCCTCCCGCAGTGGCCCTCCATCGCCACTGCCCCTGGAACTCCAAGGCGGCCTTCGAGGCCGACCTCCAGGGCCCTGAACTCAAAGCCCTGCGCACCTGGCTGGCCCACACCGTGACCCTGCAGACCGACTTCATCATGCAGCGCTCTCGGGCCGCCTTGGCCAAAATGCAAGAGACCGCAGAGGCCGAAGAGAGAGCGCGCTTGGAGGCTAATTACAATAAGGTTGCCTCCACCACCAACGGGGTCTATGCCTTGATCGACTACGTGAACTTTAAAGGGGAGGGGATCAATCCGAAAGAACGCTACGGTGGAGAAGGCTGGGGGCTGATGCAGGTCTTATTGGAGATGCGGGACGTGCCTGCCGGACAGCCGGCGGCCCGGGAGTTTGCCGCTGCCGCCAAGCGTACCCTGGATCGTCGCATCGCCAACTCTCCTCCGGACCGAGGAGAAAGCCGTTGGCGCGCCGGCTGGCACAATCGCTGCAACGGCTACGCCAATCCGTTTTAGAGGCCATTGATACTCGGATGAGGAGACCCCATATTGGAGCAGGATAACACCCCTAAAGTTCAACCCGATGAGACACCGATGACGCAGGTCCTCCAGACCGGGGCGGCCCCCCTTGTGAGGCTCATCGAGAAAGCCCCTCCTGACTTCAAGCGTCGACTTTCAGGCAAGCTGGAGAGCGTCCTGAAGAGGTCCATCGAGCAGATGATGTCCACCTTCAACGACGATGAGGTCGAGCAACGTCTGGCCTCCGCCAGGGCCGTGAGTACCAGTGGGCGTCTGGGTCTGTCCGACCAGCGGATGGACATCATCGACGAACACGTGAAGGCCATGCGACAGGAAGTGAGACAGCGGACCGTGCTGGGCAGCGCGGTCACCGGGTCGTTTGGATTTTTAGGGCAGTTCGCAGACCTTCCTGCATTTTACCTGTACTCTATTCGTACTCTGGGCGAGGTGTCCGTGAGTTACGGTTTCGACCCCCGCTTGGAACGAGAGCACGACTTTATTCTAGAGCTTCTTCGTATCGGCCACGTACCCGGGCGCAAGAAGCGACTGGTCCAACTCGACGACCTCACTCGAAAAGCGCTCGAGCAGCAACGCGACCTCACTTCCGAGGTTTCCTACGCCCTGTCCGGCCGTGGTATTTCGGTTGCTTCCAAGCAGATCGCTGCGCTGCTGGCGACCCGCAAGATGGGGGCCATGATCCCCCTGGTGGGAGCGGTGGTCAACGCCGGCCTTAACTGGCACCTCATGGGCAACATTCTCGATACCGCCAACCGAGGCTACAAGAGCAAAGCCATTTTGTATCGCAACGCGGCCGACCAGGACACCGTCGTTTAAGGCTCCCGGTGCACTACCTCCTCCGCCTATGGGACGCGGTCGAACCCGACTGGCGCGACAGTCCTCCCTTGTCCGCCCACCTGCCAAAGTATCCGTGCAACTTCCTTCCGGACCGGGAGTGGTCGCTGCTGGCGCTGCACGACGAGAGCGTGGATCGGTTGATGCACCTGGGGGGTGGTCGTTTCGGTCCGATTTACTGTCTGCCGGCCTGTCGCCGCTGCCGGGCCTGCCATCCCAGTCGAATCGACCTGAGCCGATTCAAGATCAGTCGGTCCATGCGTCGAACCCTCAACCGAAACACCGATCTGGTCCAGAAAGTGGATCAAGTGCATCTGACCCGAGAAAAGTTTGTCCTTTTTGAGAAGTTCGTCAACGCCCGCTTCGCTACCAAGACCGAGCATCTGACCACCCCGGAAGAACGCCGTCAATTCTACGACTCCTGGCACCAGACGCCCATGGAGTGCACCCGGGAGATCACCTACTGGCAAGAGAATCGCCTGGTGGCAGCGACCACCGTGGACATCGGTGAGCGGGGCATCTATTCCCACTACTGCTACTACGATCTCAATCTACCCCGCCGGCGACTGGGAATTTACACCTTTTTGAAAGAGATCGAGATGTGCCGAGAGCGCGGTTGGAGCCATCTCTACATCGGTTTTCTCAACATGCAATCCAAAAAACTTCGGTACAAAGAACAGTTTTCAGGCCTGGAGGTTCTCGTACCGGATCGAGGCTGGGTGCCTTTCCAAGAAACCCAACTGGCCCAGGCTCCTCCGCTCGATGGGTAAACGGCAACACTTTGTTTACTCTACGGTCATCGAGTTAACAGGTTGTTCACACTGGAGCCTGTTTTCACACTTTGGTAACTGTACACTCAAGTGGTGACCAGATGTACTTTTAAAAATTTCTCCGACAGTTTTCAATCCACCCACGCGCACCTCACCGATGTGGACCGCGCGATCCTGGGAGCCTCCTTCAGCGGTTAACCACCCACGCCCCAAGCCAATAGAAAAAGCCCACCGGTTCGGCGGGCTTTTTCTATTGGTTTCTATGGGTTTCGGGTTCGCTAAGGGTCTAGTCGAAGGCGCGACGGGACTGAATGTACTGCGCCAATTTGCGGAACGTCACGCTGTCCAGGTCGTGGAATCTCAAACCGGAGTGGCAGGTGCCGTCTCCTTTGTGAGCGCTCCACTCGACTCGAGCTTTCACCTTACGAGTACCGATCTTGTGGCAGTCAAATTCAATAGTGAGTTCCAGGAGTTGTCCCAACTCGAGGGGCTCTGAAGTGGAGAGGCGGATGCCGGAAAGAGCGATCTCTTCGGTCAAGCCCATGTAGGCGGGAAGTTCACGTGAGGAGACCCTCAGCACCTTCTGCACGCGGGCCATCTTGGAAAGATCGATATCCAGCGACTCCAGGGTTTTATCATCCTCGGAAACTTTAGCGAGATACTCTTTGTTGCTGGGGTCGTAAGACTGGATGTCGAGTTTGGTCTTAATGGGTCCCACCGGAGTGGGGGCCTCTACGAACTGCTCTTGCAGATTCAGGGCCATGTCGGAACGAAAACTGAGGAGCCCGTCCCGGAATCCGGTGACTTGAACTCTTGGTATTTCGTCTTTTTTCTTGAAGAGATTCTTTAGAAAAGCGAACATTTTGAAACCCCTTTCAATGTGTTATGTGCCTATTGTATCACACAGTTGTAACAGTTATGTGATCTATCTCTCAACTTGATTTTTATTCCACGAAAATTCTCAGTAGGAGAATCGTCCCGACGCTCCAAACTCTCGGTAAAGTGACTTGTGAGTGCGGAAACAAACTGGAGTTTAGAGATTGCTGCGGCCGCTTTCTGGATGGCTCGGCCACTCCCCAAACCTGCGAAGAGTTGGTGCGGGCGAGATTTGTGGCCTTCGGTCTGGGAAACTTTGACTTCATCGCGGCCACCCAGCTCGAACCGTTACCTCCTGAGGTCAGGGAGCGGCGAGTACCGGAATGGGAGTCACTGGAGATCGTTTCCACTCAGCAAGGCACCGTCGATGACGAAACCGGCGTGGTGGAGTTCGTGGCGTGCTACCGAGCCGAGACCCGTCGCCTGCACGAGGAGACCTCACGATTTGTGAAGGTGGACGGAGAGTGGCGCTACCAGGACGGCGACATCCAGGACCTACCGGCCCCGGGAATCGGTAAGACCGGGCGCAATCAAGCTTGCCCCTGCGGGAGTGGACGAAAATACAAGCGCTGCTGCGGTGTTTAGAACGACGGCGGGGCGATCCGGCCACCGCCTCCCCCACCGCCCGGGTTGTAAACAGGGGGTGGGTAGTAGACCGGTGGCGGGTAGTATCCACCACCACCGCCCGAGCTACCGCCGCCGCTGACCACCGGTGCCACCACCTTCGGAGGGTGCTTGGCCAGGGCCAGGGTGACTTCCTTATTGGTACCGCTACCGAGTTCCACTGTTTGGGAGGCTGCCTTGAAGGTGTCGTTGCCGGCGAAGGTTATTTTGTACTTGCCCGACTCAGGAAGCACCAGATTGGCCTTGGCATCGCCGGAAACTTTGATCGAACTAGTGAAAGGGTTCTGCTCATCGAGGCTCTTCACGCTAACCCCGAGGCCCTTGGCAGCCGTCTTCTCGGGTAACTTGAAGCCCACCGACATGGTGGGTTGCTTGGCAAACTCCGTCTGCAAGACCTGCCCCACCGGGAAAGACTCCTTCATAGCCGGCTCCAGAGAAAACTCCACCGATACCGCGGGACGCTCCGAGGGCTTTGCCTTGACCGTATAGGTCCCGGGTTGCACCTCCCCCAATTCCTGGGGAGTCTTCTTGACGCCGTTCCACCAGACAGTAGTACCCTGAGGTATCCCACTCCAGGAGAGCCGAATGGGAGACGGGACCAGTTCCAACAAGAACTTTTTGGGTGGCTTGCCCTCGTCGCTCTCCCCCAAAGCAGGAACCAGCAGAGTCTCAAAGCCCTCTCGCCGCACTTCCATTCCGGAGGCGATCTCAGCCTGGGTCAGGGCAATGGGGGTCTGCCCAAGGGATTGCTCCCCGCGGAAAACCTCGCCTTTGGGCTCCGAGGCGACGATCATAACCGGAGTAGGAATCGTTTCGCCTTCAAGATCCGCGAGGAAAGGCTTGCTGGCGAGGTACCCCACTCCCAGGAGCACCAGACCGGCCACCGGTACCCACGGCCGTACCATCGGTTTCTTTTCGGACCCGCGCTTGACCTTGACTTTGCGCACGTAGCTGGATGCCGGTGACCGCCGGTGCTCGAGCGCTGCCGAAATCTCCGGCCCCTCCTCCTCTGGGCCGATCTCCGGAACAGGCTCCGGCTCGGCCGATACCTGAACGACCGGCTCCGGCGCAGGCTTCACGGGAGGGCTGGGGGGTCGGGGGGCTCCGGGGGGGTCGAAGACCGGTCTGGATTGCGGTTGCTCTGGTACTGGTACCGTTTCCGTTTCCGGTTCCTGGCGACCCGGCAAAGGGGGTAAGGGAGACAGCGGTTCCGAACCGCTGCCCGACTTGCGGGCCAATTCCAGGCGGGGCTCGAAATAGTCATCGTCTTCTGAATATTCGAGCTCGGAAGAGGGGAAGCTCAGCTCGGACAGAGGTCGGCCTTCATCTCTCCACTCGCGATTCCCAACGTCGTCGAGACTCGGCAACCGGAACTCCAGTTCTACCGGTTCGGTGCTGAAATCGAGCGGAGGAAGGAGAGCTTCGTTGGAGCTTGCCTTAAGTGCCGTACCGTTCTGTGAGGGGAGATCTTCTTCGGTGGGCTCCCCTTCCAACGGAAACAGGACCCTGGGATCGGATTCTTCCCCGAAATCCGGCAGCGGGAATTCGTCGGAGGTATCGATAACTGGACCGCTGTCGAGTTCTATGTCGTCAGGCAGAGTCAGCTCTTTCGGATCGATATCCGGCGAGGGAGTCATAACTCTATCTTTTTGACTAATTCGCCTATGTTCCTCGGTAAACACCGAATTTCAACGTGATTACAACTCATGAGAAGGGGAAACTGAACTTTGAGTCTAGATCTACCACTGCTCAGAGAGCATACACCTGGCTGCCAAGGCCGGATCCATCTGAATAACGCCGGAGCTTCGCTGGTTCCTTTTCCCGTGCAACAGACGGTGCTCGACTATCTGGCCCTGGAGCAGGAAATTGGGGGCTATGAGGCTGAGGAGCAGAGGGCCGAAGAGATGGACTCGGTCTACTCCTCGCTGGCTCGATTGATAGGGGCTGCCCCTCAAGAGATCGCGGTGACTCAAAACGCCACCCGGGCCTGGGATATGATTTTCTATGGGCTCAAACTCCGTTCCGGGGATCGGATAGTAACCTGTCGCGCAGAATACGCCAGCAACTACATCGCGTTCTTGCAGCGATGCCGGCAGACCGGAGCTGAGATCGTGGTGGTTGATGACCAGCCGGACGGTACTCTCTGCTGTGAATCTCTAGCCCGGATTTTGGATGAGCGGGTCAAACTCGTGGCCATCAACCATATGCCGACCAACTCAGGGCTGATTCAACCGGCTGCAGAGATCGGCCGGGTGGCCCAAGAGCACGGAGCGTTCTTTCTTCTGGACGCCTGCCAGTCGGTGGGACAGATCCCGTTGGACGTTGCCGAACTGGGCTGTGACGCTCTCACCAGCACCAGTCGCAAGTACCTGCGCGGACCGCGCGGGGTCGGGTTTCTGTATTTGAAAGAGAAGCATCTGTCTTACTTCGAACCCCCTATGCTCGACCTCCACGCTGCCACCTGGACCTCTTCCGACCAGTACAAGTTGCGGGAAGACGCCAGGCGGTTTGAGACTTATGAGATTTTCACTGCAGGGAAATTGGGGCTCGGGGCGGCCGCCGAGTATGCCCTGGAAGTGGGTCTGGAGGCAGGGTGGCAACGGATCCACCGACTGGCCGAGACCGCCAGGGACTCCCTTTCCCAATTGTCCGGAGTGAAGGTGCGCGACCCCGGTGCACTCCGCAGCGGCATCGTCACCTTCACCGTGGAGGGTCGGGATCCCCAGGAGGTCAAGGCGCAACTGAGGCAAGCCGGCATCAACGTGTGGACCAGCACGGTTCGATCGGCCCGAATGGATATGGAAGCGCGAGGCCTGTCGGAAGTCGTACGAGCCTCGATTCATTATTACAACCTGGAGGAAGAGGTGGAAGCCCTGGTGAGTCAAGTGGCCGGGATGGCGCGCTAACGTTTTGGCAGCGGAACAGCCGGGTATGGATTTGTGGGATATCCCAGAAAGATGTGATGAACCATGAATTTTCCTCCATTTGATTTGTACCGATTACTGGAAACTGTCTTTAAGCCGTCCCAGGGTGAAAAGATCGCCGTGTTGATCGATCTCGAGGACCCCACCGGGGTTCGCGATCTAGCCTTTCTAAACCAGGACGGGCACAGCATTCAAAAGATGGGATACAAACATTTTTATCAGGGTCTTCAAGACGGGGTGATGGAGCGCCTGGGCCTGGTCGGTGGCGAACTCTACTGCTACCGGATGACCCAGGGCAGCAACCTGGACCTGGAAGACGAAGCCTATGCACCCGACGGGCGGGTCTTGTCGTTCGAGAAGGACATCTACCCCCACTACGACATCTTGCTCTGCATTAGCACCCATTCGGCCACCGCGCCGCTCACCGCCAGCGCCAAGGTTCATAACTTTCGTGGTGCCACCATGCACGGCCTGAACGAGATCATTCTCAATTCCGGCCTCTCGGTGGACTACAACGAAGTTTCCAAGCGAGCCGAGCGACTGCGCCAGGGCATGTCCAACGCCGACGCCATCGAGATCGACTTCAAGATCAAGGGCGAGCTTTACCAACTGCGCATCGAACTCAACGGCCAGGACGCTCAAAAGAGCCACGGCCTCTGCCGCACCGCCCCGGACATCGCCAATCTACCCGCCGGTGAGGTGTATTACGTGCCCACCAACGGCGAGGGCCACTTCCCCATGAAGCTCGAGGACGGGAGCATCACGCTCCTGACCGTGAAGGGTGCTCGGGTGGTGGAAGCTCAGTTTGTCGAAGGCAATCCGGAAACCGTGAAGGCCTTCGACCAGAGGATAAAGTCCGACGAAGCCACCGGGTTTCTGGGCGAACTGGGTTTCGGCACCGAACTCTACCCCATCGCCAATCACGACATTCAAGACGAAAAGGCTTTCGGTACCTTCCACGTGGCTACCGGGCGAAACGACCACCTGGGCGGAGACATCACCACCGACAAGTTCAAGGAAAAGAGCAACGCCACCCACGACGACATCCTCTTCTCCCCCCACAAGACCCCGGAGATCGACGCCCCCACGGTCAGGCTCTACAAAGACGGAAAGGTCCACATCCTGTTTCATTCCTACCAGGCGGGCGATTATCTGAAGGAAGTCGTCTATGGGAAACCTGTACGAAACTGACAAGCTGCTGGAGGAGTACTTGCTCCTCCACTACGGCACCCCCGAGCAGATCTTTCCGTGGTCGTTCGGACCCCGCGAGGCCTTGGAGTTTCCCCGGCGCTGCGTGAGTGAGCGGCTGCGGCCGCCGAAGTCCGGCCGGGCCCTGGAGTTGGGTTGCGCGGTGGGCCGGGCCTGCTTCGAGCTTTCGGTTGATCATTCGGAAGTGATCGGGATCGATTACTCTAAGAGTTTCATCGAGCAAGCCCGGCAACTTGTGCGGGAGCGAGAAGTCCGGTTCAGCTCTGCCGATGAAGGGGACCTGCTCTGCGAGCATCACTACCGCTTGGAGGACCGCTTCCACCCGGAACGGGTTCAGTTTGAGGTGGGTGATGCCACCAACCTGAGGACTGACCTCGGGGAGTTTGAAGTGGTCATGGCCTGCAACCTCTTGTGCCGGGTGCCGTATCCCCAGGCCGTGCTGGCTCGCTTCCCCGAGTTGGTGAAGAAGGGTGGGCAGCTGTTGATCACCTCTCCTTACACCTGGATGACCGAGTACACCCCCCGCCGCTTCTGGCTCGGTGGGTTTGAGCGGAAAGGGGAAGCGGTGCGCAGCCTGGATAGTATAAAAAAGGCGCTGGCGGACAGCTTTGAACTCGACGAAGTGGTCGATATGCCGTTTCTGATCCGAGAGCACTCCCGGAAGTTTCAGTGGGGCGTCTCCCAGGCCAGCCTTTGGATCCGTCGTTGATCTCCGAAGTCGACTCTTTCAGCATCCTACAGACCATCGGCGAGACCCCCCTGGTTCGGTTGAACTCGTGGGACACACCGGTTCCAATCTACGGAAAGTGCGAGCACTTGAACCCGGGGGGGAGCGTGAAAGATCGACTGGCTCTGGCCCTGGTCCAGGACGGTGAGGCTAGCGGCAAACTCCGCCCCGGAGCCACCATCGTGGAGGCCACCGCGGGCAACACCGGCATGGGCCTGGCCTTGGTGGCCGCCGCCCGAGGCTACAAACTGGTCTGCGTGTTGCCTGAAAAGATGAGCGTGGACAAACGTCAGGCCTTGCGCGCACTGGGCGCGGAGGTGATCGTGACCGAGAACGCACCTCTTGAATCTCCTCTGAACTTTCGCACCCTGGCCGCTCATCTTGCTGTAGAGAACGGCTGGTTTCTGGCCGATCAGTTCGGCAATCAGGCCAACGTGGAAACCCACTTCCAGCACACCGGTCCGGAGATCCACCGACAATTGGGCAGGGTGCCGAGCGACTTCGTGGCGGGGGCAGGAACCGGGGGCACCATCTCCGGGGTGGGGCGGTACCTCAAGTCCCTGGACCCGGCGGTGCGGATCGTCTTGTGCGACCCGGTGGGGTCGGGCCTGGCGGACTGGATCAATAAGGGAGAGTACGGCCCCGACGGGAAGTACGCGGTGGAGGGGATCGGCAGCGGCCGAGCCCCCGAAATCATGGACCGGAGCGTGATCGACCAGGCCATCAGCATCTCCGATGAGGAGTCGTTCGAAACCGCCTTGTTGCTGCAAAGACGAGAGGGTCTGCTGGTCGGTGGCTCCTCCGGCACAGCCGTTGCCGCGGCCCTGCGGCTGGCCCGCTCAGGGGCGGTGAGCGGCCCCATCGTGGCCCTGCTGGCCGATTCCTGGGATCGCTACTTCAGCCAGGAGTGGATGGGTTTTTAGCGTGGATTTGCGCAAGATCTGCGATGAGGTAGGTCGCGAGATCGAAGGCTGGGAGTACGAACGGCTCCGGCAGCCGGCGGAAGTACTGAGCTTCGCTCGCTCCTACGACGGCCACGAAGTCTATTTCAGCCTGGAGGCTTATGAGGAAAACCGCCAGGGAGACCTCCACATCTGCGTGGACTGCTCTGCGCCCACGATTCAGCGAGGCGGCTGGTTACCTTCCTACGTCTTTTGGAAGCGTCCGGATGGCAGCGTGTATGCCGACTCCTCCTCCGAGTGAAGACATTCAACGCGGGGGACCCTGCCACGGCCCACCCTGCCATCGCGGGTCACCTTCCTTGTCGGCTAAACTTGGTCGGGATCGATACCCAGAGAACGTAGCTTCTCTTCAAGCTTCCCTCTTCTCTCGCTCTCTTCATCAGCCCGACGCTTCTCTTCATCAGCCCGACGCTTCTCTTCGTTTGCCCATTCACGATCAGTGATCAACAGTTGGCCGTCCCGAGTACGCAAGCGTACCCAACCGTCGACGATACCGAGTTGCAAACCCAACGAGCGAACGAAAAACCAGCCATCGGGTTCGGGGGTGAGGCCCACGTAGTGACCATGCCGCAAGGTGAAACCCTCGATAAAGAGAGTCTCTGGATCGACCAGGAAGTAGTCCTCTGTCTTAAAGATATCGCGATAGATGCAGAACTTCTTTCCGCGGTCGCGAACCTCGGTGCTGGGTGACAGAAACTCGATCACCGTCGTGGGCAGCAAGCCACCTTCCTCATAGGACACCCACTTGGTCTGCCCCCCCTGCACTCCACCCCGCACTGCGTAGAAATCAGGGCCCAGATTACAGACCCGAGAAGTTTGCGGATCCACGTAGTAGACAAACGAATTGCCACCCACAAAAGCTACGATCTGCTGCTCGGCAAAGTAGACCTTCAAGGGATCGACCAGATAATTACGGGTCTGTTCACACACCCATTCGGAATCCATCGGCTCTCCATCGCTGTCAGGAAGCAGGTGCCCGGCAGGCAACTCTATCGGTTGTTCCAAAGACATCAATATCTTTTTCCTCTGGTGAGTTGTCTTTCCCTTTAGGAGATTTAGCAGAAGATTGATGACATCACGAAACAGAGCTTTATCGTGACGCGGTGCGTCTACCTATGTGTGGATTCCGATGGGTGCAATGCTCGAAAGAGGTTGACTCTTGACCTTAGGTATCTGCGGTTACGGCACCGGTGACCAGCCTCAAGGGAATGATCTCGATACCTGGTACACCGGTCACTCTAGAAGAAATGGATAGGGCGATCAGAAAACGGGCACACACTCGTTGACAGGTCTTGATACCAACGTTCTTGTTCGTTACCTGGCTCAAGACGATCCCAAGCAGTCCCGAATTGCCTCCAAGATTATGGAGCAGACATTGACCCCGGAGAACCCGGGGTAAGCCAAGAAGAAAGACCAAGCCCCGCTTTTCGAGCGGCATTGCGGACATGGTCCCCCAGATTGGCCTCCAATGAAATACTCATCCTATCAACTTTCATGACAAGAACTTACCACAGTCTGTCCATACCGCGGTACGAATTTTCACGTTAAACTCAAGCGAGGCTTCGGGCTATTCCCCCGCCTTTTGCAACCCCGCCCAATTGGCGCCCAGCATAGCACCGCCCTTGGACAGCGCGAACGAACCACCCAGCACGCCCAGGTAGCTGCCGAGAGCCGCTCCGGTCACTCCCCCGGCAGAACCCGCCACGGCCTGACCGATGGCCCGACCCAGCATCTGGCCGCCGAAGTAGCCGCCCACCGCACCGGCGGCTCCCCCAACTACGGTGGGTGCGGAGAGTTTGGCCAGGAGCTTTTTGTCGTCACCGGTGAGTTTCTGCTCCTGCGCACCCATCAGGTACTTGGGAGCTTCCGGTTTGGTGAGCATGTGCAAGCCCATGCCCAGAGCGGCGCCCACTAGTCCGCCCACCCAGGATCCGGTCGCGGTGGATAGGACCTTGGCATGGGCTCCACCAGCGTGGAAAAACGGCGTGAATACTCCCCCGGCCACCGCCCCGGCGGCAAAGCCGGTGGCCAGTTTACCCAAGGCTGCCTTCTTATTGCGCGTGCCAAAAGCGGAGAAGGTCCTGAAGTCTTCACCCTTCGAAGGCTCCACCAGCAAACCCGCCTTCTCCAGTTCGTGAGAGACCGAGGAGGCCATCATGCCCAGCGGTCCGGTGGAGACGGTGAGCGCTGCGTCGGCTCTACGCTCGGCCTGCTCGGTGGTGATGGAACCGTTCTTGAGTTGTTGATTGGTCACGATCTGACCGGCCGAGAAAAGCAGGCTCAACGGAGCCGTACCCGGACCCATCAAGGCCGCTCCGGAGGCCATGTTCAGCTTGCCGTTGATGCGCTTCTCAGCATCCCCGCTCTCCAGGCCCTTCTCGTAGGCAGACGCGCCGCGGTACAACTGAAACGGACCGACCAGACTGGCTCCGAGGGCCAGCACGTTGCGCAGGCGGGGGGCGCGCTCGAAGGCGGTGCCGATCTTCTTGCCGGTTTCGCGCACCGAAGGACGATCGAGAGCCTTGTCTACCAGGCCCTCCTGGTGCGAAGCTTCCAGGGCGGCGAACTTGTCCGGGGCCACCCGCTGGAGGTGCTCGGGATCCATGTGATAGGCCGCGTAAGAGTCGGCGTAATCTTCCATCCGGTTGGTCTCGGCGTAGTGGCTGATGAACGGCTCATCACCAAAACCGCCCCCTCGAAAATTTCGACTCAGGATCGGGCCCACTCCCACGCTAAAGTCGTAGGTATGCCCTATCTCGTGGGTGGTCACTTCCTGAGCCCAGTCCTTGCCCAGCGCCATCTGATCGCGGTCCAGAAAGATCCGATTATGACTAAAGAGCGGCGTGGCCAGACCCGAAGCCCCAGCTTGCTCCATGCCGGTGACCACGTCGATGGTGGGGGCGCTGGTCACCCCGCTCAAGGGCAGTCGATCGAGAGCTTCGTAGATGATGGCCTTCTCGGCCCCGGTGGCTCCTGCCACGGTGGGATAGGCGATCTTGGGAAGGGAATTGGCCACCGAGCCCAACAGGCCCAATCCGTCGCCCAGTTTGTTGTCGGTCAGCTTGGACCAATCCTTGCCGGCCAACTTGGAGGCGGCCAACGCCATGGCCCCTCCGGTGATGGCCGCTCCACCGGTGGCGATGTAGAGATTACCAAACTTGAAGGCCAGGGGAGCGAAAATCATGGAACCGACGGTCATCCCCGTCAGCTGGCCCGCGATCAGACCGGTAACTTGCTTCAGGGCTTTTGCCCCCTCCAGCTTCTTCTCGGCGATGTACCCGGAAATCCGTTGTGCCTGAGCCGAATGGGCTGCTTCCACCGTGTCCTGGGGCAGTACGGAACTATCCGCTTGCTCGGGAGCACTACGGGTAGGCTGGGGCGGTAGCTGGGTTGGTCTGATCGTGGATTGGATAAGCATCGGATCCAATCTAACCAACCTACAGCTCGAAAAAGGATCTAAGTTGTAAACAAATGCTTTAAGCTCTGAAGATATTGAGACCTAGATCTGCACATTGACTAATCATGTAGACTAAGCTACGTTAGGGTTGTGAAGCAGGTCAACATTCACGAGGCAAAGACTCATCTTTCCCGTCTAATTCAGGATGTGCTCAACGGCGAGGAAGTTGTGATCGCACGAGACAACAAGCCCATGGTCAGGCTGGTACTCCATGAGTCAGCCCTACCCAAACGCAGACCTGGTAGGCTCCCCGGCTTGATTCTATCAATGTCCGAAGATTTTGATGCCCCTCTCGACGACTTCATGGAATACATGACTTGAACTACCTGTTGGACACACACACCTATCTCTGGTGGCTCGCCGAACCGGGGCGCTTGAGTAAGCAGGTACGAGAGGCGCTGGAAGACCAAAACGTCGCTGCCTTTGTCAGTATGGCATCGTTCTGGGAGATAGCCATCAAGAGTAGTCTGGGTAAGCTGAACCTCTCCCGCGGAGTGGAGCTGCTGGAGGCGGAACTCGGAGTCGATGGCTTTAGCCTGTTACCGATTCGAACCATCCACTGTGGGGGTGTGGTCGGGCTCCCTTTTCATCACCGAGACCCCTTCGATAGGTTGCTGATCAGTCAGGCGCGCCAAGAGGCGTTAGTTCTATTGAGTTGCGATACAATTTTCGATGCATACGGAGTTTCACGCATCTGGTGACCTTAACCAGCCGCTACGGCTACGAAAAGCTCTGAATCATACGCTCGGAGAGTTTTTGTAGGAACTCCCGCTCCTGCTCATCGGAAAACTCGGGGCTTTTCACGTTGATCAGGTCCACCCAGTGGATCAGGAGCAAGACCCGGGCCGCACGGCAGTGTTTGTCGGAGTTCTTGGGATCGAGCTGAACGAGCCATCGTAGCGTGGGGTGCAATCGATTGAAGCAGCAGATGTCGTCAGCCCAGTAGATGGGCGGACCGAGGATCCAACTTCCGAATCGAGTTTGCGAGAAAAACTTGTAGGCGTTGCGATGGGTCTGGGTTCCCAGCAGCGTCCTGGCTTCCATCTGCATGAGCGAGAGAAGACGCTCTTCCGGGGAGGCGTCGGCCTGGCGTTTGGGCACAGGCTTTTGCTCGGAAACACGCTTTTTCTGCAGAGCGGTCTCCCAGGATTCGGCCACGGCCTCCAATTTGCGTTGCATGGCAGTCAGCGGAGAAAAGCCCCAGGCCACCAGCTTGCTGACCTTCGACTTCAGCCGCTCCGTGTCCACCAGGGGTGGAGCCTCGTACCAATGCAGGCACTCTTTGCCCAACACGGCTCGAAGCAGGGAATGTTCGCGGGACTCGGGTTTGATCAGGGGCGTGTGCCCGGGTACTCTCCATCTTTCCGAAGAGATGAGCAGCGGCCCCCCTTCAGAAGAAAGCCGCGCCGCCAACGACTCACCGCTCACCCGGGTGCCATCCACCAGCCGAAAAAGTGGCAGTCCCCAGAGCTTCTGGGCCAGCAGGGCCCGCTGGTGTTTGCTGCTGCTTCCCAATTCGCCCTTGGTTAGAGACAGCAATTGAAATGCCCGGTCCTTGTCCTTTTCTGTAAACTCTCGAGCAGCCAGCTCTACCACCCAGGCGACATAGATCTCGTCGATTCGATCCTGAATCCAACTCCCTTCCGTCTTGGAAACTTCAGAGGTGGGATTCTTCAGCTTATCCCGTTTTCCGGGTCTGGCCGGGCGTACCGTGCCCCAGACGGGGAGCACGGTGTCGAGACCTAAATAACCCAGGGCCGCACCTTCTTCGTCAAACCCCAGCAGCGAGGTCTCCGAATTCGGAGCCAGCTCCAGGCTCAATCTCTCGTTCAGCACGTAGGTCCGCCGAAAGAGCAGTCGATCCGGGATACTCGAGGGTAGAGAAGCTAACTACTGCCGATCCTGCTCCAGCCGCAGAAGATGCTTCTCAGCCTTGTAAGGGGAAAGTTTGGTGCGAGCCCGGATCAGAGCGGTATCCTCGGGATGGGCCCGAATGACCAGGCGGTCCGGCTGAATGTTGGAGGGAAAATCAGGTTTCACGTAGGCCGGTGCGCAATCTTCGGCTTCCAGTTCCTTGAGGCTGGTGGTCCCTCCACCCTGGAGCGAGAAAAGTGGCAACTCACGAAACTCCTTGAGAAACTCCTCGGAGGCCCTGGTTTCCCGGGCGTACTCCAGGGCCCGCCGGCGCGCTACCAGGTCGTCGTGCTGAACCGCACACTTCAGGAAACCTTCCTCGACCACCCTGAGCAGTTCGTCCAGCAAAGCGGGAGGGAGCTTGGCGTCATTGAAGTCCTCCGAAAGCTCCAGTCGTTCGCTGTCGACCGCGGCCGCGCTTCCCCGAGGCAGCAGTTCCGGTTTCTTGCATACGAAGCGTCCGCCGTAGTAGCAGTCCACGTACCGCCCCTCTTCATTCAAACCAACCGCCACCTCCCCCCGACAGCTCCTCACCGACAGGGATAGACCACCGCGCCCACTCAGCACCTTGATCTGATGGTGAACCCGTCGGGCTTGAAAGCCCTGGGCTAACTCAAGCTTCTTAGCCAACTCCGAGGCGTTGACCCAACGAAAACTCCCTAAGTGCTCGCGGAGTTGAGCCTCTTGAAAGCCGCGATCCTTGGATTGCTCGTGCAGCACCAAACGGCCGGGGATCTGCACCCCCATAGGGCCGCGCAGCAATTCCCCGTGAGTCTCGAGTTCAGCTTTTAGTTCATGCAGGCTGTGATACTTCCCCGGAGTCGTCGATTCCAGGACTTTCTGGTCTGAGAAATCTCCCAGCGAGCCCGAGTACGCCTCGAGTAGCTTGAGGAAAAGAGAGGGGGGCAGCCTTCCGTCCTGCAGAGCCGACTCTTCTAACTCTCGAAACTTTTCCCGCAACCACTTGATCAAGAGCCGGTAGTTCTTATCCCGCTCAATGCCGTTCCACCGATCATTGGGATGAAGTCGCGCCAGTTCCACCGCCCCGTATCCACGGATCAGCTTGGTCATATTGACCCCGATCTCGTCCAGCGGAGCCCCCCGGAAAAAAAGGACGATATCGGCCTTGCTTCCCAGGAACTCGTAGTCCAGACCGATCTCACCCGTGAGGTCTTTCTTATCCAAAGTTTTTTTCCGATGGACCTGCTTCGAGATTGTCGGTTTCTGGGGGGAAGAGAGCTTCTGGTCCAACTCCGCCAGATAAGTCTGATAGGAGCGCAAATCTTGGACCTGGTCGCCGAGTCTACTCTTTAGAAGTGGAGCCGTGTTGCTCTCGTGCAGAAGCAGTGGTTCGGGCAATAAATCGCTCGGAATATTACTGGAAAAAACCACCTGGTTTCCCAGGGCTATAGTTGGCAGTTGCAAGATTTTCTCAAAACTTAAACGGGGGCCAGAGACGGTGGGAAAAAGGGAGATTCGAGCGGCTACCCTGGGGACTGGATGCTTCGTGTCGCGGAAAAGCTGGTCGATGTAATCCCGCAGGGCCGGATAAAGTTGCTCGCGGGTCAATTCAAGATCCTGGAACAAACTCTCCATATGGGTTTGCAGTGTTTTGAGTATGCTGCGAAAATGGCGCCCGCAGGGGCGGGTCCAGCTCTCATTGATCTCCACGGCTTCAAAGTTTATGACCGCCGTGGCCCCGGGTGGCAGATCATCGAGCCGTTCTGAGCAGAGTAGTTTGCCCTCATAGAGCATGTCGATGTGGCTCCCTCCCTGACCACTGAGATAGCCTATCTCGGCTTGCCAATCCGGCCCTTTCAACTGGCGGGTGGCCAGATAATTGGAGGGAGGAAGCTCGGTGGGGCGGGCCGATGCCTCCCAGTCGGCGATGCGCTGGAGGCGCTCCAGGACCTTGCGATACTCCTGGGAGGCGTCTTGCAATGCCCCGGGTAGAAGCTTGTTCAGAGTCTCCAAGACCAGCGGATGGTCGATGAGTATCACGGGATTTTTGAGTTGCAGATTGAGGGGCGTGGAACTATGGAACAGCAACCCTGTCACACCTTTGGCCTGGACCAGTTCGGTATAACTCAAGACCTGCTCCCGGTCTGCCATGACAAACAGAGGGCAGTTGCGCAAGGCCCGTCCGGCCGGGTCCGGCAAGGACTGGGCCAGGCGCTCCAGCAACTCCAGCCGGCCGGAATCGCCGGGTTGGTACTGAGCGACCTGGTCAGCCAAAAGCTGTAACGCAGCGAGCTTTGCTTCCCGTAAGACCTGCTGGTAAAACTCCCCTTCCACCACTTCGAAAAAAGAAGCGTCCACGATAAAACCGGACTCCGAAAAGACGGCTTGAAAGACAACTTCCGACTCCACGAGCTTTCGACCCACCACCACCCCGTGACGCACCAGGTTGAGGACGGAGGCTTCACCGTCGCACAAGGTGATCATCCGCCCGCCGGAGAGCGGAATCCTGGGCAGCGCGTGCTCATTGAGGGTGACCTCGCAGGGACAATAGAGCAAACTCCTTCGCAGGTGCTGGGCCAGATCCAAATAGGGTTCCCGAGGCGATACCGTGAAGAGCAGGTCCTGACCGTCCATTTCTACCCGGGGTTCCTCTGTGCAAAAAGGGGAAACGGCGTTGCGGGCTATTCCCAAAAGGTAGTAAGAGAGAGATTCCGGGCGGCTATCGAACAGATAGTTTTCCAGTTGGTTCAACTGCTCCAGAGCAAGCTGGGCGCCCGTCGCCCGAAGCTCCACCCGCTGCTCATCGGACAGGATCTCGATCGCCTTACAGCCGGCCGCTACCACCGCCTGCACCACCAAAAGCAGAAAGTCGTGTCGGTGGACCAGTTGAAAATGAGCCATCTTGTCCTTAGCCCGCTTTTCATCCAGGGTGAAATGCCCCACGGAGTCCAGCTCACTGTCCCGGCGGAAACGCTCCAGAAGGCTCATTCTGAAACCCTCAACTTAAGAGAATCGACGAGGTTTTGAAAGAGTTTTGCCTCTCCTTTGCGGTACAGATTGAGTTCTAGATTGACCATACGTACCAGCATTGAGACCGCCAATTCGGGTTGCAGCCGATACAGCGTCAAGAGCTTCTGCCAGTAAGGGTGGTCACGCCGGATGCCCACGGCGTCTCGCCAACTCTTCTCGTCGGTTCGACCTCGCTCCACCCGCTTACCAGGACTCAGGTAGGCGCAGAACACTCCCCTCCAACTGCTCGGCGTGTTGAGCGCATCCAGGAGAAAAGGAGAGACCAGATACTGCCGGGTGGCCTTCTTGAGATACCTGAGCAGCATCGCCTCCTCTTTCTCCGGTGTGGCAGCCCGATACTGAAAAAACTCTTCTTGTAAGGGTCTTCCCACGCGCCCGGTCTCTCCCAGGAACTGGAGCCGCTGATCATCGTCTGGATCCGGAATCAGTAGAATGGGGTGCCCTTCGGCTTCCGCGTCGGCCCACAGAGAGTCCACCTGGGGTGCGTGGAAATAGTGGGAAGGAAACTGATTCAGACTGAGACGACCCTCTCGGGTCGGGAAAGCTGCAACCTTGGCGATCTTGCTCGGTAGGGTTGGGTCCATCCTGACAGCTAATCGAGCGATCTCCCAGAGCCTCGGATCGTCGGTTTGCCGGATCTTCTGAAAGAGATCGAGGGGCATCTCTTCGTAGGCCGCCCGCTTCACCAATTCCATCGCCTTTTCGTAGCCCTCGTCCCGCAGGATGTTGTCGCGGCTGAGGGTGTGTTCGAGGTAGCGAGAACGAAGTTTGAAGCTGAGGTAAGGATAAGGTGATCCGGCTCCCTCCAGCAAGGTCAGACCCCGGTTGTAGTATCCCTGAAAGGCTTCTGACTTTTCCGACGGGGTGACTACGGCCTCGCTGCCCTCTACCTGCAATCGGTACTGGTATGGGGCGTTCTGAAAGTCGAAGCTCTGATTGATGGGCGTGCCGTTAAACAGGATGTCGATATCACTATATTTACACCAGTACACCAGGGTCTCCAGGCAATCTGCTTGGAGCTTCTCCAGGGCGCTCTTTTGGTAGGGTGTGAATACCGTGATGGTGGTGCCCTCCACGGGTTCCTCTAACTCCCGGCGCTCGAAGCTGCGGTCCGGGAGAAAGAGAATACGCCAGGCCTCACCGTGTTGACCGGTGTCCAGCACGACCAGTTCGGGTTTGACAGCAAAGATGGAGACAAATCCGATACCGAATTTGCCGATCTTGGTGAGGTCGTTCTCTTTGCTAGAGGCAAAGAGCTTGGTCAAACGGTTGTCGATGGTGTATCGATCCATGCCGTGGCCGTTGTCGGAGACCCGCACGTAGCAGCGACTTGAGTCGTCATCGAAACCCACTCCCACTTCGAGCAAGCTGGTCCCGGCATCCAGGCTGTTCTGGACGAGCTCCCGCAAGAAAGCCAGAGGCTGGGAGAACTGATTGATGAGTTGCTCGAGGGCGTTGGTGCTGCTGATGGAAGTCACGGTGAAAGAATTTAGGGTTGAGGCTGAGCAGCCTTTTCCGGGGGAGTCTCGGCGCTTTGTTCTCGAGGGTAGGAACTCTTAGCCGGCCCCAGGCCTTCGATCTGGTGGGCGAAGTTCAGGCAGGTGACTTGAACCTCGTTCTTGTTGGTGCTGACCACATACTCGGAAGTTCCCGGGCCCTGGCAGCCTGGTATCTCGGCCAGGCCTAAGGCTTGAACGGTAACCGGAGTTCCTGGTTCTCGTTCGAGTAAGTCCAGAGCGGACTGGTTGATGAGCTTACGGTTTTCCAGGCATTTCTCAAGCTCAAACGAGACGGTCCGAGGAAAACCCAGGGGCACAAAGGCAAAGACCACCAGACAGGAGACCAGGGGCAGTGTCTTGTGAAACCTCACCTCCTCGTTCTTCCACATTACCCCGACCAGGACCAGCAGAGAAACCAGCAGTATTCCACCAAAGATCAGCAGGCTGTTGGGGAAGCGCAGAAAAACCGCAAGCCCCAGCAAGACCCCGTAGAAAGCCGCCCAACCCAGGCGAGTCATGATCAAGGCTGCCAGGAACGGCAATCCGAAGGCCACGTAGAGCAGCGGCAGTGGTAGTAAAGAAAACGTAGCTCCTCCGTCTTGGACGAGAAGCGGTGCATAGTTAAAAGGTGTATCAGGACCCACGCTAGGCTATTCTTACTATCTGGGGCTCACCCTCTTCAAGGGCCACGAGAAATGACATGACACGATCTGTCATCGGGGCAGAGTAACCTGAGGTCATGAACCGCGCCTCCCGCATCTTCGCCCTCCACGAGTCGCTCTCCCGGGGCGCCCCTCCCCGCAGCGCCAAGAGCTGGGGCCGGGTGTTCGGAGTGAATGCACGGACCGTGCTACGTGACCTGGCGTTCTTGAAGCAAGAGCTGCAGGCTCCCCTGATCTTTGACCCCTGCCTCGGAGGATATAGGTACCTACAAACAAACAATCCTATCATGTTTGAGGATAAGCTTTCGAAGTGGGCTCGCCTTCTTGCCTTGATTCACCGGATATACGCTCAACCGGGAATGACTGCCGAGAAGTTGGCCGAGGAAACGGGCTGTGTTCCCAGGACCATTCGACGGGATATCGCGGAACTCCAGAAAGTCGGGCTCCCCGTCGACAACCACAACGGTTACCGATTTTCGACCGACGCCTTTTTGCCGTCCTTGACCCTTTCTGGCACGGAGATTTTCGCGCTTTTCGTGGCCGTCCGGCTCATGGAATCACAGAACCCCGGCGAATTGGCCGGGGAAGCCAGAGGCGGGCTGGAGAAGCTCCTGCGAGCCACCCCGGAAACCAGACGCCTGGATTTTGGAGAGCTGCGGGAAGCCATTCACGTCTCGGAAACGGCCGAAGACACCGGTACCCATCACCTCGCCGACATGCAAAAGGCCCTCAGCTCGGGGCGCCAACTGGAGCTGGAGTACCAGGGAATGAAGGATGAGATGGCCCGCAAGCGGGTGTTGGATCCCATGGGGCTCTTCTGTTTTCACACGGTCTGGTACCTCCACGCCTACGATCACAAGCGCCAGGGTCTGCGGAACTTTCGACTCAGCCGGGTTTCCGGGGCCCGCCTATTGGAAACCCCGGTCAGCTACCGTCCTCGGATGGAATTGGACGAGGTCGCCTATCATAAGTGGGACGTGGAGGGGGACCAGAAAGTCGATGTCGTGATCAAGGTCTCACCGTCGCTGGGCCGCTGGCTGGAGGAGAATCCGGCCCATCCCAGCCAACTACTGGAGAACGGCCAGGCCCGTTATAGAGTTTCGAATCCGCTTGCCATGACTCGCTGGGTCACGAGTTTGTACGGATTGGAAGTTATGGAACCGGCCATCCTTCGAACTGAACTCCAAAAGGTGAGCCAGGAGTTGTTCGAACTCTACGGCGAGTAACCCGGGGAGGTCCTGAAGTCTGGGGCGGGAAGTGTGAAGAGTATGAGTGCCCAAAGGCTGCTGGTGCCCCTGGACGGTTCCGAACTTGCCGACTGCGCCCTGCCCTGGGCCATCCTTATGGCCGGGTTGAAGGGGTGTGAGCTTGAGTTGCTGCGCTGTTTCGAGCCCCCGGAAGAGATCTTTGTGGTCACCGATTTCTTGCAACCGGCCTCCGATATGACCCCGACCGAAGTCATTCGTGCAAAGATCGAGTCGTATCTGGCCGCAAAGAATGCCGAACTACAGCCCCTGGTGGCGGTGACCTCCTGCCTGGAGGGAGATCCGGCGACCCGCATCCTAGAACGAGTCGAGGACCCTTCGATCGAGATGGTGGTGATGGCGAGCCACGGTCGCAGTGGATTAGGCCGCTGGTTGTTGGGTTCAGTTTCCACCAAGGTGTCACGAGGTCTGGGCTCCACTCCGATCCTGATAGTCAAGGCCACCGAGAAACGTCGGCAACCCAGACTCAAGCGGCTCCTGGTGCCCCTGGACGGGTCCCAAAGAGCCGAAGCGGCGCTCTCCGTGGCCGCGGACCTGGCCTCGAAGTCAGGGGCGAGTCTGCATCTCTATCAAAACGTGCGCATCACTCCCCTGGGACACCCGGAACTGGATGGCTCGGTCCAACTCGAGCTGGCCCTGGCCAAGACCTACCTGGATCAGATCAAACGGCGTTTCCCGCATTTAAAGATCACCACGCAGGCTCAGATCTCCGAACTCAAAAGCGGCATCGTGGCCCAGGGCGAAGAGTGCGACCTGATCGTGATGTGCAGCCACGGGCGCAGCGGAGCAAAACGCTGGTTGCTCGGTAGCATTGCCGAAAGCGTGCTGCAGAAGACCACTCGCCCGGTCTTGTTGATCCGGCCGGAGTAAGAATTCGAGCAACTTGAACTTTTTCTGCTCCTGCGTTATGGTGGTTGCGAAATGTACATTTTCTACTTCATCTAATCGCACCGAATCTGGTGATCCTGAGCCCCCGTGGGGCCTTACGCTGTCTATTTGCAGCCTGACCTATGATGTGGAGAATGTCTATGAAGTTTTATTCTGATCCTGTCCCCGAGTACGAAGACGCACCCCTGGCCGAGCACGATCTGTGGGACGAACCGGTGGAAGAGTGGGACGAACCTGAAAATGAGAAAGCCGTTTACGTGGTCTCGGTGGGCGAAGAGCGCGACCCGGTGGTGCGTCAGGCCCAGCTTTCGGAGATCCTGGCCCTGGTCACCGCTCAAGGCGGAGAAGTGGTGGGACACGAGATCGTTTACCTCACCAAAGTTCGGCCCCGTACCCTTCTTGGCAAAGGTACCTCCCGAGCCATCGCCGACCGGGCCCGGGCTCTGGGCGCCGGTATGCTGGTGCTGGATGCCGAGCTTTCTCCGTCTCAAACCCGAAATCTGGAAGAAGACTCCGGTATTAAAGTGTGTGATCGGGAAGCGATCATCCTGAACGTTTTTATGAAGAACGCTCGCTCCCGCCGGGCCCGGGTTCAGATCGAGATCGCACGCCTGGAGTATCTGCGGCCTCGCATTCGTGGTGTGGGGATCAACATGGACCAGCAGATGGGTGGAGTGACCGGTAGCCGGGGGCCTGGTGAGACGCGCTCGGAGCTGCTGGCTCGCCAACTGGACAGCCGACTGGTGGAGTTGCGCAAAGCCCTCAAGAAGGTCTCCACCGCCGGCCATAACCGCCGGCAGAGTCGAGACGACTGCCAGCGTCTGGCCCTGGTGGGCTACACCAACGCCGGAAAGACGGCTCTGATGAACGCCCTGACCAAAGAGGAATTGTCCTCTCGAGACAGTCCGTTTGAAACCCTGGAGACGACCTCCCGTAGCCTGAGCCGCTACGGAGAGCGAGTCTTGATCAGTGATACCGTGGGCTTCATCCGAAGGCTGCCGGACCGGTTACTGGAGAGTTTCGCCACCACCCTGGCGGAGGTGAAGGAGGCCTCACTTCTGGTCATCGTGGCCGATATCTCAGACCCCGAATGGCGGGACCACCTGGCCACCACTCTCGATCTGTTGGAGCAACTGGCGGCCGATGGCATGCCCAGGTATTTCGTTTTCAACAAGGCCGATCTGCTCGAGGAGAAGCCCGCTGAGGAGATCTTGCGACAGATCTCTGAAGGAGCCCCGTTTCGAGTGGTCTCCACTCGAGACCCTGAACAGATGAAGCAACTCAAGGAGTCCCTCTTAGAGGCGGTACGAGGTGACCAGATCGAACGAACACTTTTCATTCCATACTGCTGCAGCGAAGCGCTAAATTTGCTCTACGGAGGGTGCCGGGTGAGCCACACCGAGACCCTGCAAGACGGATTGCGAATCAGCTTCCAGGGACCCGCCACGGTGGTCGCCCGAATCGAAGCAAAGGTGGCCTTGTCAGAACCTGTCACACCCTGATCTGTTGAGGGTTCTACAATAATAGAGTCACCCCTCGACTGCCCTCAACCCGGACTAGGAGGTCTCCTTGGAACTCGTCATCCTTCTCATTTTCGTTCCCGCTTACTGGCGTTTCGCCGACTATCTTGAAGTTTCTACCCGGAGCTATAGGACCGCTCTCCAGGAAGCCATGGTGTTTGATGAAACCTGGATGATCCTGGAACGCGCGCCCGAGTCCTCTCCGCCCCAGGGATTGAAATTGGCTTAACAATTCTAGAAAAAGCCATGTCGGGATGACACGATTTGTCATCTCCCCGCTCTATTCTCAACCCAGAACATAACTTTGGGAGAGATCAATGAAGCACCAACTTGTCCTCATCGCAGCTTGTCTTGCGGTTCTGACCACCCTGGCATCCGCCGATATCTACATCCGCAACCGACCGGTTCCATCGAAACCGAATACCTTGACCATCTACCTCCCTGAGGAGATGCTGGCCAAATATTTCACCCCCGACGAACTGGAACGCTGTGAGTTCGACCCGTCGACCGGTGAGATCAAAGTCGATGGAGCGGTGTTAACTGAACGGCTGGGGCCGAACACGGAAGCCAACGTACCCGTACTGGCCCTGGCCGAGGCACTGGGGTTTAAGAAGCGCACGAACCACTCCCTGGGAGTGGTGGACTACGTAGCTCCTGAGCAGGGGGATCGAGGAACGGCTCGAGCCGACATCCCCAAGCGCAAAGGCCCTGAGTACAACGCGGCGGCAGTTCGGATGCAAAACGCATTCCGGGAGTCTCCCCAGCTCACCAGCCACCCGGAACTCGAACGGGTGCAAAGGATCGGCCAAGAGTTGGTAGCTGTTTCGGACATGCCTGGAATGGAGTGGAACTTCCTTATCGTCTCCGACCCCAGTCCCAACGCATTTTGCTCGGGAGTCGGATGGGTGGCAATCACGGACGGATTGTTGGCGTTGAAGCTGAGCGACGACGAACTTGCCGGAATCCTGGCCCACGAAGTGGGGCACGGTTGTCGTAGAGATATCGAAGAGCAGAACTACAATATCGACACGGCCAACAACCTGGCTTCGCAAGTCCAGCGCCTGAAGGCAGAGTTGAATACGCTTGAGGCCAGGCAAGCCGAACTGTACGATCGGGCCCGACGAGCAGAGGCATTGGCTCGCGAGATGACCCACCCATCGAATATCATGGAGATGCGACAGAAGGCCTCGGAAGCCAGTCGTCAGGCGGAGGCACTGGCGCGCCCGATCCGAAATCTGCAGCGAGAGATCAGCTTGAAGGTAGAGAGTTGGAGCGACCATAAAGATTTCGCCACCGCCAGTGAGTTTCAGCATCAAGATGAGATCGACGCCGACAAGAAAGGTCTGCGCTACGCCACCCAGGCCGGCTACGCCGCCGATGGGCTCATGAGCGCACTGCAAAAACTTGCAGAGAAAAATGCCAGGACCTTCGGACAGGTCGCTTTTCAAGGAGGATATAGCCATCCCCCTCTGGCCAAAAGGATCGCCACGATGCGGAAGATTCTCTCCGATTGGAGAAAGCCCTGACCCTTTTTCAGCTTTTTTTAGGTGTCTGAGGATACCTTGAAAAAACAATGACCACTAACTACTACAATCGACGCGGAGATGAGAGGCGGCGCAAAGAACTCCCGGCGCTTCTCCACAAAGACATGGTTCAGACCATCAACCTTTCTTCCACCGGGGCTCGTCTGGTGGTCAAGAACCCCGCGATTAAACCGAGGATGCCCTTGATGATAGAGATCGGCGACAACGAATACGTAGGACTGATGTGCGAGCCGCGCTGGCGAAGACAGATCGGACAGCACCTCTATGTGGTGGGAGTACGATTTCCAACCGGCCAGGAAGACTTGCGCAAACTCCAAATCAGTCTTTCCCAGGCGGGTTGAGCCCATTTCCTCTTTCATCCAGGTAGACGAACGAAAACTATGGAACCGCAGATTGTGAAACGCGCCCTGATGATAGCTGCCCTTACGGTGCAGTTGGCTCTGGCCGAGACGACTCAGCCTCCGCCGGTCCTACCGATCACCCCGGTCCAACCGGTGATCGAGAAGAAAGTCGTCTGGGAAGGGGATTGGCGCGAGTCGGGTCACGCCAAGCTCATTTTCCAGGGAACCGAAGACACCAGCGCAGTGGAGACTATCCGGCTCAAGACCCGAGTAACCGGCGAAACCTGGTTTGCCGACGTAGAGTATGAAGGCTTGGACCACCTGGGCTTTCTAGCGTTTAAAGCTCAGAAGGAACTCTTTCTATCCACTCGGGGGTTTGCCGAGTGGAAGGTGGAAGAGGGAAATCAGGAGGTCGCCGCCGGCCTGGAGACAGCGCTCTTCGGCCGGGACAAATTGCGGCTGCGACGAGCCTCTTCCTTAACTGAAGAAGTCGCCCCCACGACTCAAATGGATTACGAAGTGCCCCTCCCCTTTCACGCCAAGATCGGCATCAGCGGCCTGCAACAAGGGGAAAGAAACGAACTCACCGGGCAGATCCGCCAGAACTGTGGAGAAGGCTGGGAGTGGGGTGCCGGGGTCAAGACCGAACTGCTTCACGGCAAGCAAATCATGCCCCCGGAGATTCAAGGCAGCCTCCGCTGGACCTGGTGAAGAGTAGCCTTCAAGGACACTGACCCCGGATTTCGAAGTCCTGAACATGCCTGAAGCTGCCAACCGTTCCTTCCTGGTCGAAGTGCCCGAACACGATGTTTGCTTTGAAGTAGAGGCCCATCAGACCATTGTTGAGGTCGCTCGCGAGCACGGAATAGAGATCTTGACAGCCTGCGAAGATGGACAGTGTGGCACTTGCGTGGTGAAAGCGATCGAGGGAGAACCCGATCATCGTGACCGGGCCCTCAAGCCGGAAAAGCGGGCTGAAGGATGGATGTGTGCTTGCGTTTCGCGGGCCAGAGGAGACCGACTGACCCTGGAGATCTGGTAGATGAAAGTGGGTGTATCTCCATAGTCGAGCTTACCGGAGAACAGTTCTTTCTTGTTTTCATCCTGATCAGCGCAGGGGGCCTTGCGGTGACCGGCCGCATGCGAACCGACTTGATCGGGTTGACGGTTCTATTCCTGCTGGCAATTTCCGGCATGGTAACCCCCCGGGAAGCATTTGAGGGCTTTTCCAGTCCGGCGGTCATCACTCTGGCCGGGTTGTTCGTGCTGACGGCCGCCATGAATCAAGCAGGCTTTGTGCACTGGGTGGCCGGTCGAATCGAAGCCCTGACCGGCCAATCGGAGAGAGGCATCACGGCTATTTTTGTGCTGGTGGGAGCCTCGCTCTCGCTGGTGGTCAATACGGCGGCCGCGGGCGCCGTCTTGCTGCCTGCGGTGGTTAGCGTGGCCAAACGAAAAGACATCGCAGTCTCGCGCCTTCTCATGCCCATGGGCTTCGGAGTCATCGTGGGCGGAATGGCAACCATCTTCACTACCGCCAACATCATTATGAGTGGGCTGTTGCAGGCCCAGGGATACCGGGGACTGACTATGCTGGACTTCTTCCCCACCGGAGCGGTCATCGTGGTGGTCACCCTCTTTTATCTACTCACCATTGCCCAATGGCTTCTTCCTACCGTGCGTATCCGAGACAGGCGGGGGCTCGGTTCTGAAGACCTGGCTTGTATTTACGCCATGCAGAAGCGCCTTTGGGAGTTGGAGGTCCTGCCCCAGGCCGAGGTCGCCGGCAAAAGTTTAGCCGAGATCCAATTGGGAGTCCCGGTGCTGGGCATCTGGCATGGCAAGCATGCCCACTTCAACCCCGGTGGTGCCTCCAGGGTGGAAGAACATGACATCTTGCTGGTATCGAGTTCAGAAGAAAGGCTGGACGGCTTCAAGGAGCGCGGCCTAAAGGTCGGTCGAGGTCGAAGTTTCGAGGATAAAGATATTCCGGTGGTCACGGTGGAGTTCGTCATCCCCCCCCGTTCCAAGGTGATTGGAAAAACGTTGATCGATCTCGACTTTCAAAAGCGTTACGGGCTGACCGTGGTGGCACTCTGGAGGGGTGGAGAGAGCTTAAGGCAAGAGGTCGGTCAGATCGCCATCCAGGCCGGCGACGCGCTCCTGGTGGTGGGGCCGATGCAAAAGGTTCTGGCCCTGGCCGGGGGTCTGAACTACTTGCTGGTTGATGCACCCGCCTATCCACCCATGTCCCGAGCCAGTTCCGGACTCACCCTTCTGGTAGCCGGGGGTGTGCTGGCGGCCGCTGGGTTAGGTCTGGTGACCATGTCGCTGGCCGCCTTCTCGGGTGCTCTACTGCTGGTCCTGCTTCGGATCCTCACCCCTGATCGCGCCTACGCAGCCATCGACTGGAGCGTGCTCTTTTTGATCGCCGGGATGTTTCCGCTGGCCGCCGCCATGGAGTCAACCGGCCTTACCTCGGTCTTTTCTCAAGCGTTTACTGAAACCTTTGCCGGGGCCTCCCCTCTCCTCCCGGTGGCGGCCATCTACCTCTTCACCGTCTTGATGACCCAGATCGTGGGAGGGCAGGTCTCGGCGCTCTTCACCGGACCGGTGGCCCTTTCAGTGGGCAAGGCCCTGGCCGTGGATTTGACGGGGGTAGCGGTCCTGATGGGGATAGCCTGCTCGAACTGCTTCATTACCTCCATAGCCCACCCGGTCAATCTGTTAGTTTCAGGGCCCGGCGGCTATAAGGCGAAAGACTTCGTTCGGGTGGGATCAGGCTTGCAGGTCCTGGTTTTTGTCACTGCCATGCTGATGGCCCGATTTTACTGGCATATCTAAAGGGCAGAACCAAACCGGGAGGGAAAAAAGCCTTGATGGATGCTCCGTTCTTCTGGATCGATGCCTTCACCCCCACGCCTTTCGGCGGCAATCCCGCCGCGGTGTGCCTATTGACCTCCACTCTGGAGGACGAGGTGATGCAGCAACTGGCGGCCGAGTTCGGCCTCTCGGAGACGGCTTTTCTGTGGCCCGAGAGAGAAGGCTTTCGGTTGCGCTGGTTTACCCCCACCAGGGAAGTTCGGCTCTGCGGTCACGCCACGGTAGCGGCCGCCACTGCGCTCTGGAGCCAGGACCAGGAACTCACCGACTTAACGTTTTTCACTGTTAGCGGAACGCTGGAAGCTCGTCAGGTGAGCGGCAAGGTACAACTCACCTTTCCTTCCCGTTCACCAGCGAAATTTCCCATCCCCCAGGGCCTGGTCGAGGCGCTGGGTATTGCCCCGGATAAAGTTCAGTGGTGTGGCCGAGATGAGGACGACTATCTCTTGCTCTTGCCTTCGGAAGAAGATATCCGGTCCCTGAATCCCGATTTCCAGGCCTTGAGAGAAATAGAAACCCGAGGCACTATCGTGACCGCTCGAAGCTCCACGCCCGAGATCGATTTCGTGTCCCGATTCTTCGCCCCTCAGGTCGGAGTGGACGAAGACCCGGTCACCGGTTCGGCCCATTGCTGCCTGGCCGCGTTCTGGGCCGAGCCTCTCAACAAACGAATATTTCAAGCTCGCCAACTCTCCCCTCGTGGAGGGCAGCTGGAAGTGGAACTGGCGCGCGACCGAGTCCACCTGCGCGGTGAGAGCTACGTGCTGGTCAGCGGCACAGTTAGTATCCTTTGAACCTGCGACCGGAAAACGTCCTGAGCCTTCTGGCGCGCTGCCCGCGATACCGGGAGACACCCCTGTGCTTTCTCCCCGAGGGGCTGATCATTAAGGACGAGTCCAAACGGATGGAACTGGGCTCCTTCAAAGCCCTGGGGGGAGCTTATGCGCTGGCCCGGGAGGTGAAGAAACGCGGCCCCGGACAGGTCTTTTGCTGTGCCAGTGCCGGAAACCACGGCCTCTCGGTGGCCACCGGTGCATCCGTTTTCGGGGCCCAGGCGGTGATCGTCCTGGCGGAAAGCGTGCCCCGGGAGTTTGAACAAAGGATCATCGCTCTCGGCGCTTCCACCCGGCGGGCTGGGAAGTCGTATGAAGAGAGCATGAAAGCGGCCTCTGAACTGTGCCAGAGCGAAGGCTGGGTTCTGCTCTCCGACTCTTCCTGGCCGGGCTATCTGGAGATCCCCCGAAACGTGATGGAGGGTTACACCGTAATCCCGTGGGAATGCGCCCAAACCTTTCGGCGCCGGGCTGAGTGGCCGACCCACGTCTTTCTGCAGGCGGGAGTGGGCGGATTGGCAGCGGCGTTTGCCCAGCAGGTGCGGGAGAATTGGGACGTTCAACCTCTGATCGTGGTCGTGGAACCGGAGCAGGCGGCGTGTTTACAGGCAAGCGCGCTGGCCGGTCGCCCGGTCAGCGTGTCAGGAGGGCTCTCCAGTATGGGCCGGCTGGATTGCAAAGAGCCCTCGATACTGGCTTTTGAATTACTGGTCAACCACGCCGATGAATTTCTCACTGTGACCGACACCCAGGCCGAGGAAGCGGCCCGACGATTGACAGCCCTGGGCTTTCCCACCACACCCTCGGGAGCGGCCGGGCTGGCGGGATCGGTAGTGTTGGGATTGAAGAACTCGGACCGTGGGTTGATCCTGGTGACGGAAGGCGAGATTTAACGGTGTGGAACGACGAAGACGAGTTTGAATTTAACGAGGCGGAAACGGAAGAACTCCTGGAAGGTCTCTACCGTCCCGGCGCTTACAATGAAGGAGAAGTCCTGTGCCTGGAGATTTTGGAAGAAGTCGCCCCCGACTGGGAGCCCGCCCGCCTCTATCTGATGTTGAACCTGGCCGCTCTGGACGCCGAAGAAGAAGCGCTGCAGATGGTCGATGAGCTAAGCGACGACTCCCTCTTTGAGGCCCTCCGACACCTGACCTTCGGCGCCGACACCGTGGCCGAAGAACTGCTCTTTCAAGACCTCATAGCGTGCGCCCGAGCGCGCGGGTTGGACGAGCGCGTGGACCAGTACTTCGCGGATAGAGAAAAGGCGGTAGGGCGCCAGGACGTCAGTAGCGCACTGGCGGCCTGGGACGAGGAGTAAGGGCACGCGGGATGGTGCGTCGGCGGGGTTTGAGGCGGCGCGGGGGCGCCGCATGCGGCAGGCTGGGGGCGCAAAGCGCGCGGCGGGGTTTGAGGCGCCGCGGGGGCGCCGCAAAGCGCGCGGCGCGGCTTGAGGCAGCGCGGGGGCGCCTCATGCGGCAGCGCGGGGGCGCCTCATGCGGCAGCGCGGGGGCGCCGCAAAGCGCGCGGCGGGGTTTGAGGCGGCGCGGGGGCGCCGCATGCGGCAGGCCGGGGGTGCCTCAAAGCGCGCGGCGCGGCTTGAGGCAGCGCGGGGGCGCCTCATGCGGCAGGCTGGGGCGCCGCAAAGCGCGCGGCGGGGTTTGAGGCGGCGCGGGGGCGCCGCATGCGGCAGGCCGGGGGCGCCTCAAAGCACACGGCGGGGTTTGAGGCAGCGCGGGGACGCCTCATGCGGCAGGCTGGGGGCGCCGCAAAGTGCGCGGCGGAGTTTGAGGCAGCGCGGGGGCGCCGCATGCGGCAGGCTGGGGTGCCGCAAAGCGCGCGGCGGGGTTTGAGGCAGCGCGGGGGCGCCGCATGCGGCAGGCTGGGGGTGCCTCAAAGCACACGCGGGGTTTGAGGCAGCGCGAGGGCGCCACATGAGGCAGGCTGGGGGCGCCGCAAAGTGCGCGGCGGAGTTTGAGGCGGCGCGGGGGCGCCGCATGTGGCGGACTGGGGGCGCCGCATGCTGCCCCACACCGCGCTGCATCATCATGCAACACGATACCGGATCCCCGCCACACCAGCCCCACAAACTACACTCCAGCTTAACCGATCCGCATGAATGCAAACTCCGTGTTTCCAACTTGTTACAATCTTCAATCTTCCTTGTTTCCAGGCCCTTCGGTGGGATAACATGGACAAAATCTCCTTTGAAAGGTCTAATCTATGGCTATATCCGGACTTTCCGGCCCAAATCCGGGCCGGTTGCCGCCCAAAGTGGTAATGGAAAATATCGCGCCCGCCATCGCTCAGGCGATGGGGCCGCAAGACACGGTGGGCATTAAATCTCAACGGGAGCCGAGCAAGGGTCTGGCGGCCAATACTCGCCTCGGCGATCTCAAACCCGAACAGCTCTCGGCCCTGGGTGGGGGCGGCTCTCTGGAGTCGATCGCCCAGGCTCAGCCCGGCACCACGGTGGGTGAAATGGGGCCGCTGCTCCGCAACAACGCGGCTCTCGACACCATCGCGGGTCTGATGCAGCATCGCCGGGATCTAAAAGTCGGCGACTTCCTGTCTCAAGACGAGAAAGGTCGCATCCGCATCGACCCGTCTTACAAAGACGAAAAAACCATGGACATGCTGAAAGAGCGCCCCGACATCACCCCCGGCGAGTTGACCGCCATGCGGCAGAACTTCACCAAGACCCTGAAAAACCCGCATCTGGGCAAGCAGGCTTCGGAGAAGAGCTTTGAGCTTCTGAAAAAGCGGCCTGATCTAAAGCCCGAGGACATGGGTAATCTGATGAATGGACTGCGCCAGGCTGCCGGTGGAGATGACAAAGGCAAAGCCGGTGGCGGGGCTGGCGACGACGCCGGAGCCATGGCAGCTCTGGATATGTTCGACAGCGCTGCCAAAATGATGACCGAGCGCACTGATCTCAAACCGGACCGAGTGGCTGGAATGGCTAAATCCATTGGTGAGATGAGTTCACCGGAGGATCGCCAGGGCCCGCAAAACGTGGCTGAAGCCTTTGATTCCGCTTCCAAATCTCTGGGCAAAAACGTATTGCGTAAGCCTGAAGAGATGTCCAAGATGGCTGAGACCATGAACAGCCACTTCGCGGGTGGAGATGAAAAGACCGCCGGCCATCGCATGAACGCCTTCAAGAAGAGTTCGGAGATGATGGGCGACAACACCCAGGTGGATGCCGGGTCGGTGGACAAGATGCTGCAACAGGCCACCCAACGGGATCCCAAGCTTGCCAACGGCGAAGGCGAGCAAAAAGCCAAACGACTGGGCAAGGTCATGGACGACGTGGCCAGTGGAGTCAAGTCGGGTACCGTGTCGTCCGGCGACCTCTCCCAACACTTCCGAAACCAGGATGCCGAGAAGGCTCGATTTCAAACTCCCGATCCCAAGAAAGAAGAGGATAAGAAAGCCAAGGAGCAAGGCCAGGAAGGCCCCGACAAAGCCAAAGAAGGGACTGAGAAATCCGGGGGACCCGAAAAGGCCGAGAAACCCGGTACTGATGGCAACGCCGACAAACCCGGCGAGTCGAAAGGGGAGAAAAAGGTGCTGACCTCCTTCCAGGAGGCCGAGCAGAATGCTAAACCCTCCGGGGAAGCGGGAGCAGCCCCGGACGTCGACGCCAAAGCAGCAGCCTCCCTCGGTCCTGGCCAGGCAGCCGGTACCGAGTCAGCCGGGGTGAAACTCGGCACAACTTCCACCACGGGTGTACCCGACAAGGATGGCGGTAAGGAGCAAAAAGGTGGAACCGAGCAAAAAGCCGGAGCGCCCGCCCAGGCTCCTCAAGCCCAGCAGCAGCGCCCGACTGGTGGCCGAGCGCAATAGACACACCTCGTGAAAAATGGCCTGCGAACCCTGAGTTCCCAGGCCATTTTTCATTTGTCGGCTACCACAGCTCGGACGGGGTCTCCAGCAGCTCTGCGGCTCTTGCCAGGCCGTCTTCTTTGCCTTGAAACTCTCCGTCGATGTAGTCGAGGGTGAGGCGCTCCAGCATCCGGCAGGAGAGTTCTGATTGTTCAACTCCAAACTCGGTCTGGAGGTCCACCGAACTGATCGGAAGGTTCGGAAAGCGCAGGAAGCCGTGGCCAAAAAACTCGGCTAACATCTCTTTCACGAAAATCTCCTGTTCTTCCGTGCGGTAGCCTGGTTGAGCCGGCCCCCGGGCCGACATCACATCGGCCAGGGAGAGAACCAGAAGTTCCGGAGCCAGCTCCCCGGCCTCGGCCAGTAAGAGGTGCAGTTCCGAGGGCTGTGGCCTCCCGTCGCCCAGCAGTACCGGGCGCATGTGTAGTGCCACCAGCCGTTCCAGCCCCTGGGCTGCCCCCGGGCCAAGACCTAAGCGGACCGCGATCTCTCGAGCCCGGCGAGCACCCACGACTTCGTGCCCGATAAAACGAATCCGACCACTGACGTGAAACTCCAGGGTCTCTGGCTTGCCAATATCGTGCAGCAATCCAGCCAGTATCAACAGCGCCTCTCGGTTCCAGCCGTCGGGACCAGGCGAGTCCATGTGTTCTTGCAATTCTGGAATCCCGAAGCGGGCGTACCCCTCCTCTCGAAACAGGTGCAAGTGCCTCACCACTTCTAGAGTATGCCCCAGAACATCGAGATGGTGATAGTGGTTCTGGGGTGTCTCCCCACAGATCTCCAACTCCGGGATAAGCTCCAACAATTCGCGCTCTGATGGTGCATCCATCAGAAGCTCCGGTAGAGAAGAATCGACCTGGGGGACGAACTCTTCCACCGGCCCCTCCTCCAACAAGAGCTGGCGGAGTTCCGCCGTTGAGCCGCGAGCGATCGGCCCTCCGGTTATGGAGCAGGTGGGGTGGACCAGGTACTGCTCCGGTGGATAGATGGTGATCTCCACTTCGTGACCTCTCGGGTGATGCAGATGAACGTGGATGAACTCCGTCACCCGACCGTCTTGCTTGGCCTGCACGTGCTCGACCTGCCCAAAAAAATTCTGCTTTTCAAGGCTCCACAAAACCACCTCGGGGTCCGGAGCGTACACATTGATATCGATATCCGAGCCCCGCCGAATGTGCCCCGTCCAGACCGAACCTATCAAACGAGGTTTAAACTCAGCCAGTGCCTCCATCACCTCCAAGGCAGCCCGGCGCATACCCTGAAGACGGACGGTGCGTTGGGAACCTTCACTGACCTCGGCCAGTAAAAGGAGTTGATGATGGATCTCGTGGTTGGTGGGAAGGACCTTACAGCCCTGTCGGCGGGCGGCCTCACGCTTGGCCTGGAAGTACTCTTTGTACTCCCGGTGATAGAGCAGTCGGGCAGCCTCCACGGCAACGGCGTGTCGAACGGGTGCGTGAATGGCAAAGCGTCTCTGGCGACGCGGGTGGGAGCGATTCTTGGAAAACATCGCGAAAGGCTTTCGTTGGGCCGGAAGCCACGGCACTGATATGCCAACAGCATAGCGGAAGGACACGAAAGAGTCCAGAAATGTTCTGAAGTTCAAGGATGATGATCCGGTCTTTTGGATAAAGTGGTACCCATGTCGGCAACGGTTCCCTTTATGAAACCTTATCTCACCGGAAAGGAACTCCATCACCTGGAAAGGGTTTTGGCCCAGGGACATCTTTCGGGAGACGGGCCTTACACCGCGCGGTGCCACGAATTTTTCAAACACCGTTTTGGTCTGAAGAACGTCTTTTTGACCTGTTCGGCCACCGACGCGCTGGAGATGGCGGCGCTTCTCAGCGGGGTGGGCCCCGGCGACGAAGTCATCATTCCATCCTACACCTTTGTTTCCACCGCCAACGCTTTTGCTTTGCGGGGAGCCACCATTCGCTTCGCCGACAGCCAGGCCGCTCACCCGAACGTTTCCGTTGAACAGATCCGGCCCCTCATCAATGACCGGACCCGGGTCATCGTGGTGGTTCATTATGCGGGGGTGGCTTGCGATATGGATCCCATCTGTCGATTGGCCGAGGAACACGATCTGATAGTGGTGGAAGACGCCGCTCAAGCCATCGGCGCGACTTACAAAGGAAGACCGCTGGGGTCTATCGGTCATCTGGCCTGTTTCAGCTTTCATGAATCCAAGAACATTCAGTGTGGCCAGGGCGGCCTAGCGGTGGTCAACGATGAAGCGCTGGTCGAGCGAGCCGAGTACGCCTGGCAAAAAGGAACCAACCGCTCGAAATTTGCCCGGGGCGAGGTCAGTAAGTACCGCTGGGTTGATTTAGGCTCCTCTTATTTGCCGGGAGAATCAGTGGCCGCCCTTTTATGGTCCCAACTCGAAGAGCTTGACACCATTTACCAACTCCGAAGAGCGGCCTGGGACTACTATCACCGCGAACTCAGCGACTTGTCCCTCGGCGTGCAACTTCCGAAGATCCCTCCTTACGCGGAACACAACGGTCACATTTACCAGATCGTTCTACCCTGTGAAGATTGGCTCAACGACCTTGTCTCCAACCTTCAGCAGGCTGGAGTGAGTCTTCACACCCATTATCTGTCTCTCCACCAGAGCCCGTATTTTCAGCCTTTTCACGACGGCAGGGAGCTTCCCCAGGCCGACCTTCTCACCAAACGCCTGGTTCGATTGCCTCTCTTTAATGACATCACCGAAGAGCAATCCGCCCGAGTGGTCAATCTCTGCAAGGAGTTTTTCTATGCACGGGCGGATAGGGAACCGGTGAAAGGGCCCGTGTGAAATCTGCCGAGTTGCGTCCCGCGCGGGGACGTCGTTTATACCCCTCCCACGTGGCCGTACTAACTCTTCTTGGCCTGATCATCGTGGGTACGATCCTCTTGACCTTACCTATCAGTCACAATTCCGGCGCGGAGATCACCTGGTTCGAGGCCATGTTCACCGCAACCTCGGCCCTCTGCGTGACCGGCTTGACCGTGGTCGACACAGGTTCGACCTTCTCTCACTTCGGCACGGCTGTCATCCTGGTCCTGTTCCAGTTCGGCGGGCTCGGCATGCTGCTCTGGTCGAGCATCATGATCGCTCTGATAGGCGGGCACCTGGGACTTCGTCACCGTTTGTTGATGAAAGACCAGGTACCGGGCATGTCCATGGCCAGCGCCGGGAAGCTGACCCTCAATGTGGCAGGGTTCGTGATCGGGGTCGAACTGTTAGGAGCCATTTTGCTCTGGTTATGCTGGTACGATGAACTCCCGGCAGCGGATTCTCTCTACTACGCTTTCTTCCACTCCGCCTCGGCCTTTTGCAACGCCGGGTTCTCCCTGTGGCCGGACAGCCTGGCCCGAGATGTAGCTAGTCCCACCGTGAACTTCACCATCGTCATCCTGGTGGCCCTCGGAGGCCTGGGTTACGCCGTGGTCCGAGACGTGATCTGGGCCTTCCGGGGTAAAAAGAGTCGCATGTCCATCCACAGCCGCCTAGTCCTCACCTGCACTCTAGCGCTAACCTTGCTCGGCACCGGCCTGTTTTTTCTCTTCGAATGCAGTCAGGGCGGTATACTCTACGGACGGAGTTGGCTGGAGCAATTCTTGATTCCGTTTTTTCACGCCGGGGGGCGAACCGCCGGACTCAGCACAATCGACATGGCTGATCTCCGGCCCGAGACGCTGCAATTGATGATGGTACTTATGTTCATCGGAGGTTCGCCGGGCTCCACGGCGGGGGGCCTCAAGACGACCACCATGGCGATCCTGCTACTGGCTGCCTGGACCCAGATCCGGGGGCGTGACGACGTGGAAGTCTTCGGGCGCAGGCTCGAACCTGCCCTGGTCTTCCGGGCCCTGGCCCTGACCGTTTTGGCCTTTCTGGCTTTACTCATCCTCGCTCTCATCCTCAACGCCACGGAGAGCTTCGCTTTCAACGATATCCTGTTTGAGACCACCTCGGCCCTGGGCATCGTGGGCTTTTCCACGGGGATCACCGCTCAACTGACTCCCTTCTCCAAAATTCTGATCTGCCTTGCCATGGTGATGGGCAGGGTGGGGCCCTTGACCCTGGCTATTGTCTTACTAAAACCAAATCGTCGTTCACCACGCCGCTTCCCGGCGGAAGATGTGTTGATTGGATAGATCTATGAAAAACAACAAAAACCGACAAGTGTTAGTGATAGGGCTGGGCCGTTTCGGTCAGAGCCTGGCTCTGGCCCTGATCGCCGGTGGGGCCGAGGTTATGGCCATCGACGCCTCGGAAGACGCCACCGAAGAGATCGCGGGCGAAGTCACCCACGTGATGATCGCCGACTCCACCGAAGAGAATGTCCTCAAAGAAGTGGGACCCGAGCAATTCGACATCGTGGTTTGCGCCATCGGTGGAGACATCCAGGCCAGTATCATGACCACCCTGATCCTCAAAGAGCTGGGAGCCAAAAAACTGATCGCCAAGGCCAGCACCGCGCTACACGGCCGGGCCCTGGAAAAGCTGGGAGTCGAGCGGGTGGTTTACCCCGAGCGGGATATGGCCCAGCGCCTGGCTCAGGATATCTTTGCCCCCCACATCCATGAACTCTTGCCCCTCACCGTCTCCCAGTCCATGTTCGAGATGCCTCTGCCCGAGCGCTTTGTCGACAAGTCACTCATCGAGTTGAACCTGCGCGAGCAGTATGGGTTCAACGTGGTGGCTGTCAAGCGAGATGGAGAAACCAACGTCTCCCCTTCTCCGAGCGAACGCCTCCAGGAGGGCGACATACTCCTGGTCCTGGGCAATCGAGAGCGAGCCGAAGAGATCATCGATCAGTAGGGCTCGTTAGGGCCTGTTGACCCGGTCCACGTAGTTCCGAAGATCTCCCGGAAAACGCACGGTAAGCCGATGATCGTTGCAGGTATCGACTAGCGCGATCTCCATGGGCTCTCCGGCGTCGTCACCGCGCCTGATGGTGGGCCGTGCGTTGGCGGCGTTACGGGCTATCACGTCGGCGTAAACCCGCTTGCGGGCCCACTTGGCGATCAACGCGCGGCAGGGCTCCCCCTGAAAACAGCCCCGGGGCTCCGGCACTCGCGGCACTTCGGAAAACAACTGCACGATATCCGAGAGGGGCAACTGCAAAATATGCTCCAGCTCGAATGGCGTGAAGTAGTTCTTCTCTTGAAAATCCTTGAGTTCCATGGCGTTCTCATTTCCATAAAAAAAGCCCCGGTAAACCCGAGGCCCTTTTTATGCTGCTGACTATTTGGTAGCGGCCAGTTTCTTCTCGCGGTGTTTCTCCACCATCTCGTCTTGCGCTTGTCGGGGTACCGGCTCGTACTTGGCAAACTCCATGGTGAATTCACCTTTACCTTGAGTCGCCGAACGCAGGGTCGAGGCGTAGCCAAACATCTCGGCAAACGGTACCAGACAGATCACGGTCACGTAGCCTTCGTTGGTCACGCTGTCCTGGATCACGCCCCGACGCTGGTTCAGACCACCGGTCACGGAACCCTGGAACTCCTCTGGAGCGGAGACCTCCACGGTCATGATAGGCTCCAGAATGACCGGCTTGGCGTTCTTGTAGAACTCACGAATGGCGGCCTTAGCACAGGTGCGGAAGGCCATCTCGGAAGAGTCCACGGGGTGGAAGTTTCCGTCAGTCACTACGCAGCGAGTACGCACCACCGGGGCCTCGATGAGTTGGCCTTTTTGAAGCTCTTCCCGGAAGCCCTTATCGCAGGCGGGGATATACTCCTTGGGAATGCTACCGCCCACGACTTCTGAGATGAACTCGTAGTCTTCTACCGAATCCTCCGGCAGCGGCTCCATATATCCCTGGATTTTGGCGTACTGCCCAGAACCACCGGTTTGCTTCTTGTGGGTATAATCGATCTCGGCCCTTTTGGTGATGGTCTCGCGATAGGCCACCTGTGGAGCTCCCACGTTCACTTCGCAAGCGTATTCCCGCTTGATCCGTTCGATGTAGACTTCCAGGTGCAGCTCTCCCATACCCGCGATGAGTGTCTCGCCGGACTCTTCATCCCGCCACACCCGAAAGGTGGGGTCCTCTTTGGAGAAACGGTTGAGGGCCTTGGAAAAGTTCTGTTGGGCACTTCTCTCTTTGGGCTCCACGGCCAAGGAAATCACTGCCGCCGGCACGTGCATCGAGGTCATGGTGTAGTGCACTTTATCATCGGTGAAGGTATCGCCGGAAGCGCACTCGATTCCGAACAGAGCCACGATGTCTCCGGCCACCGCCGTTTCCACATCGTGCATCTCATTGGAGTGCATGCGCACGATCCTGGGGATCTTCACTTTTTTTCCGGTATTGATGTTGAAGATAAAATCTCCCTTGGAGATCTTGCCCTGATAGATCCGCAGGTAGGACAACTGCCCGAAACGGCCGTCTTCCAGTTTGAAAGCCAGCCCCACAAACGGTTTATCGGGATCAGTTTCCAGGACCACTTCAGCTTCTTTGTTGTCCTGGTCGAGGGCGATGTTCTCTCGCTCCGAGGGCGCCGGAAGAAAGTCGGCGACTCCATCGAGCAGTACCTGGACGCCCTTATTCTTGTAAGCGCTACCACAAAACACCGGGGTAAAGTTCAAAGAGAGAGTCGCTTTACGAATGGTCTTTTTGAGAAGTTCGGTCGAGATCTCTTCTCCTTCCAGGAATTTCTCGGCCAATTCGTCATCGAAATCGGCCAGCGCTTCGAGCAGCGAGTCCCGGTATTGGTCAGCCTCCTCCTGCATGCCGGCAGGGATGGGCTCACGACGGATGTTCTCGCCGTTGTCGCCGTCGAAGTAGACGGCCTGCATGTGCTGCAGATCCACGATGCCTTCGAACTGGTCGCCCGAGCCGATGGGAAGAGCCACGGGGTGAGCGTTGTGATACAGCTTTTCACGCAGCATCTTCACCACCCGGTGGGTGTCGGCTCCGGCCCGGTCCATCTTGTTGACGAAAGCGATTTTGGGAACGCCGTAGCGCTTCATCTGACGGTCAACGGTGATCGATTGAGATTGCACACCAGCCACCGCACAAAGCACCAGCACGGCGCCGTCGAGCACCCGCAGGGCGCGCTCTACTTCCACCGTGAAGTCCACGTGGCCGGGGGTGTCGATCAGGTTGATCTCATAATCTCCCCAGGTGGCGTAAGTGGCGGCGGACTGGATCGTGATGCCCTTTTCGCGCTCTAAATCCATCGAGTCCATCTTGGCACCGACTCCTGACTTGCCCCGTACTTCCTCGATTTTATGGATCTTTCCGGTGTAGAAAAGGATCCGTTCGGAAAGGGTTGTTTTTCCCGAGTCGATGTGGGCCGAGATGCCGATGTTGCGTACTTTTGCTGATACGTCTGCGCTCGAAGTAGCCATAGTTCTAAATTCTTTCTCCTTCAAATAGGACCGCCCCTAGGGAAACGGACCGTCTACGCTCTTGCCCTGAAAACGAGCTAAATAAACAGGGCAAAGCCTTCCTCTGGCAACCTTTTTAGGATGCGGAAAGCAAATTTCCTGTAAGCAGTTTGTTTTGTACCTTGCTTCGGCCAAAAAGGCAAGACCTTAGAAGCCTTGAGTTCACAAAACTTTAACATGCGTTGAAGTCCGTTCCTTGCTGGTTCCACCCGGTCTGGCTACTCTTCGACTATGAGCAGACTAAGCAAACGTGCCCTCTATCAAATGGCCACGACCAACTCCACCAGCGACACTCAGGTTTCAAACCCATCCCCGGGTGAAGCGACCAAGGTGGTTCAGTTTCTGGAAGTCAGAGCCGCCAACAACGCCCCGGACGGCCGTCTGGCCGGGAAGCTGACCGCACCCGCCCTGAAGAAAGTCGATGTAAATGACGGTGCCTCGGTCTCTTCCCGAGCGCTCCGCCAGGGCCAGGGTGGGCTGGAAGGGTTTCGCCGCAACGAGGTCTTGCAAAAGCTCGGCTCGGGCTCATTGGGGCTGTTGACCACCGCCTATATGGAACAGCAGATCATGTACGACGACGAGCTCCACACGGTGCAACAGCGCTTCTACGGGTTGCAGGCTGTTTAACGCCTGTCTTGAATTTCTCCAACATGAAAACTCGATGTCTCAGTCTGGTGCTTGCTGTTGTTCTCTGTTGCTTACCAGGGCCCGCCCTGGCTCAGGACCACCGCCCCGAGTTCGAGAGGTTTGAACAGCTAAAGCCGGACGACGCCCAGATGCAGGAGATCTTTTCCTTACTCCTCGGTGGACTCCCTTACATTCTGGATGAATCGGCCGATGCCGAGGCGGTCATTCGCGAACTAGCTCCCCAGGCGATGCAGGTCTTGCGCCCTGAGCAGCGCCGCTTTCTGGCTGAGTTGGCTCCTCCGGAGTTGGAGCGTTTCGGCTCCATGAATCGAGAAGAGCGAAAGCGATTTGTGCTGGAACAAGCCCGCACACTGATCCATCCCTCCAAGCAAGAATGGCTGGACCGGGTAGAAGAGATGACGCGCTAGTTTCTCCTAGTTTAAGCTGAAACCGGGGCCGAACGACTCTTCATCGTCCATGAAGCTGATGGAGACTTCATCGCATTCCCCTACGACCAGATCCTCCACCAGATCGAATACCTCATCCTGGGCGGCCAGCATATCTTCGGCCTCCAGCTCCAGGGTGTGACGAATATTGAGTTCCAGGTGGAAGGTGTAGTTCTTCTTCCCCGCGTTCTCAACCTGAGTGGGCGGCTCGTCGGGGGCGATCATGCAAAACTGACCGCCTTTGGGGTCGATCAGCTTGATGATGAGACCCAGGAATGACTCCCTCTCCAGAAGTTCAAATCGGTACCCCTTGGCGAATCGTCGACACACTTCGGCCACCGATTGGGCGTCCGGTTCACTGGTCGGATCGTTGGTGTTGCGGATCATTCGTGATCGCAATTCGGAGAGTTCTCTAGCCACCCTCACCGCTGCCTCGTACAAATCTGAATCGGACACGGGAGCAATGTTCCGATCTCAGGCCAAGGGTCCTTCCGGAGCTACCCCTGGAGAATCAACTCTTCCTCGGCTAGAGCCAGACGGGGCACCGTGTTGGAATTCATGGCGCTCAACCGCTCCTGGCAAAAAGCCAGTTTACGTTCTAGCGCCCGGTCGTCCTGATCCGGGTCGTGGTGGAAAAGATAGAGTTCCTTGACTCCTCCGGTGTGGGCCAGACCGATCACCTCGCTCACCGGCGAGTGTCCCCACCCCACCTTGGCGGTGTACTCGTCATCGAAATAGGTGGCGTCGGTGATCAAGATGTCGGCATCCTTCACGAACTCGGTAAGTCGGGCCAGATAGGAGGGGCTGTGAAGCTTGTGGCCTTGGGGAAAGATTTCATTGTCGGTCACGTAACAGATTTTTCTAGCTTTGAAATAGACGCTAAACCCCAGGGTGTTTCCAGGGTGGCAGAGGAGCATGCTTTCGACCCTGGCCGGGCCCAATTGGTAGCTCCCCTCCCCGATGTCTTTATAATGCACCTGGGCGCCGAATTCCCGCGTGGTGATGGGAAAGTGAACCCCTCCCATCTGGTTGGCCACCAACTGTTCGATCCCCAGATCGTTGACCGGGGTGCCCACGATGGTAAAGCTGTTGCCGGGGATGTAGAAGGGCCGGAAGAAAGGCAAAAAGTTGATGTGGTCCCAGTGAGGATGGGAAATAAAGACGGTGCCCGTGATACCACTCCGGCCGCTACCCACCAGATAATCGGCTAGCGGCTTGATCCCGCTGCCTGCATCGAAGACAAAGATGTGTTCGTTGGGAAAGGTGAGGCTGACGCAGGAAGTGTTTCCACCGTACTTCACGGTGTTCGGCCCGGGGACCGGGATAGTTCCACGACAGCCCCAGAAGCGCAGCGAGAGCCGACTTAAGACCAGGTTGACCAGAGTGGCCAGAACCTCTTCAGGATTGCCCTGAGACTTGGGGAGAAAGCCGTCGGCTCCGGCTTGGAGAGCCCGCTCTCGGTCGGTCTGGTAGATCTTGCCCGAGAGCACCACGATTTTGAGCTTGGATAAGGCTGGAACCTCTCGCAGAGATCGAGTGAGTTCGACCCCGTCCATCTCCGGGATCATGATGTCGGTGACCACGCAGTCGGGGGGCTCGTTGAGAATGGCCTGGAAGGCCTGGCGGCTGGAGGTGAAGGTGCGGACCCGGTGCCCCTCCGACTCCATCTGAATCCTCAAGATATCGAGTACGTCTTGCTCGTCGTCGACGAGTACGAATGAGAGTTTCAAATGGTGACCTTCCCCGAATCTTGTTAAGGTGGAAGGTTAGGAGTTCTAGGAATTCATTCCTGCAGCGCTCTCCACCAGACGGTTGAACAGACGCTGGAAGCGGTGGTCGGAGTGGCGGAGGTCCTCAGGGTGAAACTGTACCCCCAGTTGGAAGTCGCCAGGTCCTTCCAGGGCCTCCACGGTGCCGTCTTCGGCCACTGCGGTCACTCTGAGGTTGCTGCCGATCTGGTCGGCCGCCTGATGATGCAGGGAGTTTACGGCCAGCCGGCTTTCTTTCAGCAGGGTTGTGAGCACCGAACGGCCCAGCAGGTCGATGTGATGCACCGGTTTGCGGCGCAGGTCCGGATTGTCTCGAGCCTCGGTGGGAAAATGCTGCTCGGTGGTTTCCAGGTGCTGCACCAGGGTACCACCGGCGGCCACGTTGAGCACCTGCATCCCCCGGCAGATCCCCAGCACGGGGGTGCCCTGGCGCAGGGCCCGGGCGGCCATTTCCAGTTGCAGACGGTCTAACTCCGGGTCCGTGTCGAGCACCTCGGCCCGGGCCTGTTGACCGTAGAAAGAGGGGTCGATGTCTCCGCCGCCGGGCAGAATCACGGCGTCGTAGTCAGGGAGTTCCTGGCCAGGGAAAACCAGTACCGCTTTTCCCCCAGCCTCCTCCACGGCGCGCGTGATTTCAACCACGGAACGGTAACCACCGGCGTTGCCCCAGAGGGGCCTGCGCTCGAAATAGTCCCGCGGAATCGGTACAGCTACCACGGTTTGGAATTTAAGGGATTGGGTGTTCGGGTTCAATGCTTTGTCCTCTGTGAACTGTTGAGAGTGATACGGTGGTTAAGCGCAACAACAACAACAGCAACACAGAGGACGACAGGACGCCAAAGCCGCAGGTGCGGCAGAAAGAGAAAGGTTATGGCGTGCTTGTCTCCACATAGGTGTTACCCCAGGATAATAACCGAACTCAAGCCCTGGAGCAACCCCCGAACAAAATGGTAACAAAAAAGGGCTACGATAGTTTAGGGGCGGGCCGCGATCGGTGCCAGGTACGAGTCCAAGACTTCGTTTAGGCGCCCGAACGACTCAAAGATAAAAAACATCGGGTTGAACGCATAAACCGTTTTAGGGATTTTGGCGATCGCTTCCACCGTGAAGGGAGCCAGCAGAACCTCTCCCCCGAAGTATCCGTTGCGATCGATCCCCAGTTCGTCGTAGAGCTTCTTGACCACATTCCAACCGCTTTCAGCCGAAGCCATTTCGCCTTTTTCGTGCAGTTTATTGATCCCTTCGATCACCCGATCGACGTCCTTCTCATTCTTGTAGAAGTGCTCACAGATCTGGGGATAGATGTCCAGTCGGTAGTCCAGAACGTCATCTCGATCGAGTCGATAGAACTCCATGATGGTGTTGGTCAACTCAGCCCGCCCACTGATGATTCCGGCTCCGAAGACACGGGGGCGGTTGTCTTCCACCACCAATCCGAACTCCGTACTGTACCAGGCCAGACGTTTAATCACTTCCCGCTCTTCCTGGGTGGCCTTGAGGTATGCGGGGGCGAACTTGTCCTCAATCTTGGCGTAAAAATCTAGCGTCAAAAACGGTAGATGCCCAAAAATGTCGTGAAACATGTCGGGTTCAGGGGTGAAAGACATCTGGTCCAGAGTGCGGAGATAGTCGGTGACCAAAAATACTCGCTGGGCAAACTTGCGATACCAGTCATCGGCCATGGTGTATCGTACCACGGTACGCTCCACCCGCCAGCCCGTATGAGGACTGATATGGGCGTTCAGGTGTTCGATCGTGGGGATCAAAGTGGGGGCAAGCTTTAGCCGGTTCATGCCCTGGTGCCACTCCCGACAGATGTGCTCGGTCAGGTGGGGTTGTTGGATCCCCGAATACAAGGATGCCCAAATTTTGTGCTGCTCCGGAGTGAAAACGATCTCCTGATTGACCTCGGAATATTCGTCTCGACCTTGGCGTCCATCGTCCAAAATCTCCCCGGTATAGCTCTGAACCGTCACTTGCTTCCTCCTGAATAGCTATTTAAGAGGCCCTTCCCTCTCAGGTGTCTTCTCCCAAGAAACGGAGGACCCTAAACTTACCGTTCGATCTCATCGATGATAAGTCCCGTAAACCAGTGTCCCGGTCCGGCCCAGGAAGTAATCTCGCTCCACCACCCGAAAGTGATATTCGTAGCGAGCGGTCTGCACCGGGTCCTCGGGGTGAGCCTCATTCCAGCGCTCGACCAGGTACTGAAGATAGAGTTGGGTATGGGAGCGCCGTTCAGCCGAAAGCACCATGTGAAGATTCATCCAGCGGAGGTTCCATGGATAATCATAAAACCGCCAGGCCGCCTCTTCGGGACGATACTCCCCTCCGTCGAGGAGATTCACGACTCTGCCTGAGGCGGTGGTGGCTGGGGCCAGATCCCAGTCGTGCTGCCGAGGAGGTGAGGGGCTGAACATACCCCAGCGTTGATCGAGGGAGAAGACTCGCACCACACCCACCATGTAGTTCCATTTATCCGGGTAATACACGCCCCGGTAGAGACCAAAGAGCATCAGAGCCATGGCTGGAACAGTGAGCCAGGGATACAGCCGGGCGAGTCTGTGGGAAGAGGTCGGCTTTTTACCCCCCCCTCCCAAACGGGCCTTGGCCGGCCCGAGCAACCGGTCCAATCGGGCTTCGATAGCCCTACCGAATCTGGTCTCCCACAATCTGCCTGGAAGCATTCCTAGAGGCCCGATGGCCCCTACCAGAGCAAAGAGAGGAATATTTATGCCCAGCAAAATCCCGAAGTGGAAGGCCACGATCAAGAAAACACAGAGTGCCCGGACCCTCCACCATGGCAACAGGAGAAACCACGGTCCCAAAAATTCGAGGATCAGAGTCAGCCAGGTGACAAGCGACAGGATGTCGTCTCCGAGCATCAAGAGGTAAGGGGAAAAAATCGTATTGTAGCGCTCGGACTTTAGCGCAAAATAGAGAGCGGAGTGATCCACCATCCACTCCTCACCGCTTCGAAAGATGGCCGAAAACCAGTACAGTATGCAAACCTGGATCTGATAGCAGAAGGCGGGAAAGCGCGCATACGAAGGCCCACCGGAGGGTTCGGGCTGAACCGAGAACCGTTCCGCCCAGGGTAAGAAGTTTCCCCAGAACAAGAGCAGCGGCAAATAGATATCTCCGGCGTTGGTGATCAGGGGGTTTCGGCGGAACACGCTGACCCACAGGATCCAGCACAGCCACCCTGTCCAGCGGATCCGATAGCCCAGGGTAAAGAGGATCGCCGCTACCAGCATGACCAGGAAAAAAAGCCCCACGAAAAGGGGAGTGTCGTTGATGAACATCAGACTCCACCGCCGCATCTCCAGACCCGGTTGGAGCAGGTAGTCTTTAAGAGGAAAGATCCCCTGGCTCGAATAGTGGGCGCGAAAATAGAGCCCCCGGGTGAAGACATCGAGGACCAGACACAGTCCGAGCGCGATGCGAAAAAGCCCCAGCGAGCGCTTGTCCAAAGCCAGCCAATCTTTCACGCACCGGTCTTCGAAAGAGTGGCAAGGCGACCTTTACTACCCTTCGACCAAGTTTATTTCAAACTCAACTAGGGTTCGAGATATCCAATAAGAAGTGGTGGTGGTGAATTGTGTGACACGATGGTTTGTTTTTGTTCTAACGCTGGTACTCTGGACCGGCTGTGCTCCCTCCGGGGGGTCTTCGACTTCGACTCCCACCCCATCTGCTTCAACCCAGGACCAAGTCACCGACCCGGAGTTTTCCATTACCGTGGGTGAGCAGAGTAAGAAGTGGAAGAGCTCGGAGCTCCTCAAGCATCCGGCTTTACGGGAGATCACGGTGCCGAACGAGTCGGCCTATGAAGGCCAGACTAAGTCTTACCAGGCTGTTCCGCTGGCTTTGCTCTTCGAGGGTTTTCAGATACCCGACGGGCAAACCCTCGAATACCAGACCACCGACGGGTTCATCTCCAGCTTCAAACCGGAGCGACTGCTGCAAACCTCCGAGGACGGAGCGGTCGCGTACCTCGCGGTGGAAGACCCCAATTATCCCTGGCCCAATTTTAGAAACCGCAACTATGGGCCGGGACCTTTTTATCTCATCTGGGAACGACCGGAAGCGTCGAACATCGGCAGAGAAGAGTGGCCGTACAAACTCACCGGGTTCAACGACAGGCCCGATCTGGACACACGCTATCCGAAGCTGCCTCCCGATGCCGCCCTGTCGGTAGACCACCCGGTTCGTAACGGCTATAAGCTCTATTTGAGAAACTGCTTTCCCTGCCATCAGATCAACGGCGAAGGGCAAGCCTCCCAGGGCCCGGATCTCAATTATCCTATGAGCCCCACCGAATATCTGGTTGAAGGCATGATTCAAAAGTTGGTCCGGGATCCTCAATCTATGAGGTCCTGGGGCGCCGGCAAGATGCTCCCTTTCAGCCAGGAGGATATCTCTGACGAAGAACTCGATCACATCGTACTGTATTTGAAGCACAAAGCCGAGACTCGCCCTTAGGGCCGTGTTTACACTCCTTTAACATTGCACCACTTGCCTCCATCTCCGATCGTGGGAGGATAGGAGTAAGATGACGGCAAGACCCATCATAGAACGAAAAGCTCTGGCACCGGGTAGTTTACGAACCAGGCGGTCAACTCCGGCCGCGGCGCGTAGCCCCCACAGCCGGTTTTTGCGACGAATGGTCCGGCGTCTCAAAGCGCTGCGCGCCATCAATCGGGTCGGGATCGGACCCAACGCCATCAATCGTGACGAAATGGTGAAAGCCTGGACCGTGAGCTATTTTCTCCCCATGCTCAAGGGTAAAGAAGTCGAAGGACCGGAGCGCACAAAAGCCCTCGAGCTACCTTCTGACGAGGAGTTGCAGTCCGAGACGGTTGGGGTCAGGCGAGTGCCCCGGCCAAAGAAAGGCCTTAAGCTGCCGGCTCTTTTTGCTCCTTGCAAAAAACACGAAGCGCTCAACTAAGAGACCTATCATATCCGCTTGGATAGGGGTGGCGACCGCCAAAGGGGGTTCGGAAAAGCCTCTGCTCGTGCGACTCTGAGATAAGATTGGAGAGAGCTATGAAAGACTGGATTGCCCCCCACGAATCCGACCCCAGACTGCCCACCGACCCGGAGTTTGTGGAGGTGAATGCGCTAGCGCAAAACTACTCAGCAACCCGAGGTGCCTTGATAGAGTTTGCTATCCGCTATCCCCGCACAGCCCGAAAGTCCGGGGGAAACCCGTGGACTAAAAGCGATTTGAAGGAAGCACTCTTCCTTCACGAACCTTCCGTGGCGGCTCACTTTAGCCGGCTAAGCGGCCCTAAGTGATTGACTAGGAAGGCGCTGCCAGCACTCGTTAGAAACTTACCCGGGTGAGCTTGGAAGAAGCAGAGAAAGCAAAAGTGGAGGCGTTGAGAGGGCAGCACCTTGCCTTGCAGGCTTTTCTTGATCCCCTGGAGCCGTACTTCGCCTTCTTTCCCCGCTTCCAAGAAAGACTTTATCGGCAGTTCGCCGAGGCCGGAGAAAGCCTGGGGCGGTCCCTCGTCAGTCTGCAATCCGAAGGGATCCTACCCGGATTAGACCCCGAAAACTTCGAACACCTGATCGTCCTCTGGTCCTCCGAACTTTATCGAGTTTACCTGGAAGCTATCGGGTTTTCGCCCCCGGAAGACGTTCGACTATCGGCTCACCTGGGCCCGCCGGTCAAGGACCTTAGCGCCTTCCGGGAGCGATGCCAGGGGGTGGAAGGGTGCTATGGCTTGATCGATCACTGGGAGAGCGTGTTGCAAAAGAGCTGCCCCGAGCTCTACCTACTGCCGTTTCTTTCCCCAGGTCAGACCGAGGGTTGCGATCTCGCTTGTGGTTGGGGTCGAGGCACCCACACGGTACTGGCCCGCTCCCCGGCTCTGCGTGTGAAATCTTATGATTACTCGCCCGAGCGACTCCGGCAACTATACTCTCTGGCCAAGGCCGAGGGCTGGAACGATCGGGTGGAGACTCAGGCCTGTCGAATCACTGAACTTCCGCTGGCAGCCGATAGCATAGACTTTATGGTGGCAGCAGACATTTTTGAGCTGCTACCAGAGACCATCCTACTGAAAACGTTGGATGAAATCTTAAGGGTCTGTCGGCCCGGAGCGATCCTCTATTTCAAGGTAACCCTGAACGCCTACCAGCCTGTGCTGGGTCAGGTACAAAACTTCTCCCCCCGAAAAGTGAAGGAACTTTTCGAAGGGAGAATGTCGGAAGGTAAGTCAATGGTGTTGTGCTTTCACGACCTCATGGCGGCAGAGCACTTCACCTTTCAGGTTAGAAACGAGGCTACGCCCCCCAGGGTTTTATCGCTTTCTTCAGCTGTTCATAGCCCTGCAAGAAGCCGGGGCGCTCGCCTGCGTAAACTTCGTCGAAGCTAGCCAGAGCACTGTCTAAGAATGCTTCTAGTTCTTTGTTTCCAGGATTGGCTTCCAGGTACGCATCGCGGATCAACACGAAGTGGATCCGAGGGTCATACGGTTTCTTGGTGCCCCCTACCCACTCGTCACCATCCAACAAACGGCGTAACATGGCGTCGGCCGAGCCCAGGGTTTGTTCGTGAATGGGCGGGCCGGACATGCGATACATAACCGAGGTCATGTCACGTCCGTTGCCGGTGGTGTAGCCCATTTCGCCCCACAGCTTTTGCATATTGGCCTGGGCGCCCACCCAGTCGATCACCTTCTGGCCGAAGAATCGGAGGGGGTCGGAAACATCGGCAAGCAGGTCAGTGAGTCGGTCGCCATCGAGATCGGTGCTCAGAACAATGACGTCTCTTTGCTCGATCAGATCCCAGAGCAAGAGGCCGTAGTTGGTGTCGGAGATGTGCTTTTCGATCTGCCCGGTCCAGTTTTCCATTCCGGCTTTGAAGTCCGCAGGAAGGAGGGCGATGATGCGATCAACTCTCTCCTTGTGTTCTTCATATCCATCAACGGCGTACTTGCGACCCACCTTAAATTTGGTGCCCTGGAGCAACCAGGATAAAAGCCCGGCATTGATACCGTCTTCCATGGCCTGGGTTGGCTTGAAAGCCACCCGGCCAAGTTTCCCGGTGTCGTTGACCATCTTGAGGAAGTGCCGGCACGCATAGGCCATCTGCACACCCGGGGTGTTCATCTCCGAGTGCACGATACCGGTTTTCGGGTCCACCTCAAACTTATTCTTGTCCTGGGAGTAAGGCAAGCAAGGCATACAGCGCACCACGGTGATGGTCCCGTAGGGCCGAACGTTACAGAAAACTCCAGCCTGGGTCCGCAGTTGGGCGTTGCCGGACTTGCCTTTGACCACCACTTTGCTGCCCTGGCCGTCGTCGACCCAGGCATCTCCCGCGGTGGACCACTTGATGGAAGCGCTGGGAACGTTTCCAAACCAGGCCAGGGGGGCGAGATTTTTATCGTGGCGATACTGGGCCCACATGGGAACCAGGTAAGAGGGCAAGTTCAAAACGTCCAGGGCGGCCACTGTACCCAACAGTGCAAAGCAATCCGTCAGTGAGTGGGCAACCGGATTGACCTTGCCGTCGTGAAATCCACCTTGCCAAATGACGGCATCGGGATAACCGTCCGGTCGGATATCGGCCGGCTTATAAAGCCTGGCGAGTTCTGACTCCAGGTCACCTCCTTCCGCCTCGGTCCGGGCAATTTTCATCAGGTCAATCATGGTGTTACTTTTACTCATTCTTTGCTCGTTCTTTAAGATTCAGGGCCACCCGATGGTGAAAGCCCCGGAATTCGGTCAGTACGATATGCGAAGCCAAAAACCTTGCCATCCGCCCGGCGAGCCACGCCGGGCGGGGGCGAATCGACTAGTTTTTGATACGCGCGACCTCGTTGGGCTCTAGAATGATCTCCGTGGCGGTAAAGAGGTTGATGTCTCTCCAGTACAGAGCGTTACCTTCCTGGTCCTCGACCATCACGTCCCACAGCTCGCTGTCTTCATCCGGAGCGAACACGATCTCCAGCTCTCCCCCATCGAGCAAAACTTCACCCTCCATGAGGTCGTCACCCCATTCTTCGGATTCCGAAGGGGCCACATAGAGAGCATAGATGTCTACCCCTGTGCGGTTGTAGAGCAGGAAGTCCTGAGCCCCTGCCCAGGCAGCCTGATAGACGGTCAGAAGCAATAGTCCGAGAACAGCGATAACTTTCATTGTACGCATATTTGCGCACCTCCCGTATAAGGTCGTGGCGACCTTGAATTAGAATCAGCGTAGATTCGCTGACAAAAGATCGCCACCTGTGCCTTCTTGTCGGAGAGAATTAGGTATTTTAATACTACTGAAAAGAGACGTCTGCGGTTGCCTCGATCAACTCTAGAACGCAACCCTCGATCCCGGGCCACTGGTCAGGGACCTTGCGGCCCTGGAGGCTATGATCGAAGAACCCGTCACGCCCCACGTAGAGGCCGACCTGGTTGGAAAGGGCAGTGCTGAAGGTGTACTTTCCGGCCGGAAAGCCGGAGATCGCATTGGAAGCGGGCACGATCGGCGGCTGTTTGGCTCTTCTCAAAAAACCGAAGATCGGGTCCCCCTCAAAGGTCAGCTTATGACTCAACCGCTCTCCCGGTGCCAGGGTAACGATGTCCTCATCCTGGAACGGTTCCCACTCCTGGGAAACGAACGGCTGCAGTTCGAAGTCTCGCCCTCCCGGTCCGCCGTCGACCACCATGGCAGCCTTCAAACGATAGTCCAACCGGTACCGGCAGAACCGGATGGGCTCATCGGATGTATTGGTGACGACGATTTCAAACTGCGGCAAACTGTTAGCGGGATAGGATTGTGCCACTGGAATCATCTTCATGGAAAGTGCGGAGGTTTGAGCTGCCACGGGTGGGACTCCAATCAGAATCAGAAGTAGAGGAATGGCGAAAAGAAAGACACCTGGTAGGTGCTTTCTCCTCCTTTGTGTCAATTCCATCTTAGGCCAGGGGGTTGTTCAGGTCGATGGCTGCAAGGCGATCCACCGGAGCGTCTCCCCGCAGCGAAGTGAGGTGCTCTCCGAGGGGCGGGTTCTTCAGGTCGATGGAGGTCATACCCCCGCCGATCTCCCAGAAGATCTCTTGACCATTCTCGCCGGGACCGATGTAGATCCGGTTGGTCCCCTGGTTGGAACTACTGATGTCGCCCGCCTTGTCGAAGTATCTCCACTCCCCGGGCACCAGGGTATCGTTGGAGGGGTTGAAGCGAGAGTACTCCACGTGAGGAATGGATCCATCGGCGTTGTTTTCGGTGGCGGTTTGGAAACTCACCTGGAAACCGGAGTCCAGGTTGTCACCGTTGGTGTCGTGAGCCTCGAAATGAGAGTGCAACGACAGTCCCTGGTGGCTGCGGTTGAAATCGTCGGCCCCCACGGTGTCTAATTGAGCTTTCAGATTCAAGAGCCGGATCGGAGTGGCGCAGTCCAGTAAGTATTCATCTTTGTTGGTAAACATGTGGTTGACGGCGTCGGCCGGATTGACGGGGTTTCCGTTGTCATCGGTTTCACGAATCTTCAGGTACTGGAAGGGCTTATTGTCCTCGCCCCGGGTTTGAACCAATTCCCAGTAGTCGGTACGGCCGATGATCTTGTCGTTTCCGCGGGTCTCGGCAGGCTCTAGGCGAGCCTTGGGGAGATCCACGATGTCCTCGGTAAACTTCCAGGCCGGGTCGGAAGCGAGTTCGGAAGCTTTGACCATGTTGGTACGGAACTCCACGTTGTAGACATCGCCCTCGGTGGCCAGTCGGTTGGTGGAGGTTCCATCGGACTGGGTCACGGTGATGACGTCACCCACGGAGAGTTTGCCGGCAGCACCGTTCCCGGCATCGGAGATAGCAACGGTCGCGCCGTCACCTCCGAAGAGTCCAGAGGTGATCTGGCCTTGCACTTGAGTCAAGTTGATGGCTGGTCCAGTAGGAGTAGCCGGCTCTTGAGGCAGCGTGGGAGTCGACGGTTCAGTCGGAGTCGCCGGAGTGGTGGGAGTTGTCGGCTCGGTAGGGGTTGTCGGCTCGGTAGGCGTGGTTGGTTGTGTCGGGTTCGCACCCGCATTCGGATTCGCGCCAGCGTTAGGATTCGCACCGGCGTTCGGGTTAGCGCCTGCATTCGGATTCGCGCCAGCGTTGGGATTTGCACCGGCGTTCGGGTTAGCACCCGCGTTAGGATTGGCGCCTGCGTTCGGGTTAGCGCCTGCGTTGGGATTTGCACCAGCGTTCGGATTCGCGCCAGCGTTCGGATTCGCGCCTGCGTTCGGATTCGCTCCAGCGTTCGGATTTGCCCCAGCGTTAGGGTTAGCACCAGCGTTCGGATTAGCGCCTGCGTTGGGATTTGCACCGGCGTTCGGGTTAGCGCCTGCATTTGGATTCGCGCCAGCGTTAGGATTTGCACCGGCGTTCGGGTTAGCGCCAGCGTTCGGATTAGCGCCTGCGTTGGGATTTGCACCGGCGTTCGGGTTAGCGCCTGCATTTGGATTCGCGCCAGCGTTAGGATTTGCACCGGCGTTCGGGTTAGCGCCAGCATTAGGATT
>Ga0172382_10000301_pt1 | contig 91594 bp, 90 predicted proteins | sample Leawel138RmetaG_FD_122245 | JGI IMG/M metagenome (GOLD analysis project Ga0172382, IMG submission 122245) | Leachate microbial communities from a municipal landfill in Southern Ontario, Canada - Leachate well 138R metaG | ecosystem: Engineered > Solid waste > Landfill > Unclassified | place... | reverse complement strand
GAGCTCAAATCGATTAATTGTCCAAGTAGGTGGCTCAACTTTGAGCGTGAAGGTGGCTCAGTTTTCACCGAGAGGGTGGCTCAACTCAAACGGAATGATGGCTCTGAGTGAGCGCAGTATTCACTTTCGTTGAGCCTGTGAATTGGGATGCGTTTGTGGTCACAGGTCTAAGCATATTTTCTTGAAGATATGGCAGCATCACAGCTTGATTTTCCACTACCCGTTTAGGAGAAGGTCCAGGTGACCGGGTACCACTCTTTCTGTAGCACGGGTGTGCATTACTGTTCTGTGTTACTCTGGAAAAAGGTAGCAAGAGTCCCCTTAGAATGAACGAGAACGTATATTGGCTGCGGCATAGGCACAAATAGATCGGCAGGAAGGGCCTATGCTGCGGGGTACGCAGAACAAACGGAACCGAAAGAAGTGGCCATTTTTGGCAAGGTAGTCTTTATCTTAGTTTACGTAAGAGCTGGTACATGGGCTCAATCCGATGGTGTTTACTGCTGTGCAAAAACACCGTAAATCCGGGATCGGCTTTCGGTAAACCCATTTTTCCCTAAAGGCGAACCTGGTTGGGATATCTATTCTTTCGTTTAAGTATATCCGTCTTGGGTAAAATACGAGTGTGGTACGATAGTTTTGCCCTGAAGGAGGTGCAATAGGTGGCGATCTGGAAATGTACCAGTTGCGGGTGTGAAAAACCTGGACGAAAGCCTGCCAAGTGCCCGGACTGCAGCTCCCGGGATACGTTTGTAAGATCGAAGAATAAGTAAGGATTGGCATCCTTCGCCGATTAGGGTGAAGGATGCCCCTTTTCCAGCCCCCTGCGATTGAACCAGAAAAAAGGAGTACCCTTAGGATAGGTGGAGTTAATGGACATGTTACTACCAATTATCCCTCTGGACACTACCACATCTGGTATCATACAATTGACTTAGCACTACATATAGTATGTTTGGGGGCGTTCATAAGTGGTTCAACTATCCAAAAATGCCATTACAGTCTTAGAACGACGATATCTAAAACGCGTTGGTCAGGATATAGTCGAGACACCTGAGGAGCTTTTCAGGCGGGTGGCGGATAACATAGCTGATGTGGAGCACAGGGTCTATGGTGTCAGCAAAAAGGCGGCAGCGGCCCTAAGTGAAGAGTTCTATGCCATGATGACTTCCTTGGAGTTTCTACCTAATTCACCCACCTTGATGAATGCGGGGAGAGAGTTGCAGCAGCTATCGGCCTGCTTTGTATTGCCTATTGAGGATTCCATGGAAAGCATATTTGAGACCCTCAAGAATACTGCCCTTGTGCACAAAACCGGAGGGGGTACCGGTTTTAGTTTTTCCCGCTTGCGCCCCCGTAATGATCTGGTGGCCACCACCGGGGGGATCGCCAGTGGTCCCATCTCTTTTCTGAAAGTCTTTGATGCCAGTACCCAAGCCGTCAAACAAGGCGGTACAAGACGGGGAGCTAATATGGGTATCCTCCGGTGCGATCACCCGGACATCCTCGAATTTATTACCTGTAAGAGAGATAACGAGGATATTACTAATTTCAACCTATCCGTAGGCTTAACCGAAGAATTCATGAAGGCAGTTATTGCCGATGAGGAATATGCTCTGAACAATCCCCGGGACGGTAAGGTAGTCCAGATGATCAAAGCCAGAGAGGTATTTGACCTTATCGTTGAAATGGCCTGGGGCAACGGCGAGCCAGGAATCGTCTTCTTGGACCGGATTAACAAGGACAATCCGACACCTCATATTGGTGAGATTGAAAGCACAAATCCCTGTGGGGAACAGCCCTTATTGCCCAATGAGTCCTGTAATCTCGGCTCAATTAACCTTGCCAAAATGGTCAAAGATGGTTCCATAGATTACGATAAACTTGGACAAACCGTACATCTGGCTGTTCATTTCCTAGATAACGTGATCGATGCCAATAAGTATCCTCTGCCGGCGATCGAACAGATGACCAAGGCTAACCGCAAGATCGGCCTTGGCGTGATGGGCTTTGCGGAAATGCTTATCTATCTAGGTATCCCCTACAACTCCGAGGAGGCGGTAGAAACCGCCCGAGAAGTAATGCGGTTTGTTCGCGATGAAGGAAGGAAGGCATCAAGTGCCTTAGCAGAGAAACGGGGGGTATTTCCAAACTATCCAGGCAGTGTCTTTGATACCCCCGATGGCCCCAAACTGCGTAATGCCACCATCACTACCATTGCACCTACGGGTACCATCAGTATTATCGCTAACACCTCAAGCGGCATTGAACCCCTATTTGCCCTAGCTTTTACCCGGCACGTCATGGATGATGACAGACTAACTGAGGTCAATGAAGTCTTTGCCCAGTTTATGAAAGACGAAGGCCTCTATAGTACCGAACTGATTGATCAAGTGGCCAAGACAGGTTCTATTAAGGATATCGAAGAGATCCCCCAAAGGCTCCGTCGGTTGTTTGTCACAGCCCATGATATTTCTCCCGAATGGCACATTCGAGTACAGGCTGCCTTCCAGGAGTTCACCGATAATGCTGTGAGCAAGACGGTGAACTTTGCCAATGAAGCCACCAAAGATGACATTCGCAAGGTATTTGTCCTTGCCTACGAACTAGGATGTAAGGGTGTGACGGTCTATCGGAGTGGTAGCCGTGAGTCCGAGGTTCTGGTAAAGGGTAAAGACAGCAAGCAAGAGCCAGCGACCCAGCAGAAAGCCGGGGCCAAACCCCGGAAAAGGCCCAATGTGACCCTAGGGTGCACCGAGAAGATCCGCACCGGGTGTGGGAATCTTTATGTAACAATCAACAGGGACGAAGAAGGTATCTGTGAGTTATTTACCGCTATCGGTAAGGGTGGCGGGTGTGCCTCTGCTTTGTCCGAGGCCATCGCCCGTCTAGTTTCCTTAGCCCTTCGGGCAGGAGTGGAGCCCCAGGAGATTTACTTCCAGTTACGGAGTATCCGGTGTCCCAATCCCGCATGGCAGGGCCAAACCCCAGTCCTATCATGTCCCGATGCAATTGCCATTGTGTTGCACCATTACCTGAAACTGGAAAACGGGGAAGAAGCTGCGGCAGCTAGCATGGAGGATGTAGATAACCGGATGGGGGCTTGCCCTGAATGCGGTGGACATGTCAAACATGAAAGTGGTTGTGTGACTTGTATGGCCTGTGGCTATACCAAATGTGGATGATTAAAAGCAGCCAGGGAGTATTCCCTGGCTCCCTTTTACATGACTCCCAGTCGAGAAAGCAATGCCGCTGCTAGGTGCAGCTTGGCAAAGTCTCCTAGTGCTGCCCAGTCTTCATTGGCAGCGGCATTAACCATTTCCTCAGGTAATTTGAGGTTATCTCCCACCGTCTGGTAGATCTCCTTTTTTGCGGTCTGCTCTAGGGCTTCCCAATCCTGATTCTGTAGTTGACTAACTTCCTCTTTGGGGAAACCCAGTTCAGTTAGTTCGCTAAAAATATTACTGGAAAGATTGCCGGCCATTCCCTCCAAGGCTTGGTCCCAATTACCGCTTACTAGCTCACTAACCTGTGTGGGTGTTAATATTCCCTGGGTCATCCCCGATACCCGGCTGAGCAGATCCTGGGGTGTGATGATCCCGAAGGCCTTAACTACCTTAGTCTGACCAAACCGATCCTCCACAGCATAGATCTTGTCTTGCTTCTTGAGGTTCTGTAGATCAGTTTGGGCGTTGTTTCGATAAACCAGGGTCTGGGGCGAAATGCTTACCTGGGCCTCTTCGCCTTCTCTGGTAGTAACGGTGATGGTGCCGCTTCCTTGATCCATCTCTTTGATCTCTCCGTGGATTGGTCGCAGCTGCCTAACATTGTTCAACATAGCCGCGGCCTCTGCCCTTGTTAGAGGCAGGTCCGGCTGAAAACGTCCTACAAAGGTAGGAGGCAGGACTCCCAAAACATCGGCTATTTTCGCCTGGCGGAAGGCAGAATGACTTGGATCTAGATCAACGAAAATAGAGGTCTGCTGTTCGGTGTCTGTCTCGTCTGCAAGCCCTAGTTTGAAGCATCCGTTGATCATGGACACGGCCTCTTGTCGTGTAATGGCTTCGAAGGGCCTAAACTGTTCCTTCGTATTACTTAGCAGTTCCTCTTGTGCAAGCCCGGCGATAAGCTTGTGATCTGGATGCTCCTTTGTATCCACAAAACTGCTATTACTAGAAGGAGCAACATTCAGGGCCCGGGCTAGGGCCCCTGCGAGATCCCCTCTGGTAATTGGTTGATCCGGGTAGAATTGTCCCGGGGAGACCGGGGTTAAGATCCCGGACTCGATGGCTTCAGTAATATACATCTTGGCCCAGTGGTCAGCATAGTCCACGGTGCTTTCCACTAATTCGTCTGCACTGGCCAAGCTGCTGGTTATGATTAAGATAATGCATATTAGAAATAGGCTTAGCTTGCGCAATCCTTAACACTCCCTCTAATCGGATTAAAACATATTACATAATTCAGTACTATACATTGAATTCCTTGCAGTACTTTCCGGTACAGAAGTTGCATTGCGCCATCTTGACCATATTTCGGCAGGATTGGCGGTAAGGGGGGCATACTGTCAACTGTACCAGAACTCTGGTATAATAAAGGCAAACAGCAGAGAGGATCATTGATAACATGGATGAAGCAAGACCAAAGAAGAGTTTTATGCTGATAGACGGGCATAGTCTAATCCACCGGGCGTTTTATGCTATTCCCCTTCTCACCAATGCTAAGGGTGAGCCTACCAACGCAGTGCTCGGATTTACCCGGATGCTTTGGCGCCTTCTTGATGAGTACAAGCCTGGTGCGATCGCAGTAGCCTTTGATCATCATGGCCCGACCTTCAGACATGAAGCCTATGAAGATTATAAAGCTAATCGAAAAGCCACGCCAGAGGAATTAAGACCTCAGATTGGGTTGGCCAAGGAAGTTGTTGCTGGCTTTGGCATACCTATCCTGGAGGTCAGTGGCTTCGAAGGCGATGACTTGATCGGGACTGCGGCCAAAAGGGCCAGCAAACAGGACTTTGAAGTCTTCTTGGTCACGGGGGATAAGGATTGTCTTCAATTGGTCAATGATTCCGTGAAAGCGCTCCTTACCCGCAGGGGAATTACCGACATGGAGCTTTTGGACTCTGAGGGGGTAAAGGAGAAACTAGGGGTACTTCCAGTTCAGGTAGCGGATCTTAAGGGCCTCATGGGAGATCCCAGCGATAATATTCCCGGTGTGCCGGGTATCGGGGAGAAGACCGCGGTGAAACTGCTAAATCAATATGCGAATATTGATGAGATTATCGCGCACCGGGAGGAGCTTTCACCCCGGGTACGAAAAAACCTTGCAGAACATGAAGATCTGGCCAGACTGAGCAAGGAACTGGCTACGATCGATACAGATGCCCCCTTTGAACTGGATCCGCAGGAATGCTGTTGGCAGGGAGAACCGGACTATGACAGACTCCGGGAACTGTTTATTCGCCTGGATTTCAATGTTCTTCTGGATCTGCTTCCCCAACAGGAGGAGAGTGCCCAAACCACACTGTTTTCAAGTCCGGCGGTTCCAAGCCTTGAGGTTTTGATGACGGAACAAGACAAGAGTAAAGCGGCCGCTAGGCTAGAAGGAGCAGAGGAGTTGTTTCTTGACCTCCTTTGGCAGGAGCGACCAGGTCGTGGTATTTGGGATAGCTATGTGGGGGGAGTGTCCTTTGCCATTGCCAACCAGATCTTCTTCTGTCCTTTGACTGGCCAGGGGAGTCTATCTGAGCAACTTGGTCCCCTGACTGAGGTGCTTGAGGAAGGGAATACCAAGTACTGCCATGACTTAAAGAGTATCCTTCTCATATTAAAAGAGCATGACATACTGTTAAAAGGAGACCTAAGGGATTTGATGGTGGCCGGGTATTTGTGTAATCCCGGTGAGAATAACTATGGTCTTCTCCAATTGGGTACTAGATTTTGTGATGTCTATCATTCCCCGCTGAAGGATTGTCTGTGGGAGCTTTCCCCTTCGTCCTTGGCGGAACTAGCACAGCTGCGGATGTCTATTATTCCTCCCTTGGCCCGTCGCCTTAAGCAGGAGCTTGAGCGGCTGGAAATGACCAATCTGTTTCTGGAGATGGAAATGCCCCTGATCGAGGTACTGCAAGCTATGGAACGGGCAGGCATCTGTCTTGACGTAGATTTCCTTAATGAACTCTCAGAACAAATGGATCGGCTTCTTTTTGATCTTTCCGAGGCTATCTACATGCTAGCAGGTGAACGTTTTAATCTTAACTCACCAAAACAACTGGCGGAGATTCTCTTTGACCGTCTGGGATTGCCGGTGGTGAAGAAGACCAAGACGGGACCCTCCACCAGTCATGAGGTTTTAGTGGAGCTTGCCGAGCACCATGAAATTGCTAGGTTTCTAGTGGAGTATAGGAAACTGGCGAAACTGAAGTCTACTTATGTTGATGCTTTGCCCCAATTAGTAGATGCCAAAACCGGGAGGTTGCACACTAGTTATAACCAGGTGGTGACGGCTACAGGACGATTAAGTAGCACCAATCCGAATCTACAGAACATCCCTGTACGAACCGAGGAAGGCCGCAAGATCCGCAGGGCCTTTGTTCCCCAATCCCAGGATCGTGTTTTCCTATCGGCAGATTACTCCCAGATCGAGTTGCGTATTCTCGCCCATGTATCCGGGGACCAGACTTTGATCAATGCCTTTGAGCAACAACAGGATATTCATAAGCGTACGGCGGCTGAGATCTTTGAGGTTCCCCTTGATGCGGTTACCGATGAAATGCGAAACCAAGCAAAGGCGATCAACTTCGGGATTATCTATGGGATCTCTAGCTTCGGCCTCTCCCGAAATACCGGGCTCGATCGCAGGGATGCCCAGGAGTTTATTGATCGTTATTTCGCGAAGTACCCTGGGGTAAAGGATTACTTAGACAAGACTGTGCAGGAGGCCAAACGGAAAGGGTATGTGCGGACGATCTTTGGACGATTGCGTTTCCTTGAGGGGATCAACAGTAGGAATTATACGACTAGGTCTTTTGCCGAGCGGATGGCAATGAACACCCCTATCCAAGGTTCTGCCGCGGATATTATTAAACTGGCGATGGTTCGACTCCATGGTGCCTTGAAGTCCTCTTCCCTACAAGGGGACATGTTGCTACAGGTGCACGATGAGCTTGTTTTTGATGTGGCCAAAAGTGATCTCCATGAACTTGCGGTGCTTGTGACCAAGGTCATGGAGCATGTCTATCCTTTAGCGGTGCCCCTGAAAGTTGAACTTAATGTGGGTCCTAACTGGGCTGATACTAAGCCCTATACTATCTAGGGAGGACTTGTGAGGGTGCCTGAATTACCGGAAGTAGAGACGATTGTTCAAGGTTTGCGGCCCAAACTCATTGGTAGACAAGTTATAGCAGTGTCGGTGATCAATGACAAGGTGTTACACAATGTTGAGTTACTGGTGTTCCAAAATGAGCTAGTCGAGCGGACTTTCTGTAATGTCAGTCGGCGGGGGAAGTACTTAATGTTTGGCTTTACCCCAGGGGGATGTATGGTAGTTCACCTGCGGATGACCGGACAAATGGTGGTCTGTAAGGCAGATAGGGCACATGAGAAGCACCTAAGCTTCTTCTTTGATCTTTCCGATGGTAACCAGTTACGGCTCATAGATCAGCGCAAGTTCGGTACAGTATATTGGATCCCCCCCGGCTGTAGGGCAAAGGATGCCCAAACAGGAGGGTTTACAACCCTTGGTTGTGAGCCTCTAGGTAAATCCTTTAGTTTAGAAGGGTTCAAAGAGCTTCTAGCTGGTCGAAGTACCCGGATCAAACCCTTCTTATTGGATCAGCGTCATATTGCAGGTCTTGGTAATATCTATACCGATGAGATTCTGCACCGAGCCCGGATCCATCCAGAAAGAGCGGTATGTGATCTTACAGAACAAGATATGCAGGTGTTATACCAAAGCATTAGGCAAGTGCTCAAGGAAGGTATCTACTACCGTGGTACGAGTATTTCGGATTATGTAGATGCTGTTGGACGACAAGGTGGGTATCAGGAGCATCTGCAGGTCTATGGTCGTAACCAAAAGCCTTGCCCCACCTGTGGCACAACCATCTGTCGGATCAAAGTAGGAGGGCGTGGTACCTATTTCTGTCCCCAATGTCAGCCAGAAAAAGGATAGGCAGGAATTTGGAGGTTATTGGTGGAATAAGAATGCATTAGGCAGGGGGAGAACGTGTGCTTGTAGTTGGGTTAACAGGAGGAATTGCCTCAGGCAAGAGTACAGTAGCGGCTTACTTGAAAACCTTAGGAGCTCCCTTAGTGGATTGCGATATCATTGCCCGGAAGGTGGTTGAAAGGGATCAACCAGCTTTGAAGGCTATTATGCAGAGCTTTGGCCCTGAGGTGTTATTTAGTGACGGCAGTCTGAATAGGAAGAAGCTAGGAGAGATTGTGTTTTCTAACCCGGCCCTACGTCTCAAACTAGAGGAGATCACCCATCCTTATATCCTGGCTCAAATGCAACAGGAGATTAGGGAGCACACCTCAAATTCGCAGTTGCCTGTGATTGTAGATATTCCCTTGTTGTATGAGAATAACCTGGGAGATATGGTTGATCTGGTTGTCTTGGTTTATGCTCCCTACGAGAAACAACTGGAGCGATTGATGCATAGGGATGGATTTGATGAGAAAGTAGCCAAACTAAGGCTTAAGGCTCAAATGCCCATCGAGAAAAAGCGTGCCCTAGCGGACTATGTTGTGGATAACACCGGGAGTATCGAGCAGCTCAAGGCCCAGGTGGACGCTCTATGGAAGGAGTTAAAGGAAATTGCGAATCGCACTCATTGCTCATGATCGTAAGAAGGATGAAATGGTAGGTTTTGTAGAAGCTCATAAGGAAGTGTTTGCTAAGTGCAATTTGGTGGCTACGGGAACCACAGGAAAGATCATCCAGGAGCAAGTTGGCCTGTCTGTGGAGCGCATGAACTCCGGCCCCCTTGGCGGTGACCAGCAGATCGGAGCAGCGGTGGCTAGTGGTACTGTGCATGCGGTGATTTTCCTGCGGGATCCCCTTACGGCGCAGCCCCATGAACCAGACATAACAGCTCTACTCCGTGTATGTGACGTACATAATGTACCTTTGGCGACCAATAGAGCCACCGCGGATTTACTGGTGGATGCGATCCGGGTGCACCAAATGGGTTTGTAGAGGTAGAGGCCCTTGAAAGGGGGATCCCGCCTGTGGCGTTGGTTTGTAATATTCCTTATACTGTTATTGGTTATTGGGCAGCTACGATGGCTACTCCAAAGGATCTATCCGATTAGTTATGGTGATAAAATCGCTTTTTACGCAGAGAAACACGGGCTTGATCCTTTCTTAGTCTATGCAGTGATGTATATAGAAAGTCGGATAAACCCTGAGGCCATTTCCCCGAGGGGAGCCCGGGGTTTGATGCAGATCATGCCCGATACGGCCCAATGGATTGCCTCAGAAATTGGACTAACTGGTTTTGATGAGGATATGTTGTCGATACCGAGCATAAACATTCTAATGGGGACTTGGTATCTGGCTAGCCTGTATAGGGAGTTCGGTTCTAGTGATGTGGTAGTACTGGCAGCATATAACGCTGGTCGAGGGAATGTAGCCCGTTGGTTAACGGACAATACCTGGTCCGGGCGTGTAACCGATGTTGATCAAATACCCTTCGGTGAGACTAGGGAATTTGTGCGCCGGGTGGTGCGGGTACGGGATTGGTACAACTATGTCTACCGGGGGAAATGGCCTTTTTCTGCGGTAGGAGGGAACTAGAGGGGAAAGCCATGGCAATATCAACGATAGTGCATAGACCTCGCTTTCTGAACAGGTTGCTTGTATGCTTGGCGATCTTTGTGTCCTTGTACTCATCCCTGGAGGCTTGTGCCCAGAGTGTTGTCAAGGTTGGGATTGAGCAGGTCCCAGACTCCTTTGATCCCTTCCGGTCATACACTGGTGCTGAAGCTGCCTTTTTTGAGCTCTTTTTTGATAGCTTGTACCGATTGAGTCCCGATAGCTCTAAGATGATGCCCTGGTTGGCCGCTGATTTTCCGACGGTGTTAACGGTTGGGGACAAAATCCATCTGTCTATTCCGCTCCGTAGGGGAATAAGATGGCACGATGGTAAAGCCTTCTTGGCGGAGGATGTCCTTTATACTCTAAGTGAGGTGTATCTAAACCCCATACATCCCCTAAGCTCCCTGTGGTGTGAAGTGATCACCTCCCTGGGGATGAGAGATGACTATGAGTTTTTTCTAATTGTTAACAGGGAAAAGGCCGGATATCTACTGAAAATATTCTCCCTACCGATTTACCCAAGTTCCTTTGCAGAACATGGTCCTGTGGGAGTACAGAAAATCATAGGCACGGGTCCCTTTATGTTTAATGATAAGCTGGGAGATAGTTATCTGACGGTGCGTCGCAACTGGTGGTACCATGCCAATGGATGGACTATTGACGATGGCATTGTAGGGCCCCATGTATCGGGAATATTGTTTAAGCAAGTGAATGATAAGGACGCCGAGGAAGCCTTTAGACGGGGAGACATTGACCTTTTTCTTGGAAGGATGGCAACAGATGCTCTAGCCAAAGGGGCGATGAATTTCACTGATCGGATCCGCCTGCTTGTCTTTAATCTGCGACAAAGCCCCGGAGATGATCTTGCCTTTCGGCGAGCCGTTGGGGCTATGGCCGCTGAACTGCTAACGGGCCTAGTTCAACAAACAGGACGGGGACCTATTCCACTGTCCTTTCCTAAGGAAAGTGCCCGAAGCATTCTCAAGCACGGTGGATATACATGGGATAATGACGGTGCACTTATTGGCCCTGGGGGAGAGGCTGTCGGAAATCTGAAGCTTGTCATCATGACGGAGAATGAAGAGTCTTTGCGCTATGTCTTCGCCCTGGGCCTGATCAAGGAGCTTGAAGAGCTTGGAGTTAAAGTAGATGTTCGTCAGGGCGATATTGCAGCACTAATAGAACCGGTGTTTTGCAGTTATGACTATGATTTACTAATTTATGGATGGAAGATTCAACAAGGGTTTCCGATGCACTTGGTCGAATTACTCTATTCAGGGACAATTGGTCAATTTGGGCCGAATGTGAGTGGTTTTGAACAGGAGAGATACGATTATTTGGTCAAGATGCTCCTAGCATCCTTTGAGCTAGCCAATGTCTACGACATCCAGGCTGAGCTTGAAAGAGTCTGGCAGGAGGAGCTACCTCTGCTACCTCTTTTTTATGCAGGGGACGGGGTTGCATATAGTGTCAATTCCAAAGTCGCACGGTACTTTAATGACGGTGGAGGGTTTTGGTCCTTTGCAGGCCTACATTTCGTGCCTTAGAACCAGGTTAGGTATAATCTTTCGGCAGAGATGGCATGCTAGGTAAGAATATGCAAGGAGTCAAATTCCGGCAAATGCTGCAGGTATGAAGGACCACAACCTCAAAGGGGGAAAAACCTTTGTCTTTGCGAAGAAAGCAGCTGTTCCGTATCACGGGGTTATTGTTACTCCTCGTTGTGGCTACCGGGACAACCTACGGATTTGAGAATAGAGTCTTAGAACAGGGCATGAAGGGTTCAGATGTAATGGAGCTTCAGCGGCGTCTGGCGGAGCTTGGATACGCGGTGGAACCGGACGGTGTGTTTGGGGCCCAAACCAAGAATGCGGTGAAGATATTTCAGGCGGATTTCAATCTGAAGGCCGATGGCATTGCTGGACCTAAGACCTTTGCAGTCTTGGGGGAAGTGCGGGGATATGTCGAGTATGTGGTAAGACCGGGTGATACCCTCTGGGATTTAGCCCGGGAGTTTCAGACTACCGTACAGGCGATTAAAGAACGAAACCGGCTCAAGAGTGATATTTTGCGGATTGGTCAGATCCTGCGGATCGATCGCTCCTATGCAGGGGGTGACGTTTCGGACCGGGTCTATGTAGTAGCCAAAGGTGATAGTCTCTATTCTATCGCTAAGCAGTACAATACTACGATAGAGGCCCTTGCTACTGCTAATAGTATAGCAAATCCTAGGACCCTTCCTGTGGGAAAAACCTTGATTATCCCTGGTTCAGGGTCTGATGCTAGTGTTAGACGGATGCAAATGAGCTGGCCGGTGACAGGCCGGATCTCCTCTCCCTTTGGTCCGCGGATACACCCACTCAAGAACGTTGACGACTTTCATAATGGCATTGACATTGCTGTACCTACCGGGACTAAGGTGAGGGCGGCCGCAGGAGGAGTGGTCACTTGGAGTGGTTGGATGGGCGGATTTGGGTACACGGTGGTTATCGATCACGGTGATGGGATCGAGACATTGTATGCACACAATTCCAAGCTCCAGGTTAAAGTCGGTGCCCGGATTAACCGGGGGGATGTCGTTGCACTGAGCGGTAATACAGGGACTAGTACTGGTCCTCACTTGCACTTTTCAATTAAGATTGACGGTGATTATGTAGATCCGACAAACTGGTTGATTAACTAGCTGCTATGGTAGCTGGAGCGGGGCTTGTGTCCCAATAGGTTTTGGCAGGGACCGCGCGCCCGCGATACAAGCTCAATAGGTACGATACATTAATGCCCGTTTTCTGGTTAACAAGGAGAAAACGGGCATATTTCGTTGGCTTCCCAAGGTCCTTAACAATAGAACATGGCAGATCCCAGGAATAAACTTGCCGTGCCTTGGCCGGAACAAATAATCGGGGAATAGAAAACGCACGGGCTAGGTGGGAGTCCTTCATGGGGATGACTAAGGTATATGTATGGAAGGGTTTAGCTTTTGTGGCAAGGGGTCTCTCCCTGCGTGGATTCATATAATCCGAAAGGGGTGTCGTTTAGTGGACAGTAGAGAACGTGTCCGTAGAACCCTCGAGTTTCAGGCTGTGGATTGGGTGCCAAGGGAACTGTGGATTTTACCGGGGGTGCAAATGTTTAGACCCCAAGAGCTTGCAGAGGTATGTGCGAAGTATCCCTTGGATTTTGCTGGGCCCCGGCAAGATACGGGCCGGGACTACTAAGTAAGGGTGTACCAGGGATGGTAGGTCAGTATACTGATGAGTCGGGTTGCACCTTTACCGTAGCGGAAGCGGGTGTCATCGGGGAAGTCAAGGAACCCATACTCGAGAACCCCAAAGACGACTTGCATGTGCCTTGGGAGATACTGAAGAACGCAGATCTTAGTGAAGTGGATCGGTTCTGTGAGACTAGCACAAAGGTCGTGAAGGCGAGTACAACTGTACGGCCCTTTGAGAGGTTGCAGTTTCTACGGGGCAGCGAGACCTTTTTCTTGATTTGGCCTATGATTGTCCGGAGTTTCACAGCTTAAAAGATAGAGTGCATAGGTTCATTGTGGTGAAAATAGAAATGTGGGCAGCAATGAAGGTGGATGCCGTCTCCTTCATGGATGATTGGGGGACTCAACGGAGTCTACTTATATCCCCCGTGATATACTCGAAAAGGTCGGCAAATACGTGTTCTTTCATTCCGACGGTCATATTGAACAGATCATCCCCGTTCTAATTGAACTAGGTGTTGATGCGCTGAATGCCCAACTTTTCTGTATGGACATCGAGGAAACTGGGGCCAGATATCGGGGGCAGATTACCTTCTGGGGTGAAATTGATCGCCAACACATTTTACCCTTCCAAGGTCCCAAGGAAGTAAAGGCCGCTGTGGCTAGAGTACGCAAAGCCCTGGACTATGGTCAAGGTGGCGTAATCGCCCAATGTGAATGGGGCAATGATGTCCCGCAGGAGAACATCGAGGCGGTCTTTGACGCCTGGCTAGATTAAACCGTGGAGGCCGATGACAAAGAGCTGCTAAAGAAGGCCAAAACATGAGCCGGGGTAGGATACATCTCCCTATAATATGACTGGAAGTAACAGGTCTCAAACGTAAGTTAGTCGAAAGAGTAACCCATGGTATAGGGCTTTTCTTGGTACCAACAACGACTGCTTGGAGGGAATCATTATGTATAAGCAGTTTTCTTTAACCAGCGATGAGGAAATACTTGAAAGAGTCCAGTTGGCTCGGCCGATGGAGGGGGGGATTATTACCCAAGACATAACCGAACGCATAGGATGTACTCACTATGATGGATGGTACCATCTGACAGATAAACCCTATCTACTTGAAGGTCTGGAGGTTATGCACCAGCTCGGGTACAGGGTCGCAAAGATTTGGTTTTCGGCCCAGGGACTACCCGGTTATACATATAACTCTACATGGCCGTCTTTTACCCGGGAAACAACACTGGTTGATGTCGCCCAGATGCCCTACTACGAGCAGGCCTTCGCCATGGATTTTCGCACCTTTGTCTTGGAGGTGTTTACTGCCCAGGGGAACTCCTGGATACATGGTCCGGAGGGTAACGATGCCTACTATACTAGGGAAGAAGAGGAGTTCTATCGGTTAACAAAACACCTACTGGAAACCTATCGAAACCGCCATCTTACCTTTATTTTGCAGAACTGGGAAGGAGACTGGATGTTGCGGGGAATTGGTGAGTCGTGGAATCCTGTACCGGAGGATGCGCTAAGGCGCTGTGAGGGCATGGTACGTTGGTATAGGGCCCGGCAGCGGGGCGTGGATCGGGCCCGGGCCGAAGTTGTGACCACGAAGTGCCAAGTCCTGTATGCCGCCGAAGTCAACAAGGTATACGATGCTCTTTTGGGTATTCCCACGGTGATGACCCATGTAATACCCCATGTTGACCTGGATCTGGTATCCTATTCCTGCTACGATGCCTTGGGTGATCTACCGGTGAGTCTGTGGCACGCCATTGAGATGATCCGACAGTGTGCTAGGCCTAGTAGCACCTATGGTACCAATCAGGTATATATAGGGGAAGTGGGGTGTCCTGAGTCCGAGAAGGAGCGACAAACCATAGAAAGCTTCTGGGATCAAGTGATGGGTGTATGCCTAGCCCTAGATATCCCCTATGTTTTGCAGTGGGAGTTGTTCTGCAATGAACCGAAGCACCTTGATCGGTATACACTACCCCCTGAAACGATTCTGGCGGCCGAAGATTTACGAGGTTGGTGGCTGATTCGACCCGATGGCTCACCTAGTTTCGCACAGGAATACTTAATGAAGTGTTCTGAGTCAGCCGGTGGTGTCATCAGAGATAAGTAGCCTGGGCGCCTTTGGTAGCGAGGAAGTGAATCTCAGGAGGATAGCCCTATCTCTGATGAAAGGGGCGTGGGGATGATTGCTATTCACTCGCCTGCCCCCGCCGACTGAAGCCCAATTGCGCAAGGGCCAAAGACGATGAATGTCCGATAGGGAGAGTGTTTCCCCGCGGTTTTCTCCTCCTGTATCTGCGGCTGTAGCAGTTGACAATGTCTTAGTTTGCCTGTATAATCAGTGTTGAATCAGTTGCCCGGGTGGCGGAATTGGCAGACGCGCACGGTTGAGGGCCGTGTGGATTACACCGTACGAGTTCAAATCTCGTCCCGGGCACCATCTGTGATAAAGGAGTGATACCGGCGATGAAACAAGGACATGTAAAGACATTGGTTGGTTCGCTGGTAAATCATGTTGCCCCAGGATGTGGCAAATGCCATGCATCCTGCCAATCGGCCTGCAAGACCTCTTGCACAGTGGGTAACCAAGTGTGCCGACAGAAAGAAGAACGGATTCGACGACCAGCCCAAAAACGAAATCTAGTGGGGTAGGTCCGTTTATTACTTAGTGTTTGAAGAAGAGGGATAACCCCTCTTTTTTTTTGCCAAAATGGGGGAGAGCACGATGCAAAACATCCACCTTTTTCAATTGGGAACCGGTGCAATGAATCGAAAGTTTGCTGTAGATGGGACCAGTGGTGCGATTCATCTGCTGGATGATGAAGCCTATGGACTTGCCCAACGCTGGGTGAAAACCGGAGGGGAACTTCCAGACTCTGAAGCAGGGAAGGAACTACGGGTCCTTTGTGATCAAGGTCTACTTGGTGCCTCCTTTGAGACCGTGGATAAAGGGCTTAGGGCACAGTTAGAGACGAGTGCACCGGTGGGTATTAAGGCCCTTTGCCTAAATATTGCCCATGACTGCAACCTAGCCTGCCGCTATTGTTTTGCCAATCAAGGGCACCTGACCAAGGGTAACACGATGATGGATCTGGAGACTTCCCGTGGAGCAGTGGATTTTCTTTTAGCCAATTGCCAGGATCGGAACCCTGTAGAGATTGACTTCTTTGGGGGAGAGCCCCTGCTCTGTTGGAATGTATTGGTCCAAACCGTACTCTACGGCGAGAAGCGGGCCAAGGAGCTGGGTAAGGAGCTTTTGTTTACGATCACAACTAATGGTTGGGATCTTGATCCGGAGAAAATAGAGTTTCTTGCTGCCCATGGCATTGCTGCGGTGTTAAGTCTTGATGGTCGCAAGGAAGTAAATGACCGGATGCGAGTCAGTGGGAAAGGATCGGTCTATGAACGGGTTGTGCCTTTCTTTCAGCAATTAGCGAAAGCCCTAGGCGATGAACGGTATTACTTGCGGGGTACTTACACGGTGCATAACCTGGATTTTCTAGAAGATGTGAAGCATCTTCTGGATCTAGGGTTTACAAACATCTCCCTCGAGCCTGTAGTCCTAGATAAGGAGCACCCCGATGCAATAACCATGTCCCACCTAGGACGGGTGCAAAGTGAGTACAATCGTTTGACAGATCACTATATCCAACACTCCTTGCAGGGGAAGGGCTATCGCTTTTTCCACTTTGAGTTGGATCTACAGGGGGGCAGTTGCTTGGCTAAGCGGGTCAGTGGCTGTTCTGCAGGGTGTGAGTATCTGGCTGTGGATCCCAACGGAGACATTTATCCATGCCATCAGTTTGTTGGTAAAGATGATTTTGCCATGGGTAACATCAAAGATGGTGTAACAAAGCCGGATATAGGCGAGGCATTTGCTGCTCATAACATATTAACAAAACCTATTTGTCAGCAATGTTGGGCACGGTTTTACTGTGGTGGAGGTTGCCATGCCAATGCCTGGAATTATAACAAAAGTATCTCCATACCCCATGAACTGAGTTGTCATCTACAGCGTATCCGGTTAGAGCATGCCATTTATGTACAGACTGTTCTCGCAGAGAAAGGCATAACTAGTTTTGGTGATCGTTTTCGGTAGATGCTAGCGGATCAGTAGGTCTATTGGAAAGGAGCCCCGCGGACCTGTACCCGCGGGGCTTTAGAGCAGGTTCAGAAATTGCCAGTCAACCAGTAAAGCGGTTAGGACCAGCATGGCGCCTATTGTCACCAAACCAAAAAACTTCTGCCCCGGGGAAGGTTTGGCCTGTTTCCAAGCTAGAAGTGTGAGGATACCAGCGATCATAGCCAGGGCCATTAGGGGATAGTTTGACAGAATATGGATCCGTACTTCGCTAAAGGAACGGTAGTTGTTCAGAAGCATCCGCACCACTAGGGCTGCATTATTCACCAAAAGTGCCGTACCACAAAGGACGAGTAGCATGTTTCTTTTCTCGTATTTTGTCAGGGAAGACCTTTTGCGCCATCTCCGAAGAAGAAAGGCCAAGGGGATGATGGAAAAATATGACGCGCTGACAATCAGCATAAGCAAACTTGTGATTAACCACGGTGTAGCGCGTTTTGTCGGGAGCGGTAGAAAATCTCCTGATACTCGTTGTACTTTCCCGTCAGACACATCAAAGTAGACCGTACCGAAATGATACTTGAAAATCGGTCCATCGGCATCTACCCTCTGGTAAACATAGGGGGCGATCTGTACTAATGTAGCAGTTTCCGCGCTCATACGAAGCTGGATCTGGTTCGGCGCCATCGCGGTAACTCTAAGCGGAGCAAGGTAACCGACGAATTCCAGGAACCCCTGGTGCATCCTTCGAGCACTAATATAAATCCCCTCTACATCTTTTTCGCTAGGTAGATCTACTGTAGCGGGACTGATGTCTTTGTTCCGTTTACCTATAAGCGCCTCCGTCAGGCCAGAGCAGATATCCATCTCCATGGCTGCATTGGTTAGTACAATCACGCCAAAGCGTTCCTCTGGTACGATGTTGAACTGGGAGGAGAAAGCAATGGTATTACCTCCATGGCCCATGGCCCGGAGTTCGCCATCCCATTCAATTAACCCGTGGGAAAATCCGGTAAGTCCCGGTCCCATGCTGTGACTTTGGGTCAGCAGCTGCGTGAGGGTTGCCTCCTGTTCAAATAACGGGCTTCTCTGTCCTGCATCGGGCATCAGGGCGATAGCAAAACGAGCAAGGTCTTCGGCAGTACCGTTTATGGCACCTACTGGGTATAGTGGTACAAAGGACCATGGGGCAGGCTTGAAACCACCATGCTTCAAAGGATAGTAGCCCGTCGCCTTAGACTGAGACAAATTCGGGTGGTCCTGCAATGTGGGATGTGCCGAAGTATGGTTCATAGCAAGGGGTACGAAGACTGTCTCCATCAAGTATGTATGGAACTCCTGTCCGATTAGCCGCTGGCATATGTACGCAGCCAAAGCCACGGCGTAATTGGAGTAAGCACTAACTGTACCCGGTTTATACACTTGGGCGGGGCGGTTTCGTTTTAGCGCCTGCTCCAAAGTAGGGAGTCCTCTAGGGGATGGTAGGACGATGTCAAACAGGTAATCCTCAAACCCGGCAGTGTGGCTCATAATATCTAGCATGGTAATCGGGTCGTCGTATCGCAACTCTCCCAAAAAGCCATCGGGCAGATAGTCCCGTACGTCAGTTTGCAGATCCAGTCTCCCGGCTTCCCACAGTCGCATAATCGTGGTATACACGAAGGCTTTACTAATCGACCCATACTCGAAAACCGTAGAAGAGGAATTGACCGGTTCTTCTCGGGCAACATCTGCGTAGCCATAGCCTTTAGAAAAAATGATCTTGCCGTCCTTAACAAGCACAACGGCTGCTCCAGGCGATGTTGCTCCAATGTAATCTGCCATGTACTCATCAATGAAAGATGCTACCTTAACGAGCGGTATCCCCGCAGGTGTCTCCGCATTACTAGACGCGGCAATGCTTGCTTGGCAAAAAAGCAGGAACATGATGCTTAATATCAACGATATTCTTATCTTCATCCCATGCACCTCTGGTGGATCGCCGTCTTGCCTCCAAAGACACGGTCGCCCAGTTTAGTCCCGATGGTTAATTATAACATGTCATTGCCAAAAAGTAGTAGGCCTTAGAACTGATCCTTTTCTGATGATAGTGCCAGCAGTTCCTCGGAAAAAAACAAGGATTAGCCGAAGAAGGACGACGGGGGACGATAGGAAAGCGCTGGGATATAACAGCCTTGGGATCATCTGATATTAGGTTCTGGATCGGGCTAGGGTGACGTGAAGCCCCCCACGCGTAAAGAGAAAGGGCATAGGATTTTGTTCCTATGCCCCAAATACCAGGACCGGCAGTGACTAGTCCCAAGTTTGCTTGGTTTAGTAGTCCATTGCTGGTGCGGCTGGTTGCTTTTCTTCTTCAGGAATATCGGAGATCAAAGCCTCGGTGGTCAGAACCATACTTGCAATGGAAGCAGCATTCTGAAGGGCTGTTCTTGTTACCTTCACCGGGTCAACAATTCCGGCCTTCATGAGATCCTCATAGCCTTCGGTTAGGGCGTTAAACCCGATGTTTCCTCCAGCTTTACGGACCTCTTCCACCACCAGGGAACCCTCAAGACCAGCGTTGCTAGCGATCTGGCGGAGGGGCTCACTGAGGGCCTTCTTAACAATATTGGCTCCTACTTTCTGATCGGCCTCTAGTGTTAGCTTATCTATAACCGACGTGGCACGAATCAAGGCAGTACCACCACCAGCGACGATACCTTCTTCAACAGCGGCACGAGTAGCATTCACCGCGTCCTCGATCCGATGCTTCTTCTCTTTGAGCTCAGTCTCAGTAGCTGCACCAACGTTGATGACTGCCACGCCGCCGGCAAGTTTAGCCAAACGCTCTTGGAGTTTCTCTCGATCATAATCGGAGTCGGTCTCTTCGATTTGTCGCTTAATCTGCTCAACCCGTCCCTTTACGGCGTCACTGTCACCTTTACCTTCAATGATGGTGGTATTTTCTTTCTCTACGACAACGCGGCGGCACTGACCAAGCATGTCTAGTCCTACGTTTTCCAGCTTGCTACCTAAGTCTTCAGATACGAAGACACCGCCGGTCAAGATGGCGATATCCTCCATCATGGCTTTTCGTCGGTCGCCAAAGCCAGGCGCCTTTACGGCACATACATTAAGGGTCCCGCGGATCTTGTTGACCACTAAGGTAGCTAGGGCTTCGCCTTCTACATCCTCACAGATGATGAGTAGAGGACGTCCAGTTTGCACAACCTTCTCCAACACGGGTAACAGCTCATTAATATTTGCGATTTTCTTCTCATAAATGAGGATATAGGGTTCCTCGAGGACAGCTTCCATGGTCTCGGTATTGGTAACGAAATAGGGGGAAACATATCCCTTATCAAACTCCATACCTTCTACCACTTCTACAGTGGTATCGGTGCCCTTGGCCTCTTCAACGGTGATGACACCGTCCTTGCCAACCTTGTCCATGGCCTCGGCAATGAGCTCACCAATCTCATCATCATTACCTGCAATAGCAGCGACATGGGCGATGTCCTGCTTGGTTTCAACGGTGACAGCAGCTTTGCGGATTTGTGCAACCACTGCTTCAGTAGCCTTGTCAATACCCCGTTTGATCTCGATGGGGTTTGCCCCTGCGGCAACATTCTTAAGACCTTCTAGAACCATGGCTTGAGCCAGTACGGTTGCAGTTGTAGTCCCGTCTCCGGCCACATCGTTGGTCTTGGAAGCAACTTCCTTACACAACTGAGCACCCATGTTCTCATAGGGTTCCTTAAGCTCAATTTCCTTTGCGACGGTAACTCCGTCCTTGGTAATAAGGGGTGAACCATATTTTTTCTCTATAACTACATTACGTCCCTTTGGACCTAGGGTAACCTTGACAGCGTTAGCAACAGCATTTACGCCAGTCTCTAATGATTTACGTGCTTTTACATCGAAAATCAGTTGTTTCGCCATCAGACTCGACCTCCTTCGAAAGACAATCTGTAATTAATTGGTCTTAACTGCTAGTATGTCACTTTCCTTAAGTATCAGGTATTCCTCGCCGTCGATTTTGACTTCGGTTCCGCCGTACTTAGCATAGATTACGACGTCGTCCACCTTAACATCTACGGGGACAGTTTTGCCCGAGTCGGAAACTCGACCAGGACCAACTGCGACTACAGTTCCCTGTTGAGGCTTCTCCTTTGCCGTATCCGGTATTACAATACCGCTTGTGGTTTTTTCTTCTTCTTCTAGTGGTTTTACGACAACCCTGTCGGCTAAAGGTTTGATCATAAAGTTCCCTCCTTAGTCACTGGATCGAATTCATGGCTGTTATTAGCACTCGCGGTTCGTGAGTGCTACCAAATCTAATATAACCAATTTTTCCAGAATGTCAAGGGGTTCTTTTGGAAAAAGCTCTACTAAGACGACAGAAGCTGACATCCTGGATGGGTTCGTTCCCCTGCGATAATGCTGAAGTAATAGTCAAACAAAAAGGGAAATCTAGTACACAAACCAAAGGTTAAACGGGGTTTCCAGTGGATCAGCTTGGCCAGAGTGCCCGCTGAGTTTAGGATCTTCTTTGCTGATTGATCTATTTGCTTTTGGTAATGGGGGAAGGTAAAATCATTGTTTTCCACAGCCCTAACTGCCGCCAGACCTGCTTGCTGGCCGCTATAGATAGCGTGCAAAATTCCCTCTCCCGACAGAGGATCAGCTAAGGAGCCGGCATCACCCGTAAGAAGTAACCTTCCATGGACCAAGGGCACCCGTTCGGTCCCGTCGGCCAGTTGATGTGCCCACAATTTTGATTGCCCTGTCTGAATTCCAAGCATAGTAAGGAAATCGTCAAAGGACTTTCTCACCTGGGAACGGTACTTCGGGTTTGTGGTTCCTGCACCACAGGAGAGATAATCCCGTTTTGGGAAACACCAAGCATAGCCCCCCTGGGGCTTGGCAAACCAGACAATGGGTCTGTGGGCTGGGTGTCTATACTCCTCTATCATCGGAATTTCGCTATGAATACTGATCCCCCATGTACTCTTGGGCAGCTTGAGTAACCTGCGGCTAATTCCCTGACAGCCATCGGCAGCGATCACTGATTTTGCAGTGAAAGCCCCTTTGTTTGTATGGACGATCACAGAATCATGGTGTTGTTCTAGACTGGTTGCGGGGGTATCCTCTAGGATCGTTGCTCCGGCTATCTTGGCTTGGTTGGCCAAGAAGGCATCGAACTCATCCCGCATCACCAAAGACGCAACTGGTTGTTTCCATTCCCTAATGAATCTCTTATGATCGTAACGTAGCTCAACGCTGGTGATCTCGTGACAAATTAGGTGACCCAGATCTAGATCAAGTAGATCCTGGCAAGCACCGGAGATCGCCCCTGCACAGGGTTTATACCGCCCAATGGCCTGCTTTTCCAAACCAAGTACCTGCAAGCCAGCTTTTGCCATGGTACGAAGTGCTGTACTGCCTGCAGGGCCACAACCGATTACAATAGAATCATAAATCATTGCTTTATCCGGGGTAAACACAGCCATACCCAAATGCACTGGATAGGGGTGCCTACCCTCCTCCCTTCTGGATTTGTTGTAGGAATTATCACTGCCATACCTTAATGATAAGCTTTTTGAAAAAGAGGGAGAGTCTAATTGCCTTGTATCTCCTACCAGGATAGTATCCCCGGTCATAGTTGATAATATAGCTTCTTGTTCCACATCGGGATTACCTCCCTAAACCAAGATAGGATGATTGAAGCCGCTCAACCAGGAAGTAAAGGTCATAAAAACAGCCCTTTAGGACAGATTAAGGCTGAGGGCACACAACAAACAATAAGGAGGTCTTCATTGGTGCACTACGGTGATGTATTTATAGATGGCAGAATTGCGATTAACCCATTGCCGGTAAGTTCAGGCGGCAGAGCTCACATTAGGTATAAAGGCTTATTGGCGAAATCAGGTGCTACCGAAGTATACATGCACTGTGGATACGGAATGGACTGGTATAATCCCACGGAAGTGCCCATGTATAAAGTAGGTAACGAAATATGGGAAGCCCAAGTAGATGTCCGTGGTGGAGATACTCTTAGTGTGTGCTTCAAGGACAGTGCCAACAACTGGGACAATAACAATGGCCTAAACTGGTCTGTTCCTATTTCGTAAGAGTTGGTGTTGTCGGCAGTTGGCACCTTTATCCAAGGTGCCAACTCATATTTTACCCGACTCTTAGCCTAGCTGCTTTGCAAGAAAGTCCGCTGCTGTCTCACATAGTTTCTGTTCCAGTGACGAAACCTCGTTATCCTCTGATAGGAGCATCACAGCACCAACCAAATCTCCGCCATGAATAATGGGGGAGATGACCAAATGGGGTACTGAATAATCGTCCACCACTGAAAAATCAGCGTCATTGGAAAGCAGGCTTCTGCGCTCTTCAATGAATCTCTCCGCATCAGAAGTCAGATTCTTACCCATAAACTGTTTCTTCGAACCACCGGCTACAGCAATGATTTCGTCTCGATCTGCGATCATGGCCAAAAGACCGGTCGATTCAAAGAGGGAATCGGCATATTCTTGTGCAAATTCATCTAAATCTGCTATAGGGGAGTACTTCTTAAAAATAATTTCTCCCTCGCGATCGGTGAAGATTTCTAATGCGTCGTTTTCCCTAATCCGTAGTGTCCTACGGATCTCCATGGGGATTACTATACGACCCAGACTGTCAATCCGTCTTACAATGCCTGTTGCTTTCATATCTGTGTCCTCTCTCCTTCTTGCCTAGTTTGCTGTACTGCCAACAGGATGATCATTTCGTCCTTGGATTTCCCGAGTTGCTTATTTAATTGCCTTTCTAGCAGTTCCAACTGGTTTACTTCCTTGGTTTGTAGCTTTGCGAACTCGAAGCCAACTGGTTTTTCCATTTTCCATCACCCCGCTTCGGTACCTATAGTTTTTCACATTCTGCCCGCTATATTCACTCTTCGCTAAACCTGGCTTGTCTTTCTTGGCGTTATACCGCAAAGTGATCCGGCGATGTATGCTCTGTTCTTAGGGCTATAGGCAAGGGCATAGGCCCTTCATTGGTTAAGTACCATCTTCTGGAGCACAGAAGGTCATCTGTAACGGTTGCTATCGGAGATGTCTTGCAGCTAAGGGCAAGAAACCCGAAATGTTCGGAAACAAGAACGAATGGGTGAAGTTGTACAAGGCAGGATATTTCATTCAGACACAGGTCATGGTAGTAAAAACAAGGAAAGGCTACTGGAGAACTTCCAATAGCCCTATTCTGTACACAGCATTCTTAGCAGGTACTATGAGCATAGCGAACATCATTGTAAAGCACGCAAGTCGTAAGCGAACCATCGTATAGATGAAGGACCGACAAACGACCTAAGTCCAAGGCTTCTTGGAAAAGTCATAGACCAATCCCTCCAAGCCCTAAAATGCTTCGTGGCAAGAGTAATTGCCACACAGGCAAACTTGATCAACCTTGATTAGAATATACAACAAGGGTTGGCAAAATTCCACCCCTTATCTCCCGGACCAGCTTTCTCCCGGAGAGTTTCTATAAAGCACGTTCAATACGGTCGCTCTTGATACATGTGGTGCAGACATGTTTACGTACAGGACATCCATCTACAAGAATCTTGATTCGTTGTAGATTGGCTTTTACTTTCCGTTTGGTCTTAATATTGGAATGGCTGACATTAAAACCCTTGGTGGTCCCTTTGCCGCACACATAGCAATTTCGGCCCATAGTATCACTCCCTTTGGCTCCTACATGCGTTACAACAGAAATAGACAAAGTGATCTTATCATAGGGTATATCCTTTGACAAGGCCGGATTTGCCCGATGTCCACAAAAGAGAGACTGCCACTTAGCCGTTAACCGCCCGCAAGTAATCCCGGTGAGATAGACCCATCTGTTTTCTAAAGGTGCGGCTAAAGGCCTGTAATGAGGAGTATCCCAACACTTGGACGATTTCCTCCATTGTTGAGCTTAGCTCCAACAGGGTTGCGGCCCGTTGCATTTTCAGCCCCTGATGATATCTAATCGGTGTTGTGTTTTCCTATTAAACCGTTCCATCAACGCTGAGTTCTCACTTGTTACAGAGTAGTCCCCCGGTCTGTAGGGCTATTCCGGCATAGAGTTGGCTCCTATATGACGGTCTTGTTTTCTCCGATTGAGTGCGGAAACAGAAGGTAAAGGCTCATAAACCTGTGTCTTTAACATTTAGAACGCCCTTAGGTATCACATTGACCAAAGAAGAATATTTTGGTAAACTTTTGGTTAGTTCCAAGCACGTTCGCGGACACACGTTGATAAGTTCAACACCACTGCCGCTAATACAAGAACAGACTTGTGGGGGAAAAGATATGTCTGAATCCATTCGGGAACAAATCATGGCCAAAATAGAGGAAACTAGCCAGCTGGATTGTCGACTTGTATTATTGGTGGACCCAAGCGATTCAAGCAAAACAGGAGTTTTGGACGCAATTAAGGATGAGACCGGAGCACCCATTGTCAATATTAGTGAGGAACTAAGCAAAAGGTTGGTTGGTTTTGCCGGACGACAGCGAATTGCTTATGTCTCACGGTTCATCGATGAGATCATTAGTTCTTTGGATTCGGAACTTGTGCTTTTGGACCAAACACAGATTCTGTTTGACGCAACATTAAGGCAAGATCCCCTCAGTATCCTCCAAAGACTTGCCACATCTCGGCAGATCGTGGCAACTTGGCGTGGCGTTATTCAAAACAACTACCTAACTTATTCCTCCCCTGGTAATCTTGAGTATCGTAGCTATCCTGTCAATGATCTTGTGTACGTGGTATTACCTGAGAGAGTGTGAGTAGTCTGTGAATAATTTGCCGATGGAGAGGGCTTGTGGTGTTAGCCCTCTTTTCTTATTCGTGGTCTACTTTGCATCCCGTGGTGGGAGGCAGGGAATCTGGAGTCTGTGGGGAATACATGAGAAAGTCAGGAATAACAGCTAGTAGCTAGGAAGGGTAAGGGTTGTCTGTGTGTTCACTTGCTAAGGTAAAACAAATCCCCGAGGGTAACGCAAACCAAGGTACGGGATACCGAAGGGTACTGGCAGACTATTTGGCGGATCCAGAGTTTATGAGGCGAGAAGGGTTTCCACAAGGATCAGCGGAGGATATTCTCCGCTTATCCGATCCGCCCCATTTCACCCTGTGTCCTAATCCTTTTATTGGGGAGTTCATTGGGAATAAGAAGCAGACTGTAAATGCGGTCTATTCCAAGGAACCCTTTGCCGAGGATGTAAGGGAAGGAAAAAACGATCCGATATATACCGCCCATTCGTACCATACCAAAATTCCATATAAGGCCATTATGCGTTACATTCTGCACTATACCGAACCGGGTGATGTTGTATTAGATGGGTTTGCTGGATCGGGGATGACAGGAGTTGCCGCCCAACTATGTGGTGAGCAAGCTGTGATTGAGTCATTAGGTTATACCGCGGATTCCCAAGGGGTTATCCATCGAATAGATGGTAATGGCGGAACCTCTGTTTTCTCCAGATTAGGAGCGAGATGGGCCATACTAAACGATCTTTCTCCAGCAGCCACCTTTATCGCCTATCACTACAATCGGTCGGCCAATGATTTCAAGGAACAGGCAAATCGGATATTAGATTGGGTTCAGCAAGAACTTGGGTGGATGTATGAGACTATGCATGTTGACGGAAAGACCAAGGGATGGGTTAATCATATCATCTGGTCCGATGTTTTTGCTTGTCCTGCTTGTTCCCAGGAAATTGTCTTCTGGCAGGTGGCGGTAGATGAATCCACCCGCAAAATATGTAAAAGTTTTCCCTGCCCTCATTGCCATACGGTGTTAGAAAAACGTTTACTAGAGCCCGTTTTGGAGTCAAGGTACGATCGGGCCATTAATCAGTACATCACCCAAGTTAAGCAGATTCCGGTGTTAATCAACTATACCGTAGACGGTAATCGTTTGGAGAAGATCCCCGATGAAAAGGATCTGAACCTGATTAAAACCATCGAGGATTATGATTTTCCCTATTGGTTTCCCACGGATCCCCTGCCCCAAGGACACAGTACGAGGCAGCCTCGCCTCTCGCATGGCCTGACCCATGCTCACCATTTTTATACCAGAAGGGCCCTGATGACCCTTGCGGCTTTCGCCCAAGAGGCCCATCGGGAGTGTCTTGATGCCCTATGGGTTCTCACCGCTGTTGCGGAGGGTTCCTCCCGTTTAAACCGGGAGCGACCGTGGGGTTTGCCAAGCAAGTTATCCGGCACTCTCTATGTTAGTGCCTTGACCCGTGAGATCAATGTTTTAGATTTCATGAGACGCAAGCTCAGAAGATATCCCACAGTCCCATTATCCCAAACCTCTGTCTTCTGTCAGTGTGGCTCCGCAACCGATCTAGGATTTACTAGTGATTCCATCGACTATATCTTCACAGATCCTCCCTTTGGGGGCAATTTAATGTATTCCGAGCTCAATTTCCTGTGGGAGTCATGGATTCAAATCTTTACTAACAACAAAACCGAGGCCATTGAGAACAAGGTCCAAGGGAAAGGGTTACCAGAGTATCGGGAACTGATGATGCGCTGCTTCGAGGAGTATTACCGGGTTCTCAAGCCGGGACGGTGGATCACTATTGTTTTTCACAATTCCAAGAATGCGGTATGGAATGCATTGCAGCAATCTTTGCAGGAAGCAGGTTTCCTTATTGCCGATGTAAGTGCACTGGATAAGAAACAGGGAACCTTTAAACAGGTTACAGGGGATAAGGTGATCAAGCAAAACTTGGTGGTCTCTGCATTTAAGCCCACCTCTTATAGTTTCCGACCAACGGAACTAGAGTACAAGGAAGAGGAATGGGTTTGGGAATTTATCCAGAATCATCTTGGGGATCTACCTGTTTTGCGGGAGGAAAATGGCAAGATGGCAGATGACCCGGAAAGAAAGGGATATCAGCTCTATGATCGTTTAGTGGCCTTTTGTGTGGAGCATAGTATTAGTGTGCCAATTTCTGCCGGTGATTTTTATGCTGGCTTGTCTCACCGCTATCCCCAAAAGGGCGGCATGTATTTTCTATCCAGCCAGCTTTCGTAGTGGATGCAAGTATTGATATTGCTGTATAGGTTGGCTCGGTAGTGTCGTCGAGTTAAGAAGAGCGTGGTGCATCTGCTTGTGGGGCCCTTCGCTTTACAATGGCCTTTTGTGTGATAAAATAAATCTTAGGAGCTGGTTTTCTTTGTGCTATGGCCCCAATTGGAGGTACTGAGAATGAAAATCACGAAGGACACCTCTATTTTTGATGCACTGCAATCTCACGCCAAAGCCAAAGATGTGTTTGCCGAATTTGGGATGGAATGCTTAGGCTGCATGGGGGTGGGGGAGAGTATAGAAAGCGGTGCAAGGATGCATGGTGTCGATGTTGATTTACTTGTGAAACGCTTGAATGAGTTGCAAAGCCAAGCAGAGTAACCTGCCTAGGAGGTATAAAAAGTGAATGCTTCTTTTTCGACGGGACTTGGCAAAGTATCCATAAACGAACGAGTGATCAGTGCCGTGGCAGGTCGTGCCGCCACTGAATGCTATGGTATTGTTGGCATGTCTTCAAAGACCGTACAGGATGGTCTAGCCGAGCTTTTGGGTTTTGAACAAGTTGACCGAGGGGTTGGAGTAAGGATCGAAGAGGATTTGGTTACCGTTGACCTACACATTATTGTCCAATATGGTGTTCGGATTTCAGAGGTGGCCAACAACGTCCGAGCCAAGGTGAAGTATGCCGTAGAGACCTTGCTAGGTCTTAAGGTTGCTTGCGTAAATATTCATGTCGAAGGTGTGCACGTAACAGGAGTAGATACACTCGGCTAATATCCATTGGAGTAAAGGAGAACAACATTGTGGAAGGGAAATTAACCGGGGCACAGTTCCGCAAGCTTCTTTACGCGGCCATTATTGCTCTAGCAGAACACAAAGACGAAATAAATGCATTAAATATATTTCCCGTGCCCGATGGAGACACGGGGACAAACATGTTCTTGACGCTTTATGCGGCAGGTTTAGAGGTAGAGAAGGTTACCACTAATGTTCTATTTGAAGTGGCTCAGATCGCAGCCCGGGGGGCATTAATGGGCGCACGGGGTAACTCAGGGGTCATTCTCAGCCAGCTAATCCGAGGATTTGCCAATGGGTTAGGTAGGAAACAACACGCGGATCCCAATGATTTGGCCCTAGCTCTGATCTCTGCATCAAGACAGGCGCAACAAGCGGTGATGAAGCCAGTAGAAGGGACGATGTTGACCGTTGCCAGAAGTATGGCCCAGGAAGCAAGGCAGAACGCTAAAGCCGGAGACGTGCTGGATTTTGCCAAACTGACATGTCGTGCCGCCGAAGACGCCTTGGCCAGAACCCCCGAACAGCTGCCCGTGCTAAAGCAAGCTGGTGTGGTTGATGCTGGGGGCAAGGGAATCGTTGTGATTTGTCAGGGAGCCTTGGGGGCCTGGGATAGTGAACAAGAGCTTGACCTTGGTATCCTCAAAGGAGTGACAGCTTCCGATGAGTCGGCCAAAGCCAAGTCATTGGATATACCGACAATTACGGAAGAAGACATCGTAGGCAAGTACTGTACCGAACTACTCCTATATGGACAGGGGATCGATGAGAAGCGGGTACGTAAGGTACTCATGGAGTATGGAGATTCCCTGATGGTAGTGGGAGATGGAAGGGCCTTTAAGATACACATTCATACCGACTACCCCGGAAAGGTGCTCAATTACTGTGGTCTTCTTGGGGACATGCGGGGGATCAAGATCGACAACATGGTGGAGCAGAACCAAAACCTGATCCAACGAGCAAATGGCACCACGCCGAAGAAGAAAACAGGAGTGGTGGCGGTGGCGGTAGGAGAAGGGTTCGAAGAGATTTTCCGTAGCCTAGGTGCCGATGAGGTTGTCTCTGGGGGTCAGACTATGAATCCAGCTACGGAGGACTTAATGGAGGCGGTCAACCGGGTTGAGGCAGAGTCAGTGGTGATCTTACCTAACAACAAGAATATTATTGCCACAGCAAAACAGGTGGCTGAACTGGTAGAAAGACCCATCGAGGTTGTGCCTAGTCGGACTGTTCCTGAGGGAATTATAAGTATGATCAACTACGACCCTAGTGAAGATGCCAAGGCGAATCGGGGAAACCTAGAGTCGGTGATTAAACAGATCAAAAATGGTGAGGTTACCTATGCGGTCCGGGGTCTTGAAGTGGATGGCTTTTCAGTAAGCGAGAATGATATTATTGGACTCTGGAATGGTAAGCTTAGTGCAGTGGGTTCCGAAGTAAATAATACGCTACTGGACTTAATCGATGCCATGCTTGATGAGGACGATGAACTAGTCAGTGTCTATTATGGCTCCGATGTGACCAAAGAGAAGGCGGAAGAGATCTATAAGTCTATTTCCAGCAAGTATCCTGATCTGGAAATTGAATTATACTATGGTGGCCAACCATTGTATTACTACTTGGTTGCTATTGAATAAGCCAAGAAGGGAGGGCGACTATGGCCATACGGGTTTTCACCGACAGTTCTGCGGATATTCCCAAGGAACTGAAGGATGAGTATAACATAGTGGATGTGCCCTTAAAGATTAGGTTTGGGGATGAGGAGTTTAAGGATGGGGTGGAACTGTCCGCTGCTGATTTTTATACTAAGCTTGCAGGAAGCTCTGTGATGCCGTCCACATCACAGCCTTCTCCTGGGGAGTTTATCGAAGCGTACAAGGCCCACAGCCAGCCACAGGATACGATTATATCGGTACATCTATCTAGTGAGCTAAGTGGCACCTTTCAATCCGCAAACCTAGCATCATCCATGATCAATGATCGGGAAATTATTGTCATTGACGGTAGGAACGCTTCTGTGGGAACGGGGATGATTGCCCTTGCTGCTGCAGGGGCCGCCGCCCAAGGAAAGACTAAAGATGAGATTGTCGCCCTATGCAAGCGGATTGTCTCTAATCTGAAAGTCTACTTTGTGGTGGAGACCTTGGAGTACTTACACAAAAATGGACGGATTGGTAAGGCCGCCGCACTGGTTGGAGGATTGCTAAAGATTAAGCCGATCCTCTGTATCGATGATGGAGTGGTTGCTCCCTATGCTAAGGCCCGGGGCACAAAAAGAGCCTTAAGCCAGATGGTTGCGGAAGTGGCACAGGATATTTCCCAGTTCAAGAAAGAACCAGTCATCTTTGTTGTCCATGCCAATAATGAAGCAGGGGCCAAGGATCTTGTGGAACGATTAATGCAGGAGACCAACTGCCCCCAACCCAGTGTTGCAGTTGTTGGTCCGGTTATTGGCAGTCATGCGGGTCCGAACACCCTTGGTGTTTTGTGCTATGACGCGGCGCTGCTAGAGTAAATGAAAGCGGCGGATTGATCCGCCGCCTGTGGGAGAGGAGAAACCGGAGGAAGGACTGTTGCCTTGAGACTAAGGCAATGGTACTTCCAATTTCTGGGGAGGGTTTTGCCTCTTTCCATTTCATAGTATGTAGTGGACATGTTAATAATATGCATGGTGGGGCTTGGAAATTATCGACATTAAGCGGGGTTTAGTCTAAGTGATCCTGATTAGGACAACCCATATTACAGACTAGGTTAGCTTGTCCATGGGTGGTCTAACCTCCTAATTGTTCCAGACTGAAAGGAGGGAAGCCGAGGGTGTGCTCTGCTTTACACACAATCTCGGTGCCCTTTATTGAGAATTATCGGCGGGTCCTTAAGGGGGCGGGTGCTAAAAGCCCCCAAAGGTACGGCAACAAGACCGACCACTGACCGGGTGCGGGAGTCCATCTTTAATATCATCGCCCCGTTTATCCAAGGGGCCTATTTCCTTGATCTATTTGCAGGTTCCGGGGCCATAGGAATAGAGGCTTTAAGCCGGGGAGCAAAAAAAGTGGTCTTTGTCGAGAAATCCAAAAGGACTGCTTCGGGGATCAGGGCCAATGTACAAATGTTCGGCCTAGAAGATCGGGCAGAAGTGTTAGTCGGAGATGTCTGGAGTCACGTCCCCAAGCTGATGGATTTTGATCTTGTATTTGCTGATCCGCCCTTCGATTGTGGATTTGTGGGCCCTTTGCTAGACCTGGTAGAGACAAGTGGTATCCTAAAGGACCAAGGATTTTGCATCATTGAACATAGTCTGAAGGAGAGCCCTCCGCAAGCTCTCAGTGGCCTATCATTAATACGCCAAAGGCGCTATGGTTCCATTGAGGTATCGGTTTTCAGAAAAGAGGAGAAGCAAAATGAGAGTGGCAATATGTCCCGGTAGTTTCGATCCGGTAACGTACGGGCACCTAGATGTGATCAAGCGTGCGACCAGGATTTTCGACCGGGTTTATGTTACCGTATTGAACAACCCGACGAAAAACCCCCTGTTTACAGTTGAGGAGCGACTTGACTTTCTAAGAAGGGCCACGGCCGATCTGGAAAATACTGTATGCGAGTACTTTGAAGGCCTTTTAGTAGATTATGCCCGGCAGCGCAAAGCGGTGGCCATGGTACGGGGATTGCGGGCTGTATCCGATTTTGAATCCGAGTTTAAGATGGCCTCGATGAACCGAAACCTGAACCCTGATGTGGAGACTATTTTCATGATGACTAGTGGGGAGTATGCTTTTCTATCGTCTAGTATTGTTCGTGAAGTGGCTAGTTACGGTGGTGATGTCTCTAAATGGGTTCCTGGTTTCGTCGCGGTAGCATTACAGGCGAGGTTGCAAGAACGTAATCTAGAGAGGAGCCGCCAACTATGAGCCAAGTAGAGCTTTTCATTCTGCTGGATCGACTGGATAACCTGTGTAGTGGGGCGAAACATGTGCCGATGACTGACCTGGTACTAATTGATCAGAAGGAGCTACGGGAACTCATTGATCGATTGCGGCTTAGTCTGCCGAAGGAAGTTAAGCAGGTTCAGCAAATGGCAAGGACAGAGAAGAAGATGAATCAACAAGTACGCAGCGAAGCAGATGAGATCATTACCCGGGCGAAGCAGGAGGCAGAAAAACTGGTCCTGGAGACGGAAATCCACAAACGGGCCCAGCAGGAGGCTGAGAAAATTAGACTCGAGGCGGAACGAAAGGCCGAGGAGATCCGTAAAGGCGCGGATGAGTATGCGGCATCGGTTCTATCCAATTTACACGAAGCTTTGAAAAAGACGATGGATGTTGTAGAACGGGGTCAAAGGGAGTTGGCAAAGGCTAAGCCAAAGCAAGCTAGTCCCTCGGCATCCTGATCCGAAACCAAATTAATTTGATGCTTCTTACCAATATGCCCCCTAGTAATAGCCCTAAGGGGATTACCAGAAACCAGCTGGCATTTAGCGTGGCTGTGAGGAACCTCGATAGAGGACTGTGAATCGAGCTGGTGTCCTGAACCATAGTGGGTACGGTGAGCAATCTGGAGACTAGGGGAACGCCTGGGCCCAACAGGAACATGGTGGTAATGACAGCCAGGATACTATGTAGTGCTCGGGCAAGCATATAAGGAAAGATGCGAATATCGGTTCCGTAGACCATGCTTGCTACTTGGGCATGGACGGAAAAGCCACTCCAGGCAATGATTGCACTGGCGGCGATGATCCTTTCAATAAGGGGAGCTGCGGCATGACTAGCCATCTCTGAGCCGATGGTTATTTCAAAGGAACCGCTGATTAGAGCTGGAATAATGGTTTTATTTATACCAAAAGGACGAAGAATGACAGCAAAAACAGAGGCCAGAAGGTCAGTTATTCCTGCTAGGGTGAGAATACGGATCAGCACCGAAAACATGATAATGCATCCACCGACGAAGAATAGGGAAGAGAAGGCATCCTTGATGGAATCACTGAGTAAGTGTCCAAAGGTTCGTCCATCGGCGGCTCTGGCCCGATACAGTTCCCGCAGGGCGCGGGATAAAATATTCTCCTTAGGTCGTGCCTCGGAGGTTCTATCGGATTTGGGGCCATGGAAACGCATAATAAAACCAAGCATAATCACGGAAAGATAATGGGAAAGTGCTAGTATAGCACCAAGTTGAGGCATGCCGAACATGCCCACGGCGACGGCACCGATGATGAACAATGGATCTGCTGTGTTTGCAAAGGCAACAAGACGCTCTGCTTCGGCTTGGGAGCACAGATTTTCCCTTCTCAGACGACCAGTGATCTTCGCACCAATGGGATATCCAGAGGCAAGACCCATGGCAAGCGCAAATCCGCCGGTTCCTGGGATAGCAAAGAGGGGACGCATTAAGGGTTCTAGGAGCGCGCCCATGAAATGAACTACACCTAGTCCCATTAAGATTTCCGCTAGGGCAAAGAAAGGAAGCAGAGCGGGCAAAACCACCTTAAACCAAAGATCAAGTCCGTATAATGATGCTTGGAAGGCGTCCTCAGGATAGCGTACCACAGAGATGGTGAGGACGATGGCGATTAAGGCCATGAAATAAGCGGTTGCCTTTTTCTTACGCAGAGGTTTCATGGAAACTGCTCCCTTATTGCTTGATGATACTTGGCCGTACTGCTAGATTAATATTATGGTGACTAGTGAATTATGCATGGTTTTGGAGTCTCTGGGATACGAAAACGCTCCTTCCCTCGGGCAGGGCGTACTCAGCAGGTTAGGGAAAAGTATCATTGTAAGTTAGCAAGGGCAAGCAATAAGGCAGACGTTGCCAAGGGGTTTACCCATAATCAGGGGGCGTAAGGTATCATATGGGAGATAAACGAAAGAAACTAGGTATAGCCTTAGGGGCTGGTTCATCCCGAGGACTTGCCCATATTGGTGTACTACAAGTTTTGGTGGAGCATGAGGTACCCATTGACTACATTGCCGGTTGTAGTATGGGAGCCGTAATTGGCGTGATCTATGCTGCCGGGGCCGAGACCCACATGTTAGGGGAGCTTGCTTGTAATATGCGGCTCGATCAACTCCTAGATATTCGGGTGCCCCGTCAAGGATTCATCCGAGGAGAGCGGATTTATAGTCTTCTTCGACTCTTGACGAAGCAAAAGAACCTAGAGGATCTAGATATTCCTACCCAGGTGGTAGCTACCAATATTGAAACCGGTGAGCTAGTGATTCTAAAGGAAGGAAATGCCGCCGACGCGGTAAGGGCGAGCATTTCTATTCCTGGTGTTTTTGGTCCCCATCGGATAGATGATGCGCTTTTAGTCGATGGAGCGGTTTTAGAACGCTTACCATCGGGTGTAGTACGACAGATGGGTGCTGATGTAGTTGTCGGGGTTAATGTCACGGCAACCTTTCGGGACCTAGTATCGAAGAACCCAGTAGGAAATGTCATCGAAATTATTGCCCAGACAACGGATATCATGGGGAAGGAATTGTTCCAAATCAAGGAGAACCCAGCGGACATTATCCTGTTACCGCCAGTATGGGATATTGGTTCGGCAGAACTAGAAAGGGCAGAGGAAGCCATAGAAGCAGGTAGACAGGCTACCCTGCAAGCATTGTCCGACATTAAGAGGTTGCTGGGGATTTCCTAGGAGGTAGGCAATGCGGCGACAAGCTCTAGCTTTACTGATTGTGCTCCTTACAGCATATACACTACCTGTCCATGGGCAGGAGGCAGCTCTTTATGCTGAGCATGTGTTGATTCAACACTGGTTAATCACGCTCGGCTACTTAGATGGGGTTCCCAATGGGTCTTTGGATGAGCGGACCTGCCAGGCTATCGAAAGCTTTCAATTGGAGCGTGGTCTGCAAGTTACCGGAGGGGTAAATGAGCAGACTAGATCCTTACTGCGGACCCTAGCTACCCCGGGACAGGCTGTCTTTCACACGGTGAAAGACAAGGAAAGCCTTTGGGATATTTCCCGGATGTATGGGGTTAGTATCACCATTCTTGCGGAACTAAATGGGCTACGCAATCCAGCACTTATTCGCATTGGTCAGGAACTTGTGATTCCAGTTGATGTTCCGGTGACCAGCAGTGATGTGCTCTTAGCTTCCTTTTCTGAGATCGAGCCGTTGATTGCTAATCAGAGTCAGTTTACCATCGTGGATGTGAAGACCCAGCTTTCAATTAATTTGATTCGTTATCACGGGTATTTTCACATTGATGCTGAGCCGATGACCAAAGAAGATACCCAGACCTTGCTCAATATTTACGATGAGCATCTAGAGGACGTTCCCCGGCCGGCTTGGGCTTTGATCGATGGGCAACGGTACGCGGCGAGTTTCTCGGGCTACCCCCGAGGTAGTTACTCGATTTACGATAATGGATTTGCCGGTCATCTCTGCTTGCATTTTCTTGGTAGCAAATCCCACGCCACAGGCGAAATCGATGAGGCCTTTCAGCAGGCGGTCCTTGCTGCCTGCGGTTATGGAATGTAGGGACTTGCCTGGGTATTTCGGTAATAGTATAATGGGAGTGCTGTTTTTGCAGGGTTGCTCCTGGACTTTGATATTGCTATAATAGCTTGGATGTGCAATTTGCGGATCCATCTTAAAGATGAGCATGATCAAGGAAGGGTGACAGATTTGAGGATTAATGTTGCACCCATCTTACATGAGCGGGGTGCTCAGCTTGAAGTTGACCAAAGGGCCAACATTCCTGCATCCTTCATCGTAGATGGCAATGCAAAGTCAGTTGATGTATACCTTCTTGGGACTCTTACGAATGCGGGCAAAAGCATTGTGTTTTCCGGGAGGGTATCCGCAAGTGTTCCTGTAAACTGTCATCGGTGTCTTCGGGATTTTGTATTACCGATTAACTCAAAAGTCCTTGAGGAGTTTCATCGGCGGCCGGTGGGATTAGTCACCGATGAAGAGACAGAGGATGTGCAGCCCGAAGATGATGATGGCTATGTCTTTACAGGAAATACCATTGATCTTGGCGAAATGGTTAGGGAATACCTGGTTTTGGCTATGCCGATCAAAACGGTCTGTTCCCCCGAGTGTCGGGGTATTTGCCGGGTATGCGGCCAGGACTTGAATCAGGGTGATTGCCAGTGCAAGATCGATGATTTCAATCCCCGATTCGCTGTACTGGGCGAATTGCTGGAGAAGATGAAAGAGGAAGAGTAAAGAAAGGTGGGAAACCCGGAAGGGGTATAATATGGCACTACCAAAAAGAAGACATTCAAAAGCTAGGGTGCGTACAAGAAGAAATTCCGTTCGGACCAAAACTCCAAACCTAGTGGAGTGTCCCCAATGCCATGAGCCGCGATTGCCGCATCGGGCTTGTCCAAACTGTGGAACATACAAGGGGAGACAGGTTATCACAATTAAAGCGGAGTAATAGCTTTAAACAAGAAAGATAAAGGAAGGCCCTGGGGCCTCCTTTTTCTTTCCGTAGCTCTAGTGGTAAGCTTTCCTGAGGAAAAGGAGGCGGAAGCATGACCAGTCCCCAACCCTACTACGTCTATGTTGGAACGTATACCTCGCTGATTTATATCTGCCAGTTTGATCTCCTAAAGGGCACCCTACGTTCATTAGGAACCGCCTCCGGCAGTATGAACCCCTCCTATCTTGCAATTCATCCTGGGAGGGGTTACCTTTATGCGGTCAATGAGCTCCCAGAGTCTGAGGCCGCGGTCTCATCCTACTCTATTGATCCGCGCACCGGATTGCTTACGCTTTTGAACAAGGAGTGCACCCAGGGAGCAGCTCCCTGTTACGTGAGTATTGATGGCACAGGGGAATACTTGTTTGTGGCTAACTATACAGGCGGTAGTGTAATCATGTTCCCCATCCTTGGAGATGGAAGCATAGGACAGGCACTTACCATCATCAGACATGAAGGATCCAGTGTTCATCCGCACAGGCAGGAGGGTCCCCACCCCCATTCAATCGTAACGGATCCCACCAACACATATTTGTTAGTGCCCGACCTTGGGACAGATAGGATCTTCATTTACAACAAGGAAGCAGGACTCCATCGGGCGGGCTTCGCTGAAGTACAGCCCCAAGCAGGACCGCGGCATATCACATTCCATCCGCAGGGCCTGTTTGCCTACGTGATTAATGAACTCGATGCCACAATAACGGTCTTTCGGCCCGGCACCGCTTGGGATGAGCTAATACCTGTGCAGACGGTTTCAACCGTACCAACAGGACATGCCGAAAATACCGGCGCGGACATACATGTGCACCCCTCAGGCAGAATCCTATATGGGTCCAATCGAGGTCATGATAGTCTAGTGATCTACCAGATCGACCAGGACACGGGAAAACTTGCCTATGTGGACCACCAAACAACCTTGGGCAAGACGCCCAGGAATTTTGTGATTGATCCAACCGGTCGCTGGCTTTTGGTGGCTAATCAGGATAGTGATACCATCATAGTCTTTGCCATAGACCAAAGGACAGGGAGACTTAGGACAAACGGCCAGTTCCTCGAAGTACCCCGTCCGGTGTGCGTCAAGATGGCACAGATTAGTTGATAGAATCGATCTACCTTCATTCCCTGTTTTGCCCTGTCCCCTTCGTCTTGCTTACTACATACATAGTAGAGTATGCAATCAAGATTCAGGCTGCCTGCGCTTCATAATCGGGGGGCCGAGGAACACTGATGGGCAGACCGTGACAGACCATATTCTGGCCTCTAGTCGTCGAGAAGCATTGTTGATTCCGCGCAGAAAAGGGACTGCACCCATTCCGAATATCAGCAGTTCGACAACAAAAAGGGCTTGTGTATCCCACATAATGCCTTTACCTGCCGTCTATACTAGGTTAAGAGCCTCCTGCGTACGAGGAACGACAGGGAAGACTCAGCCGAGACTAGGGTGTCGATTGAAACCCTTATTCCGCTGAATAAGGGTGCAAATCGCCTAGTTTTTTGGCTCTTCGCTATTTAGTCCATTATTGTCTATGATAGCGGACGTTCCCCCTGTAATGATAAACGGGCTTGCCAAGAAAAGCCCGTCACATAAAGGCTACGCCTAACTAAGGCAGAGTTGGTCCCAACTTCTCAGTATTGTTTCTACTTACCGAGTTTCACCGTTACTGCGAAACGAGATCTCACATTGCTTGACCAAGCAATAGGCAAGGAAGCAGATAAGTACATGGGTGCGGATCCTGGGTCTAGTACGATGACACATCGGGCGAATGCTTAGAAAGCTTTTTTGGCGAGAACTTCCTTCCGCATGGTCTAGCGATTGGCAGGCACCAAGTACGTACCTACCATCAAACGGTAATGTTCTTTTCCTTTGACTAACGGATATATTTCAAGCAGTCTAGCGTGTTCCTGGCGAATTACCCCGGGCTAATTCCTCTTGGCCCCTTCTATATTCTTGTTTGACACCCTGGCTCAAGGCCTTACTCTATCCACCTCTAAATAGTAACGTCTATCGGAACAATAGGTCTCTAAAAACCAATATACCATTGGTATTATTCCGATACCGTGATATACTATTGGAAAAGGCCGTGGAGGTGAAGCGATGCAATACATTACGGTAAAACAGGCGTCTGAGCGATGGGGCATATCCGACCGCCGCGTTCGGGTGCTTTGCGCACAGGGACGGATAGAGGGCGTCATTCAGAAGGGACGTTCCTATCTCATCCCGGCGGACACATTAAAGCCCGTCGACGGGCGCCGCCTGCGAGGCAAGGAGATTCCGGAACAGTACGCCGCGCTCTTCGCGTCGGTCGACGGGATGAAGGCGGAGCTTGACCGTCGTCGTCCATTAACAAGCGGGGAGTTGAAACGCTTGCAGGACGAATTTCTCGTGGACTTCACCTATAACTCAAATGCCATCGAGGGCAACACGCTCACGCTTCAGGAAACCGCGCTCGTTCTGGAAGGCGTGACGATTGATAAAAAACCGCTCAAGGACCATCTGGAGGCGGTGGGACATCGTGACGCGTTCCTTTATGTGGTTTCGCTCGTCAGCGATAAGATCCCGATCACGGAGAGGATTATCCGCGAAATCCATTCCCTCGTCCTGATAAACAGGGCAAAGGACAAGGGCGTATATCGAAGAATTCCGGTTAACATTATGGGCGCGCACCACGAACCTCCGGAGCCTTACCTTGTCTCGGTTCAGATGGAACGGCTAGTTTCGGATTTGTCCCGCGACAACCGACATACAATAGAAACGGCGGCGCTGTTTCACTTGCGCTTTGAGGGAATCCATCCCTTCATCGACGGCAACGGGCGCACCGGGCGGCTGATATTGAACCTGATGCTGATGCAAGCGGGCTACCCGCCCATCGACGTAAAGTTTGCCGACAGGCGAAAATACTATTCTTGCTTTGACAGCTATTATCGGGACAACGACGCGTCCCAGATGGTGAATATGGTCGGAAAGTATGTAAAAGAGAGACTTTCGCAGTATTTGAGCCTGTTACAAGATGAAAAGCGGCCTCGCGCATAAAAAAACCGCGAGGCTGTTTTTACGGCTCGGCGCGGCGAATCGCGTCAACCTTGCTCAAAGCCTTGTTGTGCAGCCGATGCACCCAGCGAATGTAGCTGCCCGAATATGGCTAGATGGACGTACTAACGAAGCTAAGGAATGGTTTAGGAGTGCTAGGTACCGTTTGCGCCATGGTCAACACAATGAGGTTATCCAAGATGTTCAAAATGTCCTCTCTATCCCGGGGTTGCCCAGTGGCGCATACAGAACTCTGGCTAATCTACTTTAGTACCTAGAAACACATCGCGAACATAGCTAGGATATTACTGGAAGAACAACGTGAGTCGCTTAGCCCTTTGCACTACACAAGAAACTTGAGGATCTTATTGCTCAGGGGCCACCCGGAGTATACGACAAAGCCGCTCCCAATGTCTGACCCGGGAGCGGCTTCACCGAAGTGCTTGGGTCAGATCCTTATGTGGCGATCTGTCCCTGTTCGGCAAAATTGTTATGTGAGTTAACACGCCCAAATCCAGAATTGCTGGTGTGCCAGGAAGTCCCTGATTAGCCTATATGAAATCCTTATAAGGAACTACTCCTTCGCAGCAAACCTCTATTGGAGGTCTTTTCGCTATGGCTTCACAAGACCGAGGAGAAATCTTTGCCTCAAACAGATCTGGACAGGGAACCATTGAACGATTTTCTCCATAGACGGTCAACTAAAAACAGATAGCACTCCATGCCTCATGGTATCTGTTATGAACTTCCGGTTTTGTATCACACCCCAGGGGTTTGCTTCAAACTATGTATACTAGAGTCTAAGACAATCATCGTATTACTGAAAGATCAACAGCGATCTCGATCACTTCACCACTGCGATGGCTAGCGATTAAAGTGACCTCGTAGTCGCTGCCCGTTTCTTGGAAGCTCATCGAGGGAGAAGATATATTCCTTTGCTCCCCAGAAACCTTCATAACCCAATTCAGCTTCACCAACTTTTGCAACACCCGCCTCGCCTACTCTGATTGGTTGAAGCGTCTTCCCCTCGGGAGACTCCTCCTTCCCGGGCACCTTAATGGTTAACTGAAAGTCTTCGATGTTAAGAGGACTCTCTGACGCTATCACGTAGGCTATCGATATTTCGTTATGTGGTATTGTCTCAAACATCTTCAAGAGCTGTTTTGTGATGCGCTTCGTTGCTCCACAGAAAATTGATCAAAGCAACGAGCATGACAATGAGGCCAAAAAACAAAAAGATTCGTCCTAACTCGAGATAGGCCTGCTCTTTGAACCCCCACACAGTGTCTTTCCAAGGACCTGACCAAGAGTAACTTTTTAGCTTGGGCGCGGCAATATCTTTGGCAAATACCCGCAGCCATGCACCTGCTCCTGCAGCAACCAGTCCTATGGCAAAAGCTATCCACTGCCTAATTCTTGCAATCAAGGTATCCCCCCCGATCCTCCATCCAATTTACCTTGATTCTACCAAATCCTTCGGGTGATCGCAAACATCTCTCCGGGCCCCTTTAGCTTAGCTCCAATGGACAGGTCCAGATGCGATGCTCTACCTGTCGCCTAATCGGCTGTGAGTGACACCATGGGTACAGAACTGAGCAAGGGCTTCGCTGCAATCATAGAAGGGCTCCTTCAACCATCCGTGGGTATCGGGAGTGAAGAAGGATAGTGGCTGGACATATCAATTGAGGTACCTAATATCATCTCAAAGACTTTTGGATTACAGGGTTAGCGCAAAGAAGCATCACTATGCGTTCCAGCGCTTACCGGTGTCCTTGACAAGTAGTATGATAGTCCGCATAGCAAAGAGATCATGGTCTAAAGATACTACTGCCGTTTAAGTGAGCGCATGGTAGCACATGTTTGGTTAGTTTTTACTAGGTCAAGTGGCCGAAAGGAAAACCGCGTAGGCTAGGCACTATAGAACACTCCACATACATCGGGTGGGAGATCATAAGTCACGGGAGAATGAATTCCTGATGATCAATTTGCCAAGAGACTTCTTTCACGCTAACTGGATCAGCGGGAACCAGCGAAATTTTCTGGACTTACTGCTACAAAGGGACACCAATCATGCAGAACTACGACTCCTTAGCCTATCTGCGATGAAGACGGGCTTTGGATATTCCCCACTGTGCAATGCGTGCTTAAGCGTATTCATGTTCCCACTCGCTGCTATGCTCACTCGTTTGGGGCTATAGGAGTAACAAACGGAACGATGCCTACTTCACCGGATGAATGGTTCCTTGTAATGCTGCTCCATCGGGTTGTTTTTCTACTTCCGCTTGAAAAACAATAGATTCTCGTGTCCCCACGGTTTCTAATACCCTAGTGCTTAGCCCCCCATGACCCTTTACTTCATGATGGTCGGCATCAGCAATCCTGCTATGGTACTCGGGTGATACTGTTGACGGCTCCTTCCTGGGGGCGTGAATCTGGACATGTTTATGAGATTTTTTACCCTTGATTGGAGGAATCACTCCGGTTAGAATAGAACTATTAGTATCAGGTGTTAATACCTCCCCATAAACAATTCCAAGGCAGCTCTGCTGCCTTGGAATGATTGACTCTCAGAAGGGAGACTAGACGGCCTTCTCCATGGGAATGCCGATGGCCATGAAAAAAGCGGAAAGACAGCGTTGCTTGCAGCAGGTGTTCGCAGAGGAAGTCTTTGTAACCGATGAAGAGCTAGCCAAACGTTTTGGTGTTAGTGTGCAGACAATTCGCCTAGACCGACTTCAATTAGGTGTGCCCGAACTGCGGGTGCGCATCAAGGAACTGGCCGAAGGGGCTTTTCGGAACCTAAAGGCCCTCACCACCAGTGAATTTATTGGCCAGCCCGTTGAGATTGAACTTGGAAAACGGGGAAAATCCATTTTGGAAACAACATGGGAGATGGGGCTAGAGCGCACTGGGATCGTGCGGGGGCACCATATTTTTGCCCAGGCTAACTCGTTGGCAGTGGCCTTAATTGATGCACCAGTTGCTTTGACCGGTAGTGCGGTGGTACGATTTTGTCTTCCTGTTAATGTGGGGGATAAGATTATGGCCAATGCCCATGTTAAGAGTAGTGATGGTAGAAGGGCATTGGTAGGAGTTGAAAGCTTTGTCCGGGAAAAGAAAGTCTTTGAAGGAGACTTTGTCATGTTTGCCAGGACATTATCCTAGAACAGTGGACTTTGCTTAGTTAGGGGGCAGTTGGCTGTGAAGATTGCCTTAGACGCGATGGGTGGGGATTTCGCACCGGAAGAACAGGTAAAAGGGGCTGTCATGGCCGCTAATGATCTTGGTATCGAGACGATTCTGGTAGGCCGACGGTCTTGCTTAGAACCCTTGGTTGAGCAATACGGTGCCGATGCTGGTTTAACCATAGAGGATGCCCCGGATGTGGTGGACATGGCCGAATCTCCCCTTCGGGCGGTTCGCAGTAAACCAAACTCCTCTTTGATGGTGGGAGCAAGGCTTGTCCAGGAAGGAAAGGCAGTTGGTTTGGTTAGTTGCGGAAACACCGGTGCAACCATGGCCGCGGCGCTTCTTTCCTGGGGGAAGGTGTCCGGTATTGAACGTCCTGCCATCGGTACGATTATGCCTACGGCTAAGGGTGCCTGTACTCTTGTGGATGTAGGTGCCAACACGGATAGTAGGCCCAAGCACTTACTGCATTTTGCGATTATGGGTGCTTTGTACAGTGAGAAGGTACTCGGCGTCTCTAATCCGACTGTTGGCCTGCTAAACGTAGGAGAAGAGCCCGGAAAAGGAAGTGCCGTGGTGAAGGAAGCCCATGGGCTACTTGGGAAAAGTGGCCTTAATTTCATCGGCAATATAGAGGGCCATCGTATCTTTGAAGGAGACTGCGATGTGGTGGTTTGTGATGGTTTTACTGGTAACGCGGTATTGAAGTCTGCGGAAGGACTTGTCCAAGGGGTTTTATCGATCATAAAAGAAGAGTTCACCCGGGATTTTCGCTCAAAATGTGGTGGAATCTTGGCTAAACCTGTGTTCTCCAGGGTAAAGCAGAAAATGGACTACACTGAATATGGTGGGGCTCCCCTTCTAGGCTTGGATGGTGTATGTATTGTCTCCCACGGTCGTTCTGATGCCAAAGCGGTCATGAACGGATTGCGGGTTGCCAAGCAAACTGCCGAGGGAAACTTGCCCCAATTGATAACTTTCTACGTAGAAGAGAAGGTGGGCCAATGAAAGAACTAATACGTTCGGCCGGCATTTTGGGGACAGGTAGGTTTGTCCCTGAACGGGTTTTGACCAATGAAGATCTCGAGAAAATGGTGGATACTAGTGATGAATGGATCACAACCCGCACCGGGATTAAAGAGCGGCGCATTGCAGAACCGGAGCAGGCTTCTTCGGATCTGGCAATCTTGGCCGCTAGGGCCGCCCTTGAAGATGCAAATATTCGTGCGGATCAATTGGACTTGGTGATTGTCGCCACGGTGACTCCGGATCATGCCTTTCCCTCCACTGCCTCTATTCTCCAAAACAAGCTTGGGGCAACTAAGGCGGCTGCCTATGACCTAGCCGCAGGCTGCTCGGGGTTTGTCTATGGCCTAACTGCTGCCGCGACAATGATTGAGGCACGGGCTATGAATCATGTTTTGGTGGTGGGCGTGGAGACTTTAAGTAAAATTGTCGACTGGACCGATCGTTCCACCTGTGTGTTGTTTGGCGACGGGGCTGGGGCGGCGGTTTTAGGTCCGGTTCCTGAGGGTTATGGTATTCTCAGCTCGGTACTAGGCAGTGATGGTTCCGGGGCAGAGCTGTTGGTCCTGGAAGCGGGTGGATCACGGAATCCGGCATCCTTGGAGACGGTTCAAGGAAAAAGACACACTATCTCCATGCATGGGAACGAGGTATTTAAGTTTGCGGTCCGGATTATGGATGAGGCTTCCTTGAACGTGCTGAAAAAGGCCGGGCTTTCTTCCGAGGACATCGATCTATTCATTCCCCATCAGGCCAATATCCGGATCATTGACGCGGCAGCCCGTAGACTACAGCTTCCGGAGGACCGGGTCTTTGTGAATGTGGATGCCTACGGGAACACCAGTGCGGCCTCCATTGCTATTGCTCTGGATGAAGCCAGGAAAAAGGGTAGAATTCAGTCGGGAGATTTTGTTCTACTTGTTGGCTTTGGTGCGGGCCTGACTTGGGGAGCAGCGATTGTGCGTTGGTATTAAATGCAGAGGAGAGGCATAATGGGTATTGCTTTTGTATTTCCCGGCCAGGGCAGTCAATATGTCGGTATGGGGTGGGAATTATATGCAGTTGGCGGTAGGGTTCAGGAGATCTTTGAACAGGCTGATGAATTCCTTGGCTTCTCCCTTAAGGAACTATGCTTTCTGGGGCCAGGGAACCGGTTGAACCAGACTCGGTATACACAACCGGCTCTGCTTACGGTGGAAACAGCCTGTGTACAGTTGCTTCGAGAGCGGGGACTTGTGCCAGATCTGTTGGCAGGGCATAGTCTGGGGGAGTATTCGGCATTGGTTGCAGCAGAAGCTGTGGACTTTGCAGCTTGCTTGGACCTTGTGGTAAAGAGAAGCCTCCTTATGGAGGATGCTGCCCAAGGAGCAATGGCGGCTGTACTTGGGCTAGATGCAGAGTCAGTGGAGCGAGTCTGCCAAGAGGTAGGAGATGTGTGGCCAGCAAACTACAACTGTCCTGGACAGGTCGTCATCTCAGGAACCAGTAGTGGGGTCTTGGGGGCGTCGGAGAAGTTGTTGGGAGAGGGGGCGAAAAAGGTGGTGCCCCTTGCGGTGAGCGGTCCCTTTCATTCTCCCCTGATGCTTTCTGCCGGGAAGAGATTCTCACCCTACCTGGAGCAGACTTCCTTTAAGAAGCCCCAGATTCCAGTAGTCGGCAACGTCGCGGCCCGGGCCATTGAAGATGCAACACTTCTGCCCCATGAGCTTACTGCTCAATTATCCTCGCCGGTAAAGTGGGAGCAGTCGATTCGCTACATGGTAGATCAAGGGATCAAGGTCTTTGTGGAAGTAGGTCCGGGCAAGGTTTTAGCAGGCCTTATCCGTCGGATCGATCGTCAGGTAAGTGTGTACTCGGTGTTTACTCCAGCGGGGGTGGATAAATTACTTGCTTCGTTGAAAGGGGATGTAGTAATATGATACTGACCGGCAAGGTGGCACTTGTTACCGGTGGTGCGCGGGGCCTTGGTAAGGCTATTGCTGCAACCTTTCTAGGGGAAGGTTGTAAGGTGGCTATCTGTGATCTAGATGAAACTATTCTGCAGCAGACAGTAAGTGAGTTTGAAAAGGATTTCGGACAGCGGATTAAGGGTTTTCGTGCTGATGTGACAGACCCGGCTAGTGTGGAGCAGCTGATTACTGATGTGGAGAACACATGGGACTCAGTGGATATCCTAGTGAATAATGCTGGTATTACGCAGGACAGTCTATTGTTGCGGATGACTCAGGCACAGTGGCAAAAAGTGATGGATGTTAACCTAACTGGAGTTTTCAATTGCAGCAAAGCGGTGCTACGTGGGATGATCAAACGGCGTTATGGGAGGATTATTAACATATCCTCGGTTGTTGGCCGGATGGGTAATGCAGGACAGGCCAATTACGCTGCATCTAAGGCAGGTGTAATTGGGTTTACCAAAAGCCTTGCTAGGGAAGTGGCAAGTAGGGGCATTACAGCAAATGCGATTGCCCCGGGCTTTATCGAGTCTGCCATGACCGAACAGCTAAATGAGGAACAGAAGAAGCGCTTAACTGATCAAATTCCCATGCAACGCACTGGGCAAGCAGTCGACGTGGCCAATGCAGTACTGTTTTTTGCTTCCGACCTAAGTGCCTATGTAACCGGTCAAGTCTTAAACGTCGACGGCGGGCTGCTAATGAACTAGAGTATCAACAAGGGGAGGTGAACCTGTGGACGTATTTGAGAAGGTAAAAGAGATCATTGTCGATCAGTTAGGCATTGAGGAAGATGCGGTAACTCCGCAAGCATCCTTTACAGATGACCTGCATGCTGACTCCCTCGACATTGTAGAGTTAATTATGGCTTTTGAAGATGAGTTTGGTATTGAGATTTCCGACGAGGATGCTGAGAAGATCCAAATCGTGCAAGATGTGGTTAGCTACCTCAACGAGCGAGTCTAAAGTCTAGCTGGTCCGCCAGTCTAGGTGGACCAGCATCAACTGCATTTATTCTTTCCTTTATAACTGATTCAAAGGTTTTTAATCAGACTTGTTTGGCGTATTTATCCTGGGGTGAGTATTAACCAGATTGTGATTGATGAATTCACCACATGTGGGGGTGAAATGTTTGCAACGAAGAGTAGTAGTTACCGGATTGGGGACCGTTACTTCCCTAGGAATAGGCCCTGAGGCTTTTTGGCAGGCAATTCTTGCTGGTCAGTCCGGCGTTAAGTTAATAGATTCAATTGATACCAGTGATCTGCCCACTAAAATTGGTGCGGAAATCGATAAATTCGAACCTAGTGAGTTTATGGGGCGCAAGGAAGCCAGGCGCATGGATCGGTTCTCCCAATTCGCCGTAGCGGCCTCCAGGCTGGCCTTAGAGGATGCAGCATTAGTCATTACTGATCAGATGTCAGAGCGGGTTGGCGTGCTAATTGGTTCAGGGATCGGCGGGATTGCAACCCTTGAAGAGCAGCATAATGTCTTGCTCGAAAAAGGGCCCGAACGGGTAAGTCCCTTTTTCGTGCCGATGATGATTCCTAATATGGCTTCCGGTCAAGTATCGATCATTTTTAATTGCAAGGGACCAAATCTCACTACGGTGACCGCCTGTGCATCGAGCAATCATTCCATTGGTGATGCCTTCAAGCTTATCCAGCGGGGAGATGCCGATGTGATGATCACCGGAGGGACCGAGGCAGCATTAACGCGACTGGCCATGGCGGGTTTTTGCGCCGCCAAAACAATGTCAACCCGCAACGATGATCCTGCGGGAGCTAGCCGCCCCTTTGATCAAGGCCGGGATGGGTTTGTCCTAGGCGAGGGTGCGGGTATCCTCGTGCTTGAATCATTGGAACACGCAAAAAAACGCAAGGCAAAGATATACTCAGAGATCATTGGCTATGGTCTAACAGCCGATGCTTATCATATTACGGCTCCAGCTCCCTCGGGAGAGGGCGCAGCCCGGGCCATGCGGGCGGCATTGGATGATGCTGGTCTGCAACCAAGCGATGTCCAGTACATCAATGCCCACGGTACCGCCACTGAGCTTAATGATGCCTATGAGACCATCGCCATAAAAAGCGTCTTTGGTGAAGGGGCCTACGAACTATTGGTTAGCTCAACCAAGTCGATGACCGGGCACCTCCTAGGTGCTGCGGGGGGCGTGGAAGCCGTAGTCTGTCAAAAGGTACTAACAGAGCAGATTGTGCCGCCAACCATCAACTATCAGACCCATGATCCCGATTGTGACTTGGATTACGTACCAAACCAGGCCCGACCGGCCAAGGTGGATGTAGTTCTGAACAACTCCTTTGGATTTGGTGGTCACAATGCGGTGCTGGTATTCAAGCGATATGAAGCGTAGAATGGGGAGACGGCCCTTGCAACGACGGATAGGTGACCTTGCACAACTAGAAAGGTCCATACAGTACCATTTTCGCGATCGCAAGTTGATTCAACAGGCCTTAACCCACAGCTCCTATCGCTATGAGGCAGGACTTACAGGAGATAATGAACGACTAGAGTTTCTGGGAGATACGGTGTTAGATCTCATTATAAGTGAGTATCTCTACCAGCGGTTCCCCGAAAGTAATGAGGGCGTCCTGGCTAAGGCGCGGGCTAGTTTGGTCTGTTCTAAGAATTTAGCCCGGCATGCACTGGCACTTTCCCTCGGAAAATATCTGTTGCTTGGGAGAGGGGAAGACAAAAGCGGTGGCCGCAGACGTGCTTCCCTTCTAGCCAATACATTGGAGGCGGTTATTGCTGCAGTCTATCTTGATGGTGGCTATGAAGCATGCCGTCATTTTGTGCTTAGATTATTTGACGAGGATCTTCCTGATAAACTTGACAAGACACAATTTCTTGACCCAAAAAGTGCCCTACAAGAATATTCCCAAACCCACTATCATGTATCACCGGAGTACCGGTTAAAGTCTTCATGGGGTCCAGATCATGCGAAACTGTACGCGGTCCAGGCTTGTGTAAAAGCACAAGTAGTTGGGGAAGGAATGGGAAGAAGCCGCAAAGCGGCAGAACAATCCGCTGCTTTGCAGGCCTGGAAGACAGTCGAGCAGTGGTCTAAGGAATTTAGATAAATCTTAGTACTGTCGAATTAGGGCAACCACTCTACCTAAGACTGTAAATCCTTCTTGGTTGAAGGTAATGGCATATCCCGGATTTGTCGGAGAAATCAGAAGGCGAGATTCCTCCTTTCCATAGATATGTCCTAAGAGATTACCACGATTAACTGAGCTTACTAGCAGAATGTCTCCCTGGATGCTTTCCTGGTCTGGGTCGATGGCAATAATATCGTCCCTTTGCACAGCGGGATGATAATCAGGAAGATCCATAATCAGTGCAAAGCCGTTCTTGCTGATGGCACCGGGACAGTTCAAGAAAAAACGGGGTCTTAGCTTGGATAGGGCGGCTCCAACAAACTTCGAGAAGTCTCCTAGGACAGGGATACTGCGGCGCATGTACTTTCCCTGCTGATCCGTCGCGATCGGTAATCTGGTAAAAAAATCATCCGGGGGCGGGAAATTCCCGGTCAGCACCGCTTGACGGAAATCCACAATCCCTCGGAAGCCGGCTTTCCGTAGCCAATAGTAGACGGATTTTTCCTGGGCATACCCCATTTTCTCTGTGATTTCTCTTGCAGTTGCTGTGGGGTTTTGCATCACGATGCGGGCCATCTTGCGCAGTGTTTCACTATCATTCAATGCAGATTCAGCTCCATAAGCATTCGGTTAAAAGTGGCTATACATCAAGTGGTTACAGCTCCGAGTAACCAAATGTTAGAGTTAAGCGCCATCGAATCCTTTACCTAAAACATGTAAACTTGAGTGAAACAAGGGATACAACAAAGGCCCATCTCTTGGTAAAGTCCCACCAAAAGCCACTTCGGTTATTACCTAAAACATGTATATGAACATTGACTTGTGAATCATAGGTATAGAAAGGTAAGACAAGCATATACATGTAGCAATAGGGCGTGAGGGAGGCAAGATCATGGAGCTTGACAGTAACCAGACGGTGGATCTCGAATTAGTGGAAAAGGTGCAACAGGGAGACAAGCAAGCTGCGGAGGACCTTGTAACCAAGTATACTGGGCTTGTCCGCCATATTGTCACTCGGTATCATACCCCTTTTCATGACTGGGAAGATCTGTGTCAGGAAGGATTCATTGGCCTGTTGAGCGCGGCCAAACGGTACAGGCCCGAGGCATTTCAGGTCAAGTTCAGTTCCTTTGCGTATCTGTGCATACGCCGAAAGATCTATAGTGTGCTTAAGGCCAGCAATAATAACAAACATAAGCTGTTGAACAAAGCACTGTCTTTATCCGATTATGCGAATGATGATCAGAGTCGAACCTTAGGTGATCTAGTGGCCTTTGATGAACAAGGTCCTGAACAAGTAGTTATCGAAAGAAGCACAACAGAAAGACTAAGGGAATTGCTGAGTATACACCTGTCGGCTTTGGAGTGTACGGTGACGATGCTAGTCCTAGATGGATATACATATAGCGAGATTAGTATGGTTTTAGATCTTGATCTTAAAACTGTAGATAATGCCCGGACCCGATCTTGGATCAAACTACGGCGTTTGATCGATAACTACGGTTCCTTGCTTAGCCCCAAGATCCCCACCCAAGTACGGAAAAGGGAGGACTTAAGTATCTGGACCTGGGCGGATATTCCTTAGTCGTCATCCCGTTGCCAGGGGATAAGTTGCTGCTCCCCATTATGGTCTGTCCTTTAGATCTATGATAAAATTAAGATGATTTGGTGTTTTGGGGGCAGGAAGAGTAGCATGCATTTAAAGACCCTGGAATTAGTCGGATTTAAATCCTTCGGGAAACGGGTGAAAATGGTCTTTGAACCGGGCCTGATCGCCATTGTGGGCCCTAACGGAAGCGGCAAAAGCAATATTGTTGATGCCATCCGCTGGGTTCTAGGCGAGCAGAGTATGCGTAGCTTGCGGGGCGATCAGCTGGATGATGTTATTTTTGCTGGTACAAAGCAGGAACGTCCCCTGGGGATGGCCAAGGTGGAGCTTACCCTAGATAATAGTGATGGCGAGCTAGCCACGGAGTTTTCCGAGGTGTCTGTCTGCCGGACTGTCTACCGCAGCGGTGAAAGCCAGTTCATGATCAACCGGCAATCCTGTCGGTTGCGGGATATCCAGGAACTGTTCATGGGTACAGGACTGGGTAAGGACGGGTATGGGATTATTGGGCAGGGTCAAGTGGATGCCTTTCTTGCTGCCAGTCCCGCGGAGCGGAGATTGGTCTTAGAAGAGGTCGCCGGAATTAGCCTGTTCCAAAGGAAAAAAACCGATGCCCTCCGTCGCTTAGGGCAAACGGGAAATACATTGGTGCGGGTCCAGGATCTGCTTAGTGAATTAGTCCGCCAACTCGAACCGCTTGCAGTAGAATCCCAAAGGGCCCAGCGCTATAATGAACTAAAGAAGCAACTTGAAGAGACCGAATTGCAGATCTTTGCTTTCCAGATTAATAGTCTTTCCAGCGATATGGAGAAAACCAGACAGAGTCTTGCCACCGAGGAGTCCTTGACTACTCAAACCGAAGCAAGCCTTGAAGAGGTCAACCAAAGGCTCATCGAGACTAGACAGCAGGCCGCAAGTCACGCCGCCACCTATGAAAAGCACCAAGCTCATCTATACGAACTAGGGTCTTTTATCGAGAAAAACTCTGCTGAAATAAGTGTGATTGAAGAGCGCAAAGAACGGTACCTAGCCGAGCTTGTAGCATGCCAGCGTGGTTCTGCCACAGCCCAAGATGAGCTTGCTAAACTAAAGGTCGAGCTGGCCCAAGCCCGAGAATTACAGCGCTCCCTGGAGGAAGAAAGAAGTAAGTACATAAAGCAGAGCAAAGCAATCAAGGATGACAAGACCCAAAGATACCAAGCGCTACAGGAAACCGAAAGAAACCTTGATCATCTGCAAAAGAGTCTGACCGATCTTGCCAATCAAGAAGCGGTGCTTCATGAGAAGCTGAAGGCGGCCCAGATTAACCAAGCGGAAAAACAAAGGTATCTCCAACAGTTAGAGAAGGCTGAGGAAGAACTGGAGTCCTCCCTAAAAGGGGCCCTAGCTTTGGAGGAACACTGGGGTAAGGTCTTGGAGGGTACACAGAATGAACTCAGCGAGACTCAGAACGCGCTGTTAAATCAGGAAAACTCCATGAGCCAGCTGCAAAAACAGCTGGAAATAACCAATGATAGATTAGCAAAGAGCCGAGAATATCTACAAAGAGAGCGCGCCCGTCATCAGACCCTAAAAGACCTACAGCAATCAAGTTATTTCCAAGGTGTACGCGCTGTGTTGGAGGCGAGTATGCACGGTATTGTTGGGACAGTGGGTGATTTGATCACTGTTCCCCAAGAGTATGAGACAGCCTTAGAAGTAGCCTTAGGTAATAACATCCAAAACATTGTCACCGAGACTGTGGAGGGAGCTCTACGGGCGGTGGAATATCTCAAAGCTAGTAATAACGGACGGGCTACTTTCCTCCCCTTGGAGATTCTCCGACCGGAAAGACCACCCCGCCTTCAGGAATTCCCAGGGTTTATTGGGCTAGGAAGTGATTTAGTCCAACTTGATCCTGAGTATGAGGTAGTAATCAGATACCTTCTAGGAAGAGTCATGGTCGTTGAAACATTACAATATGTCAAGGAAGTCTTGGGCCAAATCAAAGGACGGGTACGTTTTGTGACCCTCGATGGTGATTACGTTAGTCCCGGGGGTGCCATTACCGGAGGTACCCCGTTCAAAGACCAGTCAGGGCTTCTTGCCCGACGGCGATTGCTAGAGGAGTCCAAGGATATTGTCCATGGGGCCCAAAGGGCTGTGGAGGCGTTAACCCGGGAAAAGACCGACATGGAGGCGGAACTGGCCGGACTAAGGGAACAATACGAGGATTTACGGAAAAGGCGGGAGCGTCTTCTTCTTGAGCAAAGTGAAGCCCAGCATCAATGGGCCTCTAGCCAAGATCACCTTGCTCGATTGCGCAAGAACCAAGAGGAGAAAAGACAGGAGCGGTTCCACCAGGAAGAACTGGAGTCGGTCCTATCCTCATCCTTTGATGCACTACGCAGTAAGCTTTGTGAGGTGCAGGATGGCTACCGAGTCCTCCTCGGTGAACTAGAATGTGGTAAGACCAAGGAAAGGGAATTAAGGAAGGAAATTGGGGATCTGGATCTTGCCTTTACGGAAGTGGCGGTACATTTGGCTAAGCTAAACGAACGGGTGGAGAAATGCCAACAAGACTCCGAACGGCAAGCTAAGAGACTCCATGGCCTAAGACAGAGAGTAGATGAGAGTGCTACCACAGTCCGGGGGTTGCAGGAACAGATCAACCGCGCAGAGAAACAGAAAAACGAATGTGAGCGCCGTGGCGCCGAACTGGCAGAGCAACAGAGGACCACCGCAGAGTGGTTGGAGGATGTGGCAGGGAAGAGACAGCAGGCGGCCGACCAACAGGCCCAGTTAGAAGCAAGGATCAAGGAACTGCAACAGGAACTTGAGCACAGAAAGCAAGGTGTCAACAAACTGCATCTTAGGTTAAATGAGCTTGGCCTAAGGCTAGAGCAAGCCCAAGCTGAACTCCAAGACAAATACGGGTTACCCCCGGAGGAGTCAGCTAGGTACTTGCCCCTACAGGAGCCTTTGGGCCGGGCAAAGGAGCAGGTATTAAGGCTCAAAGAAGAGCTACGGTCCCTTGGATCTGTGGATAACAGCAGCATTGAACGCTATCATGAGACGAAGAAACGCCATGATTTCCTTTCGGAGCAGTATCACGATCTGGTGGCCGCCCGGTCTTCCATAGAGAAGCTTATCAACCAAATCCAAAGGGAATGCGATTTGCGGTTTATGGAAACCTTTGATCAGGTGAAAACCGAGTTTAGTAAGACATTCAAGAGGCTATTTAATGGGGGCACCGCTGATTTAGTGTTGATTGAGGAAGAAGATAACTCGGTTAAAGGACTTGAGGTTTTGGTTAGTCCTCCGGGTAAAAAGATTCAAAATATTAATCTACTTTCTGGGGGAGAGCGGGCGCTAACAGGAATTGCCTTCTTAATGAGTGTACTGCAGGTTCGTCCCACCCCTTTTTGCATCTTAGATGAAATTGATGCGGCTTTGGATGAGGCCAATCTAGAACGTTTCGTTCGTTTGGTGAGGGAGTCGGCGACCAAGGTACAGTTTCTAGTGATCACGCACCGGCCCCCCACCATGGAGGCTGCGGATATCCTCTATGGGATTACTATGCAGGAATCTGGTGTCTCCAAGGTTGTTTCCTTAAAAATGACTGAGGCCGCCTCGTGATTACCAACGTAAAGGAGAAGACTAGATGTTCAAGAGACTGTTTGGCAAGAGGAAATCCGAACAAGAGACTCCCTCCCAAGCACAGCCAAAGACTCAAGGCCAGTCAGAGAAAGGGCATGATGGGAAAAAAGAGGAGGGCTTCTTTGCTCGGTTAATGACAGGATTGAGTAAGACCCGGGACGGATTCGTGGGCAAGTTAGAACAAATCCTCGGTGCCCATGACAAGATCGATGATGACCTGTACGATGCTCTCGAGGAAGTTCTAATCATGGCTGATGTGGGCGTGAATACTACCCTACGGTTGATGGAGGACTTAAAGGAGAAGGTGCGGGAGCAGAAGATTAGTGAACCCGCCGCCCTGCGTGAGGTTCTGCAGGAATCCTTGGTTGAGCTTCTAAATACTCACAGTGCGCCCTTGGCGAAATGCGACGGGGGTACCACTGTGTATCTTGTTGTTGGTGTGAATGGCTCGGGAAAGACCACCAGTATTGGTAAGCTGGCCTGCCGACTGAAGCAGGAGGGAAACAGTGTGTTGCTTTGTGCCGCTGATACCTTTCGCGCGGCGGCTATTGACCAGTTGGAGGAGTGGTCCCATCGGGTGGGGGTTCCGATCATCAAACACCAACAAGGGGCTGATCCTGCGGCTGTGGTCTACGATGGTGTCCAGGCAGCCAAGGCGAGGGGTGTCGATTACCTGATTGTCGATACGGCAGGCCGTCTGCAGACCCAAAAGAACCTAATGCAGGAATTGGCGAAGATCGAGCGAGTATTAACCAGAGAACTGGGCGTAGGGCCCCAGGAAGTACTACTGGTGGTGGACGGGACCACCGGGCAGAATGCCCTCTCCCAGGCAAAGCTCTTTGCCCAATCGGTAAATCTCTCCGGTATAGTCCTCACTAAACTAGATGGTACTGCTAGGGGTGGGATCGTAATCTCCATCGCTGACGAATTGGGGATCCCCGTGAAACTGATCGGGGTTGGCGAATCCATGGAGGATTTGCAGGAGTTCCGTCCCGATGCCTTTGTCGAAGCCCTTTTCGCCACAGAGAAGGCATAAAAAAACAGGTGGGGGATAGTAGTCCATTCCCCCACCTTATGGCTTTATACCACCCGGGTACTGATGATGTTAGACTGGGCCACCAGCAAATCCCGCTGTACATATTCGCTGACCTTAACGAGGATATCAAGGACTACCTTTTCCAGCAGGACCGTTGGTGTCAGTAGTTCAAAAACTACATCGGAGCAGAGCAAACGATTTTGGATCTCTAGATCCATCTCCGGTGATACGCCGGGTATCTCGATTATAGCCTCAAAGGGTACGATTACTTCTTCGTGCCTTACAGTATCCGTTTCATCTACATAGAAGATCTGCTTGTCAATTTGCCCTTGTTTGATCACCTTGTTTTGGAAGACCGCGTGGGTGACATTGATCAAGTTAATATCAATACGGTCCACCTTAATCGCTGGGTTGGGTAGATTTACGGTGCCACTTTCCACAACCTGGGCCACTTTTTCTCCAATCACCCGCAGTACCTTGAACCGCTCAATGGTAAAGGGTGGTTTTTGACACACCTTTGGTTTTATAGGGCACAGTGTCCTTTTCAACCAGCATTCCTCCTTTCTTCCTGCCGCAGTATATTTATATGTACCCTACCCTTCCATTGAACTAGCACTAAAACCCCAAAACAGCTCCTATCCTGGTCCCAGAGGCTCTGCAGCATTCCTCTACGTAGTACTTGACCTAGCCTCTTATACTGAGTATTTTCAAAACGTATCACCTCCTTTCGGAGGAGTGGGGTCGTGGGCGGACCCCTATGCTCACCCTATTTCGTTATTCCGCCTCGAAAAACAAAAAGGACCCGCTTGGGTCTTACTCTCAGGATATGCTTGATTTATGCAGTTTCTGTCTCAAATAATGTGGTGCCTAACATGATTGCTTAGCGTATCATCGGAGGTGCTCAAGAGGAACCTTCCGTCAAGATGGGCATCAGCCTTGCGCTGCAGTTTGCCGCTCCTCGTCTGTCGAATATATTGACCGAACGTGTGATGGTCCCGTAAGGAGCACGCAGTCTCTTTGTAAGGTTCACCTGCAAGTTGTTTCGGTTCTTTATACAAATTGACTCTCTGGTCAGACGCTGTTTGCCAGCTTTCTTGGGGTTTCCCAAACTGTAAAGCGCCGACGCGCTTCTCCCGTACCTACAACCACTTCTTTCACTTCTAGGCTGTTGTCCATAGTGTGGGTTCTTCCCTCCTTGTCAGGGGTATTGCCTGACTGGATCCATTCTGTAGCTTCTTGGATAGGATGTAGTGTTCGCTGGCTCTAGCAACGTAACGCCTGTACGTGCCATGCTTTGATATAGGTACGCCTCGGCATTCGCTCCTACTATTTCGTACCCGGTTGAACTCTCTTTTGTTCTTCAATATTGGAGGTTGACACAGCCGGTTTCCCTGGGTATACTACTGCTGTAAAGGGCCATTACTTAACAGTAGAATTCACTGGTCTTTTCGGGGTGTGAATTCGTGGATAAAGACTTGGAGCAATGCCTGTTATTTGACTTCTACGACGAGCTTCTAACCGAGAAGCAAAGACGGATCTTTCGCCTGTATTACCATGAGGATCTGTCCCTAGGTGAGATTGCAGAGCTTGTGGGTATCAGTAGACAGGGAGTCTATGATATTCTGAAGCGGGCAAAGACACAGCTTGTCGAGTTAGAAGGGAAGCTAAAGTTGGCAAAAAGGCACCGGCGTAACCAACGCTTGAAAGAGAGAATGTTATCCAATCTCGAGCAATTAACGGAAGCGCTTCATGCACAAGAGGACTCACTTTCCAAGGATCTTCTTTACACCGTCGATGGAACTTTGCAGCAACTGACAAGGGATATCCAATTGGTTGATGCTGAGTAGGAAAGGGGTATTTAAGTGTTTCAAGGACTAGCCGAAAAACTACAAGCTACTTTGGGCAAATTGCGCTCCCGAGGCAAATTGACAGAACAGGATGTGGATGCGGCTCTAAGAGAAGTCAGACTAGCTCTCCTAGAGGCCGATGTCAACTACAAAGTAGTCAAGTCCTTCACGAGCCGAGTAAAAGAGCGGGCTGTGGGTGAGGAAGTCCTAAAGAGCCTAACCCCCGCGCAGCAGGTAGTGAAGATTGTCCATGATGAGCTGCGGATCCTACTAGGAGGGCAAGAAGTCAGCCTGAAACTAGACAACCCTCCTACGACCATAATGTTGGTTGGCTTGCAGGGTTCCGGAAAAACTACATCCACTGCAAAACTGGCAAATCATCTAAAGAAGAAGGGCAAGAAGCCTTTGATGATTGCTGCTGATGTTTACCGTCCTGCGGCGGTGAAACAGCTCCAGGTTCTAGGAGAACAACTAGGTATTGCCGTCTTTAGTATGGGTACCGATCAGGACCCGGTGAATATTGCCAAGGCAGGTTATAGCCATGCTCTTTCCCACGGGCATGATGTGATCCTGTGCGATACCGCCGGACGGCTCCACATCGACGGGGAGATGATGGATGAGTTAGTGCGCATCAAATCGGCCATTAACCCAGCTGAGATCCTCTTTGTGGCCGATGCCATGACGGGGCAGGATGCGGTGAATGTAGCTGCAACTTTTAATGAACAGCTGGATGTCAGTGGGATCATCCTTACCAAGCTCGACGGTGATGCGCGGGGTGGTGCTGCCCTATCGATCAAAGAGGTGACGGGCAAACCAATCAAGTTTGTGGGAATGGGTGAGAAGACCGATGCCCTTGAGGTTTTCCATCCGGACCGGGTTGCTTCCAGAATTTTGGGCATGGGAGATGTCCTCACTTTGATCGAGAAGGCGGAGTCGGCCATTAGTGAGGAAGAGGCCAAAAAACTTGGGGAGCGAATTATTACCGCCCAGTTTACCTTAGATGATTTTCTAGACCAGCTCCAACAGATTAAGAAAATGGGTCCTTTGGATCAGCTCTTGGGTATGATTCCTGGGTTTTCCCAGGCGAAGAAAATGCAGGGCTTTCAGGTTGACGAGGGTCAGCTAAAGTCCATTGAGGCGATCATTCAATCCATGACCCCCCAGGAGCGGAGCAATCCTGACATCATTGATGGCAGTCGCAGAAGGAGGATTGCCACCGGTAGTGGAACTAAGGTGCAGGATGTGAATCGATTGCTGAAGCAGTTCAAACAGGCTAAGCAAATGATGAGACAGTTGGGCGCCTTAGATAAAGGCAAGAAGCCCAAGGGCAAGATGCGTTCGTTTCTTCAGTAGTAGCTAGATTAAGGAAATGAGGAGTGAATAGTTTGGCAGCAAGAATTAGATTGCACAGAATGGGCGCGAAGAAAAGACCATACTATAGACTAGTAGTGACCGACTCGGCCAAGGCCAGCCAAGGTAACTACATCGAGGCGATTGGACATTATGATCCCATCGCTGAACCAGCGCAGGTGTTCATTGATGAAGAGAAAGCCATCGACTGGCTAAAGAAGGGCGCTAGACCTTCGGATACTGCCCGGCGATTACTAGTTCAGACAGGAGTCATGGAGCGGTTTAACGAGCTTAAGAAGGCTTAGCATTAAAAGGGGGATGAACAAAGTGAAGGAATTAGTTGAGACCATCGCGAAGGCGCTTGTGGATAATCCTGAACAGGTTCGGGTTAATCCTGTTGCTGGCGAAAAATCGGTTATCCTAGAGCTTACTGTAGCCCCCGAAGATATGGGTAAAGTAATTGGCAAGCAGGGACGTATTGCCAAAGCGATTCGAACCGTTGTCAAGGCAGCCGCGACGAAGGACGGCAAGACCTATCACGTGGAGATTATTGACTAGGATATCACGGAGGGTATGGGTTGGGAAGCGAACCATTAATCAGCATTGGTGTGGTGACAAGGCCCCACGGGCGGAAGGGCGAGTTGAGGGTTAAGATTCTTACTGACTTTCCTGACCGATTCTCCTTATTGGAGCGTGTGTATCTGACGTTACCTGGGAGGATTGCCGAGTACGAAGTAAGTAATGTGAGGTATCACCAGGGTTTTTGCCTAATGCAACTGGTAGGCATTGACTCCATTGAGGAAGCAAACAAATGGGCCTTGGCGTACGTACAGATTCTCCAGGATGAGGTCATGCCCCTTCCCGAAGGTGCTTACTATATCTTTGATCTGATTGGATGCAGTGTAGTTACCGATGCCGGGGTGAAATTGGGTGAGATTGTGGATGTATTAACCACTGCCGCCAACGATGTCTATGTTGTCCAAGGCGAAGGAGAAGAGATCTTACTACCGGCAACGAAGGAAGTGGTCAAAAACATTGATTTATCCAACCGGAGTATTACTGTAAGTTTGCTGCCAGGTATTTTGGATTAGGTTAATCCGATGTGGTGATTGTGTGCATATTGATATTTTAACTCTATTTCCCGATATGTTTGTCGGTCCCTTTGATCAAAGTATGATCAAAAGAGCCAGGGAAGCTCATATTGTTGAGATCGAGCTATTTGATATCCGGGCCTTTGCTTTAGATAAGCACAAGACTACAGACGATTATCCCTACGGCGGAGGAGCGGGGATGATCATGAAGCCCGAACCCATCGTCCGTTGTTTGGACCATGTTCGGCACTTAAGGGAGGGTCTTGACGGCGAAGTGGTCTTGTTATCACCCCAGGGTGCCCTTTTCTCACAGAAGGTTGCAAAGGAGTTGGCGGCAAAGGAACACTTGGTTTTAATTTGCGGCCATTATGAAGGCATTGACGAACGGATTTATGAATATGTTGACAGGGAAGTCTCTATTGGTGATTATGTCTTAACCGGCGGAGAGATACCGGCGATGGTAGTGGTTGATGTGGTATGCCGGTTATTGCCTGGAGTCTTGGGCAGTGGTCCTGCGGGGGCCATGGATGATTCCATTGCCCACGGCCTGCTGGAGCATCCCCAGTACACTCGGCCCAGGGAGTTTGCAGGGCACGAGGTGCCAGAGGTTTTGCTAAGTGGCCATCATGCTCAGATTGAACTATGGCGACGCAAGGAATCCTTGCGAAGAACATTGTTAAAAAGACCTGAGTTATTACAGGCAGCCCCATTAGAAGAACGGGATCAGAAACTCCTTCAGGAGATTCGAGAAGAAGAGGGGTTGTTGGAGACTTAAGTAGGGAGTGAGTCGATTGGATCTGATTAAGGCGATTGAAGAAGAACAGATGAGAAACGATATACCGGAATTTCGGCCTGGTGATGCCGTGCGGGTTCATTTGCGCGTTGTGGAGGGTGAGCGCGAGAGAATCCAGATTTTCGAGGGTGTTGTGATCAAGAAAAGCGGCGGTGGTATCCGAGAAACCTTCACAGTCCGCAAGATAACCCAAGGGATCGGCGTGGAACGGACGCTGCCCTTACATTCCCCCAAAATTGCTAAGATAGAGGTTGTCAGAAAGGGTAAGGTACGCCGCTCTAAGCTGTATTACCTCCGGTCTAGGCGAGGGAAGGCTGCCCGCATTAGGGAAAGACGGTAGGCAGAAAGGATGGGACAGGTGGAGAAATCGGAGTTACTGGAGTTCATCGAAGCGCTTGTCATCGCGGTTGCCCTAGGTCTTTTCATTGTTATTTTCATTGTCCAGTCTTTCCTGGTGCAAGGACAATCCATGGAGCGGACTTTGACTGACGGACAACGGTTATTTGTGGATAAGATCACCTACCGATTCCGCGATCCTCAACGGGGCGAGATTGTCGTGTTTAAATACCCAAGCAATCCCTCCCGTAAGTTTATTAAAAGGGTCATAGGTATTCCAGGTGATGAGGTTGCAATCCGGGATAACACTCTTTATCTAAATGGAGAGCCCTTAGAGGAAGACTATATTACTGGTCCGACGCGTGGCATGTACGGTGCACCCACCTTTGGTCCCCAGATTGTTCCCGAAGGCCGTTACTTTGTCCTAGGGGACAACCGTACAAACAGTGATGATAGCCGCTATCCTGACGTGGGCATGGTCAAACGGGAGTTGATCGTCGGTAGGGCGATTGTCAGTTATTGGCCGCCTTCCCGATTGGGCTTGATGCGTATTCCAGGTTTGTTTAAGCAAAAGTCTACGGACTAAACCACTAGGTGGGTAACCAATGGGTTACCCATCCTTTTCTTCACGAAAATGAGGTTGATCCTTTGGATTTCAGCATTATTGAACGGGAGTACTTCGGCAGGGGAATGCAGTACATAGGCGGTATTGATGAAGCAGGAAGGGGACCTTTGGCCGGGCCGGTGGTGGCCGCGGTGGTATTCTTCTCCTCCTCCTGTCGGATCCCTGATGTAAATGATTCTAAGGCCCTAAGTCATAAGCGCCGAGAATTGCTTTATGATGAAATAAAGGCCAAGGCACTGGCCATTGGTATTGGCATTGTCTGGCCCGAGGTCATTGACCAGATTAATATTTTGCGGGCGACCCATCGCGCGATGGGAAAAGCGGTGGCAGAAAGCGGGGTTGAGCCGGATCTGCTCCTGGTTGACGGCTTACCGGTGCCTACATTGGATGCTGCTCCCCAGCTGGCCATTGTGAAGGGAGATGCCCTGTGCTTTTCCATTGCTGCCGCCTCCATTGTTGCTAAGGTGGAGCGGGACTGGATTATGATCGATCTAGAGCAGAAATATCCGGGATATGGGTTTGGTCAAAACAAGGGCTATGGTACCGCCGAGCATTTGCGGGCCATAGACAGATTAGGGCTGTGCCCCCAGCATAGACGAACTTTCTGTCACCGTCATCGGCAGGTAACGCTAGACCTTAGTTCCTAGCCTGGGTTTGCCTGCCCACGAGGTACAAAAAGGTGGGTGTAACCGGAACTAATAGGGTGGCGGCACTAACAACACCGGAATCATTAACCAATAAAGTCACAAGACTACTGATTAATGCTGCTTTAATCCCGGCGGAGATATAAGGGTTTTCCTGGGTTAAGGTCTTGAATATGGCTGGTGGTCTAAACATTAAAAGACCAATGACTCCTAAGGAAACCAGCAGGACTTGGCTCCAGATGGTATAACGCAGTAGTTTGATGTTTGTATTTAGCTTCCTTAGGATCGTGGAGGTAACCACATTGAAGTCCCCGTGCAGAAAGGACTGGGCAAAGCGGCCAAAATGTGAGGAACCGCTATCCTTCAGTGATAAGTCTACAAGTCCCATAAACCCCAACAGCAAACAGGTGGCCACCACTGCATAGCACAAGTGTTTCCAGGTAAGGGTACCATATCTAAGTAAAAAGAATAGCACAACACCGCCCATGGCCGCCGTAATTGCGCCACCGGTATTTGCACCGAGACTGGGTGTAGCGATCAAAAGCGCCGTGACTACGAGGATGACAATGGTAATTGAAAGCAGGACTCTGCGGCTGACCCGCGCCTTGAACCGTTCCATCATTACCGAAGTTCCTACCAAGGATGTTCCCACCAGTACCCCCATATATTCATTCCCTATTCCGTAAAAACGGGCGCCACCTAGTAAGTCATAGCCTAAAGGAGAGTAGATAAAGTGGGATCCTCCGGTGAGTACTTCAAACCACAAGACCCCAATGGTGACCAGGTAAATAGTTAAGAAAGAGCCAAAGGGGTGACGGTTAACCTTGGAGGCCAGAAGAACACAAAGGCTCCCGGTAACAAAGACGAACAGAAGACTACTACTGGTATTGGTTAGGTGGACATAGCCCAGGAGCAAAAAACCCAGGGGAATGGCGGAGATAAACTGGAGTACATAGCGGAGAATTACTTCCAGGTAACCGGTTAGGTTCTTGGTGAGGATCAGCAGGGCGTAAATGGAAAAAGTGATAATCACAAGGACAATAAAAGCTTTGATGATTGGTGCTCTACTCTGATTCACCGTCCGGGTGCGGTCCTTGATGGTGGAAAGATAAAGCATTTTTTCGGGAAGCTCCTCTTTGAGAGCGATCGGCCGGCCCATCACTTCCTTCGGGATTGGCAGATCCAGATGGGTCAAAATGGTGGCGGTAATGTCATAGTTGGCAATGAGGCCTATCCGTCTGGCCGTGGGGGAGTGGACAAGACCCTGGCGCCACTCGGGTCCAATTAGTAGGATCGGTGTGAGGGAGTTATCCTCTCTGGGTACTAGGCTAGCTAGGACGAGCAATGTATTATCGGGCAGCTGCTGGTGGAGCTTGCCAATATACCAGTCTAGTCTTTGAAGGGCATCGAAGACCAATGCCCCGTACCGTTCATCGGAGACAAAGATCCGTTGGCTATATAGCCTTGGAAGATCTCCCGGTTCGACCACCAACAGGTCGCTTTGTCCAAGGAGATCGAGACTCACAGTAAGTAGCTTGTAGTAATCAGTTCGATATCCATAGGGCCATACTGGATCCTCCATCAGTACATCTTGAACAGCACCAAGGGGGGTGATGCCTCTTTGGTTGGAGGTGATTAAAGCGTGGGCCCGTTGCTTTTGCCTGCCGGTGTCCGCATTTCCTACCACAGCACTTTGCAAACCGCCGTCGTAGATTGTCTGTCCAAGGGCAAAGGGGGTCACGGGGTATGCCAGGAGGGTACTTTGCTTAACCGTGCTTTCAATATAGGGTAACAGTACACCACCTTGGGGGGGGCTACCCCACAGTGAGGTCCAAATCTGGGTGGCGGTGAAGCCTCCTTGCAGTTCATCTGGTTCTAAGGCAAGTTCGGCATTAGCTCCAGCCCGCATCCTCGTTCCCGCAGCAATAGTAGCATAGGCGCAAGGTAGGTCTAGACTACCTCCCGTTCGATTATTCATTAAGCCTACAGTGTAATCCTCCGCCAGTTGGCGGATCGTTGGTGTATTTGCTGACATCAGATCATCGATGCCCACATAGCTAAGTAGGACAAGGACTACCTGCTTGCCCGAGGCGGGACTTGTGGTTACCAGCATGATGAGTAGAAGTGTAATCACCAATTTTGCCTTCATCTAATCACCTTAGCAGTTCATTGTAGATGTCTTCTTGGGCCTTTACAGCCAGGAGGACATTGAATTCTTTCTGTTGCCTTTTTTGGGCCTGTTCTGCCCTCAGCCAGAAAGGCCCAGGGTCTGTAAGAAACTGGGAGATGGCCCCACATAGGCTTCTAGGATCACCGGGGGGTACCAACGTACCACATCGACCGAAATCAAGGGCTTGGGGAATACCACCCACATGTGTGGCAATAATCGGAAGACCAAAGGACATGGCCTCAAGTAAGGTCAAGGGCAGTCCTTCTCGATGGGAGGGTAGTATCACCAGATCCACAGACTCCCAAAGGACCGACATATCCTTAACAAACCCCAGCCAGCGGAGCCGGTGATCCAAATCCAGACTAGTCCCTAGCCGCTGATAGGTGCAAAGTGCCGGTCCATCTCCGGCCAGATTCAGTAAGTAGGGTGGGGGATCGGTTTGCTCTAGCATCTTCAAAGCAGATAGCAAAGTATCGATTCCCTTACCCTGTAGCATTCGGGATGCTAAAAGAAACTGCTTTTGGTCATTGGCAGGTCTTTGCCGATGTGGCTGGGGTGCAACACCCCAAAGAAGTGATCGTACCTTTTGTGGCCCAAGCGGTATTAGCAGGGTTTCGATGGGCCTTGAAACCGCGATTAGTAGATCCAGCGGGGGCACAAACCGTTGGGCTAACCGGTAGATGAACATTTCCCTCTCCGAAAGCTCGTTGTGATAGGTACCGATCTTGGGGGTATCCATGCCCCAGGCGGCCAATTGACTCAGCAAAGCTGCTTTGTATCCGTGGGCATGGAGAAGAAAGGGCTTGTGACTACGGATGAGACTACGTAACTGGTAGACCCTCTGACCAAGCCTTTGGTAGTCTGCTGATACGTAATCAAAACCCATCCCTTCGATTTCAGAAGACAACTTAGGATCCCTGGGCCCAAAGACAGTGTGGTGGAACGTCTGTCTGTCGCTGTAGGCTAACAGTTCAAGTAAGTATTTGCGCATGCCTCCGGCAACGGGGCGGATGATCTGTAAGATGTGGTATTTGGCATTATTCATGGTTGTAGTATTACCAATATTGGAGGTTTATAAGACGATTTTCCAAGGTGATGTTCGCGGTATCTGCCACATTATCCTGTAGGATTAGCTTTTGTCGATGTGGTATAAGCTAAGTCCAGATACCGTTGATACCATGGAAAGGGGTAATCGTTGTGGTGGTACCTGGAGTGGTGCAAGCAAGGATCTATAACTGTCCCATCTGCAATGCAGATACGCCCCACATCGTCAAGGGCAAAAGAGGCGACGTCTTCGGACTGGAATGCAGCAACTGTGCCTCGGGCTCCTTGGTCAGACAGGATGAACTGGACAACTATGAAGTACAATGGGAAGAGGATTTGCGAAAGCTGTTGGAGAACCTTAGTGCAGAGTTCGAGGGAGATGAACAGCAATGATCGACATACAGCAGAAATTCCAGTAATAGAAAGAAGGAAAACACCGCTCCTATGGACAATAATCTACACACGGGGTTAATAAAGGCAAGGTTTGGCGTTGGGGTCACTTGTATTTCAATCTCCTTCTGATATAATCTAAGGAAAATGTAGGGGTGGAAAGTGATTCCAGTCTTAGGTCAAGTCGGTGACCAAAGGGATGTTGCTGACGTAATGTAAAGGGACGCCGCGATTTGCCTTTAGAGGGGTGGCAGGGGAATGAATGCTAAGGTCATCGAAATAGTCATGAACATGATCGAATTCGCATTAATGGATAATGAACACAACGATGGTATTGATATGGTTCAAGACCTAATTGAACAAGGCTACCAAATGGACGATATTGATGCAGCGTTTCAGTTCATCCTGAACCTTCCAGAGATTCTCAAGGAAAAGATGCAAAAACGTGATGTGGTAGATTGCCATGGTGATGCCATCAGGGTTTTCTCGCCACAGGAACGAGCAAAACTACGGGAAGATGCCCAAGAATGGTTACTAAGACTCTACGGTGCGAAGCTTTTGACCGCCGATGAGTTCGAGGCCATTCTTACCGAGGTAGATGTACTTGAGTTGGAGGAAGTGGGCGTTAGGGAGCTGAAATGGATTTTAAGTCAAGTGGTCGAGGATGAAGGAAGAGCTATCCTTCTTGCAACCACACCAATTCTTGGACCAGGTTCCAAAGATAAAATACTAGGTCAGTTAAATTAATAGAACTAGTGCCAGATTTTGGAGGTGGCAGTGTGTCGAAGTCGCTGGTTATTGTGGAATCCCCAGCGAAAGCCAGGACCATTAGCAAATTCCTAGGTAGGAACTATGTGGTCAAAGCATCTCAGGGAAATGTACGGGATCTGCCTCGCAGTCAGCTGGGGGTTGATGTAGATAATGGATATACACCAAAGTATATTACCATTCGCGGGCGGGGCCCGATTTTGCAGGACTTACGGAAAACCAGCAAACAAGTGGATCGGGTGTATTTGGCAACAGACCCGGACCGGGAAGGGGAGGCCATTTCCTGGCATTTGGCCCATGCCTTAGATCTTGATCAGAATGATGAGATCCGGATTGAGTTTAATGAGATTACGAAGCAGGCTGTTCAGGCAGCACTGAAACAGCCCCGTCAGATTGATCAACGTCTCGTGGATGCCCAGCAAGCGAGAAGGGTATTAGACCGGCTTGTGGGCTATAAGTTGAGTCCCCTGCTTTGGGCCAAGGTGAGAAAAGGTCTTAGTGCCGGGCGGGTACAATCGGTGGCTGTACGGTTGATTTGTGACCGTGAAGCCGAAATTGAGCAATTTGTCCCCGAGGAATACTGGACGATTGCCGCTTTCTTAGCCCGAGAGGATGGTCAGAAGTTCCAAGCCCAGTTACGTCGTAAAGCGGGCAAAAAATTTGAAATAAAGAATGAAACAACGGCAAATCAGGTATTGGCTGACTTGGAGAAAGCCGAATACATCGTTACATCGGTGCAGACAAGACAAAGACAAAGGAAACCCTCTGCACCCTTTATTACTAGCACCCTGCAACAGGATGCTTCAACGAAACTGGGGTTTGGCGCGCAAAAAACGATGCGGATTGCCCAGCAGTTATACGAAGGATTGGATATTGGTACGGCGGGGACTGTTGGTCTAATCACCTATATCCGTACCGACTCAACAAGGGTGGCTGATCAGGCCCAAAGCGAAGCGGCTGATCTAATTAGATCCTTATATGGTAAAGAATATGCACCTAGCCGTCCTCCTGTATATAAGTCTCGGGCTACGGCCCAAGGGGCCCACGAAGCGATTCGGCCCACCAGTGTGCAACGTTTGCCCGATGAAGTAAAGGAGCATTTAACCAGAGACCAATATCGTTTGTATAAACTAATCTGGGAACGGTTTGTGGCCAGTCAAATGGCACCGGCGGTGCTTGACATGATGTCAGTAGATATTGAGGCCTTTGACTATATGTTTCGAGCTACAGGCTCTACTGTTCGTTTTCCAGGTTTCACCAAGGCCCGGAGTGATTACACCTTTAAGGAAGAGCTGCTGCCTGACTTAGCCAAGGGAGAGAAGGTTAGATGCCAGAAACTAAAGCCGGAGCAGCATTTTACCAATCCGCCACCGCGCTATAGTGAGGCCATGTTAGTTAAGACCATGGAAGAGTTGGGGATTGGTCGTCCAAGTACCTATGCCCAGATTACGCAAACCATCCAGAAACGGGGCTATGTGGTTTTTGAGGACAAACGCTTTGTTCCCACGGATTTGGGCCAAGTGGTTGTCGCATTACTAACAGAACACTTCCCTGACATCGTGGATGTGGAGTTTACCGCCAACATGGAGGAGAAACTCGATGCCATTGAGTTAAATCAAGAGGACTGGACGAAGGTGATTGATGAATTTTACCAGCCCTTCGATGAAACTTTGCAGAAGGCCATGAGTTCGATCGAACAGATCGAAATCCCCGATGAGGTCACTGATGAGGTCTGTGAGAACTGCGGTAAGAATATGGTGGTCAAACATGGGCGTTTTGGGCCCTTCCTGGCTTGTCCGGGTTTTCCCGAGTGTCGGAATACGAAGCCGATTCTAGAAGAGGTGGGCGTGGACTGTCCCAAATGCGGTGGTCAAGTGGTGAAGCGGCGGAGCAAGAAAGGGCGCCTGTTTTATGGCTGTTCCAACTATCCAGAATGTGACTTTACCAGCTGGGTGGAGCCTACGGGAGAGAAGTGTCCTAAATGCGGTGAGTTTATGGTGAAAAGACAGCAGAAGGGTAACAGCTATGTCATTTGCAGCAACAAGGAGTGTAAGTATCGGCCCTAGGGTGGGGAGAAGAACGTGGATGGCTACATCGATGAGTTCATAGTATATCTACAGGCTGAGCGCAATTATAGTGAGCATACGGTAGTCGCCTACGCCCGGGATGTTGTGGATTTCCACGAGTTTTGTATCTCCTGGTTTGGTGAGGACTGTGTGGACATTAAGAAGATAGACCAGGATCTCATCCGTTGGTATCTTGCTTCCCTGTGGAGACGGGATCTGACCAAGACCACCATTGGGAGGAAGCTTGCAGCTGTCCGTGCCTTCTTCAACTATCTTTATACCCGGGGTATTATTGCTGAGAATCCCGCCCTGCACATTGCCCGTCCTAAGACCGAACGTCCCTTGCCCACAGTGCTCAAGGGCGGGGAGATTCAACTTTTGATGGAATCCTGTGATGATACTACCCTCGGTCAACGGAACCGGGCTATCCTAGAGCTTTTTTACGGGGCAGGGATTCGCCTAAGCGAACTTGCTTCTTTGCGATTACCACATTTAGATCTCTCCACAAAGCAGCTACGGGTCTATGGTAAAGGCCGGAAACAGCGCATCGCCCTATTTGGTGAGGAAGCTGCTCGCGCCTTAGAACGCTACATTAATGATGCGCGAAAGTGTCTATTGACGAAAAGTACGAAACAGACAAATATCCTTTTCCTTAATTACCGTGGTGGGTCCTTGTCCACCCGGGGCATCCAAAAGATCATAAAAAAACACGCGGAAACAGCCATTGCGCGAAATGATGTCTCTCCCCACACGCTGCGTCATTCCTTTGCGACGCACTTGTTAATTGGCGGGTGCGACTTAAGATGCGTACAGGAGCTCCTTGGACACGAGAAACTGTCAACTACTCAGATCTATACCCGTGTAGATAAGACTCATCTTAAAGCAGTGCATAATATGGCCCATCCGCGAAGCTAACTAGGAGGAATGCCCTATGACTACTTTCCATAGCACCACTATTGTGGCGGTGAGAAGAGGAGACTCCGCCGCTATTGCCGGAGATGGTCAGGTTACTTTCGGCGAGAAGACGATTATGAAGCACAAGGCCAAAAAGGTGCGTCGTCTTTACCAAGGGAAAGTGCTAGCTGGTTTTGCCGGAACTGCCGCTGATGCCTTCACCCTCTTCGATAAGTTCGAAGGAAAACTGGAGCAGTATCACGGCAACTTAACCCGTGCCGCGGTGGAACTGGCCAAGGAATGGCGGACGGATCGCATGCTCCGTCAGCTGGAAGCTCTCCTGGTTGTAATGGATCAGGAGCACCTGCTTGTCATTTCAGGAACCGGTGAGATTATTGAGCCCGACGATGACTTTATTGGCATTGGGTCCGGAGGATCCTATGCCCAGGCGGCTTGTCAGGCTTTGTTCTTGCATACGGATCTTAGTGCTGCAGAGATTGCCAAGGAGGCTATTCGGATCGCGGCAGGTATTTGCGTGTACACAAACGAGAATATTACAGTGGAAGAATTATTAGGAGGCGCGTAAGCATGGAATTTACTCCTAAGGAGATTGTTGCCGAACTAGATAAGTATATCATCGGCCAGGAAAGTGCAAAACGGGCTGTAGCAGTTGCCCTGCGCAACCGGTACCGCCGCCTGAAGCTACCCGATGAATTGGCTGAGGAAGTGGTACCAAAGAACATCCTCATGATAGGTCCAACCGGTGTTGGTAAGACCGAGATCGCCCGGCGCCTATCTCGCCTTGCCAATGCGCCATTTATTAAAGTGGAAGCCACCAAGTTTACCGAAGTTGGCTATGTAGGTCGGGACGTGGAGTCTATGATTAGGGACCTCCTGCGGATAGGCATTAGTATGGTAGAGACGGAGAAAATGGTCCAGGTGGAGGAAAAAGCCAGGGTCTTAGCCGAGGAACGGCTTTTGGATTTACTAGCTCCGTTGCCAAGGAGCAGGAAGGCCAAGGGCCCGTTTGATGCATTCTTGCAGTTATCCGGTCAACGGGAGAGCTTATCTGAGAATGAAGAGCAAGAGCCGCACAAAAGGGAGCAGATTGTTCAGTTTCGCCAGGAGATGGAAGATGCCTTAAAGAAGGGCGAACTGGAAGAACAGCTGGTTGAACTGGAGACCGAAGATCGGGCCCTGCCGGTTTTTGAGATTTTTACCGAATCCGGTGTGGAGGAACTAGGTGTAAACTTTCAGGATGTGCTCGGGGATATGATGCCCAAGAAAAAGGTTAAGAAGACACTACCGGTGAAAAAGGCTCGTCAGCTACTGATCCAGGAGGAAGCCCGCAAACTGCTGGATCATGATGAAGTTGTTGCTGAAGCGATTCATCGAGTGGAGACCTCAGGCATTGTATTCCTGGATGAGATCGACAAAATTGCCCAGGCGGGTTCAACCCACGGTCCAGATGTCTCAAGAGAAGGGGTCCAGCGGGATATTCTCCCTGTGGTGGAGGGCTCCACGGTGATGACCAAATACGGCCCGGTAAAGACGGACCATATCCTGTTTATTGCTGCAGGCGCCTTTCATACAGCAAAGCCTTCTGACTTGATCCCTGAGTTGCAGGGGCGTTTTCCCATTCGGGTAGAGCTATCTAGTCTAACTGAAGCCGATTTCATCCGCATCCTCACAGAACCCCAAAACGCGTTGCTCAAGCAGTATCAAGCGCTGCTAGCCACAGAAGGTGTCACGGTGGATTTCACCGAGGAGGCCATCAAGGAGATATCATCCATTGCCAGACTAGTAAACGAGGGAACTGAGGATATTGGTGCTCGCAGGTTGCATACAATTATGGAGAAACTCCTAGAGGAACTCTCCTTTGCTGCTCCAGATCTTAGTGGGCAAACAATAGGGATCACCAAAGAGTATGTCGTGGACAAATTAGGTAGTATTGTTGCAGATCAGGACCTGAGTCGTTACGTATTGTAATCCTTGATGAAGAAGCATCATGCCGTTTGAAGCCCTCGGGAACAAGCATGGCTAATGGGGCATATTTTTAGAGCAAGGAGCTTCCTTGCGTCAACGATCCAATCGCACCAAAGGAGAGGCAGGTACCAGCCCCTCCCTTGGTGAACATGATTCCTGCTGCCTTCCACGGCAGGGCGTATGGCTTTCCTTTTACATTTTCCGGTCCGTGCTAACCTCAGGTAGCTCCAAGGAGGTCAGCCGAGCCACACTGCGGGAAATCGGCTTGTATACGGCAAAGGTAACGCCGGAGTTAATAACAGCCTTGATTAAGTTAAAGGGGATAATGATGGGCACCAACATGGAGACCACCGTTTCCCGAGGAACGCCCATGAAATATACTGTAAAGATCAAGTTCAATGGGATCATCATCAAAGTCATGGCCAGTGAACCACAGATTAGGGCAAAGATCGCGTTAATCCGGGTCCGCCGGGCCTGGTACATTAGCCCAGCCACCACGACGAAGGTACCGGTGGCCACAATGTGCATGAGAATACCAATCCAACCACTTCCTGCTGAGACAGTCACGCCTTGCAGGATCGACACAACGATAGTCAAAAGCAAGCCACTCCAAGGACCAAACAGAAAAGTCCCGATTAAGATTGGCACATCAGCCATATCGTATTCTAGGAATGGTGCTGCAGCAAAGAGTGGGAAGCGGACTAAATACATGAGTACAACAGACACTGCGGCCAACATGGCCAATGTTACCATTTGATGAATAGAATCTCTTTTCACCTTGCAAACCTCCATGCTCAAATGAATTGATGCTGGATGGCAAAAAGAAAACGCCCCACTTTCGGGGGGCGCGAGAAGCAACCATATGTTATACTTCGCTTCTCTCATCCGGACTATACCGTCGGCACCGGGATCTAACCGGTTCAGCTTACGCTCGCGGGCTCATCAGCACTAGGGCTGCTTTACCGCCGGTGGGGATTTCCACCCCGCCCCGAAGCATCAATTACATTATAATGAGAGTAGGCATCAAGGTCAATACCCCCGCGCCCTGTGAGTAATCCTTAATTCGAGAAAAGGCATATTACGGCTCTCTGCTTGAAGCCGGCATTATCTAAGGAAGAATGCGCGGTATGTCCGCGTTTGCCTTGGGATACGACAAGTGCTTCCGATGATTTTGGTTTGCTCGCTCTATTTGGATATAATGTCAATTCATGGGGTACAATAATGCGAGATAAGCGAGATGATTTCAGAGTGAGGGGGGTAACAGGGCCTGTTTCCTGTTGTGCTAGGTACCCGAAAAGGCATGGGACCGGGGGCCCATTGATGAAAACCCGCGGGTAGAGCCTGGATTGAGAGTCTGCAGGATTAATCGATTCTTAGTTGAATACTTCTCCAGAACACATTAAGTTGAGCAAGGACGCAACTGTAGAAAAGTTCAGGAGCGATCAAGTAGCGGCGGTATAGCCGTGCCTAATCGGGAGGTGTATGTAAGGATGTTAGCGTATGGAGTCATCACAGGGAAGGACTCAGATGTAGTACTCGCAGGTGCAGAGTTTTCCGATATAGATTCACTGGTGCTCATCGTTGATCACTATTGCCTTAATCCGTTGTGTTCCTGCGAAGATGCGGTGCTTGAATTCCTAGCACATGAGGAAAGTCTGCGAAGACTATTCTTAGTCTCTGTTGATCTCAAGACGTGGGCAGTTACCAAGAAAGAAGTAAATGGCGTTACTACTCGTGTATACAACAAGATCCTCCAAGAGTTCACTTCGGGTATTCTCCCGGATGTAAAGGATGACATTCTGGAAAGACGGCAGAAAGCGCGGCAATACGGACGCGAAAACCCCGCCGAGTTTATCCCGGTTCAGACGATTGCTGATCAGGGCACTATTGGCTATGCGGAATTACACCCTGAAGCCAACCCCGTTATATTTCGTATGGGGGATACGGAGTACTTGGTGGACGATCAATACTGTTCCGATCCAAAATGTCCATGCGAGTCCGTGGTTCTTAGTTTTATAGACCTTAAGCGTCGGAGACCCTCCCTTGCGATCAATATGAAGTTGAATCCCAGAGGACGATACGACTATGAGATTCTTGATTGCTCCATGCCGCACAGGCAAGTGGCTGCCTTTGTTGATAGCTTTATGAGGGAGAAAGGGAGTCACTTCCCTGAGTTCAAACGCCGATACGATGAGCTTAACGCCATTGGTGCCGAGGTTCTGAGGAAAAACCGAGTTCAGCCACCGCGAAGAAAGACGAAAGTAGGGCGTAACGATCCTTGTATTTGTGGGAGTGGTAAGAAATATAAGCACTGTTGTGGTAAATAGTCCGGCAGGTGACTGCGGTGGTTAGCCGTTGTACGAAGGCCCGGGTATTTAGTGTTGGAGATGGAGAGTCCCTCGGGCCTTGGTCCTAAATATGTGAGCGAGGTTGCACCGGATGGATCTAGCAAGTCGAGAGCTTGTCAACGTGAGGAATACTATCACGTTTTGGCTGGCTTATCTAATCTGGGTCTGGGTTTATGCCCGGATCACAAAAAACGTCTAAAAGCCCGTCTTAGCCATTCCGCGATTTATTGATATTGCACTTTCTTTGTGATATACTACTTATCGGTGTAAATACACACGCTTTGTGACTCTGTTGGGGGTGCCGATTCGGTGCCAACTGAGGAAGAGCAAAGCGGAGGCAAACCAACTTGAGAAAGGAGGTGGACGAATGGCTATAGTTGGCATGAAACAGCTATTAGAAGCCGGCGTTCACTTCGGTCACCAAACTAGGCGATGGAATCCCAAAATGAAGGATTATATCTTTACTGAGCGAAATGGGATTTACATCATTGATCTGCAGAAGACTGTAAGGAAAATTGACGAAGCCCATAATTTCATCAAGGATACAGTAACAGATGGTGGGTCTGTGCTTTTTGTGGGAACGAAAAAGCAGGCTCAGCAGACGGTTGAAGAGGAAGCTGCCCGTTGCGGCATGTTTTACGTCAACGAACGATGGTTAGGTGGTATGCTGACCAACTTCCAGACGATCCGCAGTCGGATTGAATATATGAAGAAGCTGGAGAGAATGGAAGAGGACGGTTCCTTTGAAGTTCGGCCTAAGAAGGAAGTCTTGCAGCTAGTTAAGGAACGGACTAGGCTACATCGGTTCCTCAAAGGGATTCGAGACATGGATGAACTGCCAGACGCAATTTTTGTGATTGATCCGCGGAAAGAACGGATTGCTGTTGCCGAGGCGCGTAAATTGGGAATTCCTGTGGTGGGAATTGTGGATACTAACTGTGATCCCGATGAAGTGGATTATATAATTCCCGGTAACGATGATGCGATTAGGGCCATCAGGCTATTGACCAGCATCATGGCCGATGCAGTGCTCGAAGGAAAAGAAGGCTTCCAAGATGCTCAGCTTGAAGAAGAACAGGCCAGCCCGGAGCCGGAGGTTGAGGTTGTGGAAGTCACCGAGGATATGTTCAAGGAAAAGGATGTAGCGGCCCAAGGGGAGTAATAAAACGATGAAGAGCCCGGGCGATTTGGTGTCGTCACGGGCTTTTTTTGTGAGGAGGTTCAACAAGATGCAAGTTACAGCTCAATTGGTAAAGGAACTTCGGGAGAAAACAGGAGCCGGTATGATGGATTGCAAGAAGGCCCTGGTATCAACTGAGGGTGATATGGACAAGGCTATCCAGATTCTAAGGGAAAAGGGCCTTGCCGATGCTGCGAAGAAGTCAGGGCGGATCGCAGCAGAAGGTGTTGTGGATGCATATATTCATATGGGCGGTCGTATTGGCGTGTTGATCGAGGTTAACTGCGAGACGGATTTTGTTGCGAAGACAGACGACTTCAAGGAGTTCGTCAAGAACATGGCCATGCAAGTTGCTGCATCTAATCCCCTTTATGTTAGCAGAGACGAAGTGCCAACGGACCTACTGGATAAGGAGCGGGAGATCTATAGGAATGCGGCGCTAAATGAAGGCAAACCGGAGAAAATCGTGGAAAGAATTGTAGAAGGTAGAGTGGAGAAGTACTATAAGGAAGTCTGCCTACTGGAACAGCCCTTCATTAAAGATCCTGACGTTTCCGTGGAGCAGGTGCAGAAGGCACTGGTAGCCAAACTAGGTGAGAATATTGCAGTGCGTCGTTTCGTCCGCTGGGAGCGGGGCGAAGGTCTCGAAAAGCGGGAGTGTGATTTGGCTGCAGAAGTTCAGGCACAAATAGAAGGAAAATAAGTATTGGGAGTGGAAAACATGGGAGAGCCAGTCTATCATCGTATCCTGCTAAAGCTCAGCGGAGAGGCGATGGCAGGTGCTTCCGATAGCGGCCTGGACCTGGACGTCGTCGGGTTTATTGCCAAGGAGATTGTTAAGGTCGTGCAGTTAGGTGTTGAGATCGCGGTGGTGGTTGGAGGCGGGAATATCTGGCGTGGTGCTCCTGCTTCTGCCCGGGGGATGGACCGAGTGACTGCCGATTACATGGGCATGTTGGGTACTGTGATCAATGCATTGGCATTGCAGGATGCGTTGGAGAACCTTGGTATTGAGACTAGGGTGCAAACAGCAATTGAGATGCGTGAAGTAGCGGAACCATACATACGCCGTCGGGCAATCCGTCATTTGGAAAAAGGTCGAGTTGTCATTTTCGCATCGGGAACTGGCAATCCCTATTTTTCAACGGATACTACAGCGGCCCTGCGGGCGGCGGAGATTGAAGCAGAGATCCTTCTAATGGCCAAGAAGGGTGTGGACGGGGTCTATGATTCGGATCCACGGCATAATTCCAAAGCGGTTCTCCTTACGGAACTCAGGCATATGGATGTGCTGCAACGGGGCCTTAAAGTGATGGATTCAACGGCTACGTCCCTATGTATGGATAATAACATCCCAATTATGGTTTTCAATTTTAGTGTTGCGGACAACATAATTCGTGCCATTCTTGGAGAAAGGATTGGTACACTGGTGGGGGGGAAGGTGAATGGATAGTATACTTAGCGAAACAAGGGAAAAGATGGATGGTGTCATTGAGGCATTAAAAAGAGAGTTTGCCTCAGTAAGAACGGGACGGGCAAACCCGAGCCTGCTTGACAGGATGATGGTTGATTACTATGATGTGCCGACACCGCTACGGCAAATTGCTAACGTATCGGCACCGGAACCACAGTTGCTTGTAGTTCAACCATACGACAAAACCTCTATATCTGGTATTGAGAAGGCGATTCTCAAATCGGATCTAGGCCTAGTTCCTTCTAGCGACGGGAACGTAATTCGTCTAGCTATTCCACCCTTGACTGAGGAACGGCGAAAGGATTTGGCTAAGCTGGTGGCCAAAGAGGCTGAAGACAAAAGGGTTGCGGTCCGCCACATTCGTCGAGACGCCAATTCCCAAATCAAGGCTGCGGAAAAAGACGGGGATCTTCCGGAAGATGAGAGCCGGAAAATGCAGGATGATGTACAGAAGTTGACCGATGAGTACATTGAGAAAGTAGATGAACTCCTCAGCAAGAAACAACAGGAGCTGATGGAAGTCTGATGGATCTTAATGTCGTTGGGATGAAACTTGATGACGTACAAACGATGGCCGCCTGTTTAGGGCGGCATCCTGCTATTATCCGTATTACCCGGCCACCGGGTGAGCATGATAGCGATGGTGGAGTGCTGAGGGTTGTAGCCCAGCGTAAAGAAGATTCCGATCAATGGGTATTGGTCTGCGCCAATGAGATGGAAGGAGCCTCTTAAGCCCTTGGGGCGATGCTACTTCATCAATGGGTAAACAATGCCCGTTATCTTGCTGTTGGGGGGTGGAGGGCCACCACAGGACGGGGTTTTGGTGGCTGGATATGCATGAGGTCATTGTGGAATAAGCTGGTTGATCTGGTCAAATGGAAGAAACCCGATAACATACCACATCATGTGGCTGTAATCATGGATGGCAACGGGAGATGGGCCATCAGCCGAGGTTTTGCCCGTACCGAAGGGCATCGGATGGGGGTAAAGTCCCTGCGCCAACTGGTGGAGGCTGCAGGGGAGATCGGGATTAAGTACTTAAGCGTGTATGCCTTCTCTACTGAGAACTGGGCTCGCCCCCAGGAGGAAGTAGATTTCCTTATGGAGCTCTTAAAGGAAGCGATGGATGAATACCTACCTGAGTTAATCGAGAACAATGTTCGGGTTAAGGTTATCGGACGTAAAGAAGGACTAGACCAATCAATCCTTGATTCCTTTCACAATGCTGAGACGGAAACCGTCCGGAATGATGGACTATACTTGAACATAGCCTTTAACTACGGCGGTCGGGCAGAGCTTGTGGATGCGGTTTCCAGTATAGTCCGAAAGGTGATGGCCGGGGAGATTACACCTGAGGATATAGACGAGGATCTTCTTTCCCAACATCTTTATCTACAAGATCAACCCCCTCCTGATCTTCTGATTAGAACCGGAGGGGAATACAGAATCAGCAATTTTCTTCTCTGGCATATTGCCTATACAGAGCTGTATGTTACTAAGATCCAGTGGCCTGAATTTGGTCGTCGGGAGCTATGCCAGGCTGTAGATGCATACAGCAGACGTAAAAGACGCTTCGGACAGATCTAGACTCGAGTTTTCAATGGGGAGGTGAACGCGCATCTCCTTTCTACGGGGATACGCTGTGCGATGGGTAAGCTTGGCGAGGGACAGCTTCTGAAGCGAACTCTAACAGCTGTCGTTGGTGTGCCGTTATTACTAGGAGTTTACTATGCAGGTGGATGGGCCTTGTTTGGCCTGTTAACCTTACTTATTATTGTGTCGGCAGGTGAACTGTGGAGGATGTTTTTCCATCTAAGTTCTTCACCTAGTCGAGCCGATCTGATCATTGGAGGCCTAAGCCTACTATTGGCCGCATATATTAGTACCAAATACCAATATGCCGTCAGTGGCGCGGTGGTTACGGCACTTTTTTTCTTTTTTGCGGTCAAAGAACTGGTAACTCGCTCCAAACTAGGCACAGAGCGGGTGGCATTGGCTCTTTTAGGCAGTGTCTACGTTGGTCTTTACTCCTACCTGTGGTTGCTTCGCGAGATGGAGCCCAATGGTCGTCGCTTCTTGTTTATGGTGGTTCTGATCATCTGGGCCCAGGATATCGGGGCGTACTTTATCGGTATTGCACTTGGAAAGCATTCCCTGGCCCCATCTATTAGCCCTAAGAAAACCATTGAAGGTGCCTTGGGTGGATTGGCGTGTGGGGTAGTTGTAGGGGGATTGCTTGGTCTAGTATGGGGTATGGCCTCAAAAGGTTTACTTCTTGGCGTTGCTGCTGGTATAGCGGGACAGATAGGGGACTTGGTAGAGTCTGCGTTGAAGAGGGGAGCGGGCCTAAAGGACTCAGGTTCCATCCTCCCCGGACACGGAGGGCTTTTGGATCGGTTCGATAGTCTGATGTTTGCCGCACCTATCGCATACTTGCTTTTGACGGTGCTGTCGGGGTGATGAGCCTATGCACCGGGCACAGAAAGCGGTTGCCCTCATTTTCGCAATTGCCTTTGCGGCGGTTATCTTGCTCAAACTGCTCTTTTCATATGTGGCTCCCTTTTTATGTGGGGGCCTTCTTGCTCTTGTCATAGATCCAGCGGTGGGACGACTGGAACAGCGAGGGTTCTCCCGGGGTACGGCGGTGGGGATGATTCTGGCTTTCCTTGGCATTATCTTGGCTTTGGGTTTAGTCAGCTGTCTTACTCATTTGTCCGGGGAGTTAGTAGGACTTTTGGCTCGTCTTGAACACTACCGGGGCTTCATTGAGGAATATGATCAGTGGAGTCTCTATTTCGAAGGGATCTTGAAAGGACTACCCAACCAAGTTGCAGAATTACTAAGGAAACAGTTATCTAACCTGAACCTGAAATTGCAGGACCTTGCCCAAGAGGTGTTGATGTCTATTGGCGGTTTACCCCACTTCTTTTTCGGGTTAGTAGTATCGCTCTTTAGTGCTTATTTCCTAAGCAGAGATAAGAGCATTTTTATCAGGTGGCTATTCTTTGTGGTGCCTGCAAGTTGGCAAGGCTATATTGTCCAGATTAAGGGTGAGGTCCTCAATGGCGTACTGGGATATCTTAGGGCGCAACTTGTTATTTTTATCGTATCTACTACTTTGAGCGTGACGGGACTACTCCTGGTTGGTATTAACTACGCTTGGGTTTTGGGAATACTAACCGGGGTGTTGGATCTCCTGCCGGTCGTGGGACCAGGAGTTGTCTATTTGCCCTTAATCATTTATTATGTAGTGCGGGGGCAGCTATTACTTGGTGTTGCCTTGGGTGTTAATCTGCTGGTGATTATCATGGTGCGACAGTTTATTGAGCCCCAGCTATTTGGTCGTTGTACCGGTACGCACCCACTGTTGTTTGCAGCCTCCTTGTACTTAGGGTTGGCTATTTTTGGTTCCGTGGGCTTATTCATTGGTCCTATGCTACTAGTGATCCTAAGGGCGGTCTGTACAGTAATTTTAGTTCCCAATTTCCACATGTGAGGAAGGAGTCAGCTACTTGGCCAAAAAGATTGTCATACTTGGTTCAACCGGTTCTATTGGTCGGCAGACCCTCGAGGTGATTGATCAGATTGGTGGATTTGAGGTTACTGCTCTAACCGCAGGTAAGAATGTAGGGTTGATGACTGAGCAGATCCACAAATACCAACCTCGACTGGTGGTGATGGCCGATAAAAAATCTGCCGAGGCCCTCAGAAAAGAAGTGAATCCTTCCCAAACGGAGATCCTTTCTGGGGAAGAAGGGCTAGTTGCTGCCGCTAGTCTGGAGTCTGTAGATATTTGCGTAGTGGCTGTCGTAGGTGCTGCGGGAATTCGTCCTACCTTAGCCGCAATTGAACAGGGCGCAGATATCGCTTTGGCTAATAAAGAGACTCTAGTGGCCGCTGGTTCGTTGGTGATGGAGCGGGCACGGATGCAAGGGGTGAGTATTTTGCCAGTTGATTCGGAGCATAGCGCCATTTTTCAATGCTTACAGGGGGCAGGATGTGGTGAGCTTGCCCGGGTAATCCTTACCGCTTCTGGAGGTCCTTTCTTTGGCAAGCAACCAGCGGAATTACGGACGGTTACACCACAGCAGGCCTTGAGGCATCCGAACTGGCAGATGGGTCAGAAAATCACCATAGACTCGGCTACGCTAGTGAATAAGGGTTTGGAAATAATGGAGGCCTGTTGGCTTTTTGATGTAGATATTGAACAGGTTGATGTAATTGTCCATCGACAAAGTATTGTCCACAGCCTAGTCCAGTTTAGAGACGGTTCCCTGTTGGCACAGTTGGGTCTTCCCGATATGTGTTTGCCAATTCAATACGCGCTAACCTATCCCCGCCGTGTGGATGCTCCCCGACCTGTATTGTCTTTGACTGAGGTTGGCAACCTAACCTTTGAAGAGGTAAATCATGAATCCTTTCCGGCTATCAAGCTTGCGGTCTCGGCCTATAAGGCAGGTGGTACCATGCCGGCGGTGTACAATGCAGCCAATGAAGAGGCCGTCTACTGCTTTCTGCAAGGTCGCTGTAGATTCCCGGATATTTGGAGAGGGATCGAGGCGGCTATGAATAAGCATGAGGTTGTTTTTGACTATGATCTGGAGGATGTGTTTGCTGCAGATATGTGGGCGCGCAGCTTTGTGGGTAGACTCCTAGGGAGTGATCTGAGACAATGAACTTATCAGCGATTCACAGTATCTTCGGTAATGTCGTGCTTACGGCCGTAGCCTTTGTCGTGGTCTTTGGGCTTTTGGTGTTCTTCCATGAGTTTGGCCACTTTATCCTGGCTAAACTTAACGGTGTGATGGTCTATGAATTTGCCCTAGGGTTCGGGCCCAAACTGTGGTCCCGCAAGAGGAAAGAAACCCTTTATGCTCTCCGGGCCATTCCCTTGGGTGGTTTTGTGCGTATTGCGGGCATGGATGAGGAGCTGGGCGAGGATGGGGAGACGCCTGTTCCTATTGCACCGGGCCGGAGTTTTGAGGACAAGGGTTATTTACAGAAGCTGAGTATTATCGCGGCTGGGCCCTTAATGAATTTCGTGTTGACAGTCCTAATTATGGTGGCTTTGGTGAGTAGTGTGAGCGAATGGCCCCCTTTGGTCACCTACGTTGAGCCGGGTTATCCGGCCTATGAGGCTGGCCTTAAGGAAGGAGATCGAATCGTCTCCATTGATGGTAAGAAAATTACCGAAGAAGGTCAAGTCGGGCAGTTCATCGCCCAAAAAGGTGAACAGCCCCTTATTTTCCGAGTTGAACGGGAGGATCGGTTCATTGAACTTGAAGTGGTGCCCCGTTCCTTTGAGGGTCAGATGAAAATAGGGATCCATTACGCGGAAAGGCTCAGGACCGATTTCCTCCATGCGATTTCCTCTGGGTTTAAGGTTACCTGGGAATTGATTAGACTTACTATTTGGGGGATTGGGCAGATGATCACCGGTCGCATGGAAGCGGACGTGGCAGGGCCGGTGGGGATCATTACCATGACTGGGGAATATGCCCAGCAGGGGATCGCCGCATTACTCTGGTTTACAGCGCTATTGAGCGTGAACCTCGGGTTGTTTAACCTGCTACCCATCCCGGTTCTTGACGGAGGCCATCTGCTATTTATCACCATTGAACGGATCCGAGGGCGCAAACTAGATCCGAAGTATCAAAATGTGGCCATGCTAGTGGGTCTGTTCTTACTTGTACTGCTGATGATTTACGCTACGGTGTCAGATATCGGGCGGATTGTGAAGTAGGAGGAAGAGTGATGGGAACCGATGATGCAAGGCGGAAAACCCAAGTAGTTGCTGTGGGCAACGTGGCTATTGGTGGTGGGGCCCCTATCTCTGTCCAGAGTATGTGTAATACCAAGACCACTGATGTGGCAGCTACCTTATCCCAGATCCGTGAAGTTGCCGAAATTGGCTGTGATATAATTCGGGTAGCAGTGCCCGATGATGCTGCCTTAGCGGCACTACCTAGGATCGTCCAGGAGAGTCCCTTGCCTGTGGTGGCGGATATACACTTCCGCTGGGATTTGGCCCTAGGCGCCATTGGGGCAGGGGTGGCGAAATTACGTCTAAACCCAGGGAACATTAATGAACCCCAGCGCGTGAAGGATATTGCCCATGCGGCCAAAGAAAAGGGTATACCGATTCGGATCGGAGTTAACTCAGGCTCCGTGGCCCCGAGGTTTCTAGATGCCGATGGCCACCCCACGGCCCATGGACTGGTGGAAAGCGCCCTGGGACACGTGGCTCTTCTTGAAGCAGTTGGTTTTGAGGATATTGTGATCTCGATTAAGGCCACCTCGGCGGCTCTGCTCCTTGAGGCAAACCTGGAGCTTGCTCAACGGGTGGCATATCCTTTGCATCTTGGTCTTACCGAGGCAGGCCCCTATCCATCGGGGGCTGTTAGATCAGCTGCAGCTTTGGGAGCTGTGCTTTCCCGGGGGATTGGGGATACGGTTCGAGTTTCCCTAACGGGAGATGTAACCAACGAGGTGCGGGTGGCCCATTGGGTCTTGGGAATCCTTGGTCTGCGCCAGATTAACCCGATTGTCATCTCTTGTCCCACCTGTGCTCGCTGTAAGTTACAGCTTGAGCCCATTGCCCAGGAAGTGGAAAGAAGAACAGCCCACTTGGCAAGTCCTCTGAAGATTGCGGTGATGGGTTGTGTAGTGAACGGGCCGGGAGAGGCAAAGGAAGCAGATATTGGTATTGCTGGGGGCGATGGCTGCGGCTATCTTTTCCGACGGGGAGAGCGCATCCGTAAAGTTGCAGAAGAGGATATAGTAGATGTATTGGTGGAAGAGGCCGAGAAACTGGCCATGCGGAACGGAGGGTTATCATGTTAATGTCAAGACTACTGGCCCCAACGCTACGGGAGGTGCCTGCGGAAGCAGAGATTCCAAGTCACCAGTTAATGCTGCGGGCGGGCTTGATGCGTAAGAGTGCCAGTGGTATTTATACGTATTTACCCCTGGGTTTTGAGGTACTGCAGAACATTATGCAGATCATCCGGGAGGAGATGAACGCAGCAGGAGGACAGGAATTGCTTCTGCCCATTATTCAGCCTGCTGAGTTGTGGCATGAGAGCGGTCGGTGGGATGACTACGGTGCAGAAATGTTTAAGTTAAAAGACCGTAATGATCGCCAGTTCTGCCTTGGTCCCACCCATGAGGAAATTATTACCGCCCTTGCTAGGGCGGAGATTCGCTCCTATCGACAGATGCCTTTGTTGTTGTACCAGATCCAAAACAAGTACCGGGATGAGATCCGCCCCCGTTTTGGGGTGATTCGTGGTCGAGAGTTCATCATGAAGGACCTATACTCCTTTGATCAGGATGAGGCGGGGCTTAACGAGAGTTATCAGAAGATGTATGATGCCTACAAGAGGATCTTTACCCGCTGTGGTGTGGTGACAAGGCCAGTGGATGCAGACCCTGGTGCTATTGGCGGTTCGGGAACCCATGAATTCATGGTGATTGCAGATTGTGGCGAAGCGGAGCTTGTGTTCTGTCAGGAATGCGAGTACGCAGCTAACGTGGAAATTGCGCCCTGTGTGCCTTGTACCACGCTTCCAGAGGACCCGCTCCCCTTAGAAGAGGCTGCCACCCCGGGACTACATACGGTGGATCAGGTAGCTGGGTTTTTGGATGTTGTACCGGCTAGATTGATTAAGACCCTGATCTACCTGGCTGACGGGCAACCCATTGCAGTACTGGTACGGGGTGACCACGAAGTTAATGAGATTAAGCTAAAAAGGTATCTTGGCTGTACGGTTTTGGAGCTTGCCGATGATGGTACTATAGAGCGGGTCTCCAAAGGACCGAAAGGTTTTTCAGGACCTGTGGGACTGGATGCCCGCTTAATTGCGGATGAGAGTGTTATGGCAATGCATAATGCGGTAACCGGGGGAAATAAGGCCGATACTCATTTGGTGAATGTGAATCCCGGGAGGGATTTCGCCACGAAGGAAGTTGCTGATTTGCGCCTAGTCACCGCAGAGGATCATTGTCCTGAGTGCCAGGGTGGCCTTAGGATGCGCCGGGGCATTGAGGTTGGTCAGGTCTTTAAGCTAGGGACGAAATACTCTACGGCCCTTAAGGCCACATTCTCCGATGAGTCCGGCACCGAACGCCCGATTATCATGGGGTGCTACGGCATTGGAGTGAGTAGAACCATGGCGGCCATCATTGAGCAGAACTACGATGAAAACGGGATTATTTGGCCTATGTCCGTGGCTCCCTACCAGGTGGTAATTGTACCGATTAAGTATACCCAAGAACAGCAGAAAACTGTAACCGATGAGTTGTATAAAAAGTTAGTTGATGCTGGTGTGAAGGTACTTATTGATGACCGGGATGAGCGTCCGGGTGTCAAGTTCAAAGACGCGGACTTAATCGGATTTCCCATTCGAGTTACCGTAGGGCCTAAGAGCTTAAAAATGGGGAATGTGGAGATTACCATGCGCAAGGGTACGTTTAAAGAGGACGTTAAGATCGAAGATGCCGTTGAAGTGATTGGGGATCTGATTGAGCAAGAGCTTAGGTCCTTGCAACCAAAGTAGAAGAGATGGTGGCCAAGTATGGGTGTAGTTGTCATCATTCCCGCGTATAACGAAGAGAAAACGGTTAGTCAAGTGGTCACTGCCGCCTTAGCCTGTGAGTTAGTTGAGGAAGTGGTTGTGGTCAGCGATGGTTCCACTGATCGGACAGTGGAAGAAGCAACAGCTGCCGGAGCCCGGGTGATTTCTCTGCCGGAGAATATGGGTAAAGGTGCGGCCATGCACGCAGGAATCAAGGCTACGGGGCAGGATGTGATCCTGTTTCTTGACGGAGACCTCTTAGGGATCACTCCTGTACATGTTCGAAGAATCATAGAGCCGGTCTTGGAGGATCGGGCGGATATGACCGTTGGCGTTTTCGGGGATGGTAGGTTTTGCACCGATATTGCACAAAAAATAGCTCCGCATCTATCAGGACAGCGGGCTCTTCGCCGGAGCGTGATAACCTGCGCTCCGGACATTGGTAGTTCCCGTTTTGGTGTGGAGACGTTACTTTCTAAGTATGCAGAGGAAATGGGACTGCGGGTTACCTCAGTGATCCTAGATGATGTCTCCCATAGAATGAAAGAGGAGAAACAGGGATTTGTGAAGGGTGTCTGCGCCCGTTTCTTAATGTATCGAGATATCTTGCGCTCGGCAAAACGGTCTCGGTTATAGTATCCCTAGGTTCTGTTGACTGGGACTAGGGCCTTTCTGTCTTTATTTCATGTCTGAAAGAGGGATTTCATTGCGGTATTGTATTCGTCCAGATGATCATTGCTGTGAGTTGACTGGGTTTCTCAAACGACTTGAAGCAAATATGCCTACTGCTGATTTGGACGATGTCCGCATTGTAAGGGTTGAAGTAGATTTAAGCGAACATACGTGGACAATTCATTTGAATAAGGTTTTAGATGAGAGTATACTGGCTGCACTTAGCGACTTACATCAATACATTCCAGGAGTTCGTAGGGTTGCTTTTTGCTGCGAAGATCAGGAACCGGCTGAAGATACATATATGCTCACGGTGATGCAACAGTTTGCCCGGATGCAGGAGGAAGCTGCAAGTAATGGCAATGGTAGTATTCAAGCGAATAATACGGATGTGATCAAGGGCCGGAAGATCGCCCAAAAACCGATTTCCATGGAGGAACTCAGTGAACCCGGGGAGTCGGCAGTGGTGACTGGGGAGCTGCTTTCCTTAGACTGTCGGACCATTCGACGGGGTGGCAGCCTATTGATTATGGACTTCACCGACTATACAGACTCCATTACGGCCAAGATCTTTGTGGACGATGCGGATCAATTATCCGAGAAGCTAGTGCAAGGGGAATGGTATACCCTCAGGGGAGATCTGGAAATTGACCGGTACAGTGAGGAGCTATGCCTTATGGTTCGGGATATTTCCAGAGCCCGAGCTTCCGTAGTTGAGGATAACGCCCCGCATAAGCGGGTGGAGCTTCACCTCCATTCTCGCATGAGTGCCATGGATAGCGTGGTTGATCTGCAAGGGGCCATCGGTCTAGCGGCCCAATGGGGACATCCTGCGGTGGCCATTACCGACCACGGATGTGTACAGGCTTTTCCCGAGGCATACAAAGCGGGTAAGAAGCATGGAATTAAGATTATCTATGGACTGGAGGGTTACCTGACTGATTCTGAGGATCAAAGTGCCCCTACTTACCATATTATCATTCTGGCCAAGAACGAACAGGGGCTACAGCACTTATACGAATTGGTTTCCCTCAGCCATATCGATTATTTCTACCGTCACCCCCGTATTCCCCGACACGAGTTGGATAAACGCAGGGAAGGACTCATTTTGGGGTCTGCCTGTGAGGCCGGTGAGTTAATGAGAGCCCTCATCAACCGGGTTCCTGTTGATGAAGCAAGAAAGATAGCCAGTTACTACGATTTCCTTGAGATCCAGCCCTTGGGGAACAATGAATTTCTAATTGGTTCCCAAGGCATTTCCACCGAGCAAGGCCTAATAGACCTGAATATGGCTGTGGTTAGGCTTGGGGATGAACTTGGTCTACCGGTGGTGGCCACCGGCGATGTCCATTTCCTCCGTCCGGCTGATGAGGTCTATAGACGGATTTTGATGGTCGGACAAGGCTATTCGGACGCGGAGAGACAAGCCCCGTTGTATTTACGTACCACCGAAGAAATGTTGGAGGAATTCGTGTATTTGGGGGACCGGAAAGAAGAGATCGTCATCGACAATCCCCGGCGGATCGCCGAAGGTATTGAAGAACTACGGCCCTTTCCAGCAGGGCTACATACCCCAAAGATCCCCGAAGCAGAGGAATTAGTACCAAAGATGAGCTACGAGAACGCAACATCTCTCTACGGGGATGAACTACCTGAGCTAGTGGCCAAGCGCCTAGAGCGGGAGCTTAAGGCAATTGTAGGTAATGGTTATGCGGCTTTGTATTGGATTGCGCACAAACTAACCCGTAAGTCTCTGGACCAAGGCTATCTTGTAGGGTCCCGGGGATCCGTGGGCTCATCCTTTGTAGCTACTATGTGTAGCATTACCGAGGTCAATCCCCTGCCTCCCCATTACCGCTGTCCTCACTGTAAATACTCCCATTTTATTACAGACGGCAGTGTGGCATGTGGGGTAGATCTGCCTCTTCAGGACTGTCCAGAATGCGGAACAGCGTTAGAGCGGGACGGGTTTGACATTCCCTTTGAGGTGTTCTTAGGCTTTGAAGGGGATAAGGTACCAGATATTGATCTGAACTTTTCCGGGGAGTGCCAATCGTTGATTCATGCCTACACCGAAGAGCTCTTTGGTAAGGATCACGTATTCCGTGCTGGCACCATCAGTACCCTTGCTGAGCGCACTGCCTACGGATTTGTGAAAAACTATCTAGATAGTCGCGGGCATACAGCCCGGAATGCCGAGATTAACCGGCTGGTGCGGGGTTGTTCAGGGGTGCGCAGGACTACTGGCCAACACCCCGGCGGCATGGTTGTTATCCCCGAAGGGCGAAATGTGCATGAGTTTACACCGGTGCAGTATCCCGCCAATGATCGCAACAGCGGCACTATCACTACCCACTTTGATTTCCACGCTATCGATGAGACCTTAGTGAAGCTTGACATTCTCGGCCATGATGATCCTACGGTTTTGCGGATGCTGCAGGATATGACCGGGGTTAATGCACTAGAGATTCCCCTAGATGATCCAGCCACGATGAGCATTTTCTCCCGGGTGGATGCCCTTAAGGTTGTTCCGGAGGACATTGGTGATGATGTAGGTACGATAGGTGTACCGGAATTTGGTACCCGGTTTGTGCGGGGGATGCTACGGGAAACTAGACCAGAGACCTTTGGGGATTTGGTGCGTATCTCTGGTTTCTCCCATGGAACCGATGTTTGGGCTAATAATGCCCAGGAGTTGATCAAGAACCAGGTTGCCACCCTAAACGAAGCCATCGCTACAAGAGATGACATCATGCTCTACTTGATTCAAAAGGGACTTCCGGCCAAACATGCCTTTGCGATTATGGAACGGGTGCGCAAGGGAAGGGGTCTTCGTCCAGAGGACATCGAGGCCATGAAAGCCCAAAAAGTACCCCAATGGTATATCGATTCGTGCGAGAAGATCAGCTACATGTTTCCCAAGGCTCATGCTGTAGCATACGTAATGATGTCTTTTCGCATTGCCTACTTCAAGGTTCACCATCCAGACGCCTTCTATGCTGCCTATTTCACCACCCGTGTCGATGAATTCGATGCCGATTTGGTGCTAGCTGGAACAGAGAAAATGCGGCAGTTTATCAAAAGGGTAGAAGACAATTGGAATGATGCCACTGCCAGGGACAAGAGTGTTATGGGGATGTTAGAGGTAGCCCTAGAAGCGATGGTCCGGGGTATTAGGTTTCTACCTGTGGATCTTTACCATTCCGATGTGAGCAAGTTTATTATTGCCGAACCCAATACCTTACTGCCGCCCTTGATTGGTCTTCAGGGTCTTGGTAGAAGTGCGGCGGAAAACATAGTACAGGCCCGTAAGCAGCCCTTCCGTTCCATTGAGGATTTGAAGGACCGCACAGGCGCAAGCAAGACAGTGATTGATGCCTTAGGTCAACACGGTTGCCTGCAAGGCTTACCGCCAACGGATCAAATGCAGCTTTTCTAAGCTTCTAGGTTGTCCTCCCTGTGCATAGAATCAAAGGGAGGATGATTTCAATGTCTAGTCAGCTCCGTTTCCAGCAAGAGGTTCTGCCGGTCTTAGCCCCAAGACTCAGGGAGATTGTGGCCTCCATCCCCCAGGGACTCAAAACTACGATGGAGGAACTACGCCTGCGGGCCAAACGCCCCTTGGGTGTTGTGTTCAACCGGGGGGATGGGTTCCTAGATTCCGCGGGTCAATTTGTCACCGAACCGCACAAAGGGTACCTATTAACTTCCGAGGATCTATCCACCACCGTGGAGTTGGTGAGTCAACATTCGATCTATGCATATATCGAAGAAATGCGCCATGGGTACATCACCATTTCCGGAGGTCATCGGGTGGGTCTGTGTGGGCGAGCAGTGGTAGAAAATCGTCGGGTGGTTTTGTTAAAGGATATCAAGTCCTTAAATATTCGCATCTCCCGGCAGATCATCGGTACCGCCGACCCAATCATGCACAGGATTGTCCTTGGTCCACAACAGGTACTAAGTACATTGATCGTCTCTCCTCCAGGATGCGGAAAAACTACCTTACTTCGAGATATAGCTAGACAGTTAAGCACGGGAATCCCCCGATTGGGTTTTACTGGGGTACAGGTGGCAGTAGCCGATGAACGATCCGAAATTGGTGGTTGTTACCAAGGCGTGCCACAAAACGATCTAGGGCCACGAACAGACATTCTTGATGGTTGTCCGAAGGCTGCAGGAATCACCATGTTACTTCGATCCATGGGACCTCGGGTGATCATTACCGATGAAATCGGTAGTCAAGAGGATGCCAGGGCCATTCAGGAAGCACTCCTAGCCGGAGTCAGTATTATGGCCACAGCACATGGTTCTAACATCGAAGAGGTCGCTCGTCGTTTCGAAATACGCCAGGAGTTTTTGACTAAGAGCTTCCAACGGGTGATTATTTTGTCACGTGATCAAGGACCCGGTACGATTCAACGGATCATATAGTCGATGCTACCCTAAGGGTCATGTTGGGCGTGTTTAATTATTGGTGGGCAAAGGGTTGGTCATCAAACCTTCCGTTTACCCAATCCAAACGTAGATGAAGCAGATGGTTGAACCCTTCCTCACTCCAACGCATATCCACTCCTTTGGGCTGTTGTAGCTCGTTTTGTTTTATTAGGGCATTATTTTTTGCTCTTTCCTCATTTTTAGGTATAGTAAAGTATGGTAAACTGTGTCATAATGTGGAGGTAGCTATATTTTGGAGGTGACATGTTGAATCTCAAGCAGTCCCGCAGAAAAGACGGCAGAGTATATCTTACGATTGAAAGAGCCTACCGCGACAAGGACGGTAAACCTAGGACCAAGACCATCAAGTCGCTCGGTTATCTAGATGAACTGGAAAAGGAATACAGTGATCCGATCGCCCATTTCAAAGAAGTCGCCCGTAAGATGACCGAAGAGGAAAAGACAAACAGGAAAGTAACAATGGTAGTTAATATGAATGAAGGCCTCGTTTCCAATAGCGATGACAGAAAAAATTTTGGATATGCTGCCATACTCAAGATTTACCACGAACTGAGGCTAGACCGCTTTTTTAAGAACAAATCTAGGCATAAGGCCTTCGAGTACAATACCAATTCCATCATGATCTTGGGTACAACACCGGGTGGCACTGGTAACCACTTTGGCCGTTGCTTTGCAGATGGAAGTAGCAGAGGGGACACTGTCTTCTAAGAAGGCCCAGGATATTGCTCGGTTGCCAATCTTAGAACAAGAGAAGTTTGCTGCTAAAGTAAAGCTAGAAAAGCTTTCTGCTAAAAAGGTGGCCAAGCTTGTGGCTTTGTACAATCGTCCGAGTACCGATGAACAGATGAAGCAGTGCATCAT